>OCHV01000003.1_pt1 | contig 321055 bp, 224 predicted proteins | sample 1538461 | NCBI WGS metagenome assembly OCHV01 (sample SAMN04571692, study PRJEB22368) | human gut metagenome | biome: human gut; material: stool | host: Homo sapiens | place: Luxembourg | collected 2012-08-03 | reverse complement strand
AAGCAAAGCTTTTCTCTTGATTTTTTAGAAAGAGGAACATTTACTGAATATCCCTGTTTATTCGTGTAATCCGTGCCTTAGTTATGTCGATTAGCAAGCTAAGTTTTGTTTTAAAAAACTTGCGTCAGAGCGTTCATCTTCCCAATATATAAGATTACCGGGCGTTGACTATGATTCCTCCTCCTAGTAGCAATCCGTCTCCATAGAATGCAGCAGCCTGCCCGGGAGCAATGGCTGTTAATGGTTCATGGAGCTGCACGTGCAGTAAATGATCCGATGTGACGGTAATCGTGCCATAGTTTTCCTGCTTGCGATAGCGTATCTTCACAATTATGCCAGAGCGTCCTAAAGTACGCTCCTGATTTACAAGATTCCAATCTTTCAACCACATTTCTGTTTTTTCCAACGATGAAAGAGAAGCCAACATCACTTCATTCTTTTCAGGATCAATCTCTTTCACAAATACAGGACGATTCAGATGAATGCCCAAACCGCGTCTCTGCCCAATAGTATAAAAGGGATAGCCTTCATGCCAGGCAATAAAATTTCCCTTTTCATCGACAAATCTTCCTCTTCTGATTCTGTCAGACCAGGTCTGTTTATCGCTGCCCGATGTCTGACTATTGTTGATTGATGCCTCACTATTACTGACCGACATCTGACCATTTCTGACCAACCAGTCTTTTAAAAAGGTCCGATAGTCCATCGGGCAAAAACAGACACCAATACTATCCTTTTTGGTTGCCACCTTTCGAAAACCATGTTCAGCAGCCCAGGCACGGGCTTCAGCTTTCGTAATATCGCCCATCGGCAACAGCATCCTATTAAGAATATCCTGTTTCAATCCCCATAAGAAGAAGGTTTGATCCTTATCCGAATCGGCGGCGTACGTTATATAAAAGGTTTCATTTAGTTGTATATTCTGCGCATAGTGTCCGGTAGCAATATAAAAAATTCCCATTTCATCGGCAATCTTAGCAAGCAAAGGCCATTTCAGATAATTATTGCACAAGGTACAGGGGACCGGAGTACGTCCTGCCAGGTATTCCTGCACAAAATATTCAATAATCTGCCGGGCAAATATTTCACGGGCATCGTATGTTATATGCCGTATTCCTAAACGTTCTGCCAAATTACGGGCATCTTCCAAGTATTCTGTCGAACCATTCAATTCATAAAAACGGAAGGTTACCCCGATTACTTCATAACCGGCTTCCAGCAATCGCATAGCAGCAACAGAGCTATCTGTACCGCCACTCATTCCAAGCAATACGCGTTTGTTTTCCTCTATCATGCTGCAAAATTAAGTATTTTCCCGTATCTTTGTCAGTTAAAGCCTAAAAGAGAATGAAAGAGAGACCAACTAACGGACAAGTTATAATCGTTTTCACAGAACATCCGATACTCGGCATATTACTGATTCCGTATATTGCGGAAAGGCTGAACGATGGCACCTTGCAATTAGTGGAGCAAGCGTTTCACGCCTCTCCGGAAGCTATGAGCATAATGAGCGAAGCGGAAAGACAAGCTATCGATATCGCTTCATACTATACAGAAAAGTATCTGATGGGCCTCTACTCCCGTGAAAAAACAGTATCACGCTTTCTACATAAGCTATCCGAAGATCCGGAACGAATTAAAAATAATATTCGCCCGTTTATCGAAAAGAAGCTGTTGGAGATGCTGGCGTTGATACGGGAAAACGGACTGCCTTTTTATCAGAAACAAGCCGGTAGCAAAATCTTATACGCCCATCATATTTATCATATCAACCCTCACGACGTAGAAATTCGCGTAACGTTTCATGTTGACAGTAAAACGTTCCGTTATCAGTTGCAGTGTTATTATGAAGGGCAACCGTTCTCTTTGAGTGAGTTAAAACCGGTAGTTGTACTGACCTCCTCGCCGGCCACTCTATTATTGGGAATGGAGTTATATTTCTTTCCGCACATTGAAAGCGCACGTATCTTACCTTTCACAAAGAAAAGATCGATTAGCGTAGACGCTTTGCAGATTGAAAAATACATAGACAACATCGTTATTCCGATTGCACGTTATCACGATATCGAGACTCACGGTTTGAATATTACTGAAGAAGAATGTACCTGTGAGGCTGTTCTCTCATTCGAAGATGCCACATACAACGGACAAGCATTGCAACTTGTCTTCCGCTATGGAGACCAGACATTTGCACCAGATAGTGCTAATGAAATGAAGAAAATCATTTATCGGAAAACATCCGGTGAAATCGGCTTTTTCCGACGTAATATCACAGTGGAAGAACAAGCAGTCCAACTCTTAACGAATGCCGGTCTGCAACAACTCAATGACACACACTTCCAACTATCTGCCAAAGCTCCGGAAAAGACAATTGTCGAATGGATCAACAATCATCGAGAAATGTTGCAGCAATCCTTTCACCTTACCAGTAATGTAGGGAATGCGTTGTATTGTCTGGATGAGATACGCATCGAGCAAAGCTGCGATGATGAGGTTGATTGGTTCGAACTGCGCATCACTGTTGTTATCGGTAATCTGCGCATTCCTTTTTCACGTTTCCGCAAACATATCCTCGAAGAAAAGCGGGAATATCTGCTACCTGACGGGCGTATGATTCTCCTGCCTGAAGAGTGGTTCAGCAAATATGCGAACTTACTGGAGATGGGAGTACAAACAGAAAAAGGTATTCGGTTGAAACATGCATTTATAGGTGCCGTACAGACAGCTTTGGGTGAGGATGGAGTGAAAAAATTCCCCGCGAAGCAGCAAATACATAACGTTGCCGTACCAAGAACGCTTAAAGCAACGTTACGCCCCTATCAGCAGAAAGGATTCTCGTGGATGGTACACCTCCATAAACAAGGATTTGGCGGATGCCTGGCAGATGACATGGGACTCGGGAAGACGCTTCAGACTCTTACCCTGCTACAGTACATATATAAGCCATCCGCTCCCAAACAACCCGCTACCCTAATTGTAGTCCCCACATCGCTACTTCACAACTGGCGACGGGAAGCCAAGCGCTTTACAGGGCTCTCAATGATGGAATACAACAACACCGTGGCTATAGACAAGAAACGTCCGGAAAAATTCTTCGGTCATTTTCACTTGATCTTTACTACGTATGGCATGATGAGAAACAACATTGATATACTCTCTTCCTACCGTTTCGAATACGTCGTGCTCGATGAAAGCCAGAATATCAAGAATAGCGAATCGCTCACCTTCCGGTCGGCAATTCAACTGCAAAGCAAACACCGACTCGCACTGACAGGTACTCCTATCGAAAACTCATTAAAGGATCTGTGGGCTCAATTTCATTTTATACAACCGGACTTACTGGGCACGGAAAGTGCTTTCCAAAAGCAGTTCATAATGCCGATTCGCCAGGGAAACGAACGCGTACGAGTGCAGTTGCAACAACTGACTGCCCCATTCATCCTCCGCAGAAGCAAGAAAGAGGTAGCTCCGGAACTTCCTGAACTTACGGAAGAAACAATCTACTGCGACATGACTGAAGAGCAGAACACGTGTTACGAGCAGGAGAAAAACAGCCTGCGAAACATACTTCTCCAGCACTCTCAAAGTACGAACAGGCTCCATTCGTTTAGTGTACTAAATGGCATTTTGCGTTTACGGCAACTCTCTTGTCATCCGCAACTCATTCTTCCTGATTATACCGGAACATCCGGAAAAACCGCACAGATAATCGAAACATTCGATACATTACAAAGCGAAGGACACAAAGTCCTAATTTTCTCTTCATTCGTCAAACATCTGGAGGTCTTGGCTGAAGCTTTCCGAGAACGAGGCTGGAAATATGCCCTATTAACAGGAGCAACCAACAACCGGCCCTCCGAAATCGCCCATTTCACCGAGCAAAAAGATGTTCAGGCATTCCTTATTTCACTAAAAGCAGGGGGTGTGGGACTCAATCTTACACAAGCCGACTATGTATTTATCATAGATCCCTGGTGGAATCCTGCCGCCGAATCGCAAGCCATCGCCCGTGCCCATCGTATCGGTCAGGACAAGCAGGTGATTGCCTATCGCTTCATTACACAAAACAGCATTGAGGAAAAGATTCTGCATCTGCAAGATGAGAAACGAAAACTGGCGGAAACATTTGTTGCCGACAGTGAATCATTGCCTATATTAAGCAATGAACAATGGGTAGACCTGCTCTAATAATACATAAAGCCTCAATCTATCACAGAGGTGTGTAAAATGTATTATTTCATCGTATTCCTGAATTTTTTTATCCATATACTCTTATTTTATCCGGTTATCTTTGCCACTGTGAAAATTATAAATAACCCGAAATAATAAATGTATGAAAAACAGGAGCATTACCTACCTATTACTATTTGGTATTTGCAGCATGTTGGCAATCATGCAATCATGCCAAAAAACAGACGACCTGGAAGCAGACATCAATTCTCTGAAAGACCGTGTCGCTGCTTTGGAAAAAGCAACGGAAGGACTGAATACTTCATTTGCCAGTCTGCAAGCCCTTATGCAAAAAAACAAAATCATTATCGGAATTACTCCGACTAAAGATGGCTTAGGATATTTGCTGGAACTTAGTGACGGAACAAGCATTAAAGTCATGGAGAGTGAAGCAGTACAAGCGTCTGTCCCTGAATTTTCCGTAGACGAAGAAGGCTACTGGATATATAAAACAAGTAATGATACAGATTTCAAATATCTGCCAGGAGCCGATGGAGAGAAAATATCAGCCTGGCCCCGTGATGGAGAAGGCAATGTGGTGGCAACTCCATTAATCAGCGTATCTTCCAGTGGATATTGGCAAGTGAGCTACGATAATGGACAAACATATACAAGCTTAGGAACTAAGGCCGAAGGTGGAAGTCAGGGAGGAACCAGCATATTCAGCAAGGTAGAATATAATGAAGCAAACCATACTTTCTCATTCACCCTGGCTGATGGTGAAAAAACATATACTTTCCCAGTAGACGACAGCTTCGGACTGATCATTTATGGTCTCAATGACGCTGAAAGTGAACAAGCTGTGCAAGTTTTTGCCCCCAATGAAAGCCATAAAGAGTATAAAGTAGAACAGAATGACGTGCAACAAGCTGCAATACAAGCTCCTAAAGGATGGGATGTTCTTTTATCCGAGAACTTATTAACTATCACACCACAAGCAACTGTTGTAAAAGACGTAGAAGAAACAATTAAGATTGTACTTACTTCATCAAAGAATTATATCCGTATTGTTTCTATTGAAGTGAAACAACTTTCCAATGAAACCGGAGCAAAAGCCTGGCAACAATTTGTAAACGCAGATCAACAAAATGTATTATTGGACTTTTCATACGCCGGATATAAACATGGTGAAATAGCTCCTCCTGAAATAGAAACATTAATAGCACAAGGATATAAAGTATACGATGTTACAGATCCCCAATATGGGGCTATCCCCAACGACGGCAAATCTGACAGAGCAGCTTTCATGAAGGTACTGGAAGAAATAGCAAGAGAAACAAAGCAAGAAGATCTCAATAATATGACAGATCGATATATTAAGGAAAACGCTAAAGCTATTATCTACTTCCCAGAAGGGAATTATATTCTACAAGATGAGGATTCTAAGGATCGCAGGATTCGTATATCGATGAGTGATATTGTTTTAAAAGGAGCCGGAAGAAACAAAACAACACTCGAAATGACTGCTGCAAATAATTCTCCCAAACCTACTGAGGAAATGTGGAATGCTCCTGTTATGATGGAGTTCAAACATAATACAGGATTAGGAGAATCAATTGGTGCTATCACTGAAGACGCTCCCATAGGCAGCAAAACCATAACGGCCAGTTTAACAGGAGTAAGTGCGGGCAGTTGGGTATGTCTCGTACTGGGAACCCCCAAGTTGGGAAACACGGATAATGATGTTATTAATTCCGAACTATCGCCTTATCAATGGCAAGATATTAAGGTACAACAAGGCATTACTCCCAATATCAAAACAAATGGTATTCAAATATTCGAATACCATCAGATTGAAAAGATTAGTGGTAACAGTATTACCTTTAAAGAACCCATCATGCATGCTATTAATAAAGATTGGGGATGGAATGTACATAAATTCGCCAATTATGCCAATGTTGGCGTAGAAGACCTTACATTTAAAGGACATGCCAAAGAGAAGTTTATTCATCACGGCTCTGACATAGATGACGGTGGTTTTAAGCTTATCGATTTTGTACGTCTGACCAATTCATGGATGCGCCGGGTTAATTTTGAAAGTGTTAGTGAAGCCATGTCAATCACAAGTTCTGCCAATTGTTCTGCTTATGACATCACTATTGGTGGTAATCGTGGACATGCTTCTATCCGCTCGCAAGCTTCTTCCCGTATCTTTATTGGAAAAGTAACTGAAAGCAGCAATGGCTACACACTTAGAAAAGGAGAAGGTGAAAGCACATTGATGGAATATAAAACAAACGTTGGTCAATATCACGCTTGCGGTGTTTCAAAGCAAAGCATGGGTGCTGTAATATGGAATGTGAAATGGGGAGATGATTCTTGCTTTGAATCACATGCCACACAGCCACGTGCAACATTAATTGACTGCTGTACTGGCGGTTTCATGCATTGGAGACAAGGAGGAGACTCTGCTCAAATGCCAAATCACATGGAGAATCTGACAATATGGAATTTCTATGCAACAAATGTACAAACAGATCAGGACATCGATACAGAAGGTAAATTTACCTGGTGGGATAGTAACGGCTTTTGGTGGAAATTTATGCCTCCTATCATTGTCGGTTTCCACGGAAGTCCTTTAGATTTTGATGCTACTCAAATGAAGCGACTCGAAAGTAACGGAACTGCTGTGGAACCATATTCACTCTATGAGGCTCAATTACGTAAACGTTTGGGATATGTTCCTTCTTGGCTATCCTCTTTAAAATAATAACTTTAAAACAATATAATCATGAAAAAAGTATGGAGTATGTTCATGTTATTGGCTGTATGCCTGGTAGCATGTACCAACATTGACGATTTGGAAGATGATGTAGACGCACTGAAAAAGCGCGTTACCGCACTCGAGACACAAGTACGTGATATAAATAGTAACACAGAAGCTCTTCGCGAACTTTATAATGAAGGAACATTTATTACTAATATAGAGGAAAAGTCTGATTCCTACACACTCACTTTGAGCAATGGAAAAACAGTAAATCTATATATGAAAAACGATAATAACCTGTTATGCCCTATTATCGGTATCGATTCAGAAGGCTACTGGACTGTTCTTTACAACAAAAATGAAACTCCGGAGCGTCTGACTGTAAACGGACAACCTGTGAAAGCTAATGGAGAGAGTGGCAAGACTCCTACATTTAATGTAGATAGTGAAGGCTACTGGCAGGTTAGCTATGATGAAGGAAAAAACTATGAATATATATACAAAGAAGGAACTACTGACAAAGTCAGCGCAACTGGTGACGGTTCCGCTCCGGCAGAAGACAAAAACTTCAAGAGTGTAACAGTAGAAAACAACGAACTGGTCTTAGTACTTGCGGGTGAGGATGCTCCAACCATACGTATCCCTATCATCAGCGACTTTGAATGTAGTTTTGCGGCTGAAGATTTAGAACAAATACAAGAGTTTTCTGCAGGTGAAACGAAAGAATTTACCATGACCATGAGAGGAGTAAAAAATACAATGATTACTGCTCCAGAAGGATGGAGTGCTAAATTCTCTAAGGAAGCTGGAAAAGAAAATGTATTGATTGTTACTGCCCCTGCATCAAGCGCAAAGATGATGACTCGTGCAACAGCTGATAACAGTACTGATATTGCGATATTGGCAACAAGTGGAAAGTATGCTATGATTGCAAAGATTCAGGTTAGTATTAAGAATCGTACGGATTATAAAGCCGATTTTGATCATGGTAAAGACATTACTATCGGCGGCATCACCATCAACAACCAAATTTATTCAGATGCTGACATACAAATATTGGATGCAACAGATGCCGATGTGGCACTTGACACTTACTTTAGTGCTACAATGAGTAAACCTGTTATACTGTTCCTCACAGGTACAGCACACAATTTTACCACAACCGGAGTAAAATCAATCAGCAATGATGTTATTATCATCGGTCGATATGATGACGAGCAAGTAACACTTCGTCCTATTAATTGCTGGAAATCATGCAAAGGAAAGCTACTTTTTAAGAATATAAAAATAGATTTAAGTGATCTCAATGGAGGTAGCAATGCTGGTTATTTTATAAATAATGCAGGCGTTATCAGCAAGGGAGACTTTACTGACATCTGCATTGACAACTGTCTGATTGCGAATGTCTTGAAACCAATTTATTACGATGCAGCACAAAAGACTTACTTTGGTATAGACAACATCTCTGTTCAAGACACTCGTATTGAAGTTAATGCTATCAAAATTGCCTTGATAAATATATATAAAGGTTTCAATTTAGGAGATTATAAAACTTTCAACTTCAAGAACAATATAGTGTATAGCCAGACACCTCAAGAAGGCGTGCAAATATTAAACTGGGCTACTGGTAATATACCTTTATCAGATGGTGTACTTTCTGCCGAAATTATAAATAATACTTTTGTCAACATGATAGGTAGCAATATATTCTTCAGATATCAAAAAGGAACATCATTGACTATAAGCAAGAATATCTTTGACGTAAGTCCGGAAGCAGAATTCGGTTCCTACTATTATTCTTTCTTAGAAAGTTGCACACCTCAAATAGATGTAACCGACAATATCGTATATGGCTTAACCAAAAATTGGAATTATTATCATACAAGTTCTTTAGTTAAAGAACCAACAAGCGGTAATAACATAACCAAGCACGCAACAGCTCCTATTACTCAATATGATTATGTAAATGGTATATTTACATTAGCTAGCGATGTAGCTGGTTATGGAGCAACAATTGAATAAAACTCTTTTACCAGTTTAATAATAAAAGCCGCATAACGAAAGTTATGCGGCTTTTATTTATCTAAATGTCATATCATCAATCAAGAAATCAGAAACAGGAGAAGCTACTACATCCGAAAAATACGAGTCTGGTTCAAAAAGAAAGTCCCTGCATCTGATGCATGACAGCACGACGACTCAGATCTGAAGCTCCTTTATTAATATTCAATACTTTACAAAAACATCTGCCAAGTTGAACAAACGATGGCTGGCTTAGCTAAAGCCACATCTTTTCCCCCACCACCTTGCGGAAAAACTTTTTTAATCTATCTTTGCACCCAAAACAACGCTACATGAAATACAAACTTATCGTGCTCGACCTTGACGGCACACTCACCAATTCTAAAAAAGAAATCACTCCCCGCAACAGGGAAACTCTAATACGTATACAAGAGCAAGGAATACGACTCGTATTAGCTTCCGGACGACCTACTTATGGTATTGTACCATTAGCCAACGAATTACGGATGAATGAATTCGGAGGTTTCATCCTTTCCTATAACGGAGGTGAAATTATCAATTGGGAAACAAAAGAGATGGTATATGAAAATGTGCTACCTAATGAAGTTGTTCCGATGCTCTATGAATGTGCCCGTACCCACCAACTAAGTATATTAACCTATGACGGAGCAGATATAATAACAGAAAACTCTCAAGACCCATACGTACAGAAAGAGGCCTTTCTCAATAAAATGGCAGTACGGGAAACAAACGACTTCCTCACAGAGATCACGCTTCCTGTAGCCAAATGCCTCATCGTGGGAGACGCAGATAAACTCATTCCGCTTGAAGCAGAACTTAGTCTCCGGCTACAAGGACATATTAACGTTTTCCGTTCAGAACCCTATTTCCTCGAATTAGTTCCGCAAGGAATTGACAAAGCTCTTTCTCTTGCTGTCTTATTGAAAGAAATAGGAGTAGCACGAGAAGAAGTCATAGCAATGGGAGATGGCTATAATGACTTATCCATGATTAAGTTTGCAGGACTGGGAATTGCTATGGGAAATGCACAAGAACCTGTAAAAAAAGCAGCAAATTACATCACTCTAAGCAACGAAGAAGACGGTGTAGCAGAAGCTATTGATAAGTTTTGCAGTCAACAATAACCAAACATTTATTTTCATGCCGACAAAATTTTAGTTTCTCGGTGAGAAACCTTTGGTTTCCCGTAATGAAACCATTGGTTCCTCGGTGTGAAACTTTTAGTTTTATACCGGGAAACTAATAATATTATCAGTAAAACAACTCAAGAGCTAAAATCAACTCATCAAAGATAGAGCGCATATTCAGATTTTATACTAACTTTGCAGTTCCAATAAAACAAATATAAAATGTTATGGAACATCAACTTACCATTTACAACACCTTAGATAGAAAGAAAGAGTTGTTCGTACCGCTTCATGCACCTCATGTAGGCATGTATGTGTGCGGACCGACTGTTTACGGAGATGCACATTTAGGACACGCCCGCCCGTCTATAACCTTCGATGTGTTATTCCGCTATCTCACCCACCTAGGATATAAAGTACGCTACGTACGAAATATTACCGATGTAGGTCATCTGGAACATGATGCCGATGACGGAGAAGACAAGATTGCCAAGAAAGCACGTCTGGAAGAGTTGGAACCAATGGAGGTTGTTCAATATTTCCTGAACCGCTATCATAAAGCAATGGAAGCACTGAATGTACTTTCTCCGAGCATCGAACCACATGCTTCAGGACATATCATTGAACAAATCCAACTGGTACAGAAGATTTTGGATGCCGGATACGCCTATGAAAGCGAAGGCTCCGTTTATTTCGATGTAGCCAAATACAACAAAGATCACCATTACGGAAAACTTTCCGGACGTAATTTGGACGACGTATTGAATACCACCCGTGACCTCGACGGACAAAGCGAAAAACGCAATCCCGCCGACTTCGCCCTTTGGAAAAAGGCACAACCTGAACATATCATGCGCTGGCCGTCTCCATGGAGCGACGGTTTCCCCGGATGGCACGCCGAATGTACCGCTATGGGACGCAAATACCTAGGCGAACACTTCGATATTCACGGAGGAGGAATGGACTTGATTTTCCCTCACCACGAATGTGAAATCGCACAATCGGTAGCCTCACAAGGTGATGACATGGTTCACTACTGGATGCACAACAACATGATTACCATCAACGGAACCAAGATGGGTAAATCACTCGGCAACTTCATCACTTTGGACGAATTCTTCAACGGTACTCATAAGCTGCTGGCACAAGCCTACACACCAATGACAATCCGTTTCTTCATCCTGCAAGCTCATTACCGCAGCACGGTAGACTTTAGCAATGAAGCACTGCAAGCATCCGAAAAAGGGCTGCAACGTCTGATGGAAGCCATTGACGCATTGGATAAGATTACTCCCGCACCGGCAACTTCAGAGGGAATCAACGTGAAAGAACTGCGCGCTAAGTGCTATGAAGCAATGAATGACGACTTGAATACACCGATTGTCATCGCACAGCTTTTCGAAGGTGCCCGCATTATTAACAATATCATTGCCGGCAATGCTACCATATCCGCCGAAGACCTGAAAGAGTTGAAAGAAACATTCCATCTATTCAGTTTCGACATCATGGGATTGAAAGAAGAAAAAGGCTCTTCTGATGGTCGTGAAGCAGCCTACGGCAAGGTAGTAGATATGCTACTGGAACAACGTATGAAAGCGAAAGCCAACAAAGACTGGGCTACTTCCGACGAAATCCGCAACACCCTGACAGCACTCGGATTTGAAATCAAAGATACTAAAGACGGTTTCGAATGGAGACTGAATAAGTAACAAGAAAAGAAAGTGCTCAACGCACCGTGTAAATACAAAGAAGACCGGCTCACTACGAACCGGTCTTCTCTTTTTTCATAGAAACATGATAACTAATACCCTCTCTTTAAATTCTTGTTTCCTCTTATCTTATTCACTAATTATTTATTTTCCATGAGCATTTCAACCGGCTGTCCATGCTGACAGGTTACCGTCAGTACGGTCTGGTCTCCCTGCTGTTCCAACCGGACATTTTCCATCGGACTTGTCAATGTCCAATGCCCTTTAAGCCGTATCTCCTTAGTAATAGGACGACTGGGCTCTTTCGTTGTATACGTCTTCTCTTCTATATTCAGATTCGGATCACAGACACTTAAGCGGATACCTTTATTAGGTTCCTTTACATACATCACCATTGTTTCCGCAGGAATAGTGGCGAACACTTTATCACCAGCAGGCTGATAAGTTTCAAAAGCAGCATACGCCGTGATACCTGTCTTTTTATCATAAATAACGTGAGCAGTCTGATCGCGTTGCAACACCTCGTATGGAGAAGTTTTACGCAGTTCGTCAAGATCAGAAACAGAAGGTTGTATCAAAACCATATATTCATAAGTCCCCTCTTTCGGCGCCTTGCCATGTTCTATCCAGGCAGAAGAGAATTTTCCCTTAGTTACTTCACGTGTCTTTTCGTGCCGTGATTCCTGTTCTGCCACCTGTGAGCGAATGGTTCCGTCCACTACATGATAATAATTGTCATAGCCATCATGAAGCCAATAGCTATCCTCTCCTACTTTGGGCTCCTTACCATTATATTTTGTCTGGAAAAGAGTCGTTTCCGTAGGATAATCCGCATTGGAGTTCGAAATACCTGTTCCCAGGCAAACCATCCGGTTATCAAAACAGAATACGGATTTACGGGCTACAAAGTCCGGTGTGAAGTTCTCATAATCCCGTTCTGTTAATTTCATAGCGAACATTCCATTTTTACCATCTAAAGAACTGCTTCCGGAGAAATTCTCTTTGGAACGTGCCATAGTCGTTCCTTTCAATGGACTATCAAGCAAGTCGAAAGGCAAATGAATGGTAGTTGTACCCGGCAAACGGTTCCAGTCCCATCCCTCCTGCACAAAACCGCTTCCGGCACGTGACACGGGATTCCCTTTCCCCATAATCTGCACGGAGCCATAACTCTGATAACGTCCGTAACGGTTATCTTTCGTATAAATTTCAGAGCCCCATACGTCAGTGGTATACCCTTTCAATGTCACCATCCAGTCCGCACGACGGAAAATGCCTGCCGAACCATAGTTGTAAACGAAGAATCCCTGTGGAGCCTGTGCCGGTTGAATACCTTCCTTCTTGAAGAAACGCGCATTCGGAGTATCACTATTGCGTATCAGACGTAAATAGTCGGCAGCCAGACCGCGATCAAACGTATTTCCCTGACCGGACAAATCGCCGGATAAAGCGATATTGGCAAATGCTTCGATATCATCGCTTCCCATCTTCCCTCCAAAAGGATGACGACCACTGATTCCGATGCCCCATTCATAAAGATTGCAATAATTGCGCATAGCAATAAAAGCTGATTTCATGTGTTTGCGCGCATCTTCTGTCAGTTCAAAGCTTGTACCATTGGTAAATGCAATATATTCTCCTACAGTCGCAAGTACTCCAGTGGTATATCCCGGATAAAAACCGCCATGATGGAAAGTCGTACCATCTATTTTTATGCCCCCAATCGTTCCCGGAGTATAACGCAAAGAAGTAGATAACCAACGTGACAAACCACTCAAAGCCTGCGCCTGTTCTCTTGCATCGGGAAACATCATAGCAGAGATAAATTTCGCCATCAATAGCGTGTGCCAAGAATCCAATAATTCATCACGCGTTGGAGAACACGGCTGACGAGTTTCCTGCAAAGCCGCCCAAAAACGCAATGTGGATAGATAAGCATCCCGATGAGAATGTTTGTAGATTGCATCGCGCATCAGCCAGGCAGTCGTATATATCTTACGTACCTGATATCCATAATGGTGATTAGTCCCCATACCACTACCGTATGCAAATCCCTGGTCAATAGCATAATCGAATACGGTAAAATAATTCTTCTTTGACGTTTCATTCTGATTATAATAAGCATCATAAGCAAAACCGGAAAGCATTGTTTCAATATCATTCCACGACATCTCCCCTTTCTTCTTGTCCTGTTCATCAGGGGCAACAATAGGAGTCCCTATAAATCCCGTTCCGGCGATAGACGGACTAATTGCAGCCTTCTCAAATGTCTTATAGGCAGCATTAATCGCTCCTTGGGGTGCTTTCTTTATTTCCAGAAAATCTGTCAAACGTTGTTCAATAGTCTTCAATTCTTTCTTTTGCTTACTTGTCAATTTAGAAGGCAGAGGGATATCATACGACTGTTGTTCCCATTTCCATACGAGGCACCAATGCCACAAGTCACGATTAGACAGCCCATTATTAGTAGGCAACTGCTGATCGGGAGTGGTACGAAGATTCATTTTCTTTTCCGGGAAAATCAGACGGTCAAGAAAGATACGCCCCTTCCGTTGCGGGGCAACCAGTCGATAGGCTACAATCTTCTTATCTTTCTTGTCTCCCTGCATATACTCAAAAGAGATCCAGCAAGCCCGCCAACCTGCTGCCTGCAAACGATAAGAGAACCAATAAGAGACTTCTCCCTCCTTATTCAGAAACTCAAAACGAATGGAATCCTGCTGTGGTTTCTCATTATAAATCCATAAGGTAATGCCGAACTGCTTCTCGTTTCTCGTATTCAACGATAAAGGAGCAATTTGAACGTCCAGTGTAGAACCGGGCTGAAAGTCCCATTCCAGACTACTTTCACCCTCCTTGTAAAAAAGAGAAGAGATTTTCACTTCTCCCTTTCCGGAAACTTTAAATGCTTCGGGCACTTTCTCTTCAAATCCGATGAGTTGGGCGAAAGTTGAAGGAATAATTCCCAAAAGGAATAATATTATAAAACAACTGCTTTTCATTACTGAATTGTTATCTTTTTTAGGCACGGATTACACGGATGAACGCGGTTACTTTGCAACAATGACAACACTAAAGACCGTGAATCCGCGTGATCTGTGCCTAAATGATTATATAAGAATACATAAATCGTTAATAAGGAATCCGATCCGACAGAATCTTTTCCGTATACCAAGGATCATTAATTTCCTTTAGCATGGCTCCCATTTCACCGCAAAGTTGTGCCACAATCTCCTTATTTTCTTCCAAAGGCAAGTTATGCAGTTGATATGGATCTTTTACATCATCGAACAAAAGACTTTTTTTCAACTCCTTCGTATTGCGGTCGATATATAAAGCCAATGTATATTGAGCCGTCTTGATACCTCTTGAAGAAGGGAAGTAAGTTTGCACCAATCCATTTTCATCTTTATCACCGTCTACATTCTGAATGTACAGCGCACCGGTAGGACGAACAATTTTCGCCTTTTCATCGAAGAAAAGAGGAGCAAAATTACGTCCCTGCACTTCTGCCGGGATAGAATCACCCAGTCCGCACAGGCCAAGCACTGTAGGCATAATATCAGGAGCGGAAAGCAATAAATCATCCACCCTCGGCTGAATCTTACCGGGGAAACGAACCAGGAACGGAATATTCATAGATTCGGAATAAGGGGAATTCTTCGGATCATCGGTACGCTGGCTGCACATCGTTTCACCATGATCGGAAGCAAAGATGACAACTGTATTCTTATCTAATCCCATCTCTTTCAATGTTTCCAGAATCTGACCGAAAGCACGGTCCACACCGGTTACGGAGGCGAAATAATAGCGGGCGGATGCTGCCTTCTTCATCTTCAAATCTACATTCGGGCGAATCAACAGACTATCCAAAGGCTGGTCTTTATAAAGATTGAAATCTTGTTCCTCGCAGTCATTCAAAGAACGGTACGGGCTGTGAGGAGGATTCATACCTACCATAATAAAGAAAGGCTTCTTGGTATCGCGTACGTTACCGTCATTTTTCAGATAAGAAACAACCTTGCCTGCTTCATGCAGGGGCGACCATTCTTTCGGATCATGCCTCTTGCCATCCGTATCCCAATAATGCGGGTTCTTGTGTTCATCAAATGTACCGTAAGAATACCAGTAATTAAAACCATGACGACGTTCTTTCGGAGTATAAGCATCCCATGCCGGACGTTTCTCTTCTACATATTGTCCCGGATGTTCGGGATCGTTCGGAGTTGGGAAGTCGGCATGAAGTTTGCCGAAATAGGCACAGTCGTAACCTGCCTTACTGAATACATCGCCAATACATTCCGCATCTTCGCGTAAGGAGCTGATCGGACGTGAGGAGTTACAATTCAATGGTACACCGCTTTTATTCGGGTACATACCGGTCAGTAACATTCCACGATGAGGACTACTCAACGGGCAGTTACTCTGTGCAGACGACAGTACCATCGATTCACGCGCAAACGCATCCAAATTAGGAGTATGCACGGGGTCTCCTTTAAAATTTACTTTATCCCGAAATCCGTCCTGATTCCAAAAGCCCATCGCCTGATTACGGTATTGATCGGGAAATACATAGATTATATTGGGATGTTCTGCTTGTTGGGGCACTTGCTTCGGAGCCTTGCAACCCTGTGCGGCAAACAGCGTCAGACCTCCTACAAGAAGGTTAATAGGTTTATTCATGATAGTTTACGATAAATGATTTAAACAGGTTAGTGATAAATAATGAGAGGGGAATAATAAACAATCAATGCTGAATGATAAACGGTAAACATGTTACGTTAGAATCCTTAAAGCATTCATCGTTCACTGTTTACCGTTCATTATTTTTTATTATTCCTTATTTCTTTTCCAAATCTCTTTTACGCATCAGTCCTTCCAGGAAGTAATAGTCAGCATAGTTCAGAGGGACATCAATTTCCTGACCGTGAGGAATACTACCTACTGAATGCATCAGGATAAAGTTTCCATTTGTTCCAACCTTTGCACGATAAGCAGGCGAGCCTAAACTCTGCATAATCTTATCAGCGGTTTCCTTGTAGTGATTATCCGGCAGGTAGCCATCCAGTTCGTAAAGGGCAGAAGCTGTACAAGCGGCAGCAGAAGCATCACGCGGTTCGTTCGGAATATTCGGAGCATCATAATCCCAGTAAGGAACGAGATCTTCCGGCATATTCTTATTATTAAATATAAAATTATATACTTTTTGTGCCTGGTCGAGATATTTCTTGTCTTTCGTGTAACGATAGCAAGTAGTGTATCCGTAGAGTGCCCAAGCTTGTCCACGGGCCCAAGAAGATTCATCCGCATATCCCTGTGCAGTTTGTTTCTTACGCACTTCACCTGTCTCCGGATCGTAATCTACCACATGGTAGCAGCTATTGTCCGGACGGAAGTGGTGAGCTATTGTCGTATCGGCATGTTTCACTGCAATATTATAGAAAGTAGAATCACCTGAAAGAGCGGTTGCCTCAAACAAGAGTTCGAGATTCATCATATTATCAATAATCACCGGACATTTCCATCCACGCGTTCCCTGCCAGCCTCTATCGGCATCCCATGACTGGATAACGCCTGCATTCGGGCGAAAACGGGTAGAAAGCGACTTAGCTGTTTCAATAATTACATCTTTATATTCTTTCTTGTCCGCCAAACGGTATCCGTTCAGATAACTACAACCGATCATAAACCCTACGTCATGATGCCATTTCAGATGTTTTACCGAATCAAGAGCTTCTGTATATTTTTCGGCCAATGGTAACCATTTCTGATCTCCGGTCAGATTATATGTGAGCCACATACTGCCGGGAAAGAAGCCGGAACACCAGTCTTCGATAGGTATATAGGATATACTACCGTCTTTGTTGATCGTTCTTGGATTCAGGATCTTACCGGATTTTTCAATAATGTCCGTTTGAATCGTGTTTTGTGCAACTGCGTTGTCGATGTTGTCCTGAATAAAGTCTACTTCAACCTTTTTTTGTCCACCGCAACTCGTTAAGATCAAAAGGGAAAGTCCTAATGCGCTAAGAATTGTTTTCATAATACATGGATTGTTTATTAAGTGATTAATTTTCTTGATTGCAAAAATAGTGCATTTAAAGAGAATAGACCGACCCAAATAATCCAAATGAGGAACTATTTTGGTACATTTGCAAAAGATTTTGGATTTATGAATTATGATTTATGCCTGAATGACATTTTCATAAATCAGAATCCACCCCATAAATCATAAATTATAAATCATCATGACACCACAAGAATTCTTTAAGAATGACATATTTGCCAAAAATGCAGGTATAATTCTGCTGGAAGTAAGAAAAGGGTATAGTAAAGCCAAGTTAGAAATAAAAGCCGAACATCTTAATGCAGGTGCCCGCACACAAGGAGGAGCCATCTTTACGCTGGCAGACCTTGCGCTTGCCGCAGCTGCTAACTCGCACGGCACACTAGCTTTCTCTCTCTCGTCCACTATTACTTTCCTGCGTGCCAGCGGCCCCGGAGACACTCTCTTTGCCGAAGCACGCGAACGCTATATCGGCCGAAGCACAGGTTGCTATCAGGTAGATATAACAAACCAAGACGGAGAGTTGATTGCAACTTTTGAATCCAGCGTATTCCGAAAGGATCAAAAAGTGCCTTTCGAAGTTCAGGAATAAAAACAGGAAGGTGCATCAACACTTTTAAAAGTATACCTTTTAGACACAGATAACGCGGATGATACGGATAAGAAGATAATAAATCCGTGTCATCCGCGTTATCCGCGTCTAAAAAATAACAGGTTGGCAGGTCAATTTACTTCTGATATGCCTTCGTTTTTTCTCTATATCTATTTAACGATAGAAGTCAGCGGATGCCGGTTACCCGTCACATTATTCAGGAATGCTTTTGCCGAACCGAAGTTCAGGAATAAATCCAGGCGGACAGGAAGATGGTTCAAGTCGTCCGTTACGAAGAAAGTTATCACCTCCTTTTCTTTTCCTTTCTTATCATATTCTACCAATGAGAAGATCAGGCAACGGTAAGTAACTCCATTCTCCGCTTTTACATTTTCTTTCCCACGGTAGATAAGCGTTTGCTCTTCCACTTTACGGCCCGTAGCCATCGGGAACTTAATTTTGTCTCCCACCTTATAATCTGCAGGGTCGTAAGAACGCGCTTGCGCCAGAATGCTCAACATATCGTATATACAGCGGCTATCACTATCTTCAGATTCATTAAACGCCCCATCCCGGTAAGTACGCTTCTGATTTACCAGGCAAAGACCGTCCTTATAAGAGAACCAAGCCTCATCGACCGTGTAACGTTTTCCCTCTTCGGCACCTTTGCGGAAATAGCGCGGTTCCAGTTTTTCACCGATCACACAAGTCAGCGTATCGCGCATCTTGAAAAAGAAATCCGCCCGTTTACTGCCCAAAGCAAGCAGGTTAATCCGGTAGGCAGGTTGTGAATGATAAGTAGTAGCATTCGTCGTCAGACTGGCAAGTCCGGCTTTCACCCAGACAAACTTCCAGTTAAAATATAAATCATACATTACGTGTTCGCCGGATTGAAACGCATCATTCTTCGCTTCACATTGAGCACTGGCTGGGAGGGCGAAAGCTCCCATCAGTAAGGCCACTAATCCGATAATAAAATTGCGTCGAACGCTAACGACGGCGGTTCTGACTATTTCGTTCCCGATCCTTTTTCTTCTTGTCTTCATCTGGTTTTTGTTTTTTAAGTTCATCCAGCTTTTGCTTATCCAGCGGAACTGCATGAATATCCCAACTTTGTTCTAGATCCCAGTTGGCTTTCGGCTCTAAAATCTGATTATAATAATACACCTCTTCGGGCTGCACCCCTTTTTCAAAATTGCCGGTATCCCATTCACCGTTTCCATTCCGGTCGTTAATCAACCGGGCGGAGTACTTACCGGGATTTAAGTAATAAAAGTCGGCATAACCTCCTTCCTCTACTCTTCTTCGGCGTACCACTTTATCCTGCGCATCCAACAGTTCAACGAAAGCATTAGGTTCCGCTCCCGTCACCACAAACGTGATTTTGGCATATTCTTCCAAACTACGCACCTTGAACCCTTGTTTTATTTTGTCTGTAAACAATCCGTATATACCATGGAACGCAGTCGAGTCTACCGAAAATTCATATTCCAGTGTCGGCTCCCAATCATAATACAGATTGAACCTCTTTAGATTCACAGAGTCCTGTTCAAAGTCGAATGGTATATCTTTCCAGAGCGTATCTACCTTTTGCCGTAGATGGATGGCCGCAGTATCGAAACTGGCTATCGGTTCTTCAAAACTCAAAGAGATAGAACCATATACATCCATTGACGAAGGAGCACCGACATTTACCGGCAAGAATTTTGTCGGTTCGGGTTCATCCTCTTCACCTTTCTTTTTCTTCTTTTTCTTTTTGTCCTTATCCGGCTCCTCTTTCTTATATTTCTGCTTCGAAACGAGGTTGAGCGTATCCGTACGGGGCACTAACTGATTCAATGTATCCGTATAAAGATAAGTCAGGCTCATGGCCAGCGTATCCTGCTTAAAGAGCAGGGAGTCTTTTACCCAATAATGGATGGTGTCGTTCCGCTGATTCTTTTCGATAACAAAAGCATCCTTTTCATCGAAGTTCAAGCCTTTCAATACAGGCAAAGTATCTGCCTTACCTGCAAAATAGAACGTAAACTTCTGCGGAACCAGTCTTTCCGACTTGATAAGGTATTGCGAATAATTGAGTTCCTTAAAGGCACGGAGGATGACATCATCCGGCAAATAATGCATATATTTCTTCTCAACAATCGTGTCATAAGTCAATGAATCCACCCAAGCCGTATCCATGCGGATACGTTCTTCCATACGAGGGATAATCAACGAGTCATGGAAAGCGATCATCTCGCTCTTCTGATTAAAAGTGAAGTTCTGGTCGGCATCCATCAAACCGTAGATACGATACTTGCCGGGAGCTATACCCCGGATAGAGAAACGCCCACGGCTGTCCGTACGTGCCACACGGTCGAAAGGCAATTTGTTGAAAGCCGAATCGTTCAGGTTGGAATGTAGTCCGACAAGCATACCTTTAATAGGCTCCAGGTTAGAGGCATCGAGCATCGTACCTGCTACTTCCATCGTATCGATTTCCGTACCGGTAGAGAACGTAAATGCAAAGTTACCCAACGGATTACCTTCATTATTGTCGACAATTGCATCCGAGAAGTCAATCGTGTAGGTCGTGTTAGGTTTCAGAGAGTCGAGCAGGTTGACTTGTATTCTCTTGCCGGAAGCCTTGATTTCCGGTTGCTGTATTTGGGGAGGGGAAACAACGACTTTCTCGGTCGCTTTCTCCAGCTTAATAAACTCGTCGAACATCAAAGAGACTTTAGTCCTTTTATTATTCAAAGCCCCCGCCTCCGGAGTGCTGCCGATGAAACGGGGCGGCGTCTCATCGTATGGTCCACCGTCCGGCCGTCCAATACTGGCGCAGGAATATAACATCACCCCCAGCGTTACTACCGGAAGCACCTTGCGAACTATTTGTTTTATCTTTTGATTCTCAAATTGTAACATGCTGCAAAAATAAGCGTTCTTATTCAATAAATACCACACTTTCTAGCTAATTTATTAAAAAAGGAAAGGGTGACTTAAGGTAATAAACAATATTTGCGACGTTTTTATTTTTTTCCTGCTAATATAATTAGTTTTATTGCCTAAAGAGATTACCTTTGTTGCCTAATCTTTTTTCGTTCCACTATAGTGTTCCGCAAAGATAACCATAGTCTCCCTTTCGTATAACTATAATCATACGAAAGGGAAACTATAGTCAAACGAAGTAAGAATAACGAATGAAACAAATCCGCGCAGGCAATCGGATAGATAAAAGTGCCGATATAAAACAATTCTGATTATGAGTATACATTACGACCTTTACGACACGCCCGACATTCAGAAGAAAGGCGAAGAACAACCGCTTCATCCCCGTGTTGTTTTCAACGGAACGATCGATCAGGAAGAATTTCTGGATCGTGTTCACAAATTCACGGGAATAAGCCGTAGCCTACTGGTAGGTGCCATGCAGTCTTTCCAAAATGAATTGCGAGATTTGCTTGCAAACGGATGGATTGTAGAACTGGGTGACATCGGATATTTTTCCGTATCTCTACAAGGACCTCCCGTAATGAAAAAGAAAGACGTGCATGCACAATCCATCAGCTTGAAAAATATCAATTTCAGGGCAGGCAAACAGTTCAAGAAAGAAGTGGCCCAACAAATGAGACCGGAGCGCGGAGCATCGTTCACCCGCCCTCACGGGAAAGGACGCAGTGAAGAAGAATGTCTGAAGCTAATCAATAAACATCTCCAACAATTTCCCTGCCTGACCCGTGCAGATTATTGCCGAATGACAGGACATGACAAACAACGGGCGATCAATGAGTTAAACACCTTTATCGAACGTGGATTATTGATCCGTTATGGAGCGGGTAAACTGGTGGTTTACGCAAAGAAAAGTGAAGAATAAATTACAATCATTAGCGGAATGACCAAAATTCTGCACTGGACAAAAAACAATTGTTCAGTGCAGAATTATTTTTATATATTCTATAGAAAGAGGAGTTCTTAAATAAGAAAATAGCAAAAAACAATTAGAGTTTCTCTATTTCTTCTGACGACAAACCGGTAACCTGTATAATAGTATCAACGGGGAGATTGAGAGATTTCAACTTACGGGCAGTGATTGTTTTTTCTTTTTCGATTCCTTTTTCTATACCTCGTTCAATGCCTCGCTCAATGCCTTGCTCAATACCTTTTTCAATGCCTTCCTTAATGCCTTCCTCAAGTCCTCGTTGTCGTCCTTCTTCAAGTCCAAGCTGGTGTCCTTCTTCATGCCCTTCTAATTTAGCAGTACTCAACACATCATTCTGTATCATTACCGCATCTATATGGCGATCGTATGCCAGCTTTTCAGCCTTATCCATATTATAATAAACCAGTTTCTTACGAGCCTCTTCAAGTCCGGGTGCCTTTGTATCGGGACGTATGCACCCTGTCTTCAGATATTCGATCCATTCTTCCAGAGGAGTAACAGCTACTTTATTAAACTCATTCACACGGATAAGGAAATATTCTGGAAAGATTTCAGCAGGCAACTTACGAACAATAGCTCCCTGTTCTTTGGTAGTAACTTTCAGATGATCGCCCGTGTGTACACCTAAGAATGTATTCTGTCCATGATAAAGGTAATCACTTCCTTGTCCAATGTCGAAATAAAGAATACTGATAGAATATACTTTCTTCACATTAGAGTAGATTTCGCCCAGATCAATATGTTCGGTAATAGTCTTAGCTACTCCATACAGGATTCGCTCCAGATAATAGAGTTCACGAGTATTTTGAACTTCGACAAGAATTATTTCATCTTTACTATTGCGGGCTTTAATATCAACACGATTAAATTTATCATCTTCCCGTTGCTGATTACCTTCACTTTCTAAAATTTCAAGAATATGGATCTCCTCACCTAATAATACTGTGAGGAAACCTTCAAGCACGCCAAAGTTAGCCTTATTGCGTAAAAGGCGCTTGATTGCCCAGTCAAAACGAATATATTTGTCTTTCTGTTCCATAAGAATACGTTTTTAGCAAAGGTAAGCATTATATTGATAAAAGGGATAAATTTCAGCCAAAAGTATTATAGAATCATAACCCTTATCAGTATATATAGAAATTACTTGTGAAAGTAGTCCTTCCGTTCCATCTTTTTTACATAAAATTCCCCAATACAGCAGCATTCTACTTATTAACTAATTTATTAACGCACAATTCTTTTTCAGCTTGGTCATGAATTTCGGAAACCATATCTTTGCATCGTGATCACAAAACAACAATAAAACAGATTAACTAACTATTAAAAGAAGAAAGACTATGGCATTAAAGTATGTTGTCAAGAAAAGAGTTTTCGGCTTTGACAAAACAAAGACTGAAAAGTATGTAGCACAGAATGTAATTACCAATACGGTAAATTTCAGAGATTTATGCAAGGAAGTATCCATGTTCGGTATGATTCCCGAAGGCGCAGTGAAACACGTGATTGACGCACTGATTGATGCGTTGAACACGAACCTCAACAAAGGATTGTCTGTGCAATTAGGTGACTTCGGATGTTTCCGTCCGGGCATGAACTGTAAAAGTCAGAATGAAGAAAAAGATGTAGATGCCGATACCGTTCGTCGAGTGAAAATTGTATTTACTCCGGGATATAAATTTAAGGATATGCTGGATAATGTAAGTATCTACAAGACGGAAGGAAACGGCGGCATCTCTTCCGGAAATGGAGGGGGAAATAAACCGGAAAATCCGGACGAAGGCGGTAGCGGTGAGGCCCCGGATCCTGCAGCATAAAACTGGAACAAGGGACCACACATAGAAAAGGACTTCTTCCCATAAAAATGAACCCTAAAAGTTAGACAAAAACTTTTAGGGTTCGCTTAGTCATAGTTACCAGCCTGTATTTTGACCTAAATTAGGATTCTTATAATATTCAGTCTGTGGTATAGGATATAAGTACATCTTATCATCCCAGTTACGTGTTTCAAGCAATTCTTTCTTATAAACAGGCAAGCCGTTTTCCATAGTGATCTTGATGCAATAAATAGCTTTGGTTTTATCACCGATTTTCCAACGGCGGATATCCCAGAACCTATGGTCTTCGAACGCAAGTTCCACTCGTCTTTCACGACGGACGCTTTCAGTAAACGCGTCGCCGCTTGTTGTAATGACAGGCATATCAGCAGCAGCACGCACCTGATTCAGTGCCGCACGTGCAGACAACGGATGGTCATTATCCGTATAATCAGCGTCTTTCCAGGCATCCATTGCTTCCGCATAGTTCAGGAGAATTTCCGCATAACGGAATATGATGAAATGGTGCGGTTTCTTTTTCTCATTGGAAGGAGCTAGAGAAACAGTCTCATTCATATACTTCTTCAAATAATAACCTGTGGTAGTCGCTCCGGTTGTTCCGGCACCGTCTTTTCCTCCTTCATAAGACTGGATGGTCGAGTTCATCCATGTATCGCCATTGCAAAGCACCGTTTTATAGAATCTCGGGTCTCTGCCTTCATACGGATTCTGCCCCGGTGTAATCTGTTCCCAGTCAAAGTCTTTTCCATTAGTCATCTGGAAGGCATCCACCAAGTTCTGGGTGGGCACGTTGCCTGTTTTCCCCTTTTCATAACTGATGGGCAAATTGTTAGCTTCAAAATCAAAGCTTTCCCCATTTCTACGTTCAAAAATTAATTGCGGAGATTTCAATACATCGTTTCCACCATTCTTGTCATACAGAGGATCTACATTCGTCTTCGGCAAACTGTACCAGTTCTCTTTTATGATAGCATAAGCCGCATCGGCAGCCGCTTTCCATTTATCGGCATCCTGTGCGGGATTATGCAACAAACTCGCCGCATAAAGAAGAGCACGGGATTTCAATGCCAACGCTGTACCTTTGGTCACACGTCCCGTCTCCGCCCAAAAGTCCTGATGACTGACAGGCAGAGTTTTGGCCGCGTCACTACATTCGTCACAGATATATTTTATCACTTCATTGAAAGAAGTCTTTTCCACGCCGTTGATTTCATCCAAAGCATACGTACGTGTCAAAAGTGGAATATCACCGTATCGTTTAGCCAGTTCGAACAGATAAAAAGCTCGCAACACCCGTAATTCTTCACGATACATGGTAGCTTTGGCAATGTCTTCTTCATACGTGTCGTTCCAGCGGAAACGCTCCAGTTTTTCCTGTGAATAGTTTTCAAGAAATGAATTGACGGAACGGATAGCTCCATAGCACTTCGACCACATATTATCGACTGCATTGTTGGGACTCCAGGCATTGTTATAAAAGTCGTGAACACTATTATCACTCCAGACATAAACAGAATTATCCGTTGCAGACTCCCTCAAAGCCCCGTCGAGCACTCCGAGATCTCCGGGCAACTGGCTATAAACGTAGGTAGCCAAACCTTTCACATTGCTAAAGTAGGAATAGGCCTCTTCCCTGTCCAAGCCTGTCGATTCGTCCAATTCGAGCAAGCTACACCCCGATACGGATAATAGCAAACCTGTATATAATAGGATATATTTTCTCATGGTCATCTCACATTTTAGAAGTTAATATTCAACCCGAAATAAACAGAAGTCATATCCGGATAATTGATTTTCAGATCTTCACAGTTCATATACTTCACATGATCGAGCGAAAAAAGATTGTTAGCTCTCGCATACACCTGAATCTTCTCCATTTTCACTTTCTTCGCCCAAGAGGAAGGAAGGTTATAGTAGACATTCAGGTTACGAAGTTTGAAATAGCTCCCGTTCTCCAACCACTGTGTACTGTTTCTGAAGTTATTGGCATTATCCAGCGTAGTCAGGCGGGGGACATTTGCGATGTCTTTCGTTTCTTCCGTCCAGCGGATTCTGTCATTCAGATACCAGTTGGAAATATTCGTGTTGTTTCTCAACGGCCAGTATACGCTGGCAGTGTTCAACATCACACTATAATGGGCTACTCCTTGAAACAGAGCATCCACGCCAAAACCTTTATATTCAAATCCCAAATTAATGCCATAATAAATCTCCGGTATGGCAGTGGAATATCCTATCGCCTTCTGGTCATTGTTGTCAATCACGTTATCGCCATTCAGATCTCTGTACTTGACATCACCTGGACGTACTTCCGAGAATTTCTGCACCGGACTGCTCTTTATGTCCGCCTCATCTCTGAAATAACCGATAGCCTCCCAGCCAAAACACTGCCCGACAGGGTAACCTTTTTTAGACAAATAGCCATACGGCTGATATCCCTCACCATTTTCTACGACTTTACTTTTGGCATAGGAGAAGTTGGCTCCGATATAATAGTTGAAGTCCTTGTATTCCTTTTTCCACATGGCAGAGAGTTCCGTTCCTTTTGTTTCCACCTTTCCTGCATTCATCTGCGGAATAGTAACCCCGATTGCCGATGAGATCAGCCCACTTCCGTCAATCAGGATATTAGTGCGCTTGTCATAAAAACCGTCAATAGAAAAAGTCAGTCCCTTGAACAGGCTCATATCCAAACCGATATTATATTTATCCGCAACTTCCAAATCCAGTTGTTCCATTGCCAACACTCCTTCCTTCAGGCTACTTCCGGCAGAAGTATTTCCGGCCTGAAAATAGTAAGCACCGCTTCCTACCCAATATTGCTTATCCATGTCATAATCATAAATATCATATCCGGAGCGTCCGTAAGAAGCACGAAGTTTCAGATAATCAAAAGCGGAAATTTCTTTCATGAAATTCTCGTTCGAAAGTATCCAAGCGGCAGAAATGGCGGGATATGCACGATACTTGTCGTTCTTCCCCAATACGCTGCTGCCAAAACAGTTGGCTACGATATCCACCATATAACGGTTGTCAAAATTATAACCTGCGGTTCCGATGATGTATTGACGGTAACGACTGTTATTAGCCCCTGTCAACGTCATTGATTCTTGACGAAACATAGCACTGGCCGTAAAATCATGTTTATCCCATGTCCGGTGATAATTGACCTTCGCTTCAAAATTGGCATGTATGTATTGATTGGCCAATCCTTTGTTGCTGATTTCCAGTTCATCGTTAGGATTTCCGTAATTCGTGTAAATCGGTTCTCCATCTGTGCCTTTTTCAATGGTCTGGTACATAAAACTTTTCTTGGCTGTTTCCTGATAGGTCGCATTATTATCATAAGCAATAGCGAGTTCCGCACTCAACCCGCGAGTCAATACAGACAAATCCTGCACTAACCGCAAATCCGCCTGCAACATACGCTGATTCAGTTTATAATAACCTACGTCCGCCAGATTGGCTATCGGGTTTGTTTTCAGCACATTGTTACTGCCCCAGAATCCATTCTGTGTCTGCACGGGAAATGCGGCGGACGGGGTGTTGAAAATCTGTTCAAACAAAGTAGCTTCCGACGTGGTGGGACGCTTGGTCTCTCGCAGCATACCGAGCATACTCAATTTCAATTTTGTCGCGTCCGTAATATCCACATCCAGATTCATGCGAAGATTGAGGAAGTATTTCTTCATCTGGGAGTTATAGCGATCTGTATAATCAGTGTACTTGCTATTCAGCAGTCCCATATCGTTTTTGTAATTGAGGACACTGAAATAACGAAGCCGCTTGCCACCTCCGCGGAAAGTGATGTCCAGTTGATGACTGGTTGTATGATTGCGTAACGCTTCTTTCTGCCAGTCCACATTCGGATAAAGATCACTATTGCCTCCGGACAGGAAAGAAGCCTCATCCATGTCCGGTTGCAAACCATCATATCTCAATGCTTCATTACGGGCTTTGGCATAGGTATAAGCATCGGCAAATTCCGGCTGATTAACAGGGAAGCCTAAACCAAACTTATAGTCTACTTTTATATCCTTCTGGCTATATATACCGCGTTTGGTAGTTATCAATACCACTCCGTTGGCGCCTCTGCCTCCCCAAAGAGCAGTAGCAGCACCGTCTTTCAAAACGGATATTGATTCTATTTCCGAAAGGTTGATATATTCGAGAGGGCGTGCAAAACCATCTACTACAAATAAAGGTGTATCTCCATTCAAAGAACCGCGTCCCCGCACATTGAGACGAGATTTATCTGTGCCCCAACTAGTGTTCTGCATCACACTCAATCCCGGCAACAAGCCATAAATGGCATTGTAAGGACTAGTGGCAGCATTTTTATCTAATTCATTCGAATAAATGGTAGAGACAGCCTGTGTCTTCCGTAATTCGGTAGTCGTCTGTGTGCCCAGATCGATTACCTTATCTTGTCCTTCATTATTTTGCGCTATACCCGTAGTGGCAAACGCCAACGAGAAAGCTACGATATAAAGTGATTTATTCATAATCATTCTTCTTATTGTTCAACGATTTGATTATTACCAACCCGGATTCTGAATCAATCCATATTTCTTGTTTATCTCATCTATAGGCAGAGGCAACAGGAAATACTTGTCGTTCCACTTTTCAGGTTTTGCATACTGACGCGTTTCCGCCATTGCATGAGATACGGTATAAGAAAAGCCGCTTGGCTCACCGGCCGCTTTTTTAATAATCAGACGTGACAATTGTCCGGTAAATATATCTGAGCGTTTCCAACGTACCAGATCGAAATAACGTACTTCTTCATAGCCGAATTCAATGGCTCTTTCGCGTAATATTGCTTCACGCAACGGTTTGCCGGCCGGAACATCTGTTGCCGAAATCGCAGGCATACCCGCACGCAGTCTGGTTTTATTCAGATAATCATAAGCCGTATTACCAAACTCATCACGGACTTCCGCCTTATTCAATTCGTTCATCGCTTCGGCCATATTCAAATAGACCTCCGGAAGGCGGATCAACGGACAAGAATAAAATTTACCATTCACTTCGTCATTGAAGTTCCGTATGAATTTTCTCATGGCAACCCCATTGTAACTCATTCGTCCGTCTTTATAAGGCGCCTGGGTGGCTCCTTCGTAAATTTGCACTTTCTGGGCGCCCCTAAACTTATCTCCATTCACAGCAACCGTTTCATATAAGCGGATGTCTCTTCTGGGGTTTCCGTCCTTATCAAAGAAAGGGAATTTTTTATGGTCCGGATTGTTCCAGTCGAATTCTGTTCCGTCTTTCATCTGAAACATATCGACATAAGTCAATGTAGGAGAAGCAACTCCATAACGTACCTGGGCAAACGGAAGCTTTCCCGTAGCATAAGTGGTGAATCTTCTGGAAGAAATCAAGACTTCACCGTTATGGCGATTGAAATATCCTGCTGCAAAATCATCGCGGGGATTACCTGTATTCACCAGTTGATAAGCATCTGAGTTCTTTTTATTAGCCCGCATAAATTCTAACCCGGCATCCAACGCCTTCTGCCACCTGTCCGGTGAATAGTTGCCATACCAAGTAAGGAACTGAGACGAAGCATCTCCTTCCAGATAGGGCTTTTCAGCATTAAATAAAGGACTCGCCACAAACTGAAGCACTCTGGACTTTAACGCTAAAGCAGAAGCAGCCGTCATTCGTCCGTCATTATCTGCATTCACCTGCCAAGGCAGTACAGAGGCCGCCGCATCCAGTAATCCAACAATCTTCTGTACGGTTTCTTCTACTGTCATACGGGGAAATTTCATCGCATCTTCTGCCGTATATGCATGGTCTATCCACGGCATACCACCATAATAACGGAGCATTTGAGAATAATGATAGGCAATGATTACTTGCGCTTCCGCTTTTCCTATCGCTTTCTCATCCGCAGTCATATCCGGCACTCTATCCACATTCTCAATGTAAATGTAGGCTCTTCGAATACCATAAACCGGCCCTACTCCTATCGTAGTATTGGCGACATCCAACCGATATGGAAGATGTTCCAGATATGTATTTGTTCCGTCCACTGTTCCTGTATAGAATTTAGGCGCTCCCTTTTTCGTCCAGTCACCCAGATCGGTTAGCATTTCCAGAACGCCATATCCCAGACGTCCTTGCATCGGCAGATAATCCGGCAGGGAATGATAAGTTTCCGCCAGTGCCTGCTCAGCATATACCTTTTTGTTAAAAACAGAATCGATATTCTGTTCGTTACTTATCGGCTTATCCAGAAATTTCTCTCCAAATTTAAGGTCTTCGCACCCTATCAGTGTCAATACAGAGAGAGAAAGACAACCTATATATTTTTTATAGTTTTTCATTGTCAGCACTATTAAAAGGTTAGATTAATACCTAAATTATATATTTTAATGATAGGGTAAGAATCCGCATTATTCGGATTACATTCAGGGTCCATGATGTCAAACTTATCAAAAGTCAGCAGATTATAGCCTGTCAGTTTTATGCCTAACTGCTGGATACCCAGTTTCTTCAACATCTTCTTATCTGTGAAGTTATATCCTATTGTCACATTCTTCAGCTTCAAATAAGAACCGTCTCGCACCCACAAAGAGGAGGAACGCATATTATAGACTGCATTTGTCTCTGTAAACCGCGGTGTAGTAGCTGTATTAGCTGTTTCCGGTGTCCAGCGCGTATCTGCATGGAACTGCATCAAACCACGGATTTTACCATTACCAAAAGGTTCTCTGAAAGCTCCGTCCAGCAACAAAGAGCGTTGTGCAGCACCAGTCCAGTTCATCGTCAGGAAAAAGCCTTTGTAATTGATACCATAATTCAATCCGAATGTATAAGCCGGACGAGTCGGGTTTCCAATAATAGTCTGGTCGTCGGAAGTAATTTCCTCATCACCGTTCAAATCCCGGTATTTCACATCACCCGGCTTCACAGACACACCCGGATCGGGCAGACCTGCCACCAGTTTGCCGTTCTCTCCGAAGTCCGCTTCTGTATAGAAACCGTCCGCCACATACCCGAAGAGTGTTCCGACCGGATTTCCTGTCCGCCACATATAAGGTTCATTAGGCTCAACTTCGTCTTGGAAAATAATCTTATTCTTTGAATAGGAAACGTTTGCCTGAACATTATACTGAACCTGCCCGATCTTGTCATTCCACCTCACTTCTACCTCATATCCACGGTTTTTCACTTTACCCATATTTACAGCAGGTAGAATAGATGAAGTCAATCCCGTTAATAAAGGTACTGTCTTACGATTGATGAGAATATCCTTACGTTCTTCGAGGAAATAGTCCAAAGAGATTTTCAGACGGCTCTTCAAGAAATGAACGTCCAATCCATAGTTCTGTTTCAGCGCAGTTTCCCAAGTCACATTCGGATTGCCCAAACGCTTCTCCAATGCACCCAAAATTAACGCCTTACTGTTATAACCAAAGTTGAATCCATACTTATTGTTATTCCACCCGTCTACTCCGCTCAGATTCACATCATAAGAATCCGGCAAGAACAAAAAGCGGTTATTTCCAAGATTGTCATTTCCGACCAAGCCGACAGAAGCACGGAATTTCAGATAATCAACCACCTTCTGTTTTTTCATGAAGGCCTCTTCCGACAGGATATAACCGATGGAACCGGCAGGAAACGCACCGAATCTCTTACCCGGAGCAAAATTCTCAGAACCATTATAACCGAAGTTAACTTCTGCCATATAACGAGATTTGTAATCATACGTCAGACGGCCTACAAAACCGATGTAAGCAGACGGTACTCCCACCCACTGAGCGGGATAGTATTTCTTACTCTGATTGTACAAGAACAATCCCCCGACATTATGAAAACCAAACTTACGGTTATATCTCAAGCTTGCTTCCAGATACCAGTCTCGTGCCCGCGAAGAAGTTTCCTCATATTGCAAGTTCTTATTTTCTCCTTTGATCTTATAAACAATATTCTTGTTGAAATCCGGCGAATCATAACCAAGTGACGGATCTTCCAAAGAAGATTGATAGAAAGGCATAAATTGTTCCACTTGCCCTTTACGTTTTTTGGTAAAGCCATAACTCGTATTATAAGCACCTTTTATTTCCGCCGACAACCCTTTGGTTATGAAGTCTAACTTCTGATTCAACAGAAGGTCCAGATTCATCGTATTATTAATAGCTGTTGAGTAACCTGTCCCATAACACTTAGGCAAAGCACTATTGCCCAGATTGATTTTATTATCAAAACGTTCTTCGGGGGTAACTATGAGTTGTCCGTCAATCACACCCGGACTACTGAACGGAGTTGTCTGATTAATCAGTGTCCAAATCGAATTAGTCGCATCATTAATCATCGGCTCATTTCGGTTACCTACAATCCCGCCGATACCGATCTTCAGCGTGGTAGTCTTAGTTACATTAAAGTCTAAATTCGCGCGATAATTATATCTTTTGTATTTATAATTATTATCATACCCCACTCCTTCAAACTGTTTCAGCAAGCCATTCTGATATAAGAAACCTAAAGATATGAAGTAACGTATATCCTTTGTTCCTCCGGAAATATTAAGGTTATGCTGCGTTTGCACAGATGTTTTATTAAGCAGGTACTTTCTCCAGTCGATACTGGGGTACATAATAGGTTCATCATTCAATCTGAACCGTTCAACTGCATAATTATTAAACACCAAATCGTTCTCGGTAGCATTTGGCTTATCATTTGTTATAATCTCATTTCTCAAAGTAGCATACGTATAGCTATCTGCCATTTTAAGCATTCGGGTAGGCATCTGGATACCAACTGAAGAATTCACTGAGATTTTCGCTTTACCTTCTTTACCACGACGTGTAGTCACCAAAATTACACCATTTGCACCACGCACACCGAACACGGCAGTAGCAGAAGCGTCTTTCAGAACCGTCACGCTCTCTATTTCATTCGGGTCCATTTGATAAAACGAACGTTCTATACCATCCACCAAAATCAAAGGAGAGGAAGCACTTTCTGTTAAGGAACCCACTCCGCGAATAAATACCTTAGGGTCCTCCTGCCCCGGCTGACCGCTAGTCTGAACGGATGAAAGTCCTGTAATCTGGCCCGCCAGCGAATTGGCCACACTTGCATTCGGCGAACGTATCAACGCCTCATTGTTTACAGCAGAAATAGCTCCTGTCAGAGTTTCTTTCTTTTGTGTACCATAGGCCACAACTGTAACTTCCTGAAGTTCATTGGCCGTTTCTTTTAAAATAATTTTCAGTTGTTTGCGTCCATTTAATGGCACTTCTTGAGGTTCATATCCCATGAACGAAATTTGCAGAACTGCTTTTTGAAGATTGCTTACTTTTAAATGGAAAACACCATTCATGTCAGTAATAGCACCGTTAGCCGTGCCTTTTTCCTTTACATTGGCACCAATCACCTCTAAGTTGGATTCATCCAATACAGTTCCCGTTACTGTATTTTGCGCCCATGCCAAGAGCGAACAACACATAAGCATTAACGTACTAATGCACCTCTTGCATCTTTTTAGTCTCGTTAGTTTGTTCATAATAATAAATTTAAGAATTTGAAATAGGTTTGTTAAAAACACTCGCCGCAAAATAAGTGAATATAACAGTTTTTAAGATACAATTATCATACTAAAAAGGGACAAAATAGTACAAAACAAGAAATAAAAAGCATTAAAATTAGCTGTATTACTCATAGTATCAGGATGTCACGTTAGAAAAATACAGCCTATTCATCGTTTCTTCCTGACTTTACCATACTCGAGAGGTGATACTCAAAAAGTTAATTTACCAAGTTCTTCTTTCATCATAAATCTATGCCAACTTCACATACCATTACCAGACTCCATTGAATAGTTCATAAATAAATTAAAATTGAACTATTGACATACCTATTAGACTTATTATTCTCCTTTATTAATCAAATTATTCCCTATCTTTGACTCCAGAAATTCAAACCTAATACAAAAAACCCATGAAGAAACAACTACTCTCTTGCTGCTTGGCTGCATTGGGACTGACAGCAATTCAAGCGCAAAGCTTCAACGAGTGGAAAGATCCGGAAGTGAATTCCGTAAACCGTTCCGCTATGCACACTAATTACTTTGCTTTCGCATCGGCTGATGAAGCTAAAGCCGGCATTAAAGAAAATTCCGCGAATTTCATGACCCTGAACGGTCTTTGGAAATTCAACTGGGTGAGACACGCAGACGCACGCCCGACTGACTTTTACCAGACTAATTTCAACGACAAAGGTTGGGATGACCTTCAAGTTCCCGGTGTTTGGGAGTTGAACGGCTACGGTGACCCTATCTATGTCAACGTAGGATATGCCTGGAGAAGTCAATTCAAAAACAATCCTCCGCTAGTGCCGACAGAAAACAACCACGTAGGCTCTTACCGCAAAGAAATCATCCTTCCTGCCGACTGGAAAGGCAAAGAAGTTTTCGCACATTTCGGCTCGGTAACGTCCAATATGTACCTTTGGGTGAACGGACGCTACGTAGGATATAGCGAAGACAGCAAACTGGAAGCTGAATTCAACCTGACTAACTACCTGAAACCGGGTAAGAACGTCATCGCCTTTCAAGTTTTCCGCTGGTGCGACGGTAGTTACCTGGAAGATCAGGACTTCTTCCGCTACTCCGGCGTAGGACGCGACTGTTATCTTTACGCACGCGACAAGAAATACATCCAGGATATTCGCATCACTCCCGATTTGGACAGCCAATATAAAGACGGTACATTAAATATAGCCGTTGACCTGAAAGGAAGCGGCACAGTAGCTTTGGACTTGACAGATGTTCAAGGCAACAGCGTAACGACTGCCGACCTGAAAGGTTCGGGCAAATTAAACACGACCCTGCCCGTCTCCAATCCGGCGAAATGGACTGCTGAAACGCCTAATCTCTACACGCTGACCGCTACACTGAAAAACGGCAACAACGTAGTAGAAGTAATCCCTATTAAAGTAGGTTTCCGCAAGATTGAATTGAAAGGCGGACAGATACTCGTAAACGGACAACCGGTACTCTTCAAAGGAGCCGACCGTCACGAAATGGACCCGGACGGCGGTTATGTGGTTTCTACCGAACGTATGTTGCAGGATATCAAAGTGATGAAAGAACTCAATATCAACGCCGTGCGTACCTGCCATTACCCGGACGACAACCGTTGGTATGACCTGTGCGACCAATACGGTCTGTATGTAGTAGCCGAAGCAAACGTAGAATCTCACGGAATGGGCTACGGCGACCAGACACTGGCAAAGAACCCAATCTACGCCAAAGCCCACATGGAACGTAACCAACGCAACGTACAACGCGGTTACAACCATCCGTCCATCATCTTCTGGTCATTGGGTAATGAAGCCGGCATGGGACCAAACTTTGAGAAATGCTACACTTGGATTAAGAATGAAGACAAGACACGTGCCGTACAGTACGAACAAGCAGGAACCAGCGAATTCACCGATATTTTCTGCCCGATGTACTATGACTACGACGCTTGTATCAAATATAGCGAAGGAAATATCCAAAAGCCGTTAATCCAATGTGAATACGCGCACGCTATGGGTAACTCCGAAGGCGGATTCAAAGAATACTGGGACATCATCCGCAAATATCCAAAATATCAGGGCGGATTTATCTGGGACTTCGTAGACCAGTCCTGCCACTGGAAAAACAAAGACGGAGTAAGCATCTACGGCTATGGCGGCGACTTCAACAAATACGACGCTTCGGATAATAACTTCAACGACAACGGTTTGATTAGCCCCGACCGCGTACCCAATCCGCATGCATACGAAGTAGCTTATTTCTATCAGGATATATGGACGACTCCTGCTGATCTTGCCAAAGGCGAAATCAACATCTTCAACGAGTATTTCTTCCGCGACTTATCTGCTTATTACATGGAATGGCAATTACTGGCAAACGGAGAAGTAGTGCAAACAGGCATCGTATCCGACCTGAAAGTAGCGCCCCAACAAACTGTGAAAGTGCAAATTCCATTTGACACAAAGAACATCTGTCCTTGCAAAGAACTGCTACTCAACGTGAGCTACAAACTGAAAGCCGCCGAAACACTGCTGCCGGCCGGAACCACCATCGCTTACGACCAACTAAGCATCCGTGACTACAAAGCACCGGAACTGAAACTGGAAAACCAACAGGCATCTAACCTTCCGGTCATCGTGCCCACCATTTTGGACAACGACCGCAACTTCCTGATTGTGAAAGGTGAAAACTTCTCTATGGATTTCAACAAACACAATGGTTATCTCTGCCGTTACGACGTCAACGGCATGCAACTGATGGAAGATGGCAGCGCACTGACTCCTAACTTCTGGCGTGCACCGACCGACAATGACTTCGGAGCCGGACTGCAACGCAAATATGCCGCCTGGAAGAATCCTGAACTGAAACTGACTTCTCTGAAACATGCTATTGAAAACGATCAGGCAGTGGTTCGTGCCGAATATGACATGAAGTCGATTGGCGGAACATTATCGCTGACTTACACCATTAACAACAAGGGAGCAGTGAAAGTTACCCAAAAGATGGCGGCAGACAAGAGCAAGAAAGTTTCTGACATGTTCCGTTTCGGTATGCAAATGCGTATGCCGGTCAACTTCAACGAGATAGAATATTACGGCCGTGGTCCGGGAGAAAACTATGCCGACCGCAACCACGCGGCAATGTTAGGAAAATATCGCCAGACAGTGGAAGAACAATTCTATCCTTACATCCGCCCGCAGGAAACCGGAACAAAAACGGATATCCGCTGGTGGAGACTTCTGAACATCAGTGGCAACGGACTGCAATTCGTATCGAGTGCTCCTTTCTCCGCTTCTGCCCTGAATTACACCATCGAGTCATTGGATGACGGCGACAGCAAAGACCAGCGTCACTCACCGGAAGTAGAAAAGGCAGACTTCACCAACTTCTGTATCGACAAGGCACAAACCGGACTTGCCTGTGTCAACAGTTGGGGAGCTATTGCACTGGAAAAATATCGTCTTCCTTATCAGGATTATGAGTTAAGTTTTATTATGACTCCTGTATATCATAAAATAAAGTAAAAAACATAGTTAAAAAACACGGTATCAGAGAACAAGAATACCGAATTTAAAGTACTTTTGCAACCGGAAACTAAATTCCTTAATTTAGTTTCCGGTTTTTCTTCCTTAACCCCCTTATCTATATGGATGAACAGCACACTGGCAACAAACGCATTAAATTAAAAAACAGATATTTATAAGTATGAAAAGTAGAATTGTTTTATTTGCATTTTGCGTAGCCCTCTTGTCTAGTTGTGGCAATAAGGGCAATGACACAGGAAAGGTTCCTGAATATGCAGTACAAGAGTTACAAAAAACGACTGCTAATTTAACAACTGCCTATCCGGCTACAATTAAAGGAAAACAAGATGTAGAAATCCGCCCCCAAGTATCGGGCTTCATCACGAAACTCTGTGTAGACGAAGGAGCAGCTGTCCGTAAAGGACAAGTGTTGTTCATTGTTGATCCGACTCAATACGAAGCAGCTGTACGCACTGCCAAAGCAGCAGTGGCTACAGCAGAAGCAGCAGTGAGTACTCAACAGATGACGTATGACAATAAGAAAGAGTTGAACAAAAAGCAAATCATCAGTGACTATGACCTGGCAATGGCAGAAAACTCCCTGGCACAGACCAAGGCCCAGTTGGCACAAGCAAAAGCACAACTGACCACTGCTCAACAAAACTTGTCATTCACACAGGTTAAAAGTCCGTCAGATGGCGTTATCAACAATATCCCTTATCGTGTAGGAGCATTGGTAAGTCCTTCTATCGCTACACCGATGACTACTGTATCCGAGATTGACGAAGTATATGTATACTTCTCAATGACAGAAAAGGAATTGCTGGCAATGACCAAGTCCGGTAGCACCATCAAAGAAGAAATCAGCAAAATACCGACTATCAAACTGCAATTAATTGATGGTTCCACATACGATATAGAGGGTAAAGTAGATGCTATCACAGGGGTTATCGACCAATCCACCGGTTCGGTAAGCATCCGTGCTATCTTCCCGAATAAGGAACATGTATTGCGTAGCGGAGGTACTGCAAACGTCCTGATTCCTTATACCATGGAGAATGTAATCACTATACCGCAGTCTGCAACAGTAGAAATCCAGGATAAGAAGTTCGTTTACGTTTTGCAACCGGACAACACGGTAAAATATACAGAAATCAAAATCTTCAATCTGGATAACGGAAAAGAGTACTTGGTTACTTCCGGTTTGAATTCAGGAGATAAAATCGTAATCGAAGGAGTACAAAACCTGAAAGACGGTCAGAAGGTTCAGCCTATCACACCGGCGCAAAAAGAAGCAAACTATCAACAACATTTGAAAGACCAACACGACGGTAATTTAGCCACAGCCTTCAACTAATAATCAGATAATCATTATGAAATTAGATAGATTTATTAACCGTCCGGTACTATCAACCGTTATTTCTATCCTGATAGTCATCCTGGGGGCTATCGGATTGGCGACACTGCCTATCACGCAGTATCCGGACATCGCGCCTCCTACCGTTTCGGTAAGAGCCACCTATACGGGAGCCAGTGCATCGACCGTATTGAATTCCGTGATTGCTCCGTTGGAGGAACAAATCAACGGTGTAGAAAACATGATGTATATGACCTCAACTGCGTCAAACACGGGTTCCGGTGATATATCCATATATTTCAAACAAGGAACAGACCCGGACATGGCTGCCGTCAATGTGCAAAACCGTGTCTCTATGGCACAAGGTCTGCTGCCTGCCGAAGTAACTAGAGTCGGTGTAACCACTCAAAAACGCCAGACTTCCATGCTGGTAGTATTCTCTCTCTATGATGAGACAGATACATATAGCGAATCGTTTATTGAAAACTATGCTAAGATCAACCTGATTCCTCAAGTTCAACGTGTACAGGGTGTGGGTGACGCCAACGTTTTGGGTCAGGATTATTCTATGCGTATCTGGTTACGGCCGGACGTCATGGCACAATACAAGCTCGTTCCCGGTGATGTTTCCGCTGCTCTGGCAGAACAGAATGTCGAAGCTGCTCCAGGACAGTTCGGTGAACGCAGTAACCAGACTTTCCAATACACCATCCGTTATAAAGGACGCTTGCAACAGCCTGAAGAGTTTGAAAATATCGTTATCAAATCTCTTCCTGACGGTGAAGTACTCCGTCTGAAAGATATAGCAGAAATTCAGCTGGACCGCTTGGGATATAACTTTACCAACCGGGTAGACGGGCACAAGTCTGTGACTTGTATCGTATACCAGATGGCAGGAACCAATGCGACACAGACCATCAGTGATATTGAAGCATTGCTGGATGAAGCATCAAAAACGTTGCCTACCGGATTGAAGCTGAACATCTCCATGAATGCCAACGACTTCCTTTTCGCTTCTATCCATGAAGTGTTGAAGACGTTGATCGAAGCATTTATCCTGGTGTTTATCGTAGTGTATATCTTCTTGCAGGATTTACGTTCCACATTGATTCCGACTATCGCCATTCCGGTAGCTCTGATCGGTACTTTCTTCATCCTGTCTCTGGTAGGATTCAGTTTGAACTTGTTGACATTATGTGCGCTCGTGCTTGCTATTGCGATTGTGGTCGACGACGCGATTGTGGTCGTCGAGGGTGTGCATGCCAAGCTTGACCAAGGTTATACATCTGCCCGTCTGGCTTCTATCGATGCCATGAATGAATTGGGTGGTGCTATCGTATCTATTACGCTGGTCATGATGGCCGTATTCGTTCCGGTAAGTTTCATGGGAGGTACAGCAGGAACATTCTATCGTCAGTTCGGTATGACTATGGCTATCGCTATCGGTCTGTCCGCATTGAACGCATTGACTTTGAGTCCGGCTTTGTGTGCCGTTCTTCTGAAACCTCACAAAAAAGAAGACGGAACAACGGAAGACTCCACATTGAAAGAACGTATGAAAGTAGCCTATACGGCAGCCCATACAACCATGATCAACAGATATACCGAGGCTATCGGAAAGATGTTGCATCCGGGAATTACACTTACTTTCACGCTTATTGCCATTCTTGGCATGATCTTTGGTTTGTTCAGTATCAATCCGATAGTTACTGCAATTTTCGTAGTGCTTAGTATTCTGGCACTGATCGGAATGAGTACGAAGAAGTTTAAAAACAGATTCAACGATACATACGAATCAATCCTGAAACGTTATAAGAAACGAGTACTGTTCTTTATCCAGAAGAAATGGTTGTCTATGGGATTAGTTGTCGCTTCCATTGCGATACTTGTATTCTTCATGAACACCACTCCGACAGGTATGGTGCCTAATGAAGATACCGGAACGCTGATGGGAGCAGTAACATTGCCTCCGGGTACTTCTCAAGACCGTTCTGAAAAAATCCTGGCACGTGTAGACAGTCTGATCGCTTCCGATCCTGCGGTATTGTCACGTACCATGATTTCCGGATTCAGCTTTATCGGTGGCCAGGGACCGTCATACGGCTCTTTCATCATCAAACTGAAAGACTGGGACGAACGTTCCATGATACAGAATTCAGACGTTGTAGTCGGTTCCTTATATATGCGTGCACAAAAGATTATCAAAGAAGCACAGGTATTGTTCTTCGCTCCTCCTATGATCCCGGGTTACTCGGCATCTACGGATATTGAGGTAAATATGCAAGATAAGACCGGTGGTGACCTGAACAAATTCTTCGATGTGGTTAATGATTATACGGCAGCACTGGAAGCACGTCCGGAAATCAATTCGGCAAAGACTTCCTTCAACCCGAATTTCCCGCAATACATGATCGACATCGATGCAGCAGCTTGTAAAAAAGCAGGTATCAGCCCGAGCGATATCCTCACTACCATGCAAGGATATTACGGAGGTTTGTATGCATCCAACTTCAACCGTTTCGGTAAGATGTATCGTGTTATGATTCAGTCAGATCCATTGTCACGTAAAAACTTGGAATCTTTGAAGAATATCAAGGTGCGTAATAGTGCAGGTGAGATGGCCCCGATTGCCCAGTTCATCTCTGTGGAGAAAGTATATGGCCCGGATATTATCAGCCGTTTCAACCTTTATACCTCTATGAAAGTAATGGTAGCTCCGGCAAGTGGCTATACATCCGGTCAGGCATTGACTGCCCTCTCCGAGGTTGCCCAAGAAAACCTGCCTACCGGTTATACGTATGAATTAGGAGGTATGGCGCGTGAAGAGGCTCAAAGTAGCGGAAGTGCTACCGGACTGATTTTTGTGCTCTGTTTCGTATTCGTTTACTTATTGTTGAGTGCACAGTACGAAAGTTACATTCTTCCGCTGGCTGTATTGTTATCCGTTCCGTTCGGTCTGTTAGGCAGCTTCCTGTTTGTAAACGGTGTAAGTGCTATCGGTAATATTTCGGCATTGAAGATGATTCTGGGTACGATGTCCAACAATATCTATATGCAGATCGCGTTAATCATGTTGATGGGTCTGTTGGCAAAGAATGCCATCTTGATTGTAGAGTTCGCCCTCGACCGTCGTAAGATGGGTATGAGTATCACTTGGGCAGCCGTATTGGGTGCCGGTGCCCGTCTCCGCCCGATTTTGATGACATCATTGGCTATGGTAGTCGGTTTGCTTCCGTTGATGTTTGCCTTCGGTGTAGGCGCTCACGGTAACCGTACACTGGGTACAGCTTCTATCGGTGGTATGTTAATCGGTATGATTTGCCAGATTTTCATCGTTCCTGTCTTGTTTGTTATCTTCCAGTATCTGCAAGAGAAAGTTAAACCGATGGAATGGGAAGATATCGACAATACAGATGCCGTAACAGAGATTGAACAATACGCTAAATAATGAAATTCGATATGAAGAAACAGATTCTATATATGTTGTGCGCAACTGCTCTCTTGAGCAGCTGCCACATCTATAAGTCGTATGACAGACCCGAAGACATCACTACTTCCGGCCTGTATCGCGATCCGGTAGCGGATAATGATACACTGGTTTCGGATACAGCCAACTTCGGTAATCTGCCGTGGAGAGAAGTCTTCACCGACCCGCAACTCCAGTCTCTCATCGAAACGGGACTGAAACAAAATACAGACCTCTTGTCCGCCGCTCAAAATGTGAAAGCAGCAGAAGCATCCCTCATGTCGGCACGCCTGGCTTATGCCCCGTCATTAGGATTGTCTCCGCAAGGAACGATCAGCAGCTTTGACAAGAATGCAGCTACAAAAACTTATTCATTACCTGTCACAGCCAGTTGGCAAGTCGATTTATTCGGTCAGTTGCTGAACGCCAAACGAGGTGCCCAAGTTGCTCTGAAGCAAACAAAGGCTTATCGCCAGGCAGTACAGACACAGGTGATCTCTAACATCGCCAATATGTATTATACATTAATGATGTTGGACCGCCAGTTGGAAATAACCAAAGCTACGGCAGAAATCCTGAAAAAGAATGCCGAAACAATGGAAGCCATGAAGGACGCTGCCATGTACAACATCAATTCTGCCGGCGTGGAACAAAGCAAAGCTGCTTATGCGCAGGTACTCGCCAGCATCCCTGATATCGAACAGAGCATCCGCGAAACGGAAAACGCATTGTCTACTCTTTTAGGCGAAGCTCCCCATGCCATCAAACGTGGTGTATTGGAAGCACAAGTGCTTCCAACCGAACTTTCGGCTGGTGTACCCATCCAGTTGTTATCCAATCGTCCGGACGTAAAAGCAGCAGAAATGTCATTGGCAGGCTGCTATTATGACACCAACTCCGCACGTGCCGCTTTCTATCCGCAAATCACGCTTAGCGGTTCGGCAGGATGGACTAATAATTCCGGAGCCGGCATCGTTAATCCTGGTAAATTACTGGCTTCTGTTGTCGGTTCGCTGACACAGCCATTGTTCTACCGGGGACAAAACATTGCTCGTCTGAAAGCTGCCAAAGCCCAGGAAGAATCTGCGAAGTTATCTTTCCAGCAGGCCTTGTTGAATGCCGGTAGTGAAGTCAGCAATGCGCTAAGTTTATACCAAAAGACGAGTGAAAAGGTAGAATCTCGTCAAATGCAAGTAGAATCTGCAAAAAAAGCTTCGGAAGATACAAAAGAATTGTTTAACTTAGGGACTTCAACCTACCTGGAAGTATTGTCTGCACAGCAGGCTTACTTGAGCGCACAAATCTCACAGGTTTCTGATTGCTTTGACCGGATGCAGGCCGTAGTAAGCCTTTACCAGGCACTGGGTGGTGGAAGAGAAGAATAACTTTAAACTTATACTATTATGATTAGTCCGTTAGCTTACGTAGATCCCGAAGCAAAGCTGGGCAAGAATGTAACCGTTCTGCCTTTTGCCTACATTGAAAAGAATGTAGAGATCGGGGATGACTGCGTCATCATGTCTTACGCTAGTATCCTGCAAGGTACTAAAATGGGAAAAGGAAACAAGGTACATCAGAATGCTGTCCTCGGAGCGGAACCACAAGATTTCCACTATACTGGAGAAGAAAGCAGTCTGATTATCGGAGATAATAACGATATTCGTGAGAATGTAGTAATCAGCCGCGCTACATTTGGCGGCAATGCTACCAAAATCGGAAACGGAAACTACCTGATGGACAAAGTACATCTTTGCCATGATGTACAAATCAACAATAACTGTGTAGTAGGCATCGGCACTACTATCGCTGGTGAATGTACGTTGGATGACAGTGCTATTCTAAGTGGAAACGTTACCCTGCATCAGTATTGCCACATAGGTAGCTGGACATTAGTACAAAGCGGCTGCCGTATATCTAAAGATGTACCTCCGTACGTTATCATGTCAGGAAATCCGGTAGCATATCATGGCGTAAACGCCGTAGTTCTTTCTCAACATCGCAATACATCGGAAAGAATCCTTCGTCACATCGCTAATGCATACCGTTTGATTTATCAGGGTAATTTCAGTGTTCAGGATGCCGTACAGAAAATTATCGATCAGGTTCCTATGAGTGAAGAAATCGAGAATATTGTAAATTTCGTGAAGAACTCGGAAAGAGGTATTGTGAAATAAACAATGTAATATCTATAAGAAGAAAGGGTGATGCTTAAAGAAAAGCGTCACCCTTTCTTCTTACAAATGGATGACGCTTTTATAGATAATATTTTCATAAATAAACGATACTCCTAGAATTCAGCCACGCTAGTGATTCATCTTCAAACCTGGAAATACAATTCTTTATTAAAAATCCAAGGTACCGAAGAAATCGGGGCGATGGAAATCCGGTTGGGCAATCTCTATCGGATTCCATGAAAGGAAATGAGGAATCTGCAACTCATCACCACACTTATAGAAATTAGCTTTTATCTCCTTTCCATCGAGTGAATCGATCTGATGCTTAAAGAATACAGCATACGGAATGATGAGAGCAACTTCCCAGTCTGTCTCCTCGACACGTTCTGCAAAAGGCTGATTACCCAAACTAGACCAACGTTGCACAAGAGCAGTCACTTCTTTCGGCGCATGTTCCCGGTTGTTACGAACAGGGCCGGCACCCACCAGAATAGTTCCGATGCAATTACATTCTATATTATAATAGATCCCGTCGCCTGCAGGTATAGAAAAGAATTCTACACAGGAATCAGTCCATACAGAACCGTTATCTTCGCCGTATTTGGCACGTACACTCTCCTCTTTCACTTTAAAGTGTAGCAAAATTGAGTTCTGCGTATGAGCAATGCGAAAGTTCACTTTGGGTTTGTATGGATATTCAGCCCAATTGACACACTGAACCGGCTGAAAATCTATTTTTTCTTCATCGAATAATTTAGGAAGCGAACAAGCCTCCACGTTAGCCGCACTAATTTTCTTTACTTTCATATATCTTTCGTTTGAATGATACAAATATAGTTACTTTCTTCTAATAAGATTCACTGAAATCGAATAAAAACAATATATTTGCATAGATGTAAACACCTTAAAATACAAATTAGTGAGAAAAGTAATCCTTTTATTTCTGCTATTTTTAAGCGTAGCCGCAGTCCGCACACAAGGTCAAAACATCACTTTCAGCCATTTGACCACGGACGACGGGCTTTCCCAGTTCTCTGTCAACAGCCTTTATATCGACGAACGGGGAATTATATGGATCGGCACGCGTGAAGGACTTAACCGATATAACGGTAACGATATCAAAAGTTTCAAACTTAAGAAAAATGATCCGAACAGCTTGTTCAGCAATACTGTGTTGCGCATCACCGGAAACAAAAACGGGAAAGTATACTTGCTCTGTACGGACGGGGTGGCAGAATTTGATCTGACGACACAAAAATTCAAGACGTTGCTGCAAGGCAATGTGGATGCTATTTATTATAATGAGAGATTATATATAAGTAAAAGAGAAGATGTGTTCGTGTTGAACGAAAGCACAGGCAACTTTGATCTTTACTACCATCTCGCCGGAAAGAATATCTCTTTATCCTGCATCCATCTGGACAAAAAGAAGAACCTCTGGATGGGAACGACAAGAAACGGGCTTTATTGCCTGTCGGAGGGCAAGGAGCTTTCACAACCTATTACTAAAGGAAATATCGCCAGCATCTATGAAGATTCTGCCAAGGAGTTATGGATCGGCAGTTGGGAAGAAGGACTTTACCACATAAAGAAAGACGGAAGCATCGAAAACTTCCGCCACGATCCGAAAAGCCCGAACAGCCTCTGCTCCGACTTTGTGAGAAGTTGTTGCGAAGACAACGCAGGTAACCTGTGGATAGGAACATTTCACGGTCTGAACCGATACGACAAAAGCACAGGTAAATTCCATCTTTATACCGCCAATAATGACAAACCCGACGGCCTCACCCACTCTTCTATCTGGTGCATCGTGAAAGACGAACAAGGTACAATCTGGCTGGGAACTTACTTCGGAGGCGTCAATTACTTCAACCCGGAATATGAAATCTATACCCGTTACAAAACGGGAGATACAGAAAAAGAAGGTTTAAGTAGCCCGATCGTCGGCAGAATGACTGAAGATAAGGACGGGAACCTGTGGATTTGTACCGAAGGCGGCGGCGTGAATGTGTATAACCGGAAGGATAACACCTATCGGTGGTATCGCCACGAAGAAGGAAAGAATAGTATTTCCCATAATAATGTAAAAGCGATCTATTATGACCAGGATAATGAAATTATGTGGGTAGGTACACATTTGGGAGGTCTGAACAAACTCGACTTGCGTACCAATCGTTTCACAGCCTACCGAATGAAAGCGGGAGATCCAACCTCACTGCCTTCAGATATTGTCCGCGACATTGTGCCATATAAAAATAAACTGGTCGTTGCCACACAAAATGGTGTCTGTCTTTTCAATCCGGCAACAGGGACTTGTCAGCAACTCTTCAAAGAGACAAAAGAAGGGAGAGGCATTGGCATGGTAGCCAGCCTTTGCATTGATAAAGACGGCACATTATGGATTGCAGCCACCGGAGAGGGCGTTTACTCCTATCAGTTCGATAGCAATAAACTAACTAATTACCCGCATAATCCTGCCAATCCGAACAGTCTAAGCAACAACAATGTCAACAGCATCATGCAGGACAGCGACGGCAATTTGTGGTTCTGTACCTCCGGAAGTGGTCTCGACCGTTACCGCAAGGAAAGTGATGACTTCGAGAACTTTGACGTACAGAAAGACGGTTTATCCAGTGACTGCATCTACGAAGTATGCGAATCGTCCATACAGCAAGGAGACTTATTGCTGATTACCAATCAGGGATTCTCACAGTTCAACTATCCAAGCAAGAAATTCTATAATTACGGTACGGAAAATGGATTCCCGTTGACTGCCGTCAATGAAAACGCACTATTTGTGACACATGACGGAGAAGTATTCCTTGGCGGTATTCAGGGAATGATTTCTTTCTGGGAGAAGAAATTACATTTCACTCCTAAATCGTATAATATCATTCTTTCCCGCCTGCTTGTCAACGGAAAAGAAGTAGTTCCGGGAGATGAAAGCGGCATCCTGGAACAGTCGATCTGTCATACTCCGGAAATCAGTCTGAAAGCGAATCAATCGATGTTTAGCATCGAATATGCCACTTCCAACTTCATCCCTGCCAACAGAGATGAAATTCTCTATCGCCTGGAGGGTTTCTCGGACGAATGGAACCATACTTACCGGAAGCAAACGCTGATTACTTATACAAACCTGAATCCGGGTAAATATACCCTTGTCATCAAATCACAGAGGGAAGGAATAAAAGAGGCCAGACTGCTGATTATCGTACTCCCTTCATGGTATGAGACATGGTGGGCTTACCTGATTTATACCATTGTCACTATCAGTCTGTTATGGTATCTTATTCAGAACTATAATTCGCGCATCAAACTCCGTGAGTCTTTGAAGTACGAAAAGAAGCATATTGAAGACCTTGAAGCATTGAACCAGTCAAAACTCCGTTTCTTCACTAACATCTCGCACGAATTCCGCACACCGTTAACGCTGATTGTGGGACAAGTGGAAACTTTGTTGCAGGTGCAGACATTTACGCCTAATATATATAATAAGGTGTTGGGAATCTACAAGAACAGTCTCCAATTACGGGAACTGATTACGGAACTTCTTGATTTCCGTAAACAGGAACAGGGACACATGAAGATCAAAGTAAGCCAGCACAACCTGGTTAACTTCCTGTATGAGAATTATCTGCTCTTCCTCGAATACGCCAGCAGTAAACAAATCAACTTCAAGTTCAACAAACAAAAGGATGACATTGAAGTGTGGTATGACCAAAAGCAGATGCAGAAAGTAATAAACAACCTGCTGTCTAATGCAGTGAAGCATACCAAGGCCGAAGATACGATTTCGATTAATGTATCGCAGGAGAAAGACCATGTCATCATTGAAATAAAAGATACCGGTACAGGTATCGCCGCAGCCGAAATTGATAAGATATTCGACCGTTTCTATCAGACCGAGCATCTCAACTCGCTGAATACCGGAGCCGGTACAGGCATCGGACTGGCACTGACGAAAGGTATTGTGGAACTTCATCACGGCACAATCCGGGTGGAAAGCGAGCCGGGCAAAGGAAGCAGTTTCATTATCACCCTCAAACTAGGCAAGGAACACTTCACAGAAGAGCAAATAGCGAAAGATGATACGGAAACCATCCAGCAAACAGAAAGTATTGTTCCTTCAGTAGAAATAATCCCTGATTCGGAATGGAAAGAAGAAGATAACAAGCGTATCGAAGACGCCAAAATGCTGATAGTGGAAGACAATGAATCTATCAAGCAGATGTTAGTCGGTATTTTCGAAACATTCTATCAGGTCAGTACGGCTTCCGACGGAGTAGAAGCATTAGAGATGATACAGAAGGATATGCCGAGCATCATTTTAAGTGATGTCGTAATGCCACGCATGTCGGGTACGGAACTTTGCAAACAGATCAAGACAGACTTTAATACTTGCCACATTCCGGTAGTATTATTAACTGCACGGACTGCCATAGAACATAACATCGAAGGATTGAAGATCGGTGCGGACGATTATATCACGAAACCGTTTAATACGAACCTACTGATTTCCCGTTGCAATAACCTGGTTAATTCCCGACGGCTATTGCAAGAGAAGTTCAGCAAACAACCGCAGGCTTTTGCTCAAATGTTGGCTACCAACCCGATGGATAAGGAGATGCTCGACCGCGCGATGGCCATTATCGAACGTCATCTGGACAATACAGACTTCAACGTTAATATCTTCGCCCGTGAAATGGGTATGGCACGTACAAACCTGTTCACCAAATTGAAAGCAGTTACAGGCCAGACCCCGAATGATTTCATCTTAAGCATACGTCTCAAAAAAGGCGCTGTCATGTTAAGGAATAACCCGGAACTGAATATCACGGAGATTTCTGACCGGATTGGGTTCTCCTCCTCCCGCTATTTTAGTAAATGTTTCAAGGAGATTTATCACGTCAGTCCGCTGGCTTATCGTAAAGGAGAAGAGAGCGAAGAAGAAGGAGACGGAGAAGAAACAGATTAACAGGTAACTCTACAAGCACTCTTGCAAAATAATCTTATATTATTAGGCACGGATCACACGGATTTCACGGATAAAAAAAACGATGAGTATGAGAACAACAGCATTAATCCGTGTGATCCGTGCCTAAATTTATGATATAAACGGTTTTTTAGTCCGGACATCTTCGCCCGAATAAAGAAGGTAACTTCTTAAGTGTACTATTTTGTACTTCACTTGTACATTCCTACTCATTCTTTTTGTTCCATTCGCTTATCTTTGTGTTCATTACATTATTTCCTAAAACATTCAGCATTATGAAAAACGTTTCGCGTCTAATTCCCCTATTGTCCGGCATCGTCACGCTGTCAGGATGCAATCATGCACCCCAAAAGAACAATGGGCAGAATAGCCAAAAGCCTAACATTATTTATATATTTGCAGATGATCTCGGCATTGGTGATTTAAGTTGTTATGGAGCAACAAAAGTGAGCACTCCCAACATCGACCGGTTGGCAGGACAAGGAGTACAATTCACCAATGCTTATGCAACTTCTGCCACCAGCACCCCTTCCCGTTTCGGACTCCTGACAGGTATGTATCCTTGGAGACAGGAAAACACAGGAATCGCTCCCGGCAACTCTGAACTCATTATCGACACTACCTGCATCACCATGGCAGATATGCTGAAAGATGCAGGATACGCAACCGGTGCAGTAGGCAAATGGCATCTGGGACTCGGTCCGAAAGGTGGAACCGACTTTAACAACCGGATTACCCCTAACGCACAAAGCATTGGTTTTGACTACGAATTTATTATTCCGGCTACCGTAGACCGTGTACCTTGTGTATTTGTAGAAAACGGACATGTCGTAGGACTTGACCCCAATGATCCTATCACCGTAAGCTACGACCACAAAGTAGGCGACTGGCCTACGGGAGAAGAGAATCCGGAGCTCGTCACTTTAAAGCCCAGTCAGGGACACAACAATACAATTATCAACGGCATTCCCCGTATCGGCTGGATGACCGGAGGAAAATCCGCCCTTTGGAAAGATGAAGACATAGCCGATATCATCACCCATAAGGCTAAGAATTTCATTGCATCCCATCAGGAAGAACCCTTCTTTTTATATATGGGTACGCAAGACGTACATGTACCGCGCATCCCCCACCCACGTTTCGCAGGCAAAAGCGGACTCGGCACTCGTGGCGACGTCATCCTGCAACTGGACTGGACCATCGGTGAAATCATGCACACACTGGACAGCCTCCACATCGCAGACAACACCATCCTGATCTTTACCAGCGATAACGGTCCTGTTATCGACGACGGCTATCAAGACCAAGCTTACGAACTTCTCAACGGGCATACTCCGATGGGGATCTACCGTGGTGGGAAATACAGTGCTTACGAAGCGGGGACACGCGTTCCATTTATCGTCCGCTGGCCTGCCCGAGTAAAGCCGAACAAGCAACAAGCTCTTTTCTCTCAAATAGATGTGTATGCATCGCTCGCCTCCCTTTTGGACCAACCTTTACGTAAAGGAGCTGCTCCCGATAGTCAAGAACATCTGAACGTACTCCTCGGCAAAAATAATACAAACCGTGAGTATGTCGTTCAACAGAATCTCAATAACACACTTGCCATCATAAAAGGTCAATGGAAATACATCGAACCGAGCGACGGCCCCGCCATCGAACATTGGACGAAAATGGAGTTAGGCAACGACAAACAGCCTCAACTTTACGATTTATCCTCCGATCCATCGGAGAAAACGAATGTATCAAAACAACATCCCGACATAGTGAAAGAGTTATCCGAATTATTAGAATCCGTAAAAGAGAAATAGTTTATGAGAACAGAAAAATTGTATGATTTTGCACCAATCTTGAATAATTCTATCCATATTAGAATATTCAATCCGTCTATCTTTGCAAGCGTAGATTCAATAAAATCACTTAATTTTTAATATATGAAAAAACATTTATCCACTCAAACTAGAAAAAGGATGCTCTCCTCCATCGGACTGATCTTGTTTTCTGTTTCTTTTGTACTTGCACAGGTACTTGTTAAAGGTACAGTGAAGGATAACTTAGGAGAAGGAGTGCCGGGAGCCAGTGTTCAGGTAAAAGGTACTTCGCAAGGAACAATCACTGACCTTGACGGTAAATTTGCTTTTAACGTGCCCAATAAGAATTCAATATTGGTTATTTCTTTCATTGGTTATGTCACTGTAGAAATAAAGGCGGATACTCAAAAGCCAATGGTTATCACATTGAAGGAAGACACAAAGACATTGGACGAAGTGGTAGTAGTCGGCTATCAGGAAATACGCAAGAGAGACCTGACGGGTTCTGTTGCCAAAGCCAGCATGGCAGAACTTCTTAGCACTCCGACTGCTTCTTTTGGTGAGACATTGGGCGGACGTATTGCCGGTGTCAATGTAAGCTCGGGCGAAGGTATGCCGGGCGGACAGATGAACATCGTCATCCGTGGTAACAACTCTTTGACACAGGACAACTCTCCTCTTTATGTCATTGACGGTTTCCCGGTGGAAGACCCCTCCATAGCCGCAGCCATCAATCAGAACGATATTGAGTCACTCGATTTCCTGAAGGATGCCTCTGCTACCGCTATCTACGGTGCCCGTGGTGCCAATGGTGTCGTGATGATTACAACCAAGAAAGGAACAATCGGTCAGCCTAAAATTAAATATGACGGAAGTTTCGGTATTCAGCATATCACCAAAACGATTCCGATGATGGATGCATACGAGTTCGTCAAACTACAGGCAGAACGTAGTCCCAAAGATATGGAAACTACCTACTTCATGAATTATGACGGTAAGAAATGGGGACTGGAAGATTATAGGAATATCCCGCAATATAACTGGCAGGACGAAATCTTCCGCAGCGCATGGATGCAAAGCCACAATGTCAGCCTGACCGGTGGTTCGGAAGGAGTTCGCTACAATGCTTCTTTATCTTATTATGACCAGGACGGTATCTTATTGGAATCAAACTACAAACGTGTACAAGGCCGTATGGGTACTACCATCCAAAAGAAGAAACTGAAAATCTATCTGACAACCAACTATTCCAGTACTACAACTACCGGTGGTTCTCCTTCCCAGAACTCATACAGTGGTATGAATAACCTGTTCTATAGTGTATGGGGATATCGCCCTGTGACCGAACCGGACAGACCATTAAACTCGTTGATGGATAACATCATGGACGACGCGATAAACAATACCAACGACTATCGTTTCAATCCTATCATGTCCTTGAAAAACGAATATCGCAAGACGTATGCGAACTACATTCAGTTCAACGGATTTGCAGAATATGAATTTATCAAAGGATTGAAGTTGAAAGTTTCAGGCGGTTACACATTCGATACTCGCAAAGGGGAAACATTCAACAACTCGAAGACCCGTTATGGTAATCCGAAATCATCCGATAAGGTAAATGCAGAAATCTACCATTCTCAACGTGCAACATGGTTGAATGAAAATATTCTGACCTATCAGACCAATATCAAACGGAAGCATTTCTTCAATAGCATGGTAGGTGTAACCCTGCAGAATTCCGACTATGAATACTATTCATACAAAACGGTACAGATTCCGAACGAAGCACTCGGCATGGCGGGAATGAGTGAAGGAACTCCCAGTACGACTAAATCATTAAAGAGTTCCTGGTCTATGCTTTCTTTCCTGGGACGTTTGAACTATAACTATAAATCATTGTATTATGCAACGGTTTCTTTCCGTTCCGACGGTTCTTCCAAGTTCCGTGGTGATAACCGTTTCGGCTACTTCCCTTCCGGTTCATTGGCATGGGGATTCATGGAGGAAGATTTTATGAAACCATTGAAGTCTGTTGTTTCTTCAGGTAAATTAAGAGCAAGCTGGGGATTGACCGGTAACAACCGTGTAGGCGAGTATGATACGTATGCTTTATATCAGATATTGAAGGATAAAGTCGGAGACTTTATTTCGATCGGTAGCCTCCCCAGTGGCGTATATCCGTTCGAAAATAGTCTGACAAGTGTAGGTACAGTGCCCACTTCCTTAAGAAACAGAAAACTGAAATGGGAGACTACCGAACAGTGGAACCTGGGGCTGGACTTAGGCTTCCTGGACGAACGCATCGGATTAACCGTAGATTGGTATCGTAAAACGACTCGTGACCTGTTGCTGAATACTGCACTCCCCACCTCTTCCGGTTATTTCAGTGCCATGAAGAATGTAGGAAAGGTACGCAATCAAGGTATCGAGTTCACATTGAACACGACCAATATCAAGAACCGTCATTTCTCATGGACTACTAACTTTAATATTGCATTCAACAAGAACAAAGTATTAGAACTGGCCGAAAACCAATCTTCTCTATTGAGTGCAGCCAAATTTGACCAGAACTATAACTCCCAATACAGCTACATTGCCAAAGTGGGTTATCCGATGGGAATGATGTACGGATTCATCTACGAAGGTACATACAAATACGAAGATTTCGACAAAGTGGGTGATACATATACACTGAAACGCAATGTTCCGTATTTCTCTTCCGAAAGTAATACACAACCGGGTATGCCGAAATACGCAGACCTAAATGGTGACGGTATCATCGACGATAACGACCGTACTATGATCGGTAACGGTATGCCGAAACATACGGGTGGATTTACCAACAATTTCGAATACAAAGGATTTGACTTGAGCATCTTCTTCCAATGGTCGTATGGAAACGATGTATTGAATGCCAACCGCCTGTTCTTCGAGAACAGCAATAAGACACGTGACTTGAACCAGTACGCAAGTTATGCAGACCGTTGGACACCGGAAAACCCGGAAAGTAATATTCCGAGAGCTACCGACTCCGGTTCCAACAAAGTGTTCTCTACACGCATTATCGAAGATGGTTCTTTCCTTCGTCTGAAAACCGTATCTTTAGGATATACACTGCCGAAACAACTGACCAAGAAATGGAAGATAGACAATGCACGTGTATTCGTTGCCGGTCAAAATCTATGGACATGTACAGGATATTCCGGTTATGACCCGGAAGTATCTATCCGTGAAGGCGCACTGACTCCAGGACTGGACTTCTCCGCTTATCCGAGAGCCTACTCTATCAGTTTTGGTATAAACTTAGGTTTTTAATCAATCATCCTTCAAACAATTACGTATATGAAAACAATAAAAATAATCATCATATCACTTCTTATCGGACTTAACCTGACTTCCTGCGATTTCCTGGAAAAAGACCCGACATACACCACTCCTGAAAACTTCTTCAAAAATGAAGCGGACGCTACCTCTTGGCTGACAGGAACCTATGCCATTCTGGGACAAAGTTCCTTCTACGGAAATGAATTCTTATACCTTGTAGGAGGTGACGATCTGGGACACTATGGTGGTGCCAACCGCGGACCTAACAAAAGTGGGTTGATCTGTAACAATGCCAATACAAGTGATCCGGCCGTTGCAGCATTGTGGTACACATTATACTCCGGCATCAACAGAGCCAATATTTTCCTGGAAAATATTGATGCAGTGCCCGATATGAACGACGACACCCGCAAGCAATACAAAGCCGAAGCCCGTTTCTTACGCGCATTCTATTATTTCACTTTGGTAGAATGTTGGGGAGATGTACCTTTCAAAACTAATTCTACAGAAGATGCTTATAACCTCGCCATCCCGCGTACAGACAAACAGACGATCTATGATTTTATCATCAAAGAGATGTATGGTTCTGCCGAGGATCTCAAATCTGCTCAAGATTTGAACTATTTACCGGGACGTGTTTCCAAATCGGCTGCTTGGGGAATGTTGGCGCGTGTATATATGTTCCGGGCCGGTGAACCTAAACGTGACAAGGAAGTGGGTTTGGCTAACAACACGACTAGTGCCGAGATTACAGAATATTTCAAAAAAGCAAGTTACTATGCACAGTTAGTCAAGAATGAGGGTCATTCACTAACTGCCAAATATTGGGACTTCTTTATCGACATTTGTTCTGATAAGTATAACACTGCTCTCAATAAGGATGGTGCCAAGGCTAATGAAAGTATTTGGGAAGTAGAATTTGCAGGTAACCGTTCGACGGATGTACGTGCAGAAGGTAGAATCGGTAATATTATCGGCATTCAGGGTAAGGACCTTTCTTCCAAAGCATCCATCACTGGTAAAGGTGATCCGGGCTATGCATACGCTTTTATCTGGAATACTCCTAAACTGCTGGAATTGTATGAAGCAAACGATGACATTGACCGTTGCAACTGGAACATCGCTCCATTCACTTACACCCAGTCAGCAGGAGAAGGTACTCCGGTAGACGGTCGTGAATTTGTAAAAGGAAAAAGAGATGAAGTGGAACAACAATACTGGGATAAATCCTTCAGCTATGGTAAAACAGAGCCGGGGTCTACTTACGGTGATCGTGAATCGAAGAACGATGCCAATAAGAACCGCAACAGGGCTGCCGCCAAATATCGTAGAGAATATGAAGCAGACAAGAAGAGTAAAAACGATACTTCCATCAACTTCCCTCTTCTCCGTTACTCTGACATTCTGCTAATGATTGCAGAGGCAGAAAATGAAGTCAACCATGGCCCTAATGATTTGGCGTATGAATGTATCAATGCAGTAAGAGAACGTGCAGGAATCAAAAAACTTGCAGCAAATCTGGATGAAGAGAGCTTCCGCAAAGCTATCAAAGACGAACGTGCAATGGAACTCTGTTTCGAGTACACACGCCGTTTCGACCTGATCCGTTGGGGAGACTATTACAAACTGATGCAGGAACAAGTGGACAAGGCACAGGCTGACGAATCCTGGAAGTTCGGAATCAATGTATATACTTACTTCAATATTCCGAAGTCTTACAACTATTTCCCGATTCCTGCCAATGAAATTGGCTCGAACGGTGCTATCAAAACAAATAATCCGGGTTGGTAAATCACTTATTAACTTTAAAAAGAAAAGGATATGAAGACAATATATAAAAGTTTGATGACTATCGCTTTTGCCGGACTGTGTCTCGCTTCATGCGACAAGGAATTAAAAGAAGAAACAGCAATGGAAGTGGGTGTGGTGACAGACAACAATGTCAGCTTTAACGGTAACACTGTAACTGTCAAAAAAGGCAGTCCGGTAACGTTCAGCTTTAATGGAGACCCTGACTTTATCACTTTCTTCAGTGGAGAAATAGGTCATGAATACAAACATCGAAACCGTACAGAAATGAAAGTAGAGGATATTGAAAAGTGTGAACTTAGTTTCCGCATTTGGTATAGATATGGAAACGCAAGCACAATTAAAGGCTCTACTCATGTACTCGTTTCCGACCAATTTAATGGCATAAACGGCAGTAATGTAGATCAAGATAAACAAACTGTAGAAAACTGTGAATGGACAGAGGTATTTGCACAGGAAGAACTTCCAACCAAACCGAACAGCACTAGCGAGACAGCAGAATCCAGCAAAACTTTTACATTCGAATTATCTTCTTATCTTGCTAAAGAAATAACAATAGCGGTTCACTATAACCCCATTGATAACTCAAATACAATGCCACAGCTCAACATCATGGATATGAATATTGACTTGATGTTCACAAACGGCAAAGGGAATACGGTTAATGCAAAAGATTTCGGTTTCTCACCGCTAAATCTCGTATATGATTTAACGAAGCTAAATGACAGTCACAAAAAAGTTCTTAAGAAGGCATTGGGAAATGAGAAAATGCCGGATGAGGACCTAAACAGTGAAGAGAACATAAAAAAATATCCATATTTGCTTGTTGACGGACAAATCCCTGACTTCTGGAGTACCACCACACCTACCAGAATACAAATCGCAGGAGGAAGTAAAGGAACAACAAAAGCAGACACTTGGCTTATCTCGGCTCCCGTCTTGCTGGGTACTTGCTATCCGGATGCAGGACAAAGCATCAAGAATATCTCGCAAACATTAGAGATATACTCACATACCTACGAGGAGGCCGGAACATACACCGCTACCTTCGTAGCCAACAATGCAAACTACGTCCATCAAGGTGGTCAAGTAGTACGTGAACTGACTATAAACGTTGTAGAATAAAAACATATCCCCCAATTTTTCTAACCTTCAATCATAGAAAACGTTTATAAAAATCAGACTTTAATCAATTTAACATCAGAAAGAGAGAGACCGCGAGGTTCCTCTCTTTTACTTTTACTATATCTTTTCACCCTCTTCCCTTTCTTCTCCTCCGAAAAAGCATTTTTCTTTACTCAACTAGTGTATAAATCAACATTTATATATAAGTTTGCACAAAAATAAAAACAATGCAAAAGACTCTTCCTATTCATTTTGCCCCATTACAAGGTTATACCGACGTGTTTTACCGTAATGCTCATGCTGCCTGCTTCGGAGGTATAGATACTTATTATACCCCATTTGTACGACTCGAAAAAGGCGGATTTCGTCATAGAGATGTCCGAGGAATCGAGCCCGGAAATAATCAAGTACCCCATCTGATTCCGCAACTGATAGCTCCCTCTTTTGACAAAGCAGACAAAATCTTATCCCTATTCATTGAAAAGGGATATAAGGAAGTCGATATCAATATGGGATGCCCTTTTCCCATGCTGGCTAAACGCCACAATGGTTCCGGTATTCTTCCTTATCCCGAAGAAGTGCAAGCGTTACTTAGCCTGCTGATTACGGAATATCCGCAAATAAGTTTTTCTATCAAAATGAGGTTGGGTTGGGAAGATCCGAAAGAATGTCTGAAACTGGCTCCGATTATCAATGAGCTCCCCCTACGACAAGTGGTTATGCATCCCCGCTTAGGAAAACAGCAATATAAAGGAGAAGTCGACCTTAAAGCGTTTGAAGCCTTTCAGGGAGTCTGCAAACATCCGCTCATCTATAATGGGGATATCAATAGTGTGGAAGATATTCACCACATTCAGGAACAGTTTCCCGGATTAGCCGGAATGATGATAGGACGAGGATTACTTGCCAACCCGGCATTGGCATTGGAATATAGACAAAACCGTACACTTGAGCTTGATGAAATAAGAGAAAAATTGCAATCGATGCATAGATGTGTATACAATCAATATGCAGAACAGTTAGAAGGAGGAGACGAACAGCTTCTGAACAAAATGAAAACTTTCTGGGAATATTTAATGCCGCAAGCGGACAGAAAATTACTGAAAGCAATTCATAAAAGCACAAGCCTCAACAAATACAATCAGGCAATCCTTGCCTTTTTTAATCAACGATAAACTAATAACCAGTAATTTTACGTAATTTTGCACCCGTTTACAAATATGCACATTATGAAAAAGTACATTCTCTTATTTCTTTGCCTGATAATCGTATCGGGCAGTTTCGCACAAATGCAGGATTTCAAGTTCAAATTCTACGGACAGATTCGTACTGACTTATATTATAATAGTCGTGCTAATGAAGAAACCGTAGACGGATTGTTCTATATGTATCCGAAAGATAAGGTACGTGATCCGGATGGGAATGATTTGAACTCAACGCCCAACAGCAATTTCTATACCTTGTATTCACGTCTCGGAGTAGACGTTGCCGGTCCGAAGCTGGGGACGGCCAAGACATCTGCCAAAGTAGAGGTTGACTTCCGTGGTACAGGTACCTCTTATTCGGTCATTCGACTTCGCCATGCTTATTTGAATCTGGATTGGGGAAAATCGGCTGTATTGCTCGGGCAGACTTGGCATCCGTTATTTGGAGATGTGTCTCCACAGATTCTTAATCTCTCCGTAGGAGCACCGTTCCAACCATTTAGTCGTGCACCTCAAATTCGTTATCGCTATACAAACAAGAATTTCCAACTTACCGGAGCAGCAGTATGGCAATCACAATACACTTCACAAGGTATCAATCCTGACAAACCGAAAGAGAGTAAAAAAAGTCATGAATACTTAAAGAATGGTTGCATCCCGGAGATATATGTAGGAGCTGACTACAAGAAAGACGGCTTATTGGCAGGTGTCGGCATTGAATTATTATCATTAAAGCCACGCATACATGCTTGGGGAGCGAACGGAGATAAATATAAAATAGACGAACGCATAACTACCCTGTCTTACGAGGCCCATGCGAAATATACCCATAAAGCCTGGTTCATTGCCGCAAAGAGTGTATTGGGTTCCAATCTTACACAAGCTTCCGGATTAGGCGGATTCGGCATTAAGTCAGTCAACGAACACACCGGAGAACAAAAATATACTCCCATACGTTTCTCCAGCTCTTGGTTGAATGTTGTTTACGGACAGAAATGGAAACCTGGAATCTTTGTAGGTTATGCTAAGAATTTGGGAACAAGCGATGCACTATATGCTCCTGATGGAACTGACGCTCAAGTGTATGGAACGGGAACCAACCTCGACCAGTTAGTAACAGCAGGGGCAGAACTGACTTACAATGTTCCCCACTGGAAATTCGGATTGGAATATACCTTAAGCTCTGCATGGTATGGTTCACTCAATGCCTCCAACGGAAAAATCAGAGATACTCATGCCGTATGCAACAACCGCATTGTTGCTGTTGCCATGTTCATGTTCTAATCTCTCTCTACACAATTATTTTGATTATATATCTGTCACCTGTCACCGATTACTGCCTAATGATTTGATTATAAACGATTAGCATTGTGACAGCAATCGGTGACAGCATTGTGATGACAATATTGCTGTCACCGAAAACAGCAAACTACATTTCATTAATCGGAGACATTCATTACGGGAGCCCCAACAGTCATATTTACTTCACTTATATACAACCTTTGTTTCATTACGGGAAACGATTAGTTTCACACCGAGAAACCAATCGTTTCGCTATTTGAAACTTTTGGTTTCCTTACTTGAAACTAGAGTTTCATACGCTTGAAACCAAAGTTTCCCTTTGTAGAAACTAAAGTTTCTGCGGCTAGAAACAACAGTTTCAAAGCTTTGGAAACCACGCTTATACAAAGGGAAACAAAACATCTCCTGATTGCCTGACTTCTTATCTCTTTAGTTCCACTTCAAAGCTAGCTCCATCTTTGCAACTGAATCGTAAGATTGTTTGCTTTTCATTGGAGGAGACTACCGTACAATAGGGAGTTTCTTCCACATTCCATCGGCCTTTTATGGTCACAGTCACTGGTATTTCACTACTTCCATTATTAATCCACGGACGAGAGTAGATACTACGTTCAATCCGCTTCCCGTCTTTGTCAAACGCTTCGTCACTTGGACCGCGATACAAAGCCAAATCAGGTTGTGCTACCGTCAGTTTAATCTTATCAGCAGATTCTTTATGAGTCATAACCAGGCAGGAAGTATCCACACGCTGCAACAGACCACCCGGCAACGTTGTTTCAGGAGTTTCAAACAATACATAAGAAACAATCTGCTCGGAAGCGGACGCTACAATATGCGCCTTCCGGTCTTGCTGCAAAACTTTATAAGTTGGCTTTTTCGCAAACTTCTTCATCGCGATTTCATTCGTTTGAGGCAAAACAGCGTATTCATACCTTCCGTTTTTCGGTGCCTTTCCATGATCTACTACCAAAGAAACCCAATCACCCTTTGTTTCCTTTCCCGTATTCTGCATTCGCGAATATTGAGGGAAGTTTTTCTCAAATCGAATGGCTGTCGGAACATAATAACCTGTTCCCAAATGATCTACCCATACTTTCTTATCTCCCTGATAATTTTTCCAATAGTCATGTCCCGCCTTATCTGTGACTGCCAATTGGAAGATAGTCGTTTCAGTAGGGAATTCCGTATTTGCATTTTCAATATCCGATCCAAGGCAGACAATCATTCCATCGATGAAATGGTAAGATTTACGTGCCCGGTGCGATCCGTTATACTTGTCGTGCTCGTGCAACTTCATTCCGAAGTTACCATTCATCTTCTGTTGAGACAATCCGCCTGCAAAAGCTTCATCAGAATAAAGCATCTCTTCCATTCCTGAATAACGGTCTACATTGAGTACTTTAGCCTGCAATTGTTCCAACGGCAAATGAATAGATGTAACTCCCGGGATACGGTTCCAGTCAAAACCTTCCTGCTGCCAACCACTAGTGGCCGGAGTCACTGTCTGCCCAGGTGCAGCAGTCAATATCTGCAAACTGCCGTGTGCCAGATAGCGACCATATAAATTCGCTCCCAAATAATGTTCAGCCGCCCATAAATAACGGGAATGTCCACGGGCCACGGCAGACCAGTTACTGCGACGTTGAACAGAGATACAACCATAACCCATTGCTATATTCCCCTGTGGGTCCGGTTCCGGACGGAAACCTTTCTCTATCAGAAGCTTTGCCGCTTTGCGTTCTTCAGCATTTGAAACTTTGGGCATATATTCGGGAGCATCATTCTCAACGCCCGAATTTGAAATCAAACGAAGATAAGAAGAAGCCATTTCACTATCATATTCCGCCTTTCCATCGGGAGAACCGGCTAAAGCCATCATGGCAAAATGCATAGGAACCAGTTTACCTTTTCCATCCGGATGACGACCGGACATAGAAAGAGGGAAATTCAGTTTATTGCAATAAAAGCGCATGGTCAGCAATACATTCTTCACCGTTTCATGAGCCAACTTGGAAACTGCAAATTCCGTCCGGCTAAGAAGATAAATCATGTTTGTTGCCCCATCCAGTCCGCCTACGGCATAAGCCGGATAGTTATTGCGATGATGGAAAGCACCTCCGTCCACTTTAAATGAACCGGACAGCCCCAGTGCAGGACGGCAACCATAATCAATCCAACGAGAGAAAGACCGCAAGTATTGCAGTTTCTCCGGTGTATCTTCCATCATTAGAATACTGGCAATACGCCCTGTGGTCTGTGTATTGAAAGAGTCCATATCAATTCCGTCAACTTCCGGTTTGGGATACACTTCGTTAGTAATCGCATACCAGCGTAATGTCCGTTCGGCTTCTTGGAGTTTGCCTGCTTCCCTAAGCACATCTTTCATCAAGAAATATGCCAGATACAGGCCGCGAACACTATACCCGTAATGATGGATATTTCCCCAACAACTACCATAAGCCACGCCCTGATCGGTTATGTGATCGTACATTGCCAAGAACTTCTTCTTCATTTCTTCCCGAATCACCGGTTTCGCCGTACTATTATTATATGCAACAGCTATTCTTTTCATCAGATCGAAATAAGCACGCATTTCCACACCCATCTTAGTGAGCATATCCTTGTTCCAATCCGGAATGATTCGTTCATAAGCTTCGGCGGCACGTACCATATAGATAGGTACTCCCGAAACCTGACCGTTTTTGTAAGTGATCTGATAGAAATCATATTTCTTGCGAATATTTTCAACCTCTTTATCTGTGATCTTGCCTTTCGTGTAGATCATATCACGAAAACGCTTTTCCAACAGTTGCATTTCTGCTCTTTGCTTATCGTCTACAGGAGTCAATTCAATATCCGGTTTCAAAAGCGAGTGTTGATAGACAACCAGCCAATGGTTGGTGGTTCCGGCATTGACAAAAGGGACTTGCAGATCGGCCGTCTGTTGACGTGCATCAACCTTAGTAGCCGTAATCAAATGATCGATGAAAAGGGTTCCTTTTGAATTTGGAGCAATAATTCGGAGTTCATTCATGCCTTCTTCCGGTGTGCCTTGCATATCACGTTCATAGCAGACCCATGCAGCGCGCCAACCACTGAAATTAATACCAAAAGGGAAAGATGTGCATCGTTTGCCGTCTTTCAGAAACTGAAACTCAATAGTCGCATTCTGAGGCACTTCATTATAAACCCACACAATAAAAGCCGAAAGATATAAATCCTTGCCGGTCGGATCTTTCTTCTCAAACTTCAGGTCTTTCTTGAGTTCCAATATACCACCCGGTTCAAATGTCCATTCCAACGAATGTTTTCCATCTTTATAATGCAGATCTGATACCGACAGGCGGGAATGGGTAGCGGTGATACAATCCGGTATTTGCGGTTTTTCAAAAGAAAACATCCGCTCATCTGTTACGACTTGCGCATGAAGGAATGTTGAACACAAAAGAGAAAATAGAGTTGTCACTCCAAATTTAATAAAAGGTTGTTTCATCATGGATATATCGTCTTATTAGGTTTTTCAGTATATAAGTCAGAGAGTAGTCACTTTAAAATCTGTAAACAGGACATGATTCTGCAAGAGACGAAGACCGAAGTGTCCGTCACCTTCGCCGCCTGTAAGAACATAGCGGAACAGTTCTTCACCATTCACAGAATAAGTCGTGATTCCTTTTTCCACTTTAATGCGAATCTGATACCACTGATTGGGAACAAGCAAGTGAGAGGCATCAGTATATTCTTTCAATAAGGGTTTCACCTTGTCATCTGCTACTCCATAATATTCTCCTCTGTAACGACGGAAACGAGTCGTCGAGTTATCATTTCCCCCGTATCCAACGTAGAAAAGGTTTAATGTGTTGTAGTTTTTAAAGATGCCGTCGCGCCACTGACTACGAGTGAAAAGATCATCTGGGTATTTAGGGTCATTGGCAGCCCAAAAACAATTCAAGTCACTCAAGCGATCGTACTTCCCTCCTTGCATCACCATACAAGTGCGGTAACTAACCTCATAATTCCCCGCCAATCGCTGCTGATACCACATAGTCAATCCATCCGGCACGATCAATTCTAATGTATCTGTACGTTCTATCACCTGCAAGGCATGGGATGCATCTTCTATCTTCCATTGTTGTGTAAACGCATTTTCGCGTTGTGCAAACAGCACTACACTATTCAAGAGAAATAAAGTAATCAAACTGTAGCTAATAAAAAATCGCTTCGTCATTACGGTATTAGTTTAAAGATAATTCTTCCGGATACAAAGAAACCCCTCTTTTCGAAAAAAGAGGGGCTCAAATTGTACAAAATATCTCAAATAATGTATTGACCGGGATTTTGTATTACCAAGCTTCTACCACTTTTTCAGCAGCCGGATGCAAATACCAATCCTTGTTATCAGCTCCATTGCTAGTCACCCAAGCACGGAATTCAGGATAAGCGTTATCAAAAAGCACCTTTTCATAAGCATGTTTTACGCCAACAGGAACTTTAATTCCCCAAACAAAACCATTCTTATTACAATATGGAACACCTTCCATCATTTCACCGGCTGAATCAGCTTCGTAATTAGTATAAAGATAAGAAGGTCTATAGCCTTTCATGTGAATCTCTTTATTCGTATTTGTCACAATAAAGAAATTCTGATTATGAGTATCAGTAATAAGAGCACGATAAGCTTTCAATTGATCCAAATCTTCAGTAAGACTAGTACGAACCTTAGCTCCCAAAATAATTTCTGCACGCAACATGCCTTGTCCCGGATTTATAAAACCTTTTGTAGTCTGGAAGAAATTAGTATTATCACCCAAAGCACTCAAACCATCCATTATGATAACCGGACTACCGTGTTCCGTGTCTACCGTAACTTTACAAAATTGCGATTTTCCAAAGAGTTGCTGTTGAGGCATTTCTGCTTTCATTTCCCCAGTAGCAAGTTCGGTTTCTTTTCCTTGTCCTTCTTTCAAAAGAATACGGGTTGCAACAGTCTCTATATACTTTTTATCCAAGCCACCTAATACTACACCTAATTTAATAGGATATCTACCGCCTTTAGCACGAATATCCAAAGTCAACTTCAATCCTTCTTTATATCCCTGACCAGCTTCGAACCATTTTTCAGCCTGACATTCGGTTACTTTCAAATCGTACTCAAAAACAACATCGTTCAAATCATTGTCTTGACCTGGTTCAATCGGCCAATTGTCTTCAAACATAGCAACGCCTGTATTATGATAGAAAAACCATCCATCATCTTCTTCACTAGTTACCGCCACCGCATCTTCAGGTACAGTTATTGCTACAGTCTCGCCACTCCGAGTCACGCTATTTATCGGAAATGATGCTGTTTTATCTGTTCCATCAGAATACTTCAAATAAATATTAGCACAGTGAATAGGCACATTCAATTCCAAGTCTTTCTCTCCATCAACAAGCAGGCCACTCACCAACAAACTTCTTTCCTGATTTTCTGAATCCCAATACAAATCAACCGCTACAGGCTTACTTGAATAAACTTTAGCAGAGACAGTACGACTAGTTGCAAAATCAAACCCTGCCGGAATAACATACTGCGGGGAATCATCTCCTCCTCCATTATCCACTATTCCTTCTTCATTGTTACTGTCTGTACAAGCAACAACCAACATCGTCCCCATAAGGACATACATCAAACTTTTAATCTTCATTTTAATCTAATTTTTAAATTTATTGTTTGTTTCAGTTTCCTATGAAAGCTCTACCTTATCGCACCCATATCCGAGCCCTATATGTTAACTTATCAAAAATATAATTAACGCTTAATGGCATTTTACCTGCCTTTATTTGTAATTTCAATCCTTTCCATCGAAAATAATCACAAGAGCTCAAATATGGCTCAAAAGCCCTGTTCATAAACAATGGATAATATATACAAGTTATTTAGTATATTTGCATTAGACAGAACATTCAATACAACAAATATAGAACTTTTGTTTTGAATATACAAGTTTTATAGATTAAATATCAAGGGAAATGGATCAAGTACTGTATGGTATAGATTACATAGAATATTATTTCTATTGGATATATTACAAGTTTATTGGCTATCCTTTAATCATAAGAATATGCTCAATTGCGGTAATGTTTTGTATTATTGCGTACTTGTTTCTCCTATTCCATATTATATATGGTATATTCAAAAGGCGGAAAGAGAAGCGAAGATACAACAAAGCTTTCGACAAATATTACGAGGAAATGAAATCTATCTCGCTAGATTCTAACACATTAAGTGAAGAGGAAATCGCAGACAGATTACAGTATGATACGAAAAAACGTCCCAAGCCTAATGAATTACGTATTATCACTCAACTATTAACAGAAATCAAGAGTGTACATGAAGATGACATCCATGAACTAAACTATCAAACGATTCAAACCGTATTCCAGATCACGCGTTTCCTTGAACGCGAACTTCAATTCGGCTCCAAAAGAGCAAAGATACAAGCGCTGAAACTTATTCAATCCATCAACGGATATGCCTCTGAAGCGGTATTGGTACGCTTCCTCTATCATCGTGAAATAGAATTGAGGAACTCTGCACGCTACACTTATATGTGGCTAAGCCAGGGAGATCCGTTCCGTTTCTTCGACGAAGACATCGGCATGAAGTTGAGACAATGGGATATGATGGAATTGCATGCCATTTTGGAACACCGCAAGAAGGTGGGATATAACACACCGAGCTTTATAAAATGGGTGAATACTTCGGCCGAAGAGAATGTTAAGATATTCTTTATCAACGAAATCCGGTTATATAATGAAACCGATAGTGCTCCCATCCTGGCTAAACAAATCAACGCACGCTCTACCGAAATCCGGGGCGAAGCGATCAGAACTTTAGGAAAACTAAAATATAAAGAGATCGAGCCCAAGCTGATTGAAATGTATCATGTGCAACCGGAAGAAGTCAAGCGACAAATCATTTCGGCTGTTGCAGACCTGAAAACAGATAAAGCATTAGGATTTCTTTACAATGCTTATGATGAAGCAGACAACTGGGGGACAAAACGTATCATCCTGAAAGCCCTCTATGAATACAGTGCAATGGGAAGAAAAACATTCGATCAATTGGAGAGAAAAGCAGATTCCCACACAGCTATATTGTTTGCCCATACCAAGCATCCGTTAATCAACCAGTTAATTTAGAGAATATGAGAGATATAATATTTACATTCTTCAATTATTTCGTATTCTTTTATACGAGTATGCTGGCGATATTCTTCGTCACATTCGCCTTCCTCTCTTTCATTTCTCTGAAACGGAGAAAAGATTACTATGTGGAAAGCTATATGCGGAAAACAATTAAGGAATCCCCCTATACACCGGGTATTTCGGTAATTGCCCCTGCTTTCAATGAAGAAAAGACAATCATTGATAACGTGAACTCTATGCTCGCATTGGAATACCCGCTTTTCGAGGTGGTGATCGTTAATGACGGAAGCACGGACAGTACGTTGAAGAAGATGATTGAACATTACGAACTGATAGAAGTGCCCTATGCCTATATTGAGCGAATCAAAACCAAACCGTTCAGAAGACTCTTCAAATCTACCAGTCCGAAATACAGTCGACTCATCGTTGTAGACAAAGAGAATGGAGGAACCAAGGCGGATGCATCCAATGCAGGTATCAATGTTTCTTCATATCCTTATTTCATCTGTACGGACGTAGACTGTATCTTAGAGAAATATGCTCTTTACCGCTGTATATCGCCCATCATATCCTCCGATAAACAGGTAATCGCAGTCAGCGGAACGATGTTGATGGCAAACGGATGCGTAGTGAAAGACGGGCAGATAGTAGACGTGAGAACTCCGCGTACTCCGATTCCGCTTTTCCAGAACCTCGAATACATGCGTTCCTACCTGATTGGTAAGATGGGATGGTCTGCAATCAATGGTATGCCGAATGTTTCCGGTGGATTCGGTCTTTTCGACCGTTCCGTAGCCATTGCAGCCGGAGGATACGACGGTACTTCCTTTGCAGAAGATATGGACCTCATTACCCGCATGGTAGGATATATGTGCGACTTCTCCCGTCCTTATAAGATTATTCAGATTCCTGATACTTGCTGTTGGACAGAAGGACCTCCCAACTTGGCGATGCTTTACCGTCAACGTACCCGTTGGGCACGAGGATTGTTCCAGACACTTAGTATCCACCATAAGATGATCTTCAAGAAAACATATAAACAGATGGGATTGCTGACTCTGCCTTATATGTTCGTATTTGAGTTTCTGGCACCCATCATCGAGCTTACCGGTTTGATCGTATTTATCTATCTGGCCTTTACAGGAGCGGTCAACTGGAATACGGCGTGGATGATTTACCTGACGATCTATACGTTCTGCCAGTTCCTTTCCATCGTCGTTATTACCTACGACTATTACGTCGGGATGCTTTATAAAAGAGGATACGAATATCTGTGGATTATCATAGCGTCCATATTAGAGCCCATCTTCTATCATCCCATCATCACTTTCTGTTCATTGAGAGGATACCTTAGCTATCTGACCAATAGAGACTTCAAGTGGAAGAATATGGAACGTAAAGGATTCAAGCAGAAAGAAGAAAATACGGATGATGCTGAAACAGCGGCTATGAAGCCTGAACCGGCTACGATTTAAACAAGAAAGAAAGATTAAAGACAAGATAGAATGAACAGAGAATTTCTCCATAAGATCACCTTATTAGGTTGTCTGTTTTTGCTGATAACCTCTTCCTCCGGAACCGATAATGGATTCCAGACGCCGGAGCAATATGCCCAAATTGTGCAGGAGCATTTTGCGAACGAGGAATGGGAAGCAGGAAAAGAGCTGTTGGAGGAGGGCCTTCAGAAATACCCGAATGTTTCTGACCTTGAATGGCTCATGGGCAAATACTGGTTTCACGAAAAGAATTATGACCAGTCGCGTTATCATCTTGTTAAAGCAATAGACGACAATTATAACAACGTCAATGCCAAACACCTGCTGGTAGACGTGGAAGATATTACCGAAAACTACTCCAGTGCCATTTGCTACGTTAATGAGTTGCTGGAAGTGAATCCGTATTGGAGAGGCTTATGGCGAAGGAAGATTGAACTATACCGCAAGCAGAACAACGATGTGGAAGCGGATCGCCTGTTGAAACGAATCAATCAGATTTACCCGAACGATACCATTCTAAGGAAGGATTACATCTACAGCATAGAAGTAGGCTACCAACAAATGAAAAAAGGCGGTAACCGGAAAGAAGCAATCGAGAGACTGACGGAGCTAATCAAAGTATCTCCTCAAAACGAAGAATATTACCTGGACATCATCAACCTGCATTTACAGGAAGGAAACCGGGAAGCAGCTCTAGGCTGGTCATCCAACGGTTTGGCTGCCATACCGGGAAGTGGTGCCCTCATCGTCAAAAGGGCAAGTATCCTCAGTGAATTGGCGCGTTATCCGGAAGCACTGGCATTTATACGCGAGCAAATGAAGAGAAACAATAGTCCTGCCATACGGCGTATGTACAACGACTTATTGATGGAAGCTGCCCGTGCAGAGAAACAGCGGGACCCTTATGTATTATATGGCATGGCCTACGAAGGAGGCAACAAGAACAAGGAAGCATTAGACTATTTATTGAACACTTCCGTCACCCGCGGATATACCGACGATGCTCTCTTCTATATCAGAGAAGCTAAAAAACAATATGGCAACAATGACAAAGGAATTCTCTATAAAGAATATATGCTTTATCGCCAGATGAATGAGGATGATCTTGCCTATTCAACGCTGAAAAAGATGTACGAGATGTATCCTGATGATTATGACATTACGCTTGCCATGAGCGCACAGCACATGAAGAAAGCCGAAAAGCTGATGGAACTCGGTCTGTATGCGGAAGCATTGCCGCACGTATTGTTTGTATCTCAAAAACATGTAGACAACGACGTGAACGGTGCCGCATGGGAAAAAGCCTTGAGTTGCTATATCAATATGAAACGTTACAATGAAGCACTTGCCACATTGGATACCATCACCCTTCACTTCCCGGATTACGAGAATGGTACGTTGAAAAGGGCCTTTATTCTCGATAAAATGGACAAAACCGAAGAGGCTTTGCAACTATATTTGTCTGCCATCGAGCAGAGCGACGAGGATATGCGTATCTTCTACGTCATCGGATACGAGGAACTGGCAGTGCCCTACATCAAAAAGTGCATGGAAGCCGGAGCTACGAAGAAAGCATACGAAGAAGCCATCAAACTGGTCAGCCTGAATCCATCGAGCGATCTTGGATTACGGTATGCCATTAACTCATCCGGTTTACTCGGAAAATACGATGAATTCGAGAAATATACAGCACAAGGAATCAATTACTATCCTGAAGAACCTTTCTATCAGGCAAAGAGGGCTACTGTCCTTGAGCGCGACAAGAGATACGAAGCTTCTTTGGAATTCCTGAAACCGATACTCAATAAATACCCGAGCAACAAAGAGATTATAGGCGCATTCTCACAAAGCAGCGAATATCGTGCCCTGCAACTGACAAAGGCGAAAGAACCCGAAAAAGCTCTCGCTGTTCTTGATACAGCTTTGCTTTACGACAGCCAGAACAAGTCATTGAAATACACCAAAGGCGTGGTATATGAAGCCAACAGACAAGCGGATTCAGCCTATTATTATCAAAAGTATTACGAGCCTTCCATCATGGAATACCGTTCTTTCCAACGGCACTTATCGGGCCTTAGAAGCATGATGCTCAAGAATGAGATCGCTTTGACCTACCTTCGTGCACGCTACGGAGAAGAAGACATCATTACCTCCGTTGCCACCGCCGAATACACCCGAAAAGGCCAGAAGAACAGCTACACGGGACGTCTCAACTATGCAGGACGAAGCGGCTCGGCAAGCGACAGCATGGAGGCTGAAGAACAGACACCGGGAGGGGTCGGCATCCAGGTACAGGGAGAATGGACGCATCACTTCTCACCGAAGTGGAGCACTACGGTCAATGCCGCCTTTGCTACCAAATACTTCCCGGATATTACCGCCGATGTTGCCGTGCGGCATTATCTCAAGAATGACTGGGAAATAGGAGCACATGTGGGATACAGACGTGTAGCTGCCTATACGAAACGTTATGAATGGAACGACGAATTCTTTACAGGAGGCACCGGAGATAACGGTTATCTATTTACCGGCTGGAATGAGTCAAAGACCAACCTGCTCACCGTAGGCGGAGAATTAGCCAAAACTATCGAAGTCGTTCGCCTCAACACGAAGATAGATATGCATTTCTTCAATTCCAACTTCTACTACAATGCACAGATTGGTGCCAAATACTTCCCGGCTAATGACGGAAAGACGAATATCAACGCCATGGCAAGTATCGGATCGGCCCCGGAAACGGCTGTATTGGATTACGCGCTGCCCGGCTCTTTCTCACACACCAATACAATGGTAGGACTGGGAGGCCAATACATGGTCAGTCCTAATATTACCATAGGTCTGATGGGTACTTGGAATACCTATTATAACCAGACCAACACCGTGCGAGGGAGCAGTCCGCTCAACCCGATAGAATCCATATCGACACGCTATAAAAATTTATATAACATCTATGCACAAGTCTATATTTCATTCTGATACGCTTTGCCCCATATTGGCAGGAATGATATGTATTTGCTGCCTTTTATCCGGCTGCCGCATGCAGGCACGCACGGAGATGTTCCCATCTAAAGAAGGATACCTCATCACAATCGGCGAAGATCCGACGGACAGAGATACCCGATGGGCCAAATACCTGTACGAGCACCTCAAGAAACGTGCAAACGACGATGAAATGGTCGCTTTCGGTGTCTCCGAGATGGATATGTGGCGTATCATCATACAGATAGACCCAACATTGCAGAGAGGATTCAAAGTAGCCTGCAAAGGTTCGGATATCAGACTGACCGCAAGTGACGACAAACAAATGTTATGGCTGCAATACCAACTGATAAAGAAGATCAGCAAAGAAGACCCGCGCATAGACGGTTCGGATCTTCCTCCCGCCCTTATCAACCTTAATGATACTTGCGGAGCTTTTGCATTTGACTATCAAAGTATTTATTCTCCATACGGCCTGAACGCCGATCATACAGGCGTTATCGGCCTGAACAACTTTGACGACAGCTGGGGAATATGGGGACACAACCTGCGAAAAGTACTGGGAAAAGATGCAGAGAAAGTATATGCCACCATTCACGGGAAAACAGATGACTCACAACTGTGTTTCTCTTCCGAGGACATGTATCGCCAGATAGAAAATTACATCGTAGATAACTTCGGTGAAAAGGGGAATTTCCGTTTTGTAATCGCACCGGATGATACTCCGTACGCCTGTACGTGTGCCACCTGCATCGCATTGGGAAATACAGAGAAGAACGCAACTCCCGCCGTTACGGAACTGATCCTCCGCCTGTCGCAGCGTTTTCCCAAACACACGTTCTTTACAACTTCCTACCTGACTACGCAACAAGTCACAGACAAGCAGCTCCCGTCCAACGTCGGGGTAATTGTCAGCGCTATCGACTACCCGCTCCGCCGGACAGACGGCAAGGACGAGCAAGACAAGAAATTTGCGGAACAACTCGACAACTGGAAGAAAGTAACGAACAACATCTATATATGGGACTATATCAACAACTTCGACGACTACCTCACTCCTTTCCCCATATTAAAGATAGCCCAGCAAAGACTCCAACTTTTCAAACAACACGGAGCCAGCGGCATATTCTTCAACGGAAGCGGTTACAGCTATTCTTCTTTCGATGAAATGAGGACTTTTGTATTATCAGCCCTTCTTATCAACCCGGAACTTCCGGTTGATGAGTTAATTAAAAGCTATTTCAATCAGGAATACCCGGTATCCAAAAAATGGCTGTACGATTACTACACAGAGCTAGAAAACAACGCCCAGTCCGAAAAGCGGCTCGGACTTTACGCCGGTATCAGAGAATCGGAAAAAGGATTCCTCTATCCGGAGAAGTTTATCAAATTCTATGATGAAATGGGAGATTTTGTTTCCGAAGCAAAAGGGAAAGAGCGCAAAAAGCTGCACGAGCTTCAGACCGCTTTGTCTTTCACGCGCATGGAATTAGCACGTGACCACGGTTTCGACGCTTACGGATATGCCAAGCGGAATGGAAAGGATATTCAACCGCTTCCCCAAGCTCGTGAATGGATCGCCCAGCTCAAAGAGCATAAAGCATTTGCCGGAATGGAATATTATAATGAGTCAGCTTATGAGATTGACTATTATATAAAGGAATGGGAACAATATATACTTGCTTCCGACATAAAGAAAAGTTTGTTTCTGGGAATGAATCCTTCCGCAAGCCCTAAACTGAATAAAAACGATTCAAAGAAACTGACCGACGGCACTCACGGTTTACCCGGAGACTATCATTGCGGTTGGGTTATCATTCCGGGAGAAGAATGTACCATCGACCTGCCGGTTAAAGGACTCAATGCATCAGGAACATTCTATATCAGTTTTCTGAATCTTCCCCGCCACCGCATCTATGCGCCACAGCAGATTCAACTGCTGAAAGACGGAGTAGCCTATAAAACAATAGACTTGAAACCGGAAGACTCCCCGGAAAAAGGAGAAATGATGAAAGCCACCGTTCCGGCAGACCTGAACGGAACAGAACAATTAAGCATAAAAATCAGTTGTTTAAAGAAACCGGGAACGCAAATGGGTATCGATGAAATTGCATTCATCCCTTAGATGCTGAAAAAGTGATATAACAAAAATAAATGGCAACAATGAATAAATCTATATTCTATATTTTACTACTGATGGCACTTCCGCTCTGCTTTACAGGGTGCAGGAAGGAAGTACGTCCCACCAGCATGACGATAAAAGATTCCGTCAGGCACTATTACCCTATCAAGCAAGGTCAGCAACTCGATATCATGTTTACCATCACCAACACGGGAGACGCTCCGTTAATCATTTCAGAAATGCAACCTTCCTGTGGCTGTATCATTCTGGATAAAAGTTCGCATATCATCATTCCCGAAGACGGTATCAGGCAATTCAAGGCAACCTACAACAGCATCAAGAATGTAGGCGAAGTGGTTCACCGCATCCGGATTTTCGGCAATATGCTCCCAAATGGAAAAGCAGAACTAAAATTTGATGTTAACGTAGTCCCCGACGCAGATTATACACGTGATTATGAAGAACTCTATCAGGATTTCAACACTAAAAACGGCATTGTCAGGGAGATGGTAGACGGAAAAGAATCCGAACTAGGATATTATGTAGGAGAACCCTAATAATAAGTATTAAGTATTAAACGACTGGCTAATACTTAATACTTGATATTGATACTTATCTCTACGGATGTATTTCTTTGAATGTGGTATTTTCTTCTTTTACATTCTGGATGGTTTGTTTTAACTCCCCAATCGGCAAGTCATATCCATACCAGCCTGTATAGCAATCCACCACATACCATTTCCCGTCGGCCTGCAATTCGAACTCGACACGCAAATCCACTTCGGACTCTTCATAGCCCGCTTCAAAGATTTTGTGTTTCGGTTCATTCAGCGTAAACTTGGAGACATAAATTCCCCCTTCTTCCTGGGTGATACGTTCTTCCTTCATAGTTTCGCTATCCAGCAACGGCCATTTTTCCTCGGTGAAAGGGAACGTTTTTTCGGTTTCGCCGTCATCTGCCAACAAAGTAATCGGGGTCTTTAATGGGAACTTGATACGAGTATACTGGAAGGCTGCACTGGAAGTAAATTTATCCAGAAACGATTTGAAATCTTCACCGTTTTGCGTAGTCAGTTCACTATCGGCTTTTGCCTTGGAACTATTACCGCAGGAGATAAACGAAACACCGGCGAGCAGCAGCATAGCCAGCAAGCAGCATACAAACTTTTTAGCTCTCATAACACTATACAAATTAAGAGTTTAATTGACGGCGCAAAGATAATGACAAGTTTGGCATCTTGGTTATTTTAAGAACTAAATATTTGCGCCTATATAATCAATTTCCCAAATCTATGTATGTTTCAGATATTCATAACCGAAGCGACAGTACAGACACTTTCGCTTATCACAATACTCTTTTTGCAACTGTATCAACGCCTGACTATCCGCCGCACTGACAACCGGCAGCCCGGCATCGCTCCACGAACGGATAATATGATTGCTCTCCGCCTTCAATTCTTCCAGAAAACGTCCGGCACGTTCACACATTCGTTCATCTGCCTTATGCAAGCCATATGTATAAAGAAAAGGAACCACTGTATTAATGATAATCAGATCCTTGGAACGCTCTCCCATCGCCTTCTCCTTTTGTGAAGAAAGTCGTCCGAATAAATAATGATTTTCCCAATAAGGAGACGTACGGGCATCCAGTAAGTTTCTCACATCTGCCAGAGTTTCCACTTCCAACAAACGTGAAAACAACTTATCCCCTTTCTGATAGAGATAAGCCAACTGCGCCAGGCGAATATGCGGAAAGTTTTCCGGACGAAGCCGTAGAAAACGCCATAACGTAGCATCCATCCCCTGCCCGATTTCAAACTTCCGCTGCAAATAACGAAACTCCTTGCAAAGACGGAGACTATACTCGTCTTCCTGTTCCTTTTTCAGCAACGTTTCTTCCAACAATCCAGCCAAACCATAAAAAAAAGCCTCTATCTGAAACAAATCATTCCGGTGCTTGTCCATCGCACGAAACGGCAGTAATCCCGCCCACGTTTCAAAAGCATCTCCATTTAAGCCAAAACCGAAATTACGGGCAAGGGTGATAAAGAAAGCATCTTCCCAATTACTGTTACAATGTTTGAGACGCTGTGTGATTAATTGCGCTTTCTGCTCCAAACGTTCCGTTTGCAAAGCGGTCAGCCAGGAATGAATCGTCAGTTTGGGAAGAGAGGCAAGGATGGGATGGCAAGCCGGATACTGATCGGCTACACAAAGTTCGTGGTAATGCAATTGCACATTTTCCGGACAGGTAAGTAACAGTTGCGGTATCTGTTCACCGTTGGAACGGGTTATTTCCGTATCTGCTTCGCTTACTACATGAAGAATCACAGAATCGTATGTTTTGTCAGAATGATGTCCGTGGCGGAACCAGTCGGAAGAATGTGTATGTATTTCGATGTTTCCCACCCATAAGGCGCCGTCAATCTTTAGTTTCGCGTTGAAAAAGTCGGGACCGGCGTTGGGGTTTTGCAGACCAGGGTCAATCACTTCTACCGGTAAGCCGTTGGTGGTTTGCAGTACTTTCAGGGGAAATAATTTATGCTTCCACACGTAGTGGAGAAGATGTTCCATGTTAACAAGACGTTAATGTGCGCTGCAAATGTAATAAAAATCTTATCTTTGCGACTATTATTTTGAATATAAGTCAGAAAACAATGAAAATAGCACTGATCGGTTACGGAAAGATGGGCAAAGAGATAGAAAAGGTTGCCCGTAGTCGCGGACATGAAATCGTCTGCATCATTGACATCAATAATCAGGATGACTTCGAATCGGAAGCATTCAAATCGGCCGATGTGGCCATTGAGTTTACCAATCCGATGGTAGCTTACAGCAATTATATGAAAGCATTCAAAGCCGGTGTGAAACTGGTATCGGGCAGTACCGGATGGATGGCGGAGCACGGCGAAGAAATCAAGAAGCTCTGCACGGAAGGGGGCAAAACACTCTTCTGGTCGTCCAATTTCAGCCTGGGAGTCAGCATCTTCTCCGCTCTCAACAAGTATCTGGCTAAAATCATGAATCAGTTCCCTGCATACGATGTCACCATGAGCGAGACACATCATATCCACAAGCTGGATGCCCCCAGCGGAACAGCTATTACACTGGCGGAAGGTATTCTGGAAAAGATAGACCGTAAAGACAAATGGGTGAAAGGAACTTTCCTTGCGCCGGACGGAACCATTAGCGGAACCAACGATTGTGCTCCTAACGAACTTCCTATCAGCTCGATCCGTGAGGGCGAAGTTTTCGGACTTCATACCATCTGTTATGAGTCCGATGTAGACACCATTTCTATCACCCACGATGCCAAGAGCCGCGGCGGGTTTGTATTGGGAGCCGTATTGGCAGCCGAATATACTGCCACACACGAAGGTTTTTTGGGTATGAGTGATTTATTCCCGTTCTTAAATGACTAAAATATCAGAAGCTAGTTCTAAACAAATATAACATTATGAGACAAGCCACACGCGCACAATGGATCAAATGTGCCACTGCTATTCTACTTTACCTCATCTTCCTTATCTGGGTACGGAGTTGGTGGGGATTGATTGTTGTTCCTTTCATTTTCGATATTTATATCACAAAGAAAATTCCCTGGTCTTTTTGGAAGAAGTCGAAGAATCCGGCTGTCCGCAGTGTCATGAGCTGGGTAGACGCCATCGTGTTTGCGTTGGTTGCTGTCTACTTCGTCAATATCTACATCTTCCAGAATTATCAGATTCCTTCTTCTTCATTGGAAAAATCATTGCTGGTGGGCGACTTCCTGTATGTAAGCAAGATGAGTTACGGTCCCCGCGTACCGAACACTCCCCTTTCCATGCCGTTGGCGCAGCATACATTACCTGTCTTCAATACTAAATCATATATCGAGTGGCCACAATGGAAGTACAAACGGGTACCGGGCTTCGGCAAAGTGAAACTGAATGACATTGTTGTCTTCAATTTCCCCGCAGGAGATACGGTAGCAGTGAACTACCAACAGACAACGGACTTCTATACGCTGGCTTACGGCGAGGGACAACGTATCTATTCCAAACAGATTGAAATGGACAGTCTGACACGCGCCCAGCAACGTGCTATTTATGATTTGTACTATGCTGCCGGACGTAAACAAATAATGAACAACCCGCGTACTTACGGAGAAGTCCTCTGGCGTCCGGTAGACCGTCGCGAGAATTATGTGAAGCGTTGTGTCGGCCTGCCCGGTGATACCCTTCAGATTGTAGACGGACAGGTGATGATTGACGGTAAAGCGATTGAGAACCCCGAAAACCTGCAATTCAACTATTTCGTACAGACCACTGGTCCGTACATTCCCGAAGATATGCTTCGTGAACTGGGTATCAGCAAGGACGACACCATGCTGATAGAAGACTCCGGCTGGGAAAGCGGACTGCTGGAAATGGGACTGGACAGCCGGAATGCACAGGGCAAACTGAATCCGGTATATCATTTCCCGCTAACCAAGAAGATGTATGAAACGCTTTTGGGCAACAAAAAGCTAATCAGCAAAATAGTAATGGAACCCGAAGATTATGCCGGACAGATGTATCCGCTCAATCTTTATACCAAATGGAACCGCAACAATTACGGTCCGATCTGGATTCCTGCCAAAGGAGCTACCATTACCCTCACAGAAGACAACCTGCCTATCTATGAGCGTTGCATCGTAGCCTACGAAGGCAATAAGTTGGAAGTGAAACCGGACGGTATCTACATCAACGGTGAAAAGACCAACGAGTACACCTTCAAAATGGATTATTACTGGATGATGGGTGACAACCGTCACAACTCCGCCGACTCCCGTTATTGGGGTTTTGTACCCGAAGATCACGTAGTGGGCAAACCGATTGTTGTATGGCTATCGCTTGACAAAGACCGTGGATGGTTCGACGGCAAGATTCGCTGGAACCGCCTCTTCAAGTGGGTAGACTGATAAGTGAACGGATAGAATAGAGTGATAAGGTGATAAAAGTTGATGAACATTCGTAAATTCAAATGGATACTAGCATTTGCCGGAGCAGTAGTCGTAGTGCTTCTGCTCCGGGGATTTGCTTTCACGTCCTGCCTTATCCCTTCCACCGGCATGGAGAATTCCATTTTTCAGGGTGAACGTATCCTGGTCAACAAATGGAGTTACGGGTTGCGGGTTCCTTTCATGTCGCTTTTCTCTTATCACCGCTGGTGCGAGAGCCCCGTGCGTCGGCAAGACATCGTAGTATTCAATAACCCTGCCGGAATCCGGCAACCTGTCATCGACCGTCGGGAAATCTATATCAGCCGCTGTCTCGGAGTTCCGGGAGATACGTTATTGGTCGATTCTCTTTTCTCCGTTATTTCTCCGGAGGCACAGTTTAACCCGGATAAGAAAAGACTGTATTCGTACCCCGCTTCAAAAGAAAATCTGATTACGTCACTCATGCATACCCTTTCCATCACCAACGACGGATTGATGGGAAGTAAAGACAGCACCCATGTGCGCAGTTTCAGCCGCTACGAATATTATCTGCTGGAACAGGCCATGAATGGGAAAGAGAGTTTCGTTCAACCTTTGTCAAACAAAGAAGATGCCGAACCAAATCCGCTGATTGTCCCCGGAAAAGGGAAATTTATCCGGGTCTATCCCTGGAACATGACCTTGCTGCGGAATACCCTCGTGATGCACGAAGGCAAACAGGCAGAAATAAAGAACGACACTCTCTACGTGGACGGAAAACCCACACAACACTGTTATTTCACCAAAGATTACTATTGGATGGGGTCTAACAATACCGTCAACTTCTCCGATTCACGTCTCTTCGGATTTGTCCCGCAAGACCATATCATCGGAAAAGCCTCCATCATTTGGTTCTCTAAAGAAAAAGAAACAGGGTTGTTTGACGGATATCGATGGAACCGTTTCTTCAGAACAGTGAAATAATCTTCCGGATCATCAAAGAAACAGCCCCTTCATTATATCTCATAATATCCTTAATAACAGAGCCTCCTAAACGAATTAAAATGAAAGAAATGAACATCGCTTATTTATCTTCAGCCTATCTCGCTCCCGTTGAATATTATACCAAACTACTGGCTTATGACAAGGTATTTGTAGAACAATACGACCACTATATAAAACAAACCTACCGCAACCGGTGCACCATTGCCGGCCCATCGGGTGAGTTAGCTCTTTCCATCCCAACCGTAAAGCCCGATACATTGAAGTGCCCAATGAAGGATATCCGCATCTCCGACCACGGCAACTGGAGACATCTGCACTGGAACGCCATCGAATCAGCCTACAACAGTACTCCTTTCTTTGAATATTACAAGGACGACTTCCGTCCTTTCTACGAAAAGAAATACGAATTTTTAATCGATTTCAACGAAGAACTATGCCGGATGGTCTGTGAATTGATAGATATTCACCCCACTATGGAGCGTACTAGCGAATATAAGATGGAGTTTGCTCCCGGAGAATTCGATTTTCGGGAAGTCATCCATCCCAAAAAGAATTTCCGGGAAGTAGATACAGAGTTTGTTCCACAACCTTACTATCAGGTTTTCGAGTCTAAACTGGGTTTTCTACCTAATTTGAGTATCATAGACCTGTTGTTCAATATGGGACCGGAAAGCCTGTTGGTACTGGGTAAACAATGACCGATTCAATCTATCATTATCCATACATCAACTTTCTGATACAAGGAATGTATATGTTCTACGGAAATAGGTACATGCATTAAATGTCAAATTCTCTACAACTAATAAATAAATGCTCGAATGTGATTGATTATCAGTGAGAAATTGTTATTTTTGCAAAAAGCAAAGAAAGTATATGATGAAAGCAAAGAAAACAAGAGAAGAAGTCCTCACCAAATTTCAGACTGCAAAGGAGAAGAAAAAGGAATGTCTTGTCCAATTGGAAAAGTCGATGAAAGAGGAATACAAGAAACGTACAGGCAAGGAGGTTGAAAACTTTTTTGCACTATAATGCAATCTCTTTCACTCGAACATATTAACGAGAAATCGTCTTATCAGGTAGAACCGACCGACAAAGATGGATTCTACCAGTTCTTTACCGATGGAGGTGTACATTATTTCATTGGTTTCATGGAAGATGATGTTCTGTTCGTGAAAAATTCATATCAATTAATTATTGCCAATCTTAATAATCACAAATCCCCCCGTGATAGCAAAGTACGTGATACCATTGTTTCCATCGTTGACGAATTCTTCAATCGCAACAATTCTACATTGCTTTATATCTGTGAAACAGGTGATGACAAACAACGTATGCGTAGTCGCCTATTTGAATATTGGTTCTCGACTTACAACCGTAAAGCCCTTTTCACAATGATGTCATCTTCTATTGTGGATGCAGATGGCATTGTGAACTTCGCAACAATCATTCTTCGTAATGACAATCCGCATCTGTCTGAAGTCATCACGGAATTTACAGAATCGATTCAGTTGCTTAGTCAAAAGCCCCAATAGAGCAGATGACTAAGTGATCAAGGTTTAGCGATAGCATCATACATCATAGTGCTATAATCCCGTATCATACTCTCAACTAAACCATAATCACTAAATGAGCTCTATAAAGCTGTTTATACCGCTACTTCTTCACGATTCTTCTCTTCATTAGATTCTGCCGCATCCAACCGATTCAATAAGTATCGTACATTCTGAAGATGTATATTGTTATTCCGATCCATTTTTTTAAATTGCCAACTGTTTTTAGTGGTATTCAGTATACAATTCATTAACGTTCCCACTGCATCAGCACTCTGGAAACGATTGGTATTGGAGATTTGCGTATTCATCATGTGCGCGCCGAATCCTCTAATCACCTCTTTCACACTTATCGACTTATAAGTACGGATGGCTTCAAAGGCCGCCACATTACTATAAAGCGTATTAGCTAAATCCTCCAGTCTCTTTCGATCTGTTCGTTCCACTAGATAGCTTTCAGGATTCATAAAACAATTGAGGGTCAGATAAAAAGACATCATTTCATCATCGGATGAAAAGATAGCGTGCATGAGTTGCGTCGTGTCCCCCGGACGGGCCTCCTGGTTGCTTAAAACTTCTTCCATAAGAATTTTAATTAAATGGTGAATAAATTAAGTTTAATGGGGCGATACAGAAAGGTAGTTTTAAGGAATAAAAGAAGCGGTTCCGCCTGTCCCATTGCTCTTCACCATCCACAACAGGCAGTAGGTGCATTAACATCCTACATGGGGGTGCGAAACCGCCATATAGGAAAATGGGACAAGCATAAAAAAAGCTTGCCACATTAGATACAGCAGGCTTCCCTGCTGTGGATTTTGATAAAGAGCATTGCAAAGATAGAATATAAAATCAGAAAAGAGAAAAGAAAATCAGTATTAATTGAAGTTTACAGCAATAAGCTTAAGACAGAACCGTCTAAAGACTACTTGCAACTATAAGATTCATTTTGAAGGTTCACCGGTTTCACCTTTAGCTGAATGACTATAAATCAAAACTTTATGGTGAAAGAGGATGCAAAATACAGAAAGAACCATCCTTCACCTCCTTCACAATGGCAAATAAAACAATACGGCATCGCAGAGACGCTTACAAAGATAAAAATCCGAAGGATAAATGACAAGATAGCACTGTAGAGATGCTTACATCATATAGATTAATGGGTGTATACATCCAATTTGTTGGGTATATATCTCCAATGTATTGGGCATATATATCCTGCACGTTGGATATATATATCCTGCGTCTTGGGTATATATGTCCAACAACTCAAGTATTAATAGCCTAAATACAAAGTATTAATAGCCTATAACTCAAGTATTAACACTTAAAACAACACAATATACAAATGAGTGGAAGTCTTATCAAAAGAAGCCCTACAAGATTAAAACATAAAACTAAATCCTTTATTGTGAGAAGCTTTATATTTTTGAATTTCCAAAGACAGTGATTTTTTCAATTGCACCGCCATGAAATCCAAAAAAGGCTGGCTGGTTTCATCATCTTGTGCTTGTTGTAAAGAAAGGATATAATCTGCCCTATCCTCCTTAAAAATCTTAGCGGGAAAAAGATGATAGCAGAATTGAATATAGTTCATCAATAAACGAGCTGCTCTCCCGTTGCCATCCACCCAAGGATGAATAGTCACTAAATTGAGGTGAGCATTAAAACTTAGTTCGTATTGTTCACGAAATGTTTCCACACTCTTTTGCCGCTCCTGCAACAGGAAGCAAAGTTCCTCTACTTTAGCAGATACTTTTTGATAACCCATATAAGAACGCCCACCTACACCAGCCGTAACACCACACAAACGAAACTCTCCTCTGGAAGAATCAAAAGAGCCGCCTATTGTATTATGTATCCCCCCTGTTGTCCGCATCAAAGTAGCATTTAACTTCTGCAAGAAAGCAGGAGTTATAGCAGTATTACATTGCGCTTCCTCTTTGGCAAGCTCGTATGCTTTCTTCAGGTCCTCATTCATCAGATGATATACCAACGGCTTTCCTTTAGCTGTTACACCTTCATCAAAAAGAAGCTGTGCATCCATTTCGGTTAGTGTAGAACCTTCAATGGCTGTAGAATGGGTAATAAGAGAATAGAGGTAGTACTTCTCATAGTCTACCGATTGACTGATACCGAGTTGCTGAAACTCCATATACAGTTCCTCTATTTCCTGCCAAATACCCTTTTCCATCATAGGTTACCTTGATTGTTATTTTTCCCAAAATTACTTATGATACAACACTTTACCAAGCGAAACGACTATTTTCTTACTATTTTTTGCAAACACAGAGAAAATGTAGGTAATAAAAAAACGCTAAGTCGATTTGTTACAACCACTTAGCATTTTGCGAATACCCAAACTCGCCGCCATCTCCTTAAAAGAATCTCTAACCAAACATTAACCTATTTCAATTCAAACGGCACAGTACCTTTCACATCTCTGGATGAACTACCGATGATTGTCTCAAACTGGTACGAACATGAAGTAAACTTATATACTATACAGAACTAAAACAGCATAGCTTTGCGTCTATTCCACTTAGTAGAATTAAGTTGTACGACACCCGGGTCTCATACATACCAACACCCGGGTGTTGAACATGCTGACACCCGGGTGTCAGGTAGCACGAGACCCGGGTGTCAGACAAATCATTATTGCAGGATCTTATTTCCTGCCTTACTATTAGTAATAACTCCAATCACTGTTAGGCTGAAAAAATTTATTGCAAACAATAAAGATCGTGACGATATGGTAGGCGATTTATGTAGTGATTTGATGAGAGATAAAAAATTCAAGAGTTTGCATACAGAGGATGAACAACAAGAGTTTATCATGATCGTTGGAAATATCCATGAACACATACAAGATGCTATCATACAATTATTTAAAGAATATTCTGGAGAAGAAGTAGTATTTGAGGAAGAGGAAGAAGAGGAGGAAGAATGGATATAATCGCTTCAAATCAGGTAAGCACCCGATACGGAACAAGCAAATCGTCCACAGTTTGTGGACAAATTCGATTTTATCCTTTTCTCATCGAACTTAAAGCTACTTTTTCCTATATGGGAAGATAATACAAATTAAGGGTGAATGGTAGTAAGTTCTATCCTGACTATAAACAAAGAAGGCGGCTCCTGTACCCGGAACCGCCTTCATCTCCTAAAAAAAGATCTCTAACCAAACATCTACCTATTTCAACTCAAATGGTACAATACCTTTAATATCTCTGGATGAACTACCGATGATCGCCTCAAACTTGCCCGGTTCGGCCACCCATTCGTGTTTGGCATCATCAAAGAAGCTCAATGCTTTCTTATCAATCGTCAGCGTTACCGCTTTCTCTTCTCCCGGAGCCAATTTCACTTTTTGGAAACCTTTCAACTCTTTTACCGGACGAGGGAGAGAGGATTTCTTATCACTGATATAAAGCTGAACAACCTCCTGACCTTCACGAGTGCCTGTATTCTTCACATTGACTGTGAAAGAAATGGCATCATCTGCAGTCATTGTTTTCTTGTCGGCCGAGGGTTTTCCATAGGCGAAAGTAGTGTAGCTCAATCCGTGTCCGAACGGGAACAACGGTTTGATTTTCTCTTTATCCGCCCAGCGATAACCTACGAAAATATCTTCCCGATAGATTTCATTAATGGTGTCCCCTCTATGCTTAGACTGTGCCAGCTCTTCTTTATTACCCGGATATTCGCCCAGTTTATGAGCACCTACATCTTCCAGTTTTGCAGGGAAGGTGAAAGGAAGTTTTCCTGAAGGATTAGCGTCTCCCACCAATACGGAAGCAAGAGCTGTTCCGGCTTCCGACCCCAGGAACCAACCTTGAACAATAGCAGGCACTTCATTCACCCAAGGCATGGCCACAGCATTGCCGGAGATATTGACAACAATCAGGTTTTTATTCACCTTTGCCAGTTCGCTTATCACTCTATCCTGCGCGTATGGCAAACCCAAAGAGGTACGGTCCGAATCTTCACAGTCCTGATGATTGCTCTTGTTCAAGCCACCGAAGAAGATAACATAGTCAGCATCTTTAGCCACTTGCAAAGCCTCAGCGAGCAGTTCATCTTCCGAACGGTTGTCCTTCAAATCCTGACCGGTTTTCACACCGTTATACTCTCCTGTCGGATCGCCTACATACCCACGGACATATACTACTTCCGCTTTTGAGCCCACACGGTTTTTCAGTCCATCCAATGGCGAAATCTCATATTTCACTTTCAAAGAAGAACTACCACCGCCCACAGTCATCATCTTTATCGCATTTTCACCGATCACTGCTATTTTCTTCGTTTTATTCAAATCGATAGGCAATACGTTACCGTTGTTCTGCAACAATACAATTCCTTCTTCAGCTATCTGACGTCCGGCTCGTCCGTGCTCGGGAGAGCCTAAAGAGCCGAACGGTTTGTGCGGATCCATTGAAGTACGGAATATCAGACGAAGGACATTGCTAACCTTTTCGTCCAGTTCCTTTGTTCCTACTTTGCCCTCTTTTATCAGTTTCAGGTAAGGGAAAGCAAGGTAATAATTATCATACGCATTTCTCGTTCCTGCAGACAGTCCGTTCGTCCATGAACCAAATTCCAAGTCCATACCATTGTGAATAGCCTGTTCGGTGTTGTGCACACCACCCCAGTCGGACACTACAACGCCATCAAAACCCCATTCATCACGAAGAATATCTTTGAGCAGACGCTTGTTGTGACAAGCGTGCTGTCCCTGATAAAGATTATAAGAGCCCATAATCGACCATGTTCCACCTTCCTGAACAGCCGCTTTAAAAGCAGGCAGGTATATTTCATAAAGAGCACGATCACTCAATTGCACATTGGTGGTATGACGGTTGAACTCCTGATTGTTCAATGCATAATGCTTCACACAGGCAGCTACCCCATTCTCTTGTACACCTTTAATGTAAGGAACCACCATAGTTGCGGACAGATACGGGTCTTCTCCCATATACTCGAAGTTACGTCCGTTCAAGGGAGTACGGTAGATATTCACACCGGGACCCAACAAGATGTCTTTCTTGCGATAACGCGCCTCTTCACCGATACTTTTCCCATAAAGATGCGACATTTCGGGATTCCATGTAGCAGAAAGACACGTCAGTGCCGGATAGGCAATACAGGAGTCGTTTGTCCATCCTGCCTGATCCCATTCATCCCACAACACTTCCGGACGGATACCATGAGGACCGTCGGTGGCCCATACTTCGGGGATTCCGAGGCGGGGAACGCCTGCCGAACTAAATTTAGACTGTGCATGAATCATCTTCACCTTTTCTTCAAGGGTCATCCGGTTCAATGCATCTTTCACTCGCTCTTCGATAGGCTTACCAGTATCCAGATACACGGGCTTCTGCGCAAAGGCAGACAACGCAGTCATCACAGACAAGCCAAGTAACATTGCTTTGAGTTTCATGTTTATTGATGATATAAGAAATGAGTTAATACTTTATTTATATAGACTCCCAAACAGGGGATATTTCCTAGTGGCGGACGGGTTTATTAATGTTTTTTACATTATTCCGACCAAAGATGAATCCTGAAAGGGTACAATTCATCATACCCTTTCAGGATAGGTTCAATAAAAATCCGGCATCAATCTTCAGGTCAATTTATTTTCTCAACCTTCAGATCAGCATTTGCATTGCCATTCGTTACATCAATGGTAAATCGATAGACAGCTCCTTCTTCAAATGCTTTATTATCCTGCATTTCCAAATTTCCGGAATCTGCAAGTTTAAGCTGTTCCACTAAAATAGAGCTTGCATAATTGCCGAATTCTCCTCCCCAATCATTTTGATGGAAGAACTTAAAACTAATCACTTCCGGGTCACCACTAGTCTTCAACGTTTCCCCAGCTTTCAAGGTTAGCTGATACTTTTTAGGAGCAACTTGCGCCAGACAGAGCGCTTTACCTGGCTCCCAACCTACTTCGGAAGACGCAACAGAAGGCTTACCGATTCCTTTCCCAATAGCCCAGATTGCACCCGTTCCGTCATCTTGCAATTTGGCCGGTTTACCATCTTTTAAAGCCATTACAGAAAAATACTTCAAAACAGCATTAGCTGTCACCCGATAATCTCCGTTAATCGGCAGGAACTTCAATGCACCATCACTTTGTTTCTCAAAGAAATCAGGATCGATCCACCATTCATTCAAATTATCAATGCCTGTAACAGTTATCATTTGTCCTTGTGTAAACGCCTGTTCCGACTTATATATATCAGTATCTGTCACCTCCATCTTATCATTACCAAAGAAAATATCCGGTGCAGGTAAATCTACCTTCCCTACTTTCTCCACTGTCAACACAGCCTTGGTATTGCCTTTCGTCACATCAACTGTAAACCTGTAAATACCTCCTCTTTCGAACTTCTGACCTTCTTCCAATCCCAAGTTTCCGTCCGATGAGATTTTAACCAATTCACTCGTTGTAGAAATAGCATCACCCTTAAACTCGCCGTTGTCCCATTTATTGATATGGAAGAACTTAAAGTTAATATCATCCACTTTCATGGTAACGCCAGCTATAAATGTCAGTTGATACTTCTTCGCAGTAAGCTGTGGCATACACAGACCGTTTTCCGGAGTCCACCCTACTTCAGAAAGTGCCACCGACGGTTTACCGATTCCTGTTCCAATAGCCCAGATAGCACCTGTTCCATCATCCTGCAACTTGGCAGCCTCACCATTCTTCAAAGCAATGACAGAGAAATACTTCATTTTACCATTGGCTGTTATTTGGTAACTTCCGTCAATCGGCAGGAATTTCAATGTTCCATCTCCCTGCTTTTCAAAATAATCCTGGTCTATCCACCAATTATCATAATCAGGCACCCCTTCAAACGCTAGAATGTCATTTTTCTTCAAAGTCAACTTGATTGCATAGATATCATTCTCTACCAATTCCATATCTTCACCGTTCACCTTTAACTTGGCAAATGGTTCTGCCTCGTAAGTCAACGTATTAAACTTGATAGCATAATTTCCCGGTTCCGTATTAGAAAATGAGATAGCATTAGTAGAACCGGCTTCAATCGTTCCATTCTCCCAGCCGAAGGTCAATTCGTTCCCATTCTCTCCCACTTTCGGAGTCTTGATATACGCTTTCATCTTTTGCGAGAAGTCTCCTGTCACACTATACTTGTACATGGATTGACGTTCCATCCGGTACTCTTTTCCTTCCTCATCCACTAATGTCAGATAGGGGAAGTCCGGTCGTGCCAGAGCGAGTTCTTTCGTCATTTCTGTGGTAGTAAAATGAATGTTCTGAAGAATATATTTCAAAGTTGCCTTTCCATTAGGAATATTAGCATAATAAGGAACAAAAATTTTACCAGTATAGTCATTTCCGCTTGTCTTTGTACGGATGACCGTTTCAGACACTTGTTCTTCTCCATAAAAAAGCTGTGCTTTCAACGTAGAAAGAGGCACATCCACATCCGAGGCTTTAATCGTAAACGGAAGACTGTCACCAAAAAGAGCGTCTGCATTCTCTGCTTTGATTTCCATACTCGGATTACCAGGCAAGAATTCGTCATCATTACAGGAATTCATGGATAACATTCCTGCCAAAGCCAATATAATATAACTGTTTTTTTTCATTGTCTTGATCGTTTTAAGGTTCTTATTCCGACTTTGCCCAACGATAGGAAGTCACAGATTTGCCCGGAACATCATAAGCAAAATGACGCTTACCATCACTTAAGGTTATCTTTTTAGTCTTTTCATTATTATTCATCAGTACAAAAGCGTATGTTCCATCCGGATTCTCGAAAGCAGAATACATGATATTGCTATCAGCATAGCCGGATGCACCGATACGTACCGCTCCCGGTTTCACCACACTTGAGAGATGGGCGATGATATAATAATGCGAGTTGCGGATAATTGTCTTATAGTCGCTATTACTGATATCCACCGCTCCGTAGCAAGTCTGGCAACCACCTTCACGGTTAGGAGCACGGTCATTATCAAGCATCAGGTTCCATACTATAACTCCCCTACACCAGTTGTTGATCGTACCCAATGCTACTTCTTTCATATCTTCCAGCAATCGTTTCGACAAATCACGTCCGCTATTCCATGTTCCGATAGAAGTCTCCGTGAAAAGAAGTTCCTTTTCAGGATAGGCTTTATGTATATTTAAAAGCTCTTCGCGATTCCCGCCATAGTTGTGATAAGCAGCTCCGGCCAGGTATTGGGAAGCAGCTGCGTCCTCATACATCTTACCGGGGTAGTTCTTTTCTGTTGCAATATCACTATAATCATAGTTATGATCGTATGCATAAATTTTCGTAGCCAGTCCGGCTGCCTTGAATTTAGGTCCGAGTGCTGTTTTCACAAAGTCCCTCTGTTCTTCCCAACTCATATAAAGCGAAGCGGAATTACCACGGTTCAACGGTTCGTTCTGGGGAGTTACAGCATAAATATCAATGCCTTCGGCGTTGAAGGCTTGTACCCATTTCACAAAATAAGTGGCATAGTCCTGATAATAGGCTGGATTCAGTTGACCGTTTGTCCATGAATCCAGCGGAGTAAGATCTGTGAGACTCTTTACTTTCATCCATTTTGGACAAGTCCAGGGAGCGGCAATGACTTTAATAGAAGGATTGATGCTCAAAATCTCTTTCAGAATCGGAAGGATATAGTCTTTCTCTTCACTTTGCAAAGCAAAATGTTCAATACCTTTCGTATCACAGCAGGTATATTCGCTCAATGAAAAGTCGGAGCAGCCGATAGAGATACGGATATAGCTAAATCCGAAGCCTTTGTCGTCAGAGAATGTTTCCGTAAGAAAGGCGTAACGATCTTCCGGTTTCATTTGCAGAAGATTAAAACAAGTGGCGCCTGTGATAGCAGCTCCGAAGCCGTCCATTGTCTGATATTGTTCAGTCGGATTCAATGTGATTGAAGTAGGTGCCAAATTATCTTTCGAGCTGAAATTAACGGCATCACGGGTCAAATCGCGAGTCAGGCTGCTAGTGGTCGCATAAATAGTCACATCTCCGGTCGGAACAGGTGTAACCGGTTTCTCCGCATCGTCACTGTTGCTGCATGCAGCTAATATGGTGAAGCATCCTAAAAAGGTCAATGCTATATTTCTCATGTCTATCATAATCTTAAGTTTTCTATGTTTTTAGTTGAATTAATAACCCGGATTCTGGTGAATCTTATCATTCGCGTCGATTACCGACTGCGGAATTGGCAAACGATAAGAGTTCTTATCAAAAGTGTAAATCTGCGCTTTGCGACCTGAATCCTTAGCATACACTGCATTCATCACCTCTTCTACCTTGTCCAGACGGACCAGATCAAACCATCGTTGTCCCTCAAAAGCCAGTTCTAACCGACGTTCTTTAAGCAAAGCATTCAGCAGGACGTTTTTGTTTGAACGGACAGAGGTGGGAAGTGCTCCCAATTTGGCACGGTCGCGCACTTCATCTATTATATCGGCGGCTCCTTCCAAATCCGGCGTATCCTGCATAATCAGCGCTTCTGCTTTCAGCAACAGGACATCGGCATAACGGTACTTGATGATACTGCTGTTGGCAGAGCGGCATTTATACATGAACGGATAATTATCAGACGGATAATAGTTGCTCCAATTACAATCGTAATAGACTATTGATTCTTTGAAACGGACTTCATCCCCTTCCTGTTTGAAAGCACTAATCAGGTCACGTGACGGAGTCACCCATTTCGCCCACGTGAAATTGTTATTCCAGTTCACGAGATCACGCCCGAACATCCATGTACACCAGTTACCTGCTCCGGATGTAAATTGTGCTTCAAGAATCGATTCTTTTGTATTACGCATCTTTGCATCTGTTCCCGCAGCATTCATTCCAAACAAATCACTGAAATCATCTACCAGATCAAAACCGTCTGCTTTCACCTCATCACAATATTGGATAACTTTCGTATAATCACGCAAAGGTTTCTCGGCATATATTTTAGCCAATAAGGTACGGGCTACAGATTTGGAAAACAACGTCTTATTCCCCGGCGTATTGTCCGGAGCATACAATACTGCATCCAACAAATCCTTTTCAATCTGCTGATAAGCTTCAAGTTCCGTATTTTGTTTGGGGAAATATTGTGGATATACCTCATCAATGTTTTCAGAAGTAATATCATCAGCCACCGTTGTAATCACCGGAAAATCGCCCCAAAGACGTACCATGTCAAACATTACCATGGCACGGAATATCTTCGCTTCTGCTTTGTATTGCGCCCGTTCGGCAGTAGTCAACGAATTATCTGTCACCAGGTCAATGTTACAAATGAGTTTATTGGCACGGGCCACATCCTCCAGATAACGGTTCCAGTCACGTTCCAACACAGAATTGGAACCTTCAATAGAGTTATTCTCAAACGGGACAACTTCCGCTCCGGTAGTACCGGCATAAGCATTATCCGAATGGGAATCTGAAATCAAAAGTAAATCCACATACCAATGTTCCTGACGGTCACGCATTTGATTATAAAGCGTTGTCAGATGACTTTCAACTGCAGCTTTATCCTTGAATACGATTTTTGTACCATCACTTGTCACTCCTTCCGTCACATCCGAATAGGTGTCTAATGGCTCATAATTCAGCGAGCAGGAAGAAAGTCCCAATAGCAAGCCGGAGGTTAATCCGTAAAATATAGTTCTTAGTTTCATAATCTATCCTTTCATTAGAATTCAACATTAATACCAAACACGTATGATCTGCAATGCGGGTAAGTACCCCAATCGATACCTTGTACCGTACCGCTGTTACCCCATTGGTTTACTTCCGGGTCCATTCCCGAATAGCTGGTCCATGTCAGCAGGTTAGTAGCCGTGAAGTAAGGTTGCAAACGGGTAATTCCCCATTTCTTCAGCAGTTTGCCTTTAACATTGTAGGACAAGGAAACATCCTTCAATCTTAAATAACTGCCATCTTCTACAAAATAGGTAGAATTGAGCAATTTGAAATTAGCCTTAGGCACGTCTGTTATCTGTCCGGGTATTTTCCAACGATTCAGTACACGGGCCGACTGATTCTTACCATCATACATGCCTTCCGTTTCAATACGTGAAGCATTATAAATATCGTTTCCATAAGAACCTTGGATAAAGATACTCAAATTAAAGCCTTTCCATGAAAAGGTATTAGTCATACCATAGGTGAAATCCGGATTCGGATCACCGATATAGGTACGGTCGGAAGATGATATTTTACCGTCATTGTTCAAATCACGATACATCAATTCACCGGTTTCAGGATCTACCCCATCACTTATATAACCGTAGAAACCTCCCAAAGCACGGCCCGGCTCATTACGTACCACATAGTCATTCACCACATCCGCAGTTTTAGCATCGTAATAAACTTTCTGTAATTCCAGTTTTGTCAATTTATTCCGGTTAAAAGAGATATTGAAGTCTGTATCCCATGTAAATGCTCCTCCACGAAGATTTTTCGAACTAATAGAAAGCTCAAAACCCTTATTTACCATTTCACCCTCGTTACGGGCAATAGACGTAGCGGCTGCGGCACCGGCAGGTAATGATACATTCATCAACATGTTTTTGGTCTTCTTATAATAATAGTCGGCATTAAACGTCAACCGTCCATTCAATATGGTCAGATCCAGACCTATATTGGTCTGTGTCGTGGTTTCCCATGTTAAATCAGATGTACGCAAGTTGGCCTGGCTAATGGTAGGAACAGCATTTGCATAATCAGTAGAATCACCTTCGCCGCCTTTCTTAAACCATTCGATACGACCGATATTGTAACGCTGCAAATATGCATAGTCACCAATACCCGACTGGTTACCGGTTTGTCCCCAGCCACCGCGCAATTTTAAATCGTCAATCCATGTAAGGTTCTCCATGAACTTCTCTGAAGAAATACGCCAGGCTGCAGAGAATGAAGGAAATACGCCCCAACGATGATCGGGATGCAATTTAGAAGAACCATCGGCACGAAGATTAGCCGTTACCAGGTATTTACTGTCGAAGTTATAAGCTACACGTCCGAAGAATGACATAATTCCCCATTGAGATGCACCCGTACCTGTATTATCCCAAGATATTTTATTGGCAGCATTCAATGTTTGAATCTGATCGCTACGATAGTGTGAACCGTTGATCCAGCTATTTGAATAGTCTGAATCCGTCCATGACGAACCGGCCATTACTTCCAAGCCATGTTTCTTGAAGTTTTTATTATAAGTCAATACATTATCAAATGTCAGCACCGTGTTCATATTCCGATTGTCCGAAGCCTCACCGTACTGATTGCGGCCCCAAGCAGTAGAAATCGGATCAAGAAAAGTGGTATTAACGGCGTTGCGACGGTCAAGAGTAAGAGTAGACTTAAACTTCAGTTCCGGAAATGGAGTCAGCAATATATTACCCGATGCCAACAAGCGGTTTTCTTTGTCTTTGTTATTTTTCGCGCGGGCCATATTTTCTAATGGATTGGTGATATTACCCACTCCATAGAAGTTATTGTAATACTGATTAGGGTTCAAAGCATCCCACACCGGTGCATAAGTCGGTGTATTGATAACAGCCAGAATAACACCACCCCGATTCGAGCCTGTTCCCATTGCTCCGCCTCCATTGCTTGTATAATCTGAATAAGAGATATTAGCACTTACTGTCAGCCATTTACGAACCTGATTTTCCAAATTCACCCGGAAATTGTAACGCTTGTAATAAGAGATGTCTAACACTCCCTGTTCTTTGAGGCAACCCGCAGAAAGGTAATATTTCATTTTCTCATTACCATTGGATACAGCTACCTGATAATTTTGAGTCTTTCCGGTCGTATACGTTTCATCAAACCAGTCGGTGCGATCGGGTAATCCGTCCGGCAAAGACACTAGTCCGATTTCATCCTGCAATTCTTTATATTGTGCTGCATTCAGGGATTCTACTTTATCGGCCACTTTGTTCAAACCGAACTGGGCTGTCAAAGAAACTTTGGCATTACCGGCTGCACCGGCCTTCGTAGTAATTAGAATGACTCCATTAGCGGCACGCGAACCGTAGATAGATGCTGATGAGGCATCTTTCAATATCTGCATACTCTCAATATCATTCGGAGAAAGGAACTTGATATTGTCTACAGGCACTCCATCTACTACATACAACGGATCATTACTACCATTCATTGAAGTAGTACCACGAACACGGATAGACATTTCACCGCCCGGCGTACCGTTAGGCTGAATCACCGAGACACCGGCTGCCTTACCTTGAATGGCCTGTCCGGCCGAAACAATGGGCCGCATATCCAAATCCTTGGTAGATACGGAAGAGATAGCGGTGGTCACATCTTTCCGTTTCACCGAACCATAACCGATGACCACCACTTCATCAAGCACTTCATTATCTTCCTGAAGTGTGATCTTCATCTGTTGGGCTGCCTTTACCTCCTGCGACTTATAACCCACATAAGAGAATATCAAAATGGCGTTTTGCTTAACGTTTAATGTGAAGTTGCCATCTAAATCGGTAATTGCTCCGTTAGACGTACCTTTCTCTTGTACACTAACACCGATTAGCGGTTCTTTTTGAGCATCCAGGACCTGACCGGATGCAGTAATTTGCTGTGCGGATGCACTCAAAGATAAAAACATTGCCAAGATAGCAAAGAAAATCTTGCGACTCCCCGAAAGGATTTTTCGCCTGTTTTTTTTCATGCGTACTAAGTTTTAAAGTTAATAATAAGACGCTCGTCAGCAATGGGCTACTCTCATTACTTTCGAAGCACAGGTCAAAAGTATAAAGAAATTAAAGTGAGCTAACAAGAAGGGGGCAATAAGTGGATCATACAAAACGATAATCCACTTATTTTCACCCATTTACATTCAAAACGTATACCTAAAAAAGTGGTTGATTTACAGTCCGAATTAGCGAATTTTTCGCACTAAATCGTCAAAATCCTCTCTCGATCCACGGGCTTTATTCCTTACTTTCGCCCGATAATTATAAATTGTATTCACCGAATAACGAAGAAACTCCGCAATTTGTGAACTGTCTTCAATACCCAGACGTATCAAAGCAAAGATGCGCAGTTCAGTATTCAATAACTCGCCTTTCTTCGGTAAAATCTGTTCATTTTCCTGTAATAAGTCATTGAATTTTCCCACAAAGTTAGGGAAGAGATGCAAAAAGGCTGTATCAAAGTTAGCATACAATTCTTCCAGTTCTTCATCAAGAGCATCCTGGGAACGCGTTATCTTTAATAATTCCGCAATTTGTCCGGCAGACACTTTCTTATTCACCATCCGCCGGTAAGCGTCTAAACGGTTGATATAAGTAGAACACAGCTTGATGAAACGGGCAATATATTCTTCCTTAATCTGATTGGACTCCGAGAGTTCGATATTGGTAGAAGACAGGCAACTATTCATTTGCCTCAACTCCTCATTCAATCCGTTTAACTGCTTATTAGCTACCTGAAGATGATTTCTTGCATCTGCCAGCTTTTTCATCTGACGGTAGATATATCCCAAAGCTACAATCAACAACACCAACAGTGCAGTGATAAGCAGCAGGTTCTGTTGAAGACGGTCGTTCTGCTTTTCAATCATTGCCTGATAGGTTTTATCAATCAATGAAAGCACGTCAGCACTCTGCCAACTACGCAAACGGGCATTGTAGAACTTGGTCGCATTCCACGAAAAGCGCATATATTGGTACGCACGTTCCATATCACCATCTTCGTAAAGTAGCTGGGCAAGCATCCACAACGAAGCATGGTCCTTAATGGCAGAACGAATATCCGATATAGCAGAAAGACAAAGATTCCGTTTCTCTCCCAGACTATCATTACTGTACTTGTAAATCAAAGAACGATGATAAGTAGCCATCGCATATTGGGGAGTATATGGTTCTATTTTCGTCAACCGGAGATCATTCACTTTCAGGGCATCCTCATACTGGTGTTGATCGCGAAATGATGCTTCACGCATCAGCAGGTATTCTTCCGATTCCGGAGGCAATATAGCATATAATGAATCTCTATATGCCTGCGAGATACTCCAATAACGTCCCGAAAGGGTTTTATCCTGTGTATAAACGCCCAACTCGCCATACACATGGTCAAAGCAGGTGTAATAATCGGCTATTAAACGAGGAATGATTTTCCGACGGTCTACCGATTCCAGCACATCAAGAGACTCTTTATACATTCCAGTTGATGATAATAATAGCGAAAGCTGCAACTGACTTTCTATCTTCCGGTCCGTATCACGCAAGCGCTCTGCAATCCGGATATTTTCATTCAAATAGTGGATGGCAGAGTCGCAGATAAAGGCTTTATATTCTTTGTATATCTGACTGTTCAGATTGTACCGTTCCGCGGAATTAGGTTCTATTCCGTGTGTCAGTTCTTTAAGGTGCTTGATACGTGATTCACGTTGAACCACATAAATTTCATGTTCCTGAATCGTCAAATCAAGCACATTCAACAGTGAGTCCAAGGTCTTATCGGCCCGGGTATATAGTGGAAAAGAGAGAAGTAAAAGAAATATCAGGTACTTTTTTTTCATCGGAGTATTAAACTTTAATAGAAGATTACAAGACTAATAAAGACAAATGTAGAGAAAATCTTCGTATTTTAAAGAATAAAACGGCTAGAAATTAAAAGTACATCTATTCTACTATTCCACTAATTACTGCCAATAACAGCTGGTCACACTTTGCTTATCCCTATAAAACAACTTTGCTTTTACAACAGCAGCCTGACAGGCTACGGGAGTCTCCCATAGCTCCGACTCAACCGTCGGTTCAGTCCCATCCGTCGTATAGCGTATCTGTGCTCCTTCGATAGAAGTATTTGCATACAGAAGTCCGTCCCGGATGGTGAGTCCGGGATGAGGTAAACGGAAGTTTACCCCCATCCGGCTCCAGCAAGGCATTTCCTTTACACTGATTTTTTCATAGAACAGTGCCAGATCCCGGTCAAAGGCTTGCTGCTCGGCCACACCGGAAAGGGTTTCCCAATCCGGATGCGCATTCCAGCCACGTTCTACCAGTCCCATCACTTTAGGGAACATATAATATTCTACCCATTGAAATCCTCGAATTGTTTCGGCAAACAGTTGTGCCTGTACCCCTTTTATTTGTTTCCTGCCGGATGCGGTCAATGTCGTTTTTCCTTTTCCTGCGGAACCAATTTCCACCGGATTGCCCGCCATATCCGTACGTGAAGAACGATAGACATCGAACGGAAGCATGGAGAATGCTTTGGATTCATCCACATATCCTCCCCAGAAATGTCCCGGTTCATCGGGATGAGCATCATAAGCCAAATCCAGATAGAAGTTATTCACATTACAGAGGATGACCGGATAACCGTTATTGGCTATCTGATAAGGTATTTCATCCTCTTTCCATTCCGGAACAGTTTTCCACGAATTGATACCGGCTGCCCGCTGGGATAAATAAGTATGCGTATTTCTCTTATGCCCCAAAGCTACTTCCTGCCAGCCATTAAAAGACAAATGATGCTGTTGCAGACAATCAACTACCCGGGTGATGAAATATTCGGCCAGGTCATGCGCTTTTTCCATGCCTTGCTCTTCCATTAACGCCCTACATAAAGGGGAACCCATCCATGCGCCCTTAGCCACTTCATCACCTCCCAAATGGATGGTAGTCAGCGGTGCACCGGCTTCCTTATACATAGCCACTATTTCCTGAATCACCTTTTCCATAAAACGATAAGTGGAGGGCAAGGCTACATTCATAACATTATCCGTATAGGCTTGTGCCGAAACATACCGGGAAGTATCCTGCAAATCACTCAAAAGATATTCTTTCGCTTTCTCCGGATCGGTATCGATGTATTTCTTATAACGTACATTCATTGCCACAATCGCCGCACGTGCATGGCCGGGGGATTCTATTTCCGGGATGACCTGCACATGTCTTTCCGCCGCATATCGTAATAAATCAATGAATTCCTCCCGGGTATAATAACCATTTCCCGATGTTGCGGCATACGGATCATATCCGCCATCATAAGCCGGATACAACCAGTCCTTTTCATCGGTTGTATGTCCCCGCCGCGAACCGATTGCAGTCAGCTCCTCCAATCCCGGAATTTCCAGCCGCCAACCTTCATCATCCGAGAAATGGAACTGGAGCACATTCAGTTTGTAAGAAGAGAGTATATCAATCAGCTTCTTTAAGTGATCCACCGTTGTATAATTCCGGGCAATATCAAGCATCTGTCCCCGGTATAATAAGTCAGGATAATCCTGTATAGACATTGCTTCCAACCGGAACGGGCTTTCCTGCCCTTTCAGCAATCCTAACAGGGTCTGTGTACCATTAAAAACTCCATGTGGAGTAGCGGCACTAATCCTTATTTGCTGACCGTCAATGCACAGTTCATAATATTCCTCATTGACTGCTTTTTTCCTGTCAGAAAGATAGTCCAAGACAATGGTTACCGAGGCTTCCGGCACAACTTCCAATCCATGCCATGCAGTGAGCTTCTCTTTCAACAGTTTTCCTTCATTGGCAAAATCCTCATGGAAAGTCAAAGCAAGTTGTTTTTCCAACACCGTTTCCCCTCCGGTAACAAATACCTTTTTTACGGAAGGTATGATATCCGTCGTCCGGAACTCCGGAGTATCTGCATTTAGTAAACGAAGATTGGTTTCGTACGTCTTCCGTGCAGCCGTCCTTTGCCATTCCGTAATAGGCAATGGAATGGCATGTAACGTCACAGGCAGCGGCTTACCTTTCGATGCCCCCGACTGACTTACCCAATAACTCCCTTCGGGCGCATGTGAATTCTTCGGCACTTCCCCGTCACACTGGAATATCACTTTCAATGAATCTCCCGGAGCCAGTGAAAGAAATCCTTCTCCCGGATATATTTTAAATAGGGTCGCATTTACTTCCTCTACCCTAACCGGCGACGAAGCATCCTGCCGGATCGAACGGGGAAACTGCGAATAATAAATCTCCCAATCCTTTCCTATAGGAGCATCCGAAACATTCTTCAGTACAAAAGAATTTTCATAATATTTACCATTCCCATCGTAGCTTCCCATTTCCCAGGTTAAAGCAACCGGAGCTCTCGATTCATTCGCCGACTTACAACTGCCTGCAAGGAGCAGGATGAACAACCATCCCGCTGCCCATAAAGAAAACTTTATATCGTTCATAAATTTAGTCTTAGTGATTAGTCATGCCATCCTTTACTTCTCAAATAATCGAGCATAAAAGCCGGACTGTCTGTTTGGAGGATTCTTGCTCCCAACTTGTTTATCAGATACCCATAACTTGCGTCCGGATCTTTCCTGGCAGCCTCATCATCATGTCCTCCTGCCAGAGAAGCCCACAAAGTGTTATACCAAATCAGACTTTTCCCTGCCAGCCTGCGTTCCATCTGGGCAGGCACCGGACTTGCAACATTTCGGTAACACAACTCAAAAGCAACCGGATGCAACTGTTCCATATAGTCCTCGACCACCTTCATCGATTTCTCCTCATCAATCGTTACGACGGGCATATAGATTACCTTATCCAGATAAGAACCGAACTCCCGCTTCACCGTCTCCACGGGTTGGGCACCTTTCATTATCACTAAATCGGCAGTATCGGTTTTCTTCAATATCACATATACATCATCAAAAATGCTGTAAGCCTTATCCAGATTAACCATTATCTGGCCTTTGGCAGCCAGCAAAGCTTCTTCCAAAGTAGGAACCGTATGTTCCGTTAGTCGGCCGTCTTTATCTTTCAACCGAAGTTGCTTTATTTCAGCCAATGTCTTATCTTTCACTTTTCCTGTACCATTGGTGGTGCGATCTACCGTATCATCATGCATCAGCACCAGCTGACCATCTTTCGTCTTACGGATATCAATCTCTACAATGTCCACTTTCATCCGAATAGCACTATCGATAGCCGCCAGGGAGTTTTCGGGGGCAATACTCCAATTTCCACGGTGCGCCACCACCAATACTTTGTCCAGGCACGGATTCAATACATCCTTGCGGATGGCCTCCGCCCGTTGTGCAGCCAGGAAACCTGGCTGCAAACAGAAAAGTAACAAAAGCACTATAAACCTGCTTTTCTTCATATCTATCATTATTTAATCTTTCTGCTCAATTTTGTTCAACTACCTATTGCCTCACTGCTACAACCCGGCATCATAAGCACCAGCCTGCATCTTGTTGACATTACGGGCAACTCCTCGTTGGTCTACTCCAAAGCCGTTTTCACCCACCCAATTGATAAATTGCTGTCCCACAGTTGCGTCGAAAGATTTCACCGCATCAATTACAGCCTGTTTCGTTGCAAATTCATCAATAGTACCGGTTACCGTCCATTGGTAAACACCATCGGTCAAAGTTGCGGCGGGAAGAGTTTGGGATGAATAGTCCGTGTCCGTAGAAACAGCTCCCCAACCTGCATCCGCAGCCTGATATACATTATATCCACCGGAAGTAATATTACCTGCATAAATCGTCCTGCTTCCGGCTCCTTTAGCAAACAATGAATTTACCACTGTAGAAGCCCTGCCCCCTGCACGGAACACACCGTTCGGATTACCTGAATTACCAACAATGGTAGTATTGGCAAGCATAAAATAGGCATCTCCATTGACTGTGATACTATTTCCTCCAGTAGCGGTGGTACCAAGTACGGTTACATTATTCATGCAGACATATCCGTTTCCGGCATGAATGGCAGTTCCCCAAGCGGTCGGTGCATAATTTTCATGCAACAAGCAGTTGTTCATAAACAGAAAGCTGTTTGCTGCGGTGGTAGTGATGGCTCCTCCCCGCCCTGTCGCCTTGTTATTCACCATCTCTACATCATTTAGCAAGACTCTTCCCTTTGATACTTTAACGGCTGCTCCACCATCTGTTCCACCATCACTTCCGCGATTGAAGTTCTTGATGACACAATTATTCAGTTGCAGGGTTGCATCACCTCCACCTGCCGCAACAAATACGGCACGGACACTTCCTGCATCGTTCAATCCATATTGTCCGTTGAAAGTACAACCGTCGAAAATAATATTTGTCTGATTGCCCAGCACTAATAAAGAGTTGGATGTCGCAAACGCTCCACTACCGGTATTTCTGACAAAAGCAGTCGTATATTTACTAATGTCACGCTTCGTCAAATCCGTTCCCGTACTTGAAGGATCATATCCGCCTTCAATCGTTATTTCCACTTGCTTGCTATAACCGCTATATTCTATCTTCACGCCGGAATTTTCTTTCGCCATCTCATAAGAGCCTGCAGCTACATAAATCTTCTTGCCATCCAGTTTGACTGCATTAGCGTTGGAGATGTCACTGTTACCATTCGTTTGTAACAAGTTGCGCAACGCATCCACTCCCATAGCATTGTCCCAATCCATACCGGTTGCGTTTCCGGCAGGCTGTTCTTTTACGTAATAAGCCGCAAGCTGCAATTCTTCTACATCTCCTCCCGACAAAGTACCGCTATCCCACGGAGAAACAATGGGTTCACTAATACTTATAATCGAGCCTTCCACTTTCAACGTGAATTCATAACACTTTGCGGGCTTCAATTCCGGAATACCGGGTAATACCAAATCTTCTCCCAAATAATTCAAAGAGACAAAGGTAGCGGTGGTTCCGGCTTTTCCGGGAGCTACGATGGCAGTATAAGTACAACCGTTCTGTCCTGCCTTACCACCTTTGGGAACTGTAATGAACGGTGATATCAAAGAAGTGCCCGATACCACTTCACCATTCGTGTATCCCTGATAAGAACCGATCTTTACTCCCTGCACCTTGCCTTGTCCGCCTACATCTGCAAGCGTCATAATCACTTTTGCCATTTTCCGGTTCATACCCAAACGAAGAATACGGGAACCATCATCTGTTGCATTCTCCACAGTACATGTCATATAGTCGGCTTTGGCCAGGTTTTCCAGACGTTGCTGGTTGGTGGGAAGTGTAAAGTTGGCCGTACTGGCTCCGCTCACCACCGGATAGAAAGCCGAGTAAGTCACCGGCTCCGCACCCCACCTTAAATAATAGTTATCCGTCGGTATCCATTTTCCTTCCGAGAGTACATAACTCAAATACCCATCCTCACAACTTAACTGAATCTCATCACCCTCATTAAATTGTTTCTGCTGATCTCCCGCCGCACCGGGATTACTGCGGGTAAAGGCAGTATTAATAGAGGCTTCAATCCGGATAGCACCGGAATCTTCACCGTACATAGCTATATTCTTATCTGTATCACAGGCCGCCATACTCGTCAGTAAATACGCAGCCAATATCAGTTTTGTAATCTTCATCGTTTATCTCCTCCTTCTTTAATTCCGGTCGATAAGTTGCCCGGTTGCCCAATTTCTGGCCATTTTAGCAGCCAGTCGGACTGTTGTGTTTACATTGAGAGTTAAGGTATGTTCCACTCCTTTTTCCAGTTCAATGGGCTCTTTTGCAGTCCAGATATACAGTTTCCCGTCATAGCTGAAATTGACAGAGAAGCCCTCTGCTATTTTTTGAGGAGGCAGGATACATTCGCAAGATTCCGTCCCTTTATAGGGAGCCACAGTTGCCACTACTGCATCCGCCGCAGGAACAACTACCGGAGCCGCTGCTGACAAATCACAAGTGGCATTGACAACAGCCCCATTGATAGCCATATCTCCTAACTTACTCATGGAAGCATCCGTCGTACCATTGACCGTGATTTTTATAATCAACTTACTCATGGCATGATTCAAAGAGATTTTCAGTTTCCCATCTGCCGTTAAATCCTGCTCCGGGTCAACTGTCGCTTTCATCAACAGGAAATCAGAGGATTTCACATTTTCTTCGGTAGACTGGTTGGTTAACGCATTGACCGTCAACGAAGCGTCCGGAGTGGCTTCACTCATAAATGGCGCATACGCTATCATCGTCACAGGTGTTCTTTCTGCATCCCAAAGCATCTGTTGACCGTCAGACGTACTCCATGCACTGCCGGAACCAACCATTTGTTTATGATAGTTATAAGCAGCATTTTCGCTGTTCCGGATCATTAATCCGAAACGTTCCAGATTCATGGCGTCATACCCTGCACGCGACAGAGGTTCATTCACTTCGGTAATGACGCGGATGACATGATCTTCGGGGAAACTGCCCATTGATAGTAACTCATCCTCGTTGTTTGAGCATCCGGCTAGTGCGATACCCAAAGCTATTATATAAAATATCTTCTTCATGTTACAGTCGTTTTAGAGTTTAATTTGTCAGAACCGCATCATAAGCACCGGCTTGCATCTTGTTCGCATTACGAGTCACTCCGCGTTGGTCTATACCGAAAGCATCTTCACCGACCCATTCCACAAACACTTCTCCCAAATCAGCAATAGGCGAAGTCACCGGATTAAAACTTTTCGCAACTTCTATCACCGCCTGTTTGGTAGCATATCCTTTTACCGAACCAATCTGATTGAGATCCCACACATACACTCCCTTTTCATTCAGCATGCCATTCACCGGATTGGGATAAGCCGTGTCGGACGCACTCATCGTTATTCCCGTCACGCGCTGATACACATTATATCCCTTCGAAAAGGCTTCAAAGTTACTGCCATTCAGATTAAAGCTCGGAGCCGAAGGATTTTCAGAGATCAACAGGTTATTAATAAACTTCGTATCACCACCGGCACCTGTCTCACAACGTACCGCTCCATGACTATCGCTCGCATTTCCAATGATTGTATTATTGGTCAGCAGGATACTTCCTCCTCCGTTCAGAGCGGCACCTGTCCCCATATTATCTATCAGCGTGGTATTGTTAATACAGATATGTCCTTCCGACATCTGAATACCATTTCCCCACGAACCGTTATGAGAATTGCCTTTCAACAGACAACCATTCATAAACACCACCGCTGTCTTGCTACTACAACGAACAGCGCCTCCACGACCGACAGCCTTATTATCCAGCAAGTTCACCTTATTCAGCCGCACCTGTCCCGACAAGACAAAGACTGCCGGACCACCCTGCTTGGCAGAAGTCGTTACTGCTGACGTACAATCTCTAATCACGCAATCGGTCAACTCGATGGAAGTATCACCAACACCGCCGCTCACGTAAATTCCACTACCACATTCGGTTGTACTGGCATCCGCTTCAGACACATATCCATATTGGAAAGTAACTCCCTCAATGACAATATGCCCTTTCTTCACCAATAGCAAACCACAGTCACCGGCATCCGCCTGTTTATTTCCGTTCACATCGCCGCTGATAACAGTCACATACGCATCTATATCACGTGCCGAAACATCGGTCCCTTCGCTAAACTGACTATATCCGCCCTTAATCGCCTTTATATTCTTACGAACGATTACACCAAGTCCACTTTCTTCGGACATGACATATTTCCCCTGACTCATGTAAATCGTACTCTTGGACAGATCGACAGAACCGCTCAACAACTTACGGAAGCCAGCCACATCCAACGCCTGTTCCCAGGAACTACCATCCATTTCCCCTTCACCGAATTGAGTCACGAAGTAACTCTCCAGTCCTTTCTGCATAATCACTTCTTCGTCCAGATCATCGTCGTAGTCGGTCATCATCGGCGGGTCTATCATCTCATAGTCTTCCTGGCATCCCTGTGCCAACAGGAGAATGAAAGCCAGCATACATAGCTTCGATATTATGAATAAACTATTTTTCATTTTCTTTCTTTTTTAACTTGTACATTAGATAAGAATAATCACAAATTCACCGATTTCACCGGGCAATATCCGGATAACCGGGATTCTGTTTCAGGTATTCATTCTGTTCTAGTTGTGTCTGCGACAAGGGGAACAGTTCATAATGATTGTCCGCATCCCGTGGTTTGTCCCACCATGCTTCCTGATACCTGCCGAAACGAATTAAGTCTGTACGACGACGGCTTTCCGCCAGAAATTCCCGTCCCCACTCATCCAGCATTTCTTTCTGATCGAGTACTACGTTGCCTTCCGGCTGGTAAGCGATATTCGCTGTAAAGTTTTCGTAGTTGCGCTTACGCACGCTGTTCAGCAATTTGCCAGCCTCACCTGCTTGTCCGAGACGGAGAAGGGCTTCAGCTTGAGAATAAATAATCTCTGCCAAACGAATCTCTGTATAGTCGGACTCAATATAATAACCTCCGGTAAACGGATAGAAAGGATACTTCACACAGTAAAGTCCGGAATTGAAGTCACCATTACCCAATTTAGATTCCTTATAAGCCGGATTAGAGATATAACCTGACTCTGCATTTCCCTCAAATCGTCCGACCTGGTCACGCAAATAAATCACATATTGATTATCCGGGTTCTTGGCATATCCTCCACTGACAGCGGAGTTGGCAATCTTACCTTCGAGAAAAAACATACCTTCGCGGGTATTGTTACCGGTGTTTACATATTGCTTATAACGTATGTCTCCCTGATATTTGGCAAACTTCCGGGTAACCATTCCTAATCCATAGTCGAACAGTTCGCGTGGCTGCTGATTGTCATAGCTCGGTGAAAGCGCGTATTTCGGATTCCGTTCGCCGTTTCCCTCTATTTTCAGGTAATACGCACTACCATAAGGCAAACCACGTCCGTAAACCGTTCTTCTGTCATTTTGCAGATGCCAGCTGGTCAGCCCGTAAGAACCGGGAAAACCGAAGATCACCTCATTGCACATTTCATTGTTCCAGTCGAAAGGTTCATACCAGTTATCCGCAATCGCATAATATCCGAACTCTCCTCCCGTGATACGTTTACACATATCGATACATTCCTGCCATTTCGCCTGACCGATCCATACCTCCGCATTCAGATAAAGACGCACCAATAATGATGCCGCAGCAGCTTTCGTGAACTGTCCCTGTTGGCTACCATTCCCGGATTGTCCACTCTTGGAGGGCAAGGCCGCCAGACAGTAATCTTTCAATTCACTCTCGATGAAATCGAACATGATTTGCGGAGAGACTTGCTTCCGATTTTCCGGCAGTTCGTTCACAGCCTGGTCTGATGTAGTGGTGAGAATACAGTTGCGATGGGTATTCAACAGACGGAGATAACCCCAGGCACGCATACAGCGCAACTGCGCTTTAAAACTTTCAAATTCACTGTCACTCAAACCATAATTGGACGGATTCAATTGGTTCAAGTCGTCCAATACCATATTGCATTGGCCAATACCTACATAAAAGTTTTCCCATTCGCTCAACCAGTCGCCCTGATTGATATCATCATATTGATGACGGTGATACATTTCCCACAAACCTCCATCGTACCACCAAGTGCCACGAGTGGGAGTAATCAACTGGTCTGCGGGAAGTTCCTCGTTCTCATGACGTATCCAGATACAGCAATACATGTGCTCAAAGGGACGGAAAACGGCGTTGATAACATCCTGTTTCGTGTTATAATAGTTCTTGGACATCACCTGGTCATACACCGTTTCCGACAGATCCGTACAAGACGGTAAGCCTAACACTGTGCCCGCCATCATACTTAATCCTATGATATATTTTGTTATTTTCATAATGGTTCTTTTTTTAAAAACTAACTTGTAAACCTAAAATAAACTGGAAGGCAGACGGATAATAGTTGTATCCTCCTCCGAAAGTACCCGGTGTCAGTCCGTTCACTTCGTAGGTAGAAGGGTCTACACCGGTGAACTTCGTGAATGTATAAAGATTGTTGGCTGTGCCGAACAAACGTATCTTTTCAATATACTTCTTATTCAGGTTCATCGTATATCCTAAAGTGATGTTGTCTATCTTCAGGTAATCCCCCGGTTCGATGAAATAGTCGGTTATCACATTCTTACCCGTCGTGATATGCGCATTCTTCGAATAGGCGGTAGTCAACTGGTTGGTACTCATACTCTGCAAGCCAAAATAGAAATCGTGCACATTGAATAGGTCAAACCCGGCAGCACCGCGGAGGGCAACAGTCAAGTCGAAATTCTTGTAAGTGAAGTTGTGCGTCATAGAACCGGTGAATTTCGGCAAACCGTTTCCGGTCACTGCCTTGTCTTCTTCCGTACCCTGCGCAACAGGAATCACATTTCCTTTCTTGTCATAAATCAGCCAGTCACCTTTTTTGTCCACTCCCGCATAACGGTAGGTGAAGTAGTTGCCGATACGTTCGCCTTCTTCAATCCGCTGCAAATATCCTGGATTGTTGGGATTCGCCATATTACACGTGGAGTAATATTTCTGCCCCTTGTACACATCATTGGAGAAGCTGACAAACTTATTGTTATTAGTGGCTCCCACTAAAGTGAAACTATAAGTGAAATCCTTTGTCCGGACAGCATTTACAGTTATATCAAGCTCGAAACCGGTATTGCGCAATGTACCCACATTGGCATAGATGGTAGAGAACAAATTGGGCGGAACCGATACGGAATAGCTACCGAGCAAATCGCTTTGTTTACGGTGGAAATAGTTAAATGAACCGGTCACTTTGTGTTTGAAGAGCGAGAAGTCCAAACCGATATTCTGATTGTGCCCTTTCTCCCAACGGAGTTCCGAGTTGACATTCTTACTCGGTCCCCATACATGGAAGTTGTTGCCGCCATACTGATACCAGCCATAGGCTCTATAGGTTGCCAAAGACTGGTAGTTACCTATTTCCTGATTACCTGTCACCCCATAGTCATAACGCACTTTCAAGTCGTCAATCCATGAGAATCCTTTCATAAACTTCTCATCCGAGATACGCCAGCCGACAGATACCGCCGGGAAATTACCCCATTTATGATTCTCACCAAAGCGGGAGGAACCTTCGTGGCGTAAAGAGAAAGTGAACAAATAGCGCTCTTTCCAATCGTAATTGACACGTCCGAAGAAGCTGATTAATTTATGGTCATTTTTATAAGAGCTCATCATGGTTTTTCCTTCTTTGGCTGCTTCCAGACCGGAGCCCAGATTATTGTACGTCAATCCGTCGGAAGAGAAGTCCCAGTTCTCGGCTCCCATACCCGAACTTACCCCATAATTGTAGCTATAACCTACCATTGCACGGATTTGATGATCCTTGATGCGTGTAGAGAAGTTGGTCACCCATTCGAGATTGTTGTTAGTGTTTTTATCAAAGTCACGGCTCGCTTTTCCGGCAACACCCGAATTGACATTGGGACCATAAGTAGACGGAATGAACCATCCGTTGAACTTATCCACCTGATACTGTGAAACAGTAACCTGTGATTTCAAGACCATGTTCGGATTATTAGGATTGAACAACGGCAACAAATTAACGGCAGCAGTAGCATTCCATTCCAGCAATTTAATCTCTGTACCATTCTCTTCCTCATTCAATTGTTCAACAATATTCGAGCTGTCGCCTCCGGACGGAAAACGATAGTATCCGTTAGCTGATTCAGGATCATAAACCGGCATTGTCGGATTATTCTTGATGACACTGCCATAGACACTGGCTGACTTATTCCGGTCGATGACACGGGGAGTCATGTTAGCCGCAAAGGTAAACAGGCCGTCTTTCGTTGTGTGGCTGATGGTAGCACGCGCACCATATTCCCGACGGTCGGAACGCAAGTCGATTCCCTGCGCTTTTCGATAATCGGCTGTTACGCGATAATTAGTTCTCGCATTACCTCCGGAGAAGGTCAACGTGTGCATGTGTGTCACTCCCAAACGGGTAACGGCATCAAACCAATCCGTACTGGCTCCCATATCGGAAAGTGGATTAGAAACCGTGCGGTAAGCACGATATTCTTCCGCATTCATAATGTCCAGCTCTTTCTTTGCTTTATTGAAGGTGACGGCAGCGCTGTAAGTCGTATGCACTTCCCCGTCACGGGTTCCTTTTTTCAGATTCACAAGGATCACACCGTTGCTACCCCGTGTACCGTAGATAGCGGAAGCGGCACCGTCTTTCAACACATCGATCGATTCAATATCGGCGGGATTGATATTCGTCATATCACCTCCCGGCACTCCGTCTACAACAATCAACGGGCCCAGCCCGGCATTACGCGAAGATATACCACGAATCTGGATACTTCCCGTACTGTTCGGATCGGCCAAAGCCGTATTGGAAACAGATACACTGGATACTTTTCCCTGCAACAGCATGGAAGCATCGAGACTGGAGATTTGATTCAGGTCTTTCGCACCGACATGCGAAATAGCCGAGGTCATTTCTTTCCGTTTCATCGTACCATAACCCACCACTACCACTTCATTCAACGCTGTGGATTCTTCTTTCAACACGATTTTCAATGACTGCCGGTCTTTGATAGCCACCTCTTGTGTCTCATAACCGATATAAGAGATTTTTAAACGTCCGTTCTGCGGAGCATTCACCTGGAATTTACCGTCGATATTGGTGATGGTGCCTTGTTTCGTCTCTACAACTACCACCGAAGCTCCGATGACAGGTTCCCCCTTTTCGTCGATCACCGTACCGGATATTTTACGTTCCTGCTGCACTTCTAAGGAAGCTCCTCTTGCCTGGATACCGGAAAACAGCATCAGCAATATACCTAACAGACAGGTACACGTTTTGAAATGAATATTTCTCATAAATAGATGATTTTTATATTAGATGATAAAGTTAACGAAGCCCTCTTGCCTGTAATGCCGGAATCAACAAGTCCGGTAAGTCCGTCTGTATCATACATACCATCGGATAGATTTGCAAGAGTTCATTCAGATAATCCTCGTTCAGTGTCCATTCGGATACGCTACTGCCACTTGTCGGAAGCATATTTACCGTAGCAAGCATTCCGTCATTGATTGAACTTCCCAAAGGAGTGCTTTTCCCGTTTGTCAGGTAACTGTATTGCACAAAGTAATTACCCGGCAGCCCTATCATCGGTTTATGACTTCCTGTCCATGTATACACATGTGCTTTAGGAGTAATACCCAATACTTCTTCCGCTTTCTGCGCACTGTTACAATAGAAGAATACAGATTCCATCATATCCAGCTTCATCACGATATCCACCACCTGCTGCGAAGTAGCCGTGCGCGGAGAGTAGTCGAGGTTGTAATAGATTCTACCGCGTCCTGCTTTCAGAAACTCTTCCAGAGTAGGCATTTTTTCATCAGTCACCCGGCCATTCCGGTCTTTCAGGTTGTACTTCTGTAATTCTGCATAGGTCATTTTTGTGATGTCGCCTGTGCCATCCGTAGTGGCATTAATGGTTTGGTCATGGCATACCACTACCACTCCGTCGCTTGTCACATGAGTATCACACTCGATCACTTCCGCGCCCGAATCAATGGCATCTTCTACGGAAGAGACTGAATTTTCGGGAACAGTCCTGTCCGACGTGTGCGCCCGGTGTGTCATGACCCATACTTTTTTGTTGTCCGGCTCTCTGAATTGCTTCATCGCCTCCGTCAGTGCCAACAGATTATAGATACGGATTCTCTTCTGCACCTCATACTGACCTGCTGTAACATGCAATGTGTAGTCGCCACTTTGGGTATAGGCATAAGTGATAGGGGTAGCAGCTTTTCCTTCCTTGACCGTCCCGTCACCAAAATCGACAGTAATATCGGTATTTCCATCAATGTTGTTGAATTTGACCTCCACCACTTCTTTCAGCAGGGCACGGGTACTTACTTGCAGGTAAGGATTCTTTTTCACAGGATCATCGTCAGAGCAAGCGTTGCAAACTATTCCCAATAGAATAGCCCAACAGCATAACCAGCTTATCGGCTGGCGTTTTGTTCTTCTTCCTTTTTCCGGAACAAAAAAATGCAGTAATTCATTTTTCATTTGTATTTCTATAAAGGTTAATAAAAAAAGAAACTCCCGAAGGCGGAACCTGTTCGTTCCGTTCGGTTATGACAAAAATAGAGGGAAATGCCCCGATAAAAAATAGCAAAGGGAATATAAGTGGAAATCTACAATTCTCTCAAAGAAATAACCACTTGATTATTAATATCTTATTTCTAAATAAGCTCACATTAAAAGGTAGATTGGGCACAGATTTTATTAACGGATTTTTGCCACCAAATCTTCAAAATCGTCTCGTGAAACACGTGCTTTTGTTTTTACTCTCGAACGGTAATTATAGATTGTATTCACTGAGTAATGCAGAAGTTCCGCAATCTGCGAACTGTCTTTTATTCCCAAACGTATCAAAGCAAAAATACGCAGTTCGGTATTCAGTAATTCATCCGGTTTCAAAACGATTTGTTCTTCCGGCAATAATAAGGCATTGAGAGATTCCACGAAATTAGGAAAGAGATGCAGGAAAGCGGAATCAAAGTTCGCATATAATTCTTGCACTTCAACGGTTACAATGTCATTGCTAAGATGTGTCATCTTGAGCAATTCTGCCACTTGTCCGCGTTGCAGTTTCTTGTTTACCAGCTTTCTGTACGCTTGCAAACGGTCTACATATACAGAGCACAGTTTGAAGAAACGGGCAATATAGGCTTCTTTAATGAGATTGGACTCGGAAAGCTCGAGATTGGTGGAACGAAGATGACGGTTCACTTCTTCGAGTTCTTCATTTAACGAGAAAAGCCGTTCGTTTACTTCCTGCAATCCTTTTTTCGCGATGGAAAGGGCTTTCATCTGCCGGTAGATATAGATTAATGCGATCACCAACAGTAATGCCAACAAGGCTACGCACGCAATATAGATCAGTAATTCCCGGTTCTGTTGCTTGATAATATCCTGATAATTCCCGTTTATCATAGAAAGCGGGGTGATATTCATCCAGCTCCGCAACCGCGTTTTATAGAATTGTGATATTTCCCATGAGAAATTGATATAGTCATAGGCACGTTTCAAATCTCCTTTTCTATTCAGTTCTTGTGCCAGTACCATCAAAGAAGATTGCTCCTTAATGGCGGAACGCACATCTGAAATGGCTGAAAGCACCAGATAATACAAATGCTCGTCTTTCTTGCCCATGCTCTCAAAAAGGCGGAAACGCTGATAGGCTACCAGTGCATATTGAGGCGTTCCGAAAGAAGATTCCGCAAGCCGACGGTCACTGAATTCAAGAGCCTCATCGTATTTTCCGGCTTCTCTTAATTGCGTCTCACGCAACCACAGGTATGTAGCCGAGGACGGATCTAAAGTGACCTGCATCGAATCACGGTAGGCATGGCTCAATTTTGCATAGCGGGAAGCAAACATCTTATATCGGGGTTGTGCCGCTCCTGCTTCGAAATATACATGCTCGTAACAAGTATAGTAATATCCCAAAAGTGACGATGGCAATGTCTGACGATCAATCGAGTTAAGTATATCCGCTGCTTCCATATACATTCCGATAGAGGATAACAGATAGGATAGTTCCAATTGAATGTTAAGTTCCCGCTCTTTGTCATTCAACTGGCGAGCCAGCAGCATATTTTCATTCAGATAGTGGAGTGCGGAATCGGAACTGTATGCTTTATATTCAAGATAAATATCATTATTCAGATGATAGCGTTCGACAGAAACGGGAGGTGTCTTTCGTGCTTCTTTTTTCAGTTCATGGAGTTTGTTCTCTTTGATCTGTACATAAATATCGGCTTCCTTAATCGTTTTATCAAGCACATTCAACAATGAATCCAGGCTTTCACCAGCAAAAGCCGAATAACAGGAAAAGAAGAGCAAAAAGCAGAGTAGACAGTTCTTTTTCATTGGGCGGATAGACTTTAGTGAGTATGAGATGATAGAGATTAACCGGACAAATGTAGAGAAAATCTTCGTAACCTAACTATAAATGGCTCATAAATTAAAGGAACAAACAGACTATTATAAAGAAAAAACAGAAGCCAGACAGAGTATATGTTACATTATTATTAATAAAAATGAGTCTTACTCTATCAGACAAATCCATTCCCAGATACAGACCTGATGAAAATAAATACCATATTACCAATCCAAGCTCTTACCAATAAAAGTATTATCTTTGTTGCATGAAAAAATTAGTCATTGTAGGATGTGGACGACTTGCAGGAATCGTTGCGGATGCAGTTGTCAAAGGCTTATTACCAGATTATGACTTGGTAGGTGTCTATTCGCGTACGGCTTCAAAAACAGCGCACATCGTTCATAAAATGCAGCAACATGGCAAGCCCTGCATTGCTTGCGCCACATTGGAAGAGTTATTAGCATTAAAACCAGATTATCTGGTGGAATCGGCCTCTCCTGCCGCTATGCGGGAATTGGCTTTGCCGGCATTGAGAAAGGGAACCTCTGTCATTACCTTGTCTATCGGTGCTTTGGCAGACGAGACATTCTATCAGGAAGTGACAGAAACAGCCAAGGCAAATGGTACACGAATCTATATCGCATCCGGAGCTACCGGTGGATTCGATGTTTTAAGAACTGCCTCTCTGATGGGAAATACGACGGCCCGCTTCTTCAATGAAAAAGGTCCTAACGGACTCAAAGGAACTCCCGTTTATGATGATTCCTTGCAAACGGAGCAACGTACTGTTTTCTCCGGAAGTGCTGCGGAAGCTATTCGCCTCTTTCCAACCAAAGTGAATGTTACAGTTGCCGCCTCACGAGCTTCTGTCGGTCCGGAGAACATGCAGGTATCCATACAATCTACCCCCGGATTTGTGGGAGATACGCAAAGGGTAGAAATCAAAAATGACCAGGTGCATGCCGTAGTAGACATTTATAGTGCTACATCGGATATTGCAGGGTGGTCAGTAGTGAGCACCCTGATTAATATCACATCACCCATTGTATTCTGACAGATTGGCCAATACTTTTGCGCTCAGGCGGTCAAACGCCTGACGCGTGCGGCCAGTAGACACCTGCATACAACGTACATGCGGATGATTGAGCAGTTGCTCACTCCCCAACGCGCCTATCGTGTCACAAAAACAAAGGTTGTCACCTTCCAGCCATTCAGCGAAAGCTGCCTCATCCCATGCCGGCGACAAACCGGTATTGAATAAGATTTTCCGATTACCCATCTGCCTGAATTCCTCTTCATGCAGCAGAACCGTATTTTTATTAAGGCAACAGCAAATGACTTCACTCTCTGCAAGGAGTTTCTCCAACGGCAAAAAGCAATATCCTTTGGCAGTAGCCGCTTCTTTCTCACTGCGGGCATAATATGAAATATCAGCACCAAAGAACTTCAAAGCGTCCGCTATCATGCCGCCCGACTTACCCAATCCGACTATTCCGACTTTTAAGCCGGTGATCTCACGAGGTAACTCCTCCCACGATTCCTGCCCGAAGCCATGCAAACAGCGCACCAACTCACTGACGACATATTCTACCACTCCCTCATCACCATAATCCCGGATACCTGTTACCGTGATACCCCGTTCATTGGCATAGCGAATATCGACATTCGCACTTTCGGGAGAATAGAGCGAGCAACACATTCCAATGTATTTCACATTCAGACAACATTCAAGTACATACCGGTTGATACGGGAGGTATAACTCAAAAGCACCGCATCGGCATCTCCGATACGGGCAATGATTTCATCATCACTCGCGGGTACATCAGGATACATCACCACCTGACCGGCAAATGAATACAACGCTTTTTCGGCCGACGGAACCAGACTGACCGGCTCTATAGCTACAAGTTTCTGAAACATCGTTTTTTTATTTTAGAAGTATTATAAAAACAAACATACACGGTTACCGGATTAGCAACCCAACATGGGCGCTAAGATACAAATTTCTAGCCATAATATCATTTAATGATGGACGATAACAGTATGTTTTAGACACACGAACGCAAGTTAAACATATCCAATCAGAGTTCACTACTCGCCATCCGGTTCCTTTCGTGGCAGTGCTATAAAATGCATCTGATTACCCCGTCCCTCCCGCTTGATAATGCCTTCGGCCGCAAAAGATTTAAGATCGTCCAATGCAGTATTCTTCAAACGCCCGGTAAGTTCTGTATAAGTGGTTCTTGTGATGAAGCCATGCTCTCCGATATATTGCAGGACGAGTTTCTTCAGGTTCTCCCTGTCCCACTTACGCGAAGTATTGAAATCGACACACTTTCTGCGCTCCAAATCTCCGCGAATACCTACACGCATACTCTTGGAAGCACGGAAATTCACCCCGTTGAAAGCTACGGATTCAGAACGAATATCATTCTTATTTGCTACCAATCGGGAAGCTTTCACTTTGGCTGAAAAGAAACCGAACTCTCCCAATTCAACGCGGTATCCTTCACCCAGATATTGCAATACATCCTCTTTCAGTTCTATAAGGATACCTTCTATCACTCCTTCCTTAAATCCGGTTCTCTTAGCAACGCCACGGATCAATCGTTCTGCCGGAATCGTTCCACTGTAGACAATGTCGGCATACATTGTTTCCGTTTCTCCTTCCTTAGTAGTCAAGGCAGGCTTCTTCTTTAAATTGTAAAAGGCCATAATCTTATTATTATATTTAAGACTTTTCAGTGCAGAGAATAAAGATTTTCAGTGCAGAGATTTATCATAGTTTATGCACTCGGGTAGTTGTCCAGTTGTAACGGGACAATAGTCACCTTATAGAAAAACAAATATCACCTTATAAAGTGATATTTATCACTGCATAAGATGACCACTTGTCTTTGCAAGGGTAAAAAACAGTAAAGATACAAAATTAATTAGCGGAAAGCAAGAGACGGTACAATAAAGCTCAATATATGATTGTAATATGATTGCAAAATAAAATTCATCTGCCAACTACCGGACATCGGTTTCTCTTTATTTATTCACATAGATTTGTTTATTTCTAAATTATTTCAGTACATTTGCCTGACCTACTTCTATTACAGAAAGGATGAAAATAGACGAAATACAGTGCATAAAAGAACTACGCAACGGCTCTTACCAGGCTTTTACCCAGATTTATGAAGCCTACGCCGACCGACTTTACAGCTTTGTTCTTAAACAACTAAAAAATCGTTCCCTGGCACAAGATATTGTTCAGGATACCTTTTTACGCCTATGGGACAACCGTAGCCAACTGAATAGCTTTGGCAACCTGCAAGCCTTTATTTTCACTATTGCCAAACATCAGGTAATCGATTATTTCCGCAAACAAGTCAACGAACTACAATTCGAAGACTTTATGGAGTATTGCGAGAACCAAGAGAGCGATGTATCTCCAGAAGACCTATTATTGTATGATGAATTCCTGCAACAACTGAAGAAATCAAAGAATATTCTGTCACAACGGGAACGAGAGATTTATGAACTAAGCAGAGAAAAACATATTCCAGTCAAACAGATTGCCGAGCAACTGGAGCTTTCCGAGCAAACAGTAAAGAACTATCTGACTTCCGCTCTGAAGATCCTTCGCAGCGAAATAATGAAATATAATATTCTCTTTATTTTCTTCTTATAATATCGTCACTGCAACACATCACAAGGGGAAGGCAATAATATCTTCTCCCACAAAAAAGATCTCTATCTGATTTTTATGTTATAAAACACAAAGAAATCATAGTACTCTCTTATTCCATTCACGTATAACCAATAGAAACACCTATAATATGGCTACACATTTTAAAGATTTATACCGCCGATATATGGAGAAGGGACTACCTTCTTCTGACTTGAGAGAGTTCAAAAAAGAACTTGACCACATACCGGATGAAGAACTTTGGAATACCATGATAAACATGGAAAAAGATTCTGCACCGGAAATCGGGATGCCCCCCATGATGAAAAAGCAGATACGTAAGGAACTTCATCAAATCATCTGGAGAAGACGCTGGTATCAATTTGCGAAATATGCCGCTGTCATCGCTCTACTCGTCACCTCTTCCTTCGGCATATATTCCTTATTCGATACTCCAAGTTCGCAACAAATGATAACTGCCAATGTAAAACCCGGCAGCAAATCAGAGATCATATTGCCGGACGGAACAAAAGTGCAACTGAATGGTGCCACTACCATCAGATATGACGTCAATGATACAGAACAACGACTCGTACATCTATCAGGAGAAGCTTTCTTCGATGTAGCCAAAAGCCCGGACTGTCCTTTCAGAGTCATGGTAAATGACTTCCAGATCGAAGTATTGGGAACTTCTTTCAATGTGAATACATATAAGAAAGATGTTATCGAAACCTCTCTGCTTACCGGAAAAATTAAAATATCCGGCGGCTCTCTCCCGCACGAATATACGCTTACTCCCGGTGAAAAAGCAACCTACTCCAGTGTAGACAAAGCCCTCAAAATTACAAAAGCTGATGTGCATGTAGAAACAGGCTGGTGTAATGATTATCTAATTTTCGACTCCGAGCCTTTAATTGATGTTATAGAGCAAATAGAACGGTGGTATGGAGTAGAAATAGAACTAAAATATCCACAGATTGCACAAGATTTACTGTCCGGTTCTTTCCGCCATGAAAATATACAGAATGTTATCCATTCATTGAGCCTTCAGTATAAATTCAAATATGAGATACATAAAGATAAAATCATTATTTATTAACCTCAAAAGAAAGGAGCCTATGAAAGATATAATATAAGCTATTTAAAGAAAAACAACCAAAGAATCGCCCAATCCTTTGGTTGTATGAAAGTCGATAAAATTAATCCATTAAAACATGAAAAAATAGTATCAACTATGAATTACACAAAGTTAATTTTTTCCTTTAAAAAGAGGAGACATAATCTCCTTATTTTTAGAAACTTTACCATTTTGCTCACTGGAATGATTTTACTATCCACAACAGAAGCATTGGCACAAAAAGGAAATGTGTCGGTAAACATCAATAATGGTACGGTGAAAACATTCATAAAGGAGATCGAGAAACAAACCCGGTATACATTCGTTTATCGGAACAATGTCCTCAACGACCAATCGAAAGTGACCGTCAACTGTAAAAATAAGCCTCTTGATCAAGTACTGTCACAAGTATTCACTCCATTAAATGTTTCTTATTCGCTTAATAACAATACCATAGTATTAGTGAAGCAAGAAGTGCAACAACAGAAAAAAAACGAAAAGAAAACCATCAAAGGTACTGTGACAGATGGAAAAGGCGAACCGATTATCGGAGCCAATGTAATACAGGAAGGTGGCATCGGAACAATTACAGATGTTGAAGGAAATTTCACCGTCACAGCAGACCTATCCAAGCCGTTGGAAATATCCTACATCGGATACAAAAAGAAATCTATCCGCATCGGTGCTTCACCAACAATCAACATAGCGCTGGAAGAAGATGCACACGTCATGGATGAAGTTATCGTCATCGGATATGGCTCCAAAACCAAGCGGGATGTTACCTCTTCCATTGGAACTTATAAACCGGGAGAAGTCAATGTCCGCCAGGTATTAGGTGTTGACGAACTGTTGCAGGGACGCGTATCCGGAGTGAATATAACGTCAGCATCCGGTGTACCGGGAAGTAAAAATCGGGTCAGTATCCGTGGAATCGGTTCAATTACCGCAGGTAACGAACCACTATATGTAATTGACGGAGTACCTATCAACAATACGTCAGGAGATACTGGTGCTTGGGGAGCACAATCAATGAACGGTCTGAATGATTTCAATCCCTCCGACGTAGAATCTATACAGATTTTGAAGGATGCAGCTTCCGCTGCTATTTATGGCTCACGTGCAACAAATGGTGTTATCCTGATAACAACTAAAAAAGGAAGCAAGGGACAGGCCAAAGTAAACATTGACACGAATGTTAGTTTCTCCAACCTGACCAGAACAGACAAACTGGATATGACCGACACTGATCTGTTTCTGGAAGTTCTGAACGAAGCTATCGACAACTATAATCTGCAAACCAACAGTACGCAGGCACGTATTGATAACCCTGCACCGGGAAAAGCACAGACAAACTGGCTCGATCTGGTACTTCGTACGGCTGTTACCTACACGACTACCGCGTCTGTGTCAGGCGGAACAGATAAAACGAATTATTACTTGTCCGCCAATTACAAACACAACGAAGGTGTAATTATCAACAATCAGCTCAAACGTTACAATTTGAAGGTTAATCTGGACACGGAAATCAAAAAGTGGCTCAAGGTAGGAACCGCCCTGAATTTAAGTTACTCGCGTAATAACCGCGTTCCCACCGGCTATAATATAGGAACCAGTGTCATTACCCGCGCCATCGAACAACGTCCATGGGATTCCCCTTATCGTCCCGACGGAGAATATGCTGTCGGAGGACAGGAGTTGGCCAACCATAACCCGATACAGGCTCTTAACGAAGAAGATGTATATATCGATAATTACCGTGCCCTCGGTTCACTCTATATGCTGTTTAACATAACGAAAGACTTGAACTTCAAAACTACACTCGGAGAGGATTTCAACTATACGGAAGAACACATTTATTACACAGCCGATCACCCCTATGGCAATAAAGTAGGAAAGCTTATTGACGGACGAAAATCTTATGCGAGTACTTTATGGGAAAACGTGCTCACTTATAAACACTCCTTTGAAGAAGATTTCTCTCTGGACGTCATGCTGGGGCATTCTATACAAAAGGATGTAACTTCCTCAGCCGCACAAACGGGTATCGGATTCCCCTCTCCTTCTTTTGACGTCAACTCTGTTGCTGCCGAATACTCGGATATAAGTACAGGACTTTCTTCATTCCTGCTCCAATCATTCTTCGGCCGTTTAAGTCTGAACTACAAGAACCGCTATTTACTAACGGGAACCATGCGTGCTGACGGTTCTTCCAAATTCATATCCAGCAATCGCTACGGATATTTCCCGTCTGTCAGCGCCGGTTGGAATTTGGGAGAAGAATCTTGGTGGAAATATCCACAAACCGATGTAAAGTTCCGCGCAAGCTGGGGTTGCACCGGTAATCAGGGAGGTATCGGCTCTTATGCTTATCAAGCATTAGCCGGTGGAGGGTACAACTATAACGGTGAGAACGGTTTAGGACTGACTACTGCAGGCAACCGCGATCTTAAATGGGAAAAAGCCCAACAAGCTGACGTCGGAGTAGACCTTTCTTTTTTCAGAGGTGCGATCACATTCACAGCAGATGCATTTATCAAAGATACCAAGGACTTGCTTTACCAAAAGCCAACTCCTGCTACATCGGGTTATACCAGCCAGGTATGTAATATCGGATCAATGCGTAATAAAGGACTCGAATTTACCTTAGGAGCCAACCTTAGCAAAGGTTCATTCTCATGGCATTCAGATTTCAATATCTCCTTTATCAGAAATAAACTGACTGCGCTTCTCGACAATAATGAGATATTGACAACCAGCTCGATGCACGCCCTTAAAGTCGGCGAACCGATAGGGTCCTTCTATATGATTAAGTGGAAAGGTATTTACCAGTCGGATGATGAAATTCCTGCCAAGATTTACGATCAGGGCGTAAGAGCAGGAGACTGTATTTACGAAGATGTGGATGGTAACGATGTCATAGACGAAAACGACAAACAGTTTGTCGGCTCGGCTAATCCAAAGTTCACCGGTGGTTTCAATAACACATTCAAGTACAAAGGCGTTGACTTGAGCCTGTTCTTTACATTTTCGTCAGGCAACAAGCTCTATGAACTGTGGACCGGAGGTTTACGAATGGGTAACGGTACATGGCCGATACTGAAATCATCTGCAGAATCCCGTTGGACGGGACCAGGCAGTACTAACGAAAATCCGCGTGCCATTTATGGTTATACGTGGAACTCAACCAAGTTTGTCAATACCCGAATGTTACACGATGCATCTTATATCCGTTGCCGTACAGCTTCTATTGGATATACCCTCCCAAAAAGTTGGATTAACCGGATACATATCGATAATCTACGCATATATTTCCAGGCAGATAACCTCTTCATATTAACGAAGTGGCCGTATCTGGATCCGGAAGTAAATGTAAGCCTCTCTGCAACCAATATGGGATATGATTATCTCTACCCATCCCAACCGCGTACGTTTACAATAGGTGTCAATCTTAAATTCTAACAGATATGAAGAATTTTATTATATCGTTATTAACAGTATTATTGGTGTTTGCCACTAGTTGCAACGAAATGGACCAATATCCGCATAATGCCGTATCCAGTGATAACCTCACCGAGGAGGATGCTCAATTACTGCTTACCGGACTCTACTTTTATATACAAAACAAACCAACAGTCAATGGTTATCTTACACAAGACATTGTCGGCGGAGATCTTGTCCGCGGCGGAGCGACAGGACTGAAAGATCCGGTATTATTGGTAAAAGACCTGGTTACCCCTGAAAGCGGTTTCGTCAGCGGACCGTGGGATGGATTTTATACTGCTCTCTACCAAGTAAATTCACTGATTGTCGCAGTTGACAAATTAGCAGCCAGCCAGTCACGAAACGAGATACTGGGAGTAGCCAGTTTCTTCCGTGGTCTGATTTATTATCACCTGGTTACCCGCTATGGAGAAGTTCCCATTCTCGAAGCTCCTTTCTCGGGAGACATCGCAGCATCTACCGAAACAGAAGGATGGAGTTTTGTAGAAAAGAATTTTCAGGTAGCAATAGATTATGCTCCTACTTTTTCCGACAAGTATTACGTCTCAAAACAAGCGGCAAAGGCTTTAATGGCAAGAACCAAACTTGCACAAGGCAAAATGACTGAAGCTGCCAAACTTGCTGAAGAAGTGATAGGTGATGCCAATTTCTCACTTGCCGACTTCGACCAGATCTTCCGTGGAAAAGCAAACCGAGAAGAAATATTCTCATTTGTCAATCTGCTCAATGAATCAAGCGTAAACTTGAGTGCTTCCCTCTATTCACGTGCTTCTGCCAATGGAGGTAGCTATACATATGCGCCGACGACAAAAGTGATGAATATGTTCGAACCGGATGATAAACGAACCGCCATATCAATTGATATGCAGGAAACAAATGAAGTCATTAATAAATATCCCGGTGGAGAGGTGACTACCGATCCGATCATTATTACCCGTTTGGGGGAAATGTACCTGATCAGTGCTGAAGCACAAGGACTTTCCAAAGGGCTTACCCGTTTGAATGAGCTTCGGAACTTTCGTGGTCTTCCTTCTGTACACCCTGCCACTGAAGAAGACTTCATAGATGCAATTCTCAATGAGAGACATACGGAACTACTGGCAGAAGGTTTCCGTTGGTTCGACCTTGTCCGCCTCAACCGCCTGGAAAGTGATCTCGGCTTTGAGCGCAAGTATAACAAATTACCTATTCCTGCCAAAGAAAGGTCTCTCAATAAACTTTTAAATCAAAATTCATATTGGGCTAACTAAAACAATGAAAATGATGAACTTATTAAAATACATGCAGATTCTGTCATTTGTATTACCAGTGGCTTTCTTAAGTTGCTCAAACGATACAATTGAAGACGTACATTATACCCCGCAAACAAAAATCGGTCAAAAACTATTAGCGGGTAGTGAAACAGTGGCACGTGTATATACCGATACCAGCTTTGTTGTTGCATTGGGAGTTACGGAAACAGATGTCCATTTTCAAAAGGCAGACAGCCGCTCTACTCATATATTTATAATCGACATTGATTTGAATGAACCAGGGGTTTCATTAGAAGTAGGTATGCCGTATGATGCGGATGTACGCAACAACTTCCAGCGGCAGACACTAACAGAAATGGCAGATTACGCCGACCGTCCGTGGCACCGGGTAGCTGCCATGATTAATGCTGATTTTTGGGATGTCAGTACAATGGATATCAGGGGGCCCATTCATCGCAATGGAGTGATCTTAAAAAACTCATTCATCTTTAAAGAAACACTTCCCCAACAAGCTTTGAGTTTTATCGCGCTGACGAAAGACAACAAAATGGTAATTGCCGACTCTGTGGAGTATCGTGGTATGCAGTACAACCTCAAAGAAGTGACCGGGAGCGGAGTTATCGTGCTACGGGATGGAGAAATATCCGGCGCGACTTATCCAGGTATCGATCCGCGTACTTGTCTTGGATATTCAGATGATGGTCATGTCTACTTCATGGTGGCTGACGGACGTGTAGAGTTCTACTCATACGGACTTACTTATCCGGAAATGGGTTCAATAATGAAAGCATTAGGATGCTCATGGGCTGTGAACCTGGATGGTGGCGGTTCTACCCAAATGCTTATACGACATCCGATAGCGGATATATTCCAAATACGGAACCGGCCTTCTGATGGACAGGAGCGACCTGTCGTAAATACGTGGATGGTAACAGTCAATGAACCTTAAAAAGCAGAAAGTATGAAGAACTCAATATTTATTTTATCTATCCTATTTTGTTGCAACTTGTTCTGTGGATGTTCGGAATCGGACGAATCCGATTCCCGACAATTTCCTCCGAAACTCATTTCCATTATTCCGAAAGCTGGATCGACAGGAGGTACCGCAATTATTTCAGGAGTTCATTTTTCTGAAACAGCAATTGATAATGAGGTATTTATTAACGGAGTACAAGCGGAAATTATCGATGCAACCCAGAATCGTTTAGTGATTGCTCTTCCCAATAATCCGGAAGGTACTTATTCAATCAAAGTTAGTGTGAAAGGGGAAGTTGTAGAAGGACTCAAATTTACTTATGCAACACCTCAAGCTCCACCTGAACTTGCTGTATTACAGGTTATGCCCTCCTCTGCCTATGCAGGAGATTTAGTGACACTGATCGGTCAGTGTTTCAGCACAGTGGTATCAGAAAATCAGGTGACAATCAACGGAGTGACTGCTGAAGTTAAAGAGGCGACTTCCAGCCAACTCAAAATTATCATTCCCGACACCGAGGAAGGCAGTTACCCTATCCGTGTGAGAATTGGTACTAAAGAAGCTGAAAGCCCCCTGTTTACTTACCTTCACACAGTGACATTAACGACCTCTTCTCTAACCCCCGCACGTGGAAAAGCCGGAGAGGAAGTGGTGATTTCAGGAGAAGGATTTGGAACAACGGTCGAAGAGAACATGGTTTCCATAAACGGAAAGCAGGCAACCGTAAAAGTTGTAACCGCAACAACGCTAACCATTATTGCTCCGGAGAATCCTTCCGGTACCTATCCAGTCAAAGTTACTGTCGCAGATAAAACGGTAGAGAATCTAAGTTTCACCTACGAAGATTTATCTTACACAGTTGCAACAGTAGCAGGTAACTCCGCAACTACCTCTACTGACGGTAAGGGAACGGCTGCCTCTTTCAAATTCCCGCAGGGACTAGCTCTCGCACCCAATGGTGACATATGGATTGCCGAAAGAGGAAATAACGTCATCAGAAAAATGGATCAGGAATATAATGTTTCAACTGTTGCCCAAAGTGGCACCGTTACATTTAATGCTCCCTGGCAAGGTGGTTTCGATCTCTCGGGTATATATTATGTAGCCAATAAAGCTTTGAATAATATTATTAAGATTACACAGGAAGGCACTTGCTCTGTGTTCTCCACCGAAACGACCTTTAAAAGTCCGATGAGCGTCACTTTTGATAGTAACGGTAATATGTATATTGCGGACCGCGATAATAAGGCAGTAAAGAAAATAACATCCGGCGGTACTGTAACTAACTACGATATGTCTTCACTCAAAGCCGGTCCCAATTGTATGGCGGTAGATAAGAAGGGAAGAATCTTTGTAGGTACCGGCGGTACTTATCAGCTGCATATGTTCGATACGGACGGTACACTAAAAACTGTATTCGGAACTGGCGTAGTACCCACTGCTGCGACTTATTCTGATGGTGAACAGAACGACCTGTCAAAAGCAACCATGGGGGCAACATTCGGCATTGCATTCGGCCCGGATGAGGTACTTTATATCACCGATTATACAATGCATACCATACGTACGCTAACACCGGATGCAGAAGGCGACTATACGAAAGGAACATTAAAAACAATAGCCGGTATTCCGGGAACGAAAGGTAAAATTGATGGTTCTGCCCTGACAGCTACATTCAATTGCCCTGCAAGCGTACTGGTTTCGGATAAAGTATATATCGCTGATGAGCAAAACCATTTGATTCGTACCATAACAGTAAATAAATAAAAGACTATGAGAAAGATATACATACTACTGCTCGCCTGCCCACTCTTATCATTGTTTGTAGCCTGCAATGATAATGACTACAAAGCGTCAGTGACAGAGCTTAGGCTGGTCCTCGTGAAACCCACCAATGTTTATTCCGGTGAAATAGCTACAATACTGGGACGTAATTTCAGCACGGTGCCGGAAGAAAATGCTGTTTTCATCAACGACCAACAAGCAACCGTTATAGAAGCATTCAAGGACGAACTGAAAATAATATTACCTGAAATGGCTCCGGGAAAATATTCCATCCGCGTCAAATCCCCCTCGGGTGAATTGACAGGCCTCGAGCTCAATTATCTGAAAACACCGGATCAGGAATATATCGTTCAAACAATCGTTGGACAGAAGGGAGTATTCGAAATGACAGACGGAGTCGGTACGGAAGCCACAACCAAGCTTCCCACTGGTATCGCTTTTGCTCCGGATGGCAGTTTATGGTTTACAGAACGAGGATACAACTATATACGACGTATCTCTCCGGACTTCCTGGTCACTTCACTCCTCGATGTGGCAGTAGACGGTAGCAGTGCTATCTGGCAAGGTGGATTCGATTCGAAAGGAAACTATTATTTCATCGACAAAGGAAAAGGAATGTTACGGAAAATAGAAACCGGCAGTATGTCTGTTTCAACCATAGCATCCGAAATGAAGAGTCCAATGAATGTTACATTCGATGATGAAGATAACATATATGTATCGGCACGCGACAATAAGGCGATTTATAAATTCACACCTTCAGGTACAAAAACAACTTTCGCCACTCTTAACGTATCTCCCAACTATATTGTGTTCGACAAAAACAAGAATATGATTGTTGGTACTTCTAATGGGTATGTGTTGATTCAAATCAGTCCAGATGGCACGCAAAAAACAATTGCAGGAGACGGAGTAAAAGGACAAGAGTATTATGACGGAGAACCCGGTAATCCGCTTAGTGCAAAAGTGGGTGCTACTTTCGGGGTAGCTGCCGGTTCAGATGGATGCCTGTATCTTTCGGATAACACGTACAACTGCATCCGCAAACTAACTCCTGACGCAAATGGAGACTACTCGAAAGGAACGCTGGAAACCATCGCTGGTTCTGGGAAAGCAGGTTTCTCCGACGGAAAAGGACTGAAGGCTACCTTCAACCAACCGTATGAAATCATAATTACGGAGGACTGCAAAACAATGTATGTGGCAGGCGCCGTCAATTACCTGATTCGCCGCATTACTGTCAAATAATAGCGAGCACCCGGGGCGATGCCCCGGGTGACTTTTACCATCATTAATGAATTCTATTAAGTTATGACGAAAAAACTTTTTTTCTTACTACCTATTCTGCTAACCGCATTTTCCATCAGCGCACAAACAAGGACTGATAAACTTTTGAAAAATCTACATGATAATGAATCGAAGTATATCTTTGTTATCGCTCATAGAGGAGACTGGCGCAATGCGCCGGAAAACTCCCTGCAAAGTATCGAAAAAGCAATTGCAATGAAAGTTGATATGATAGAACTTGACATACAACCGACTAAAGATGGCAACTTTATTTGTATGCACGACGAAACTCTCGACCGTACTTCTACGGGAAAGGGACCGATAAAAGATTATACGACCGAGGAACTGAAAAAGTTCGTCCTACGCAGCGGCAACGGAATCAAGACCCGCCAACCAATCCCCACACTGAAAGAAGCATTAAATGTCTGTAAAGGCCGTATTCTTGTCAATATAGACAAAGGAGGTACTTACATAAAAGAAATTATGCCTATCATCCAGGAATGTGGAATGGAGAAACAGGTCATCATCAAAGGATACTATCCTGTAGAGAAAGTGAAAAAAGAGTATGGCTCCAATGAAAGCATGCTTTATATGCCTATCGTTAATTTATGGGATAAAGAAGCAGTTGCCACTATACAAACTTTTATCAAAAACTTTACCCCAATTGCTTACGAATTATGCTTCAAAGATGATGCAAATCCGAATCTAAAAATAATAGATGAAATCGCTAAATCAGGTAGTCGGATATGGATGAATACTTTATGGGATAGTCTATGTGGCGGACATGATGATGAAAATGCTCTATTGGAAAGTAAAGATAAACATTGGGGCTGGATGTTAAAGCATAAAGCAACAATGATACAAACAGACCGTCCACAAGAACTTATTCATTATTTGGAGGAAAAAGGATTGAGAGATCTGGAACAATCTTCTCTATAAGTCATTCGAAACATCTTATTTATTAAAGAAGTAGCGAGCTTCTTGTTTTCAGGAACAACTTAACACATTTGCAAAAAAAAGGTCAATTCACCCCCATGAATTGACCTTTATTTCTTCTTATTTCTTTCCGTTATTAGTCTCTAAACTTAATTTTCAGAATCTTGCTGATAGCAGGTTTATACTTCTTTAGCATCCGGTCGAATCCCAAATCGTTCGGATGAGTTCCGTCGATGGTTCCCTCGTGATCTGTTCCCAAGAAACGGTCTTCTTTAATGAAATACAGGTTCTTTACGCCTTTTTTACGCAGTACTTCTACTTGTTCAGCGATAGCCTCATTCTGTTGCTTTACATTCTCACGGGCTTTCTGATTAAAGTTTCCCGTTTCGCGTATCAATGTCTGTATGATAATAATAGGTGTATCCGGATGTTTTTCCCGCAAGGTCATTACAAAGTCAACAGCCCGTTCGGTAATCTCTTTGGGAGAAGGATTAGGAATACAATCCAAGATAAAAGCGTCTGCATCAATATCCGCTAACATCCCGGCAACTTCTTTCTCCATTTTTCCATTGCCACTCAACCCCAAATTTATGAAATTATATCCACTGCTACGGGATAAGCGGGCCGGATAGGCCATGCCCGGACGGCTGGCAGAAGCTCCCTGCAAAATACTGGATCCGTAGACTACTATTTTCTCTTTGAACGGATTTTCTCCTTTATGTATGTGAGCATCAGAAGAAACACCTATCTCCAGACTCTTCAACTCATCGTATAAAGGCAGATATAACAAACATTCTTTCTCTTCGGTTCCCATATTATCGACAATCACTCTTTCCGTAGTCACACCACCCGGCATCCCTACTCCGGCAAATTGCCATTTCCCATCCCGTTTGATATACAAATCCAAGCCTTTCTGGGCTAGTCTGGTCAAGTTTGGCAATTGGTAATTGTCAGGAACAGTCCATTTAGCTTTTATCACCGGACTGTTCGTTGTGAAGGAAATAGCCAAACCCGCAGAGTTGGTGAATAGCTTCTTTACTGCAGGAGGCATCGTACAATACTTTGCTGTATCTACCCGATGGAAATATTCACCTTCGGTAGTCGCTTTTCCTACCAATAAAAGCTCTTGAGCCGGCATATAGGTAAAATTGCTCTTCTGCTGTCCGAATGTTGTAAGGGGAAACATTATCAGACCCAGGCAAATCCAGACATTTCGTGTTAAGTTTCTCATGGTTAGTTTAATATTAACAGTTTATTAATTGTCAGTATATCGTAGCAGTATCAAAAAGCTACTTATAAATCAGCGTTGATAAATACTCTTCTGCAAACATTTCATTGGCAACCTCCAGTAGTTGCTGTGCCGTTAACTCTTCAATACGCTTAAAAACAAGCTCGGATGATTCATATTTATGATAATGAAGGTATGTTTTCGCCATTCCCAGTGCATTATTCTCAAAGTTATCAGATGCCACTCCAATTTGTCCGATCAACTGCTTTTTCGCTGCTGCCAACTGGGAGGAAGTCATTTTCACATCACGCATCCGCTTCAGTTCCTTATAGGTCAGTTTCAAACAGGTATCCATATCATCTACATCCGTCCCGAAATAAATACAGAAAGCCCCTGTATCCGTGTAAGAGGTCAGATTGGATTCTACATTATAAACCAGTCCTCTACGCTCACGAAGGGACACATTGAGTTTACTATTCATTCCGGGACCTCCGAGGACATTGTTCAATAAATAGAGAGCCGTGCGTTTGTCGTCATACGCATTATAGCCACGGCTACCAATCATTACATGTGCCTGGTGTGTGTCTCTGGGAACCGTCAAATGTTCCGGCACATAAAGAGGCGGAGGTGTACGACGATTCTCTACTCTTACATCAGGAATATCCAAGAGGTATTTCTCTACCAGGCGAATGATTCTTTTGAAATCATATTGTCCCTGAACAAAAAACACCATATTCCCCGGTTGGTAAAACCGGCGGGTAAACGATAGAACGTCTTCCGTACGAAAACTCCGCAGCAGTTCCGGTTTACCAAGAATGTTTCTTCCCAATGGATGATTGCGGAAGATCATATCTTCAAAATCATCGAAGATCAGTTCCGACGGAGTATCCTCATACGACTGGATTTCATCAATAATGACCTCCGTTTCTTTTTCTATCTCATGCTGCGGAAAGGTTGAATGAAATACAATATCCCCCAACAGTTCAAGCGCCCGTTCCAGATGTTCTTTCAGGAAAGCGGCATAGACCACCGTTTCTTCCTTATTAGTGTAAGCATTCAGGTCGCCCCCCACATTCTCCATCCGGTTGAGGATATGCCAGGCTTTACGCTTCTCCGTTCCTTTAAAAATCAGGTGTTCTACAAAATGGGCCATTCCCTGCTCATTCTCTGCCTCATCGCGCGTTCCGGCATCGATCGCAAAACCACAATAAGCTACTTTTGAGAGGGTCGGTTCATGGATAATACGTAAGCCATTTGGCAATGTATATTCGTTACCTTGCATTGTTTTATACTTCCTTATTGAATTAATGCCACAAAAATACAATAAAACTTATTGCTGTTTATAGAAAATTGCAGATATTTGTGGACTATAACAGCAACAACGTATATGGAAAAGATAGGAATATTCTGTTCCGCCTCCGAAAACATTGACAAAATGTACTTCGAAAGTGCCCGCCAAATAGGAGAATGGATGGGACAGAAAGGCAGAACCTTGATATATGGAGGGGCCAGCCTCGGACTGATGGAATGTGTAGCCCGCGCCGTGAAAGAAAACGGCGGCAAGGTCATCGGAGTTGTTCCCGCCAAACTGGAGGAGAACGGCAAAGTAAGCACTCTGTTAGACGAAGAAATTCATACCCGCAATTTGAGTGACCGCAAAGATATCATAACGGAGAAATCGGAGGTGTTAGTCGCACTACCCGGAGGCGTTGGTACACTCGATGAGATTTTCCATGTAATAGCCGCTGCTTCTATCGGTTATCACCGGAAAAAGGTCATCTTCTACAACGAATATGGTTTCTATGACGAACTATTGAAAGCACTCCACACACTGGAGGACAAAGGTTTTGCACGGCAACCATTCTCAACCTATTACGAAGTAGCAAACACATTGAACGAATTAAAAGAAAAAATAAACTGATTATATGATAGACTCCATCAAACAACTTTTGCAACAGGAAGCACAAGCTGTGCTCAACATCCCTGTAACAGACGCTTATGAAAAAGCAGTGAAACTGATTGTAGAACAAATACATCAGAAAAAGGGAAAACTGGTAACTTCCGGTATGGGAAAAGCCGGACAAATTGCCATGAACATTGCTACAACTTTCTGTTCTACCGGTATTCCATCTGTCTTTTTGCATCCCAGCGAGGCGCAACACGGAGACTTGGGTATTTTACAAAAGAATGATTTACTCCTGTTGATCTCCAACTCGGGCAAGACACGGGAGATTGTGGAATTAACCCGTCTAGCTCATAATCTGGATCCGGATTTGAAGTTTATTGTTATTACTGGTAATCCGGACAGTCCGTTGGCAAAAGAGTCGGATGTTTGTCTTAGTACCGGTAAGCCGGCTGAAGTCTGTGTGTTAGGCATGACTCCTACTACCTCTACCACTGCCATGACAGTGATCGGAGATATATTAGTGGTACAAACCATGAAAGAAACCGGATTTACGATCGCCGAATATTCAAAACGCCATCATGGTGGTTATCTGGGAGAAAAATCAAGATCACTATGCGAAAAGTAATCGGTATCGGAGAGACAATCCTCGATATCATCTTTCGAGGTGACCAGCCTTCCGCAGCCGTACCGGGAGGCTCTGTATTCAACGGCATCGTCTCATTGGGACGAATGGGAATAAACGTCGGCTTCATCAGTGAAACCGGGAATGACCGTGTAGGCAATATTATCCTGCAATTCATGCGTGAGAATAATATCCCAACGGATCATGTCAACGTATTCCCGGACGGAAAATCACCGGTATCTCTGGCTTTTCTCAACGAGCAAAGCGATGCAGAATATATATTTTACAAGGATTATCCCAAACAACGCTTGGACGTCCTATTCCCTAAATTAGAGGAAGATGACATTGTGATGGTCGGTTCGTATTATGCATTGAATCCGGTACTGCGGGAAAAGGTTCTCGAATTACTCGATCAGGCACGGGAAAAGAAAGCCATCATCTATTACGACCCGAATTTCCGCTCTTCTCATAAAAACGAAGCCATGAAACTGGCTCCAACCATTATTGAGAATCTTGAATATGCAGATATCGTACGCGGTTCATTAGAGGATTTCCTCTATATGTACAACATGCAGGATATAGACAAGATATACAAGGATAAAATCAAGTTCTATTGCCCACGCTTCATCTGTACTGCAGGTGGAGAAAAGGTAGCGTTGCGCACCAATCTGGTCAACAAAGATTATCCGGTAGCACCATTACAGGCAGTCAGCACCATTGGAGCCGGCGACAATTTTAATGCAGGACTCATTTATGGATTACTCAAATATGATGTTCGATACCGCGATTTAAATAACTTGAATGAAGAAATATGGGATAAAATAATCCAATGCGGAAAAGACTTCGCAGCCGAGGTTTGCAGAAGTTTTAGTAATTCGGTATCCGTGGAGTTTGCAAAGAAATACAGGTAAAACTACAGATTAAGATTTATAAGCCAGCAGCCTATCCTACAAAGACTTTATATTATATAATCCATATTAAGTTAATCAGTAAGCCTTAACTTAATATGGATTTTCTTATCTTTGCAAACACCACAATTAATACGCAATCTTACTTAATACACATGAAAAGATTTATTCTGCCTCTATTAATAATAATCCTTATTCTTACCAGTTTGCCTACAAAAGCAAATAATGAGATCGAATCATTATTAAAAACATTAGATAAATCTCTACAACACAAATCTGTCTATACTAAACAAAAACAAAGGCAAATAGACAGTTTAAAAATAGTATTAAGGCAATCCGACAATATTCAAGAAAAAATAGGAATTGCCCAGTCCCTTTGTTTTGAATATTCATCTTTTCAGAAAGATTCTGCTTTAGTTTATGCCATCCACATGAATAACCTTGCTCAAAAAAGTAATGACAAAGAACTACTAATTGAGGCGAAATTAGATTATTCAAGAATACTATCTTCTATGGGCTTTTTTAAAGAAGCCTTAGCGATTGTCAACTCAACACAACAAGAGCAATTATCTCCGCGGCTGAAAGCTGAATATTTTCTCGGACAAGTCACAATTTATAATCATCAGAAAACTTTTGCCTCAAATGAGAATGATGCACAAGAGAACGATCTGATTGCACAAATTTATCGCGATTCACTTCTTCAATGCAAGGAAGTCCCCTCAAACGTACGAGCATTCATGTCAGCACCGACTCTTCTCTTCCATAAAAAATACGATAATGCTATTCACATATTAGACAGCGTCTACAAAAGTTATGCACCTTATTCACGAGATGCCGGAATAATTGCATATTCTTTAGCTTCTGCCTATCAAGGCAAAAATGACTCTGAAAATATGATTAAATATTTCGCGATATCCGCTATCTCCGACGTATTAAATGGAGCCAGAGAGAATCTCTCTCTAAAAATTCTCGCCAAATTGATCTTTGAAAGCGGAGACATAGACCGGGCATATAAATATATGAAAAATGCAATGGAGGATGCTATCCTATGTAATGCGAGAATCAATACTATTGAAGCTTCAGACATGTACCTTTTTATAGATAAGGCATTTCAGGAAAAGGAAAAAAATAAATTTATCACCATAACCATATTGCTTGTAGCATTGTGTTTTGTCTGTATCTTATTGTGTGCTTTGTTCATACAACTAAAAAAACAAAAAAGAAAAGTGGAGCAAGCCAATGAAAGTTTATCCTATCATCTTTACGAGATACAACAAATGAACTCAATATTAGCAGATAATAATAAAATCAAAGAAGAATATGTAGGACTATATATGGAACAATATACCAGTTATATTAACAAAATAGCCAATTTAAAAAAGAGGGCGCTTAAAATAGCCAAAAGCGAAGATATTAAAAAAGTGACGTCATTCCTTCACTCTTCACTCAACACAGAAGAAGATCTGGCTGAATTTTATAATAACTTTGATAAAGCAATTCTAAATCTTTTTCCTAATTTCGTTGAGGATTTTAATGCATTGCTCTTACCGGAAAATGTAATTATTCCAGGTCCGGGTAAACTTTTAACTCCTGAATTACGTATCTTCGCACTAATCCGCCTGGGAATTACAGATAGCGTAAAAATAGCCCACTTCCTGCAATATTCATTGTCGACTATCTATAATTACCGTTCAAAAATGCGAATCAAAGCAAATGGAGATCGGAATGAATTTGAAGAAAAAGTGGCTCGAATCGGGCAATAAATTCAAGAATAATAGTCTATCAGCCACACAATAGCATTTACATTTATGTGATATCCATCAACACGTATACACCTAATTATCAGACAGGTACATCTTACAAGCATTTACAATTCGCTTACTACCCATTTTATAAGTAGTCGGAATAAGGTATTTTTGTAGAGTCATAGTAGCAGTGATACCTGGGACTTGATCTCCAATGATTAATTCCCCAATAAATTGAAAAACAAAATTGGACTATTTTATAAATATCAATTAATGAAAGGAAACTATGAATAGCCTATTGCTCAATGTTATTTGTGCTTTCGCCATTGCGAACACAAATCCTAACGCAGAAAGAGCCCAGCAAAGCTTGGATGCCCTTTACAAAAACTATGCAGCACCCAATACTTGTTTGCTGCGCGAAAATTATCCTTCTGACCAGAACAACAAAGCAACTTATCTAGCGTCAGAAGAACAAGCAAAAAGACATAATGAATATTCTTATCTTTGGCCATATTCGGGTACATTCTCTGCAGTAAACGCATTACTGGAAAGCACCGGAAACAAAAAATACAAGAAACTTCTGGAAAATAAAGTACTACCCGGATTGGAAGAGTATTTCGACACACGAAGAGAACCATTCGCTTACTCATCCTATATCAGTAATCAACCTCTCTCTGATCGCTTTTACGATGACAACGTTTGGTTAGGCATTGATTTTACCGATTCTTATCGTATGACTAAAAAACAAGCCTATCTGGAAAAAGCCGAACTGATATGGGAGTTTATTCTTAGCGGTAAAGACGAAGTGCTCGGAGGAGGAATCTACTGGTGTGAGCAGAAAAAAGAGTCCAAAAACACTTGTTCAAATGCACCGGGAGCCGTTTTTGCTCTCAAGCTATTTCAGGCAACTCAAGACAGCACCTATTTGAAACAAGGGAAAGAGTTATACGAATGGACTAAAAAGAATTTAGAAGATCCAACAGATCATTTATACTTTGACAACATTGCACTCAATAAGAAAATCGGGCATGCCAAATTTGCCTATAATAGCGGCCAAATGATGCAAGCAGCCGCCCTACTCTACCAAATAACAAAACAGAAAAACTATCTGGAAGATGCTCAAAATATAGCCGAAGCATGTCACAAGCACTTTTTCACTCATTTCACCTCGCCGAACGGACAAACATTTCAATTACTGAAAAAAGGAAATATCTGGTTCACAGCAGTCATGCTAAGAGGATTTATAGAACTTTATCACACAGATCACAATAAGACCTATCTAGCCGACTTCCAAAAAAGCCTTGATTATGCATGGCAATATGCCAGGGATGAACGGGGACTCTTCCAAACAGATTGGAGCGGAGCAGATAAAAATGAGAAAAAATGGCTTTTGACACAAGCAGCTTTTGTAGAAATGTACGGCAGATTAGCCGGAATCAACTTATAATAACCACTTTTAATAATCCTCTCAAAAACACTGTAAAGATGAAGAAAAGAAACATCGGAATATGCATTATTACAACCACCCTATTAATGGGAAGTCATGCGAATGCTACTGAACTTATTCTTGCTAAAGATCACACCAATGTAGTCAATCAGGCAGCTGAAGTGGCCGCTTATAAAAGTAACCGTCCACCTGTAAACAAGCGTCTTTTTACATCAAAAGCCGTGGAAGCAGAAATTATCAGAGTAAAAAAGTTGCTTACTAACCAAAAATTGGCGTGGATGTTCGAGAATTGTTTTCCCAATACCCTTGAAACAACGGTTCATTATCGTACAACAGACGGCAAGCCTGACACTTTTGTTTATACAGGCGATATTCATGCCATGTGGCTACGTGATTCGGGAGCACAGGTTTGGCCTTATGTACAGCTGGCCAATAAAGACCCGGAATTAAAGAAAATGCTTGAAGGAGTGATCCGCAGACAATTTAAATGTATCAATATTGATCCATACGCTAATGCTTTTAATGACGGAGCTGTCGGAGGGGAATGGATGTCCGACCTGACCGACATGAAACCTGAATTACATGAAAGAAAATGGGAAATAGATTCTCTATGTTATCCACTACGTCTGGCTTACCAATATTGGAAGGAAACCGGTGACGCCAGTATTTTTGATAGTGAATGGATACAAGCCATCACCAATATCCTGACTACTTTTAAGGAGCAACAACGCAAAGAAGGAGTGGGACCTTATAAATTTCAACGCAAAACAGAACGTGCACTCGATACATTGAACAATAATGGCCTAGGTGCTCCGGTAAATCCTGTCGGACTTATTGTTTCAGCCTTCCGCCCATCTGACGATGCTACAACCCTGCAATTTCTCGTGCCGTCTAACTTCTTCGCTGTTTCTTCGCTAAAGAAAGCTGCCGAAATTCTAAATGCTGTAAATCAAAATGCAGAACTGGCAAAACAATGCACAGATCTGGCAAAAGAAGTAGAAGCTGCACTAAAAAAATATGCGACTTATAATCACCCTAAATATGGTACAATTTATGCCTTTGAGGTAGATGGCTTCGGAAATCATTTCTTAATGGATGACGCTAATGTACCAAGCTTGCTGGCAATGCCTTATCTTGGTGATGTAGAAATCAACGATCCTATCTATCAAAACACACGCCGTTTTGTATGGAGCAAGGATAACCCTTATTTCTTCAAAGGAAAGGCAGGAGAAGGTATTGGCGGGCCTCACATCGGTTATGATATGGTATGGCCGATGAGCATCATGATGAAAGCATTTACCAGTCAGGACGATCAGGAGATCAAAGATTGTGTAAAAATGCTGCTCAATACGGATGCAGGGACAGGCTTTATGCATGAATCTTTCCACAAAGATGACCCCAATAACTTCACCCGTGCTTGGTTTGCATGGCAAAATACCTTATTTGGCGAACTTATTCTAAAGTTAATCAATGAAGGAAAAACGGATTTATTAAACAGTATTCAATAAAGCTGATTCAAGCAACTTCTCATTCAGGGCGCTCTTCCACCGGAAGATGCGCCCTTTTTTAACACGTAAATTACTATTAACTTTGGCTAATTATCGCAAAGGAATTATCACATCTTCGGGTAATTCTTATCTTTGCAGTATACGATTCAAGACAAAGAAACTATGTATAAAAACCTGTTAAGCTGGCTTACTGTTTTATTAGTGCTCCCGTCGTGCTCCGGCACATCACCTGCTATATCTGTGGTGTGTGAGGAAAATAATATAGGAAACTGTATTATCAAATGGGAAACAACACCGATATTAAAAGGACAGGTAAAAGTATACACCTCTACTTCTCCGGAAATTATTCCGGAAAATTCTCCCATTGCAATGGCTAGCATCTCCAGTGGTAAAATGACAATCGTAACCAACGATCCGTCCCAACGTTATTACTACTTGATGGTGTTTAACAACAAATACCATATCAAAGTAGCTACCCGCAACATCAATATCCCCGGTATACAGAACTTCCGCGACTTAGGAGGATACGAATCTGCCAACACCGGAAAATCTCTTCGTTGGGGAATGATATACCGTTCCGCACAAATAGACAGTATCCCTCCTTGTTCCCGCCAAGAGCTTAAGAATATGGGAATACGAACAATCATAGACTTACGTTCTGAAAGTGAACGCCACAACTATCCGCAACTACATGATGACAAGTTTAAAATCGTACATATCCCCATCCTCACAGGGAACATGGAAAAAATTCTGCAAGGTATTCGGGAAGAAAAAATAAAAACTGATACCATCTACCGCCTCGTAGAACGAATGAACCGGGAACTGGTTACAAACTACCAAAAGGAATTCAAAGAGCTGTTCACCGTTCTTCTCGACCGTAGCAATTATCCGGTTGTTATTCATTGCACATCCGGAAAAGGACGTACAGGAGTTGTTTCCGCACTCCTACTCGCCGCTCTAGGCGTCAATGAAGATGTGATAATGGAAGATTATCGTTTGAGTAACGACTATTTCAATATCCCCAAAGCCTCTAAATACGCCTATAAATTGCCGATCAACTCTCAAGAAGCAATCACTACCATCTATTCGGCCAAAGAAGATTTCCTGAATGCCGCAAAGGAACAGATTGAAGCTGAATATGGGAGTGTACAAACCTATCTGAAAAAAGGAATCGGACTTTCTACGGAAGATTTAAAACAGTTGCGCAGCATTTTATTAACAGATAATTGATTGTTGATAAATGATAAATACGATGACGTCTACAATAATTATCCGTTATCAACCATTTATTATCAACTAAATTAACTATCTTTGCAGCCGAAATAAAAGATATACAGAGATTTAATGAAGACATTTGAAGAGCTTGGCGTTTCTCCGGAGATACGTAGAGCAATTGAAGAAATGGGATACGAGAATCCCATGCCGGTACAAGAGGAAGTGATTCCGTACCTTTTAGGAGAAAATAATGATGTAGTAGCTCTTGCACAGACAGGAACAGGTAAAACAGCCGCATTCGGTTTGCCCTTGCTCCAACAGATTGACGTAAAAAACAGAATTCCACAATCGCTTATCCTCTGCCCTACCCGCGAGCTTTGTCTCCAGATAGCAGGAGATCTAAACGACTATTCCAAATACATTGACGGACTGAAAGTGCTGCCTGTATATGGTGGTTCTTCCATTGATAGCCAAATACGCAGCCTGAAACGAGGTGTACATATCATCGTTGCCACACCGGGACGTCTGCTGGACTTGATGGAGCGCAAAACCGTATCTTTATCTACCATCCACAACGTTGTAATGGATGAAGCGGACGAAATGCTTAATATGGGATTCACAGAGAGTATCAATGCCATCCTGGCTGATGTGCCGCAGGAACGTAACACTCTACTGTTTTCTGCAACAATGAGCCCGGAAATCGCACGTATCTCCAAGAACTACTTACGTAACGCGAAAGAAATAACTATTGGCCGTAAGAATGAAAGTACCAACAACGTTAAACACGTTGTTTATACCGTACAGGCTAAAGATAAATATGAAGCTTTAAAACGTATCGTCGATTACTACCCACAAATATACGGTATCATTTTCTGCCGTACCCGTAAAGAGACTCAAGAAATTGCAGACAAATTGATGCAGGAAGGTTACAATGCCGATTCTTTACATGGCGAACTTTCCCAAGCACAACGGGATGCCGTTATGCAGAAATTCCGCATCCGTAATCTGCAACTGCTCGTTGCAACTGACGTGGCTGCCCGTGGACTTGATGTAGACGATCTGACACATGTCATCAATTACGGATTGCCTGACGACACAGAAAGCTATACACATCGTAGCGGACGTACAGGGCGTGCCGGAAAAACCGGAACTTCCATTGCCATCATCAACCTCCGCGAAAAGGGAAAGATGAGAGAAATCGAACGGATTATCAGCAAAAAATTTATTGTCGGAGAAATGCCGACAGCGGCAGGTATCTGTCAAAAACAGCTGATTAAGGTAATTGATGATCTCGAAAAAGTAAAAGTGAACGAAGAAGAGATTGCCGACTTTATGCCGGAAATCTATCGCAAACTGGAATGGCTAAGCAAAGAGGACTTGATTAAACGAATGGTTTCTCACGAATTCAACCGTTTTGCAGAATATTACCGCAACCGTCCTGAAATAGAGCAACCAACCGATATGCGTGCAGAACGCGCCGGACGTGGTGATCGTAAAGAAGGAGGTTTCGAGAAAAGAAGCCGAAAAGCTGCTCCAGGCTTCAACCGCTTATTTATCAATCTGGGTAAAACGGACAGCTTCTTTCCAAGTGATCTTATCGGACTGTTGAACAGCAATACAAGAGGGCGCATTGAATTGGGACGCATTGACCTGATGCAGAACTATTCTTTCTTTGAAGTACCCGAAAAGGAAGCGACCAATGTAATTAAAGCGCTGAACAAAGCTAAATGGAACGGACGTAAGGTCGTTATTGAAATAGCCGGTGAAGAAAGCGGAAAAGGACGCGAAAGCAGTTCTAATGAGCGTAAGGGAGGTAAACGATTCGGCGGCAAAAGTGACGAACGTGCACCACGCTATGAGAATAAGGATAGAAAATCGAAAGATGCTTCTGCAAAAGGTGCTAAATCAGCTAAAAAAGATAAACCTAGTCGTGCAGAACGAGGTTATTCTGATGCCCGTGGTCCAAAAAAGAAAGATGACTGGCAAGAATTTTTCAAAGACAAAGAGCCTGACTTCAGCGAGGAAGGATGGGCACGTAGAAAACCCAAAAAGTAAAAAGGAATTCATTTAAATAAAATAGAAAGGCAACTAACTACCACAGATTAGTTGCCTTTCTATTTAGTAAATATATATCTTTTATCGAAACATTTACTTCATCGAGCTATCTTCAACTCCTGAACAAGATTGCCCGCCTTACCATATTTCTCCATAATAAAGAGCATATACCGCACATCTACTCCGATGCAACGCTGCAAGTCAGGTTCAAATACGATGTCACTGCTCATTGCTTCCCAGTTGCCATCGAAAGCCAGCCCAAGCAATTCTCCTTTGGCATTGAACATGGCACTACCGGAATTACCTCCTGTAATATCATTATTAGAAATAAAGCAAACATTCATGTCTCCCTGTGCATTGGCATATCTTCCGAAATCACCGGAAGAAAGCAAACTCAACAACTCGGGCTGGACGGCAAAGTCAATATCACCTGCATGTTCCTTCACCTTCTCAAAGATGCCTTTCACAGTGGTATAATAATCGTAAGTGGCCCCATCAAAAGGAGTATACCCCCCAACCGTTCCGAAACTAAGCCGCATAGTGGAATTGGCATCCGGATAGAAATTACGATCGGCATACATACGGCGCATGGCAGCGTTGAACAAGCGTTCCCCCTGCTCTATCTGCTCGGAAGCTTCGGAAATACTCTGATTCATCTCATAATACTTCACGATCAGGTCCAGACTCAAGGAAACAGCCGGGTCCTCTATCAGATTATACGTAGTATCCCGCTCCAGAAAACGTTTTAGGCCCTTAGGAGACGTTATATTGGACGTTGCATACAAAGAGTCTACATAAGCCTGAATATTCCCGTTATAGAGTGTATCTATCTTTTCATACATAGCAGGCAGATACTTCTTATCCACTTTCAACTGATACTCTTTGAGCATGGCAGCAAAAACCTCCTTATCAATGGAAAGATCAAGATTATCATACTTCTCCAATAACTTCTTCATGCGGGTAATCACCAGCTTCTCCTCGGCCTCAAAGTCGAAATTGAGAATTTCAAGAGCAAGCTGCACCAATTCGGGACCATTGATAAACGATTCACCGAAATAAGCCAACGCACGATTTGTTTCCCGACGATTACTATAACTCAACTCCAGAGAAGAGAATAAACGAATCAGTTTCTCTCTTTCTTCCGGATGAGACTGAATCCAGTCGCGAAGTGCTGCTTCAGCCGCCCGTTTCTTTTCCAATACCTTCAGATGCTTGATGGCCTTGTTTGTTCCGATGCTATTCTTCCAATAATTGGAACTTTCATCGTATTTTGAAGCATACTTGATACGAATATCCGGACGACGATCCATCTCCCGTTTCCAAACCGTTTGTTTTACTCCCCGCACATCAATCATTGCCTGGTTGATTCCATTCATCATCTCTTCGATACCATACGAAGAAAGATAACGTTCCGTACTTCCCGGATAACCAAGCGTCATGCAGAAAGAACCTTCCTTGTATCCATCCAAAGAGATAGGCGCCACATATTCAGGGTGATAAGGGACGTTGTCAGGAGAATAATCAGCCGGACCATTCTTGGTGTTTGCATAGATACGAAATACGCTGAAATCGCCCGTATGTCGCGGCCACATCCAATTGTCCGTATCCCATCCGAACTTCCCGACAGAAGAAGGAGGTGCAAAGACTAAACGAACATCGTTATAATCACGATAAACGGAAAGCCAGAATTCATTACCTGCATAATAAGCATCGACAATACCGGTCAGCGTAGAATCTTTTTCGGAAACTTCCATACCGATTACATTCATGATCGAATCGACAGCTACACGGCGTTCTGTTTCCGTTTTAGCATAGCGGGCAGCAGATAATACCCGTTTGGTTACGTCTTCCGTACGAAGCAGAAAACGGACATACAACTCCGGATTCGGCAGCTCTTCGTCAAGGCTACGTGCAAAAAAGCCATCTTTCAGATAATCATGTTCTACAGAAGAGTGTTGCTGGATACTGCTGAAACCACAATGATGATTGGTAAACACCAGACCGTCTTCGGAAACCACCACTCCCGAACAGAAACCTCCAAAGCTGACAACAGCATCTGAAAGAGAGGGTTTCTTCGGATTATATATTTTATTCACAGGCATTTGCAAACCAAGTTCTTTCATTACCCGGTCTGTCTGTTTGTTTTTGCGTAGGTTTCCCAGCAGCCACATTCCCTCATCGGCAAATACATTTGACAGACAGAGGGAAAAGACTATCAAGACGGTTAGTCTGAATTTCATATTACTATTTTTAGATTCATTATTCGGTAATCAGCCTCAACTTCTTCGCTCCTACACGGGCTTTCAGCCATTCGCTGATTTTCTGTTTCTCGGCAGCAGACGGATGTCTGTCGAATTTCAAAACAGCCAATGTTACCGTATCGGTCTTCATCGAGTCAACCCGCACTTCGAGCGAATGAGCGATGGAGAGCGTAGTGATGGAAGGATAAAGCACTTTCAGTTCGGGCACTAATGTACGACTCATTGCGTCATATGTTCTGTATTGTTCCAACGTTGTCTCCAGTTGGGAAATCTTCACTGCCTGTTGCTGAAGTCGCTGCTCGCTGTTTTTGTAGAAATCTTCCATGACCATGGCACGGATAGAAGTCACATCTACCGCTTCATTATTCATCCCCTGTAATACAACCAGCTTCGTATCTTCCAACTTATATTCTTTCATCTTGCTACGGGCAATAGAAATCGAAGCATCGGGCACTTCAGGACCAATCAAAACAACCCGCACTTCTTTATGCTCATAGCTGATCTTTTTATCAAGTACCTGTGTATTTTCAAAGCTCAACTGATCGCTAATAAAACGATTGGCTGCCGCCTCATAGAAGGTGCTTTTTATAATTCCAAATGTCAGATAAACCGCAGGGCACATGGTAAGCACCACAATCAGAACGATGTATTTACGCACGGTCTTCTCACGGGTTTTATCTACAAACTCTTTTCGTTGGAAATGCATCACACGAACTCCGAGGAAAGTAGCCAGACTGATAAAAACAGAGTTGATGAAGTAAAGATAAAAAGCACCCAGGAAATAAATAAGATTACCGGAAGCCAGTCCGTAACCTGCCGTACAAAGCGGTGGCATCAATGCAGTAGCAATGGCAACGCCCGGAATCACATTTCCTTTTTCCTTGGTAGAGAGAGCCACCACGCCTGCCAAACCACCAAAAAGTGCGATGAATACATCATAAATAGTGGGCGATGTACGTGCCAGCAGCTCTGACTGTGAACCGGCAATAGGGGCAAGAAGGAAGAAGATAGTGGCCGTCGTCACACTGAAAGCGGTCGTTATGAGAAAGCTCTTTAAAGAGCGTTTCATTAATTCGAAGTCGTTCAGTCCGACAGAGAGTCCTACTCCCATAATAGGCCCCATCAGCGGAGAAATCAACATGGCACCGATAATTACTGCGGTAGAGTTTACATTCAATCCGAGTGATGCCATAAAGATGGCAAAAATCAGGATCCATAAATTGGCACCTTTAAACTCTACACCCTTACGGATAGAATCTACAGTGGCCAGTTCGTTATCCTTGTCTTTTTTCAAGTCCAGATATTCTCCCAGAAAGGACTTGATAGCAAACTTATTACGTTCATCTGTCTTCATAGTTATTTCTTCTTTATAAAGCGATTAATAACAGGAATCTGACTCAATGGTAAATCCTTCTTGATAATATAAGCTATAAATAGCAATAAAAGTACGGTACGGAAAGCGAGACGGAGCACCAGATTAGGGATAGGCACCTGTTCTCCAATAACGTAAAGTACCGCTGCCAGCAGAACATAAAGTCCGAGGCTTTTCAAATCATAACGAATCGGGTATTCTTTCTGTCCTATCCAGTAGGATAACAGCAAGATTACCGCATAGCCTGCAACAGAAGCCCATGCCGAAGCAAGATAGCCGTAAACCGGCACAAATAATATGTTCAATACAACAATAATGACACAGCCGATCACCGAGAAGTAAGCTCCCCAATAGGTCTTATCCGTCAGTTTATACCAAAAGGAAAGATTGAAATAAATCCCTTTACAGATTTCTGCAAGCATCACAATAGCCACCACTCCAAGGCCTTCCCAGTAACCTTTTGCTACAAGATAACGCAACAAATCGAGGTAGAACATTACAGCAAGGAAAGCCAACAACGAGAAGATAAGAAAATATTTCATCGCAGCCGCATACATTTTTCGGTTATCTCCTTCGCGGTCTTTACCAAATACAAACGGTTCGTAAGCGTAACGGAAAGCCTGTGTAAACATGGCCATCACCATCGCTATTTTGCTGGTTGCCGCATAAATACCCAATTGTACCAACCCTTCCTGTCGATCTTCAAAGAGAAACGGATAGATCATCTTGTCAACAGTCTGATTCAGAATACCTACCAAACCTAAGATTAATACCGGAAAAGAGTATACTACCATTCGCTTCAGCAACACCCGGTCCAACTTATAAGCAAATCCTGTCAGTTCCGGGATAAAGAAGAACATCTGGACAACCGAAATTATCAGGTTGCTGATGAAGATATATCCCACCAGATAGTCCGGATCATAAAACCAAGAGATGGTTGCCGGACAATGTACATTCAGCCACGGACACACCAACAGGAAAAACAGATTCAAACCGATGCCGCCAATGATAGAGAGCAGTTTGATAGCTGCAAACTTGGCAGGGCGTTTTTTATATCGCAAATAGGCAAAAGGGATGCATTGAAAAGAGTCTAAAGCTACCACAACAGCCATCATCGCTATAAATTCCGGATGATCGCCATAATCCAGCAAATTGGAAATAGGTTGCAGGAATAACAGGCAAAGGAGAACGAAAATCAAAGATACGCCTCCTACTGACAATAGGGAGTTGGCATATACTTTCATCGGGTCTTCTCCCGATTTATTGGCGAAACGGAAGAATCCCGTTTCCATACCGAACGTAAGCAGTACGAGCATCAGGGCTGTAAACGCATACACGTTCGATACGACTCCGTAACCTCCGGTGGAAGCCGGTAATACAGCTGTATACAAGGGTACCAGCATGTAGTTAAGGAATCGTCCGACAATACTACTTAACCCATAAATTGCAGTATCTTTAGCTAATGATTTTAGTCCAGCCATGTTTTATTAGTGATTATCATTCAGATTGGTTCAACGTTTCTTCTTTTGTTTGAACAACCAATCCATAAATCCGGGATAATTGAAAGCCGGATTCCAGCTTCCATGATTACAACCGGGAAATTCAATATATTCCACATCTGCACCGGCAGCTTTCAGTGCTTTATATGCTTCGCGAGAACCTTTCACTGGAACTACATCATCTGCATCTCCATGAAAGATACGGAACTTCACATCTTTGGCAGCCGACAACCGGCTTGGATTGACTATACCACAGATAGGAATTGCAGCAGCAAATATCTCCGGGTAGCGTATTACTAAATCATACGTTCCCATCGCTCCCATTGAAAGGCCGATAATATAAACCCGTTGCGTGTCCACTTCGGGCATCACCAGATAGGAATCGAGCAACTGTTTGAGTGTCTGCAATATAGGACTGATCTCCTGTTCTACCGGCATTTCAGCAGGTATAAAAGACTTCGGACGTTCCGTATAAGCCCAGTAACCGTCTGTCGGACACTGCGGAATCAGCACAAAAGCAGGATACTTTTCTTGATTGACCGGATTAAGAAACATCTGTCCGCCATGAGTCAACTGTTTCTCATTATCATTTCCCCGTTCGCCGGCTCCATGCAAAAACAGCACGAGGGGGTACTTCTCACCCGGTTTCACCGATTCGGGGTGAATCATCCGGTAAGGTAAGGAATCTCCTTTAGAAGAAACAAAAATGTCTCTTCCATATCCCTGTTGAGCCGATAAAGAAAGGCTCAAAAAGAGAAAAACAAATAAAGTAATCCATTGCTTCATCATCCAACTATGCTTTATAAAGTTCTTTTATACCGTTAATACCACTTGTCACATGACGCTTTATGTCAGTCATTAAACAGTGTTTTCTGACTATTATAAAGACTTCTTCCCAAATGCTTATAGGCAAGTTCGGTTACCTCACGTCCGCGGGGAGTACGTTTCATGAATCCTTCTTTTATCAGGAAAGGTTCGTAAACCTCCTCGATGGTTCCCGCATCTTCTCCTAAAGCCGTAGCAATGGTCGTTATACCGACAGGGCCGCCTTTAAACTTGTCTATAATGGTACAAAGTATCTTGTTGTCTATCTCATCCAGTCCGTACTTGTCGATATTCAATGCTTCCAGTGCAAACTGGGCAATCTCTGTATCGATAGAGCCGGTGCCTTTCACCTGTGCAAAGTCACGTACCCGGCGAAGCAAAGCATTAGCAATACGGGGCGTCCCACGACTGCGGGAAGCAATCTCCGAGGCTGCACGTACCGAGCAAGGCACATCCAGTATGGACGCAGAACGACGGATGATATTGCTCAAAATATCATCATCATAATACTCCAAATGAAGGTTAATACCGAAACGTGCACGAAGCGGAGCCGTCAGCAGACCGCTACGCGTGGTTGCACCAACCAGCGTGAAAGGATTCAAATCGATCTGGATGCTGCGTGCCGAAGGTCCCTTATCAATCATAATATCGATGCGGTAATCTTCCATGGCCGAATAAAGATATTCTTCCACTACGGGTGACAGACGATGAATTTCATCAATAAAAAGCACGTCGTTCGGTTCGAGGCTGGTCAATACACCAGCCAGGTCACCCGGTTTATCTAGCACCGGACCGGAAGTTACTTTAAAGCCGACTCCCAATTCGTTGGCGATAATATTTGAAAGAGTTGTTTTTCCTAATCCGGGAGGGCCATGCAACAGCACATGGTCAAGTGCTTCGCCGCGCAGACGTGCCGCCTTCACAAAAATGCGAAGGTTTTCCACCACCTTGTCCTGGCCGCTAAAGTCTTCAAAGCTTAACGGACGGAGTGCATTCTCGAAATCCCGTTCTTTTGAAGTAAGCTGATGTTCGCGTATGTTAAAATCTTCCTGTTCCATTTATTTCTTGAAAAGTAGGAGACAAAGATAGAGATTTACATTCATTTTCAGTATAAGAAAGACGAAGATTTAGTTTATTTGAAACGTAATAACTACTTTTGCACTATCTATATACACGCTATCAACTATGGTTCTAAATTACATTTGGATAGGATTCTTTGTCGTCGCCTTTATCATCGCCCTTGTAAAAGTGATTTTTCTGGGAGATACGGAGATATTTACGGCTATCATGAACGCTACATTCGATTCTTCAAAGACAGCTTTCGAAATTTCTCTAGGGCTTACGGGAGTACTGGCTCTTTGGCTGGGTATCATGAAAATCGGAGAAAACAGTGGATTGATTAACGCACTGGCTCGCTTTCTTAGTCCGGTGCTTTGCCGACTGTTTCCGGATATTCCTAAAGGACATCCGGTGTTAGGGTCCATCTTCATGAATATGTCTGCCAATATGCTTGGTCTCGACAATGCAGCCACCCCATTGGGGCTGAAAGCGATGAAAGAGCTGCAGGAACTGAATCCGAAAAAAGACACTGCTTCCAATCCGATGATTATGTTTTTGGTGATTAATACCTCCGGCCTTATCATCATTCCGATCAGTATCATGGTATATCGTGCACAAATGGGGGCTGCACAGCCTACAGATGTATTTATCCCTATTCTGCTAAGTACTTTCATTTCAACTCTAGTAGGAGTCATAGCAGTCAGCATCGCTCAAAAGATAAACTTAATCAATAAGCCTATTCTCATTTTAATGGGCGTTATCTGCCTTTTCTTTTCCGGCTTGATTTATCTGTTTCTAAGTGTCTCGCGGGAAGATATGGGTACTTATTCTACATTGATAGCGAATATTCTGCTGTTCAGTGTCATCATTCTGTTTATTTTGACGGGAGTCAGAAAGAAAATCAATGTATACGATTCGTTTGTGGAGGGAGCTAAAGAAGGGTTTACGACGGCTGTACGCATCATTCCTTATCTGGTTGCTTTCCTTGTAGGAATTGCAGTGTTCCGCACTTCGGGAGCAATGGATTTTCTGGTGGGAGGCATCGGCTATATAGTAGGCTTATGCGGAGTGGACACGAGCTTTGTAGGAGCGCTGCCTACCGCATTGATGAAATCGCTTAGCGGTAGCGGTGCAAACGGATTGATGATCGATACGATGAAAGAACTGGGACCTGATTCGTTTGTAGGACGTATGAGTTGTGTAGTTCGCGGAGCTTCGGACACCACATTCTACATTCTGGCCGTTTATTTCGGCAGTGTGGGGATCACCAAGACTCGTAATGCGGTGACTTGCGGTCTGATAGCAGACTTCTCGGGTATCATAGCCGCTATCTTAATCAGTTATTTATTTTTCTTTTAAATCATAACATTCAATTATGGCTGTAACTTATCAAACAGAAGGTGTAAAAATGCCTGATATCAAGAAACGTGAGACTACGGAATGGATAAAGGCCGTAGCTGCTTCTTACGGGAAAAGACTCGGTGAAATCGCTTATATCTTCTGCTCGGACGAAAAAATTCTGGAAGTAAACCGTCAGTATCTGCAACATGATTACTACACGGATATTATTACTTTCGATTATTGTGAAGGTGATCGTTTATCAGGCGACTTATTCATTAGCCTAGATACGATACGCACCAATGCGGAACAGTTTGGTGCTTCATACGAAGACGAACTACATCGCGTGATTATCCACGGGATTCTTCACTTGTGCGGCATCAATGATAAAGGTCCCGGAGAACGGGAGATTATGGAAGCTGCGGAGAATAAGGCATTGGCTATGCGACAAGTGTAAACAAGCCTCTGTATAAATACTGTAAAACGAATACGCCTCATCGTAATCACTACGACGAGGCGCTTTCATTAGCAACAACATGCTAATATTAAACACTAAATTATTTAAGAGAGAGATTTATTACTTCTTATCAGGAGCTACTTCCGGAGTAACCAATTTCTTGATTGTTTTTTTATTCACATACAGAAAAACCAGCCGAGGACTTGATTCTTTCATCACCAACCGCAACGAATCAGATGTCAGTTTTTCAATACGTTCCCGCGTTTTATACACTTCCGTTCTTCCATCATCCTCTGTGCTAAACCCTTCGATTATCAAATAACCGTCCTTGTCTATCTTCCATGTTCTAAGATCTAAAGATGGCACGTTGATAGCGGAACATTTGCCATTCTTCTGAAAATGGAATCCTTTGAGTTCACCGGTAGACTGATAAGTATAAGGATTACACCACTTACCTATCAGTTGTTTTTCTACATTTTTTTGAGCGTAGCTCGTTAATGCAAAACAGGCTAAAGCCATAATTACTGTTAATAATTTCTTCATCTTTTGTCAATATTTATTCATTTAGTAATCATATTTCTGATCAATCCCGCGTTCTCTCAAATGAATGCCTTCTTTCATCCAACGCGGTTCTTTTGTTCCTTTCAGATAATAATCGAAGAATTGCATCATCCGGATAGTCCAGTCCTTCTGAGCCGCCTGATTGCCAAGAAAATGGCCTTCACCTTTATAATTAAGATGCCATGCCGGTCGTTGTAAGCGGCGCATAGCCAAATACAAAGCACGCCCTTGCTCATAAGGAACAGCCTCATCCTTATCATTATGCCAGATTAACAAGGGAGTATGTATCTTATCCGCCTCCACTATAGCCGAGTTTGCCAAATACTTGTCTTTAGCTTCCCACAGAGTTTTTCCCATACGACTTTGCGTCTCTTCATACATGAAGTAACGTGGCAAACCGCTACCATTGCGAATACCTAAATAGCCGGTTACCATATCAGTAATAGGAGCACCAATATTAGCACAAGCAAATAAATCAGTCTTTGTGACTAAAAAACTCGTTTGAAAGCCCGACCAGCTATGCCCCTGAAGACCGATCTTGCCCGGATGTGCTATCCGCTGCTCTATCAAGTATTTCGTTCCGCTCACTACGGCATCATAACAGCTCTGCCCTGGTGTTCCTATGGTGAAATGTACATCCGGCATAAATACAATATAACCGTTACTTACAAAGTATATTACATCTGCCATTGCACTACTCAGCATAGGAGCATGATACACATTCAATCCGCCAGAATGTGTTTCATAAAATTGCACCAATACAGGATATTCTTTATCAGCATCATAGTCTTCCGGAAGATAAAGTATTCCTTTATTAGATTTATTCTCGTAGTTAGTCCATTCCACCAGTTTTGCAGTTCCCCACTTATATTCACTTTGTTGAGGATTGACATTTGTTATGCGAACAGGATCGGAAAAATCCGATTTACTCCACCACAGATCACGGAATTCAGATATGTTCTGACGATTCCATATACAATATTTCCGATTGTCAGAAAAACGATGAACAGTGTATAGATAAGAACCTTCCATCAACCTCTTTAGACGACCTTTCATATCAATCTGATACACCCCTTGATCTTTCGTATCTTCGTCCCACAAGCTCACTACTATTTTTTCATCCGGTGCAAACACTTCCTTATCAATATTACTAGTCATTTTACGGATAGATTTCCGATTCTTACGACCATATCCCTTCGTAAAACATTCCGGCTGACACTCACCGGTCAGGTCTATCTTCCACCAATCATACGCATCGTAAATCAACACACTGTTTCCATCAGCAGTCCAACCCGCAATACCGTAAGCAGGTGCAGGCGCAGGTTTATCATAATCCTCGTCAAACACCGGATAGCCGATTGCAGTCGAAATATCAGTCACCCTACCCGTATTTCCATCAAACTTATTCCAATTTTTCGCAATCGGATCGTACATGACTGCCCACTTTCCATTCACCGACCATTTCGGAGTACTCCGATAGCTACGTCCCACCAGTTTCTTTTCTCCGCTATGCACATTTACAGCATATATGTCAAATGGCACTTTATCAAGCCACTCTTTCTGCATACGGTAAGGAGTCTCATCCGTATAAAGCACATAATGAATCTCCTCCGCCCAATCCGGCTCGAATAAATCAACATGACCGGGAGCTACTTCCGTCAATTTTTTCGAAGCTATATCGTAGATATATTTAGGGTACTCGGGACGATAGTAACGGCTTCGAGTCTGCAAAGTAGGCACCTCATATTCATTCCAAGTCCATAACTCCAATTCAAAACTTTTATCCGGTTTCGGTTCATCTTCCTGCTTATCCTTGTCCGTTTTTGGAAGCAATGGCCTAATTTGCAGCGTCAGAAACTTCTGTTGACGAGACAAATTGGCATGAACAATCTCCATTCTGGTAGGAATAGCAATCTCTTTACGGTCGAATATTAGATCACAGGTATTATTCTTCAAAGAAAAATTATACCATAGCGAGTCATTTACCGTAAACTCTCCGTTCATCCGGTTCTCGTCAAATCGGAAAGAAGAAGGTTCTTTCTTGACAGCACTTTCATAAATAGTTCGGTAAGGACCTGCCAACGGACCATAACACAAAGCATTTCCTTTTGCCTGTTTACGGATGAAAAGAATAGAGCGACCTTGATTATATAAACTATGATAACCAATACTGTCAATATGAAAAGCCACTCCTGTCTTCAAATGACGAATCACCAAACGATCAAATGACGGAATGTGGTTCAATGTATCCTTTGGTACGTTGGTCATAGAAACAGAGTAAGGAGCTCCCGCTACAGGCCGGAAAGCTTCCTTGTATACCCACTCCTTTCTGATTCCCGAAGGAAGTTCCATAAGCATTGTTTTCATATTTCCTGCGGAATCTGCCATCTGATAATAGGCAGCCTGATCCGAATTGTAAAATTCCAATCTTTCTACATTCGGCAACAATACCTCCTCCCGTGTACGCGAATCAAACAAGTGTAACGTTTTCGCCTCCTTATCTTCCGGATTATATTCCATTGAAACAACGCGATACGTAACCCACCTTCCTGTCGAAGATATCTCCGGAGAATCAACACGCTTCCATGACATACAAGCATTGATATCTAAAGCTTTCTTTTGCTGTTGCGCATCCGTACTTTGAGTAAGTCCGAACAACAAGCCCACTCCTAATCCTACTATTATCCGATTCATCATCTATTACCTTCTTTTATCACCGTTAATCATATTCTTGTTCAAATCAACATCCGCTTCAGCCGAATCATCATGCAACAGCAAACGAGCGAAATGGCGCCACATCTTATGCTCAAAAAAGTCTTCTGATTCTCCAAAGAAACCATGAGTAGATTTAGGCAACACATACATATCAAAATCTTTACCGGCTTTAATCAAGGCATCAGCCATACGCAACGTATTAGCCGGGTTTACTGTCTTATCCATGGCACCGGTAAACAATAACAAACCATGTTTATAGTTCTTCACCAGTTCTTGATTAGGACGGGTTTCAACACTATATTCATAGGTGGTATGTTCCACTCCCAAACTATCTTTGACCGTTTTCACCTTTTCCTTTACTCCAAAGTGAATCTCCACCCACCCTTTATTGTAAATCCGGTTATCATGATTGCCGGCAGACGAAACTGCCGCCGAATAAAACTCAGGATACGTACAAATAGCAGAAGCAGACATGAAACCGCCTCCTGAATGTCCGTAAATCCCCACCTTCGTACCATCTATGAACGGATAACGGGTTGCCAATTGCTCAATCGCATATTTATCATCCGCCAGCGGATAGTCGCGTTGCTTGCCATATCCATAGGTATGATAAGCCTTTCCCCGTATAGGAGTACCGCCTCTATGCCCAACGGTTATCACAATAAATCCCAATTGTGCCAAACGAGTATTATAATCGTCATTAATTGTGAAACGCGTAGGCACATACTCATAAAACGGTCCGGGATAGACATTTGAAATAATCGGATACACCTTGGTCGAATCGAAATCCGCAGGTTTCCACATAACCCCATAAAGGTCTGTAACCCCATCGGCGGCTTTCACTTTAAACCGTTCCGGTGCTTTCCATCCCAAATCATACACAGGTCGCAAATCCGGTTTCTCCAATGTCATAATCACCTTCCCCTTTCGGTTACGAACCACATTCACCGGCTCTCGTGACACGGTAGAGTATGAGTCCACCATATAGCGTCCCGAAGGAGAGATATGCACATCATGCGATGCGTTTTCCGCAGTCAGTTTTCGGAGAACATTCGGACGATCAAGTTGCGCTTCATAAAGAATATAGTAATAAGGATCAATCCCTTTCTCACGACCAAACCCATAAAAGTACATTTTCCGCCCTACCGTATCAATCTTCGCGACCGGACCGGCTACCCAAGTACCGTCAGTCAATTGATTCTTCAAGCTTCCCGTTGCTGTATCATACAGGTAATAATGTCCCCATCCGGTGCGTTCGGAACGGAACAGGATTTCTTTTCCATCATTTAGAAAAGAAACGTTGCGCATCTGATAATCAAGATATGGTTTATCTTCCTCATGTATCACCACACGTACTTTTCCAGTTTCAACGTCTACCTCGCAAATATCCGATTGATTCCACGGACGATTATAACGCTGGAAGTACAAACGTTTTCCATCTTTTGACATATATAGCACATCAATATACTGATCCGGCCAACGGTTAATATCAATCTTCTTCACTTCACGGGTATCAACATCTCCAATCAATAATTCATATTGGGTGACATGCTTATCACCTGCCAGTTCAGCTTTATATGTTTTCAATTCAGGAGAAGGAGTAGACAAAGAATTAATCAGCCATAAATCGCGTACTTTCCTGTTATCCTCACGCACCGCATAAAAACGATGAGTGCCCGGAATCCAATGAGCAGATTCAGCTCCACATCTTCCTCCTGACTCACCTTCGTCTTCACGATTAAAAGTATAATTCGTAACACCATCAGTAGTTAACTGTACCGGGATCGTATCCTGTCCTTTTTTGCCATTACCAACAAAATACAAATTATGCCGTTCCGCATACAAAAAGAAAAGGCTGTCCGGAGAATATTTCATCCAATATGGGTCGCTTTTCGCACAGGATGATTTCTCTCCTAACTTTTTCACCTTTTTCGTACGCATATTATACGTATAAAACTCACGGTCAAAATCAAAACGCATCGTTTCATTGTCACTTTCAAACGTGAATGACAAATACACATTCGCAGGAGAATAAGATTTCCCTGTATAGACAGCAATCTTACTCAACAACTCAGGGGTATCAAACAATAAACGTTTCTCCTTCTTTTGCGGATTGACATAATAATATTTTTTTCCGTCACTTGTAGTAAAAGAATAGTAAAAACAATCCGTATCGTTGATAAAGGTCGGATGAATACTTGTCGAATACTTACTAATAGGGTTCTGAGTTAATAGACGAAACTTCTCCCCCAGCTGATAATTCGCTTTCTGCTGTGCACCTACAATGCCGCATATTGACATAAACATTATCAAGCACAAACACCTAAAACGAGCGTCTTTCATAAACGTTATATCTTAATCTTATTTATTACGGTTGATATCTCCCCAATAATCTGACCGTGTATCACCTAGCAAATGCTTGGCGAAGAAGCGGAACATCTTTTTCTCAAAATATTCATCAGCAGAACCATATCCATGTCCAGCTCCGGGAATCACAAGCATATCAAAGTCTTTTCCGGCTTCAATCAGAGCTTGCGCCAAACGGTAAGTATGAGCAGGATTCACATTCTTATCCATGTCTCCGGTCACAAGCATCAAATTTCCTTTCAAATTCTTTGCAAGTTCTGCGTTAGACTTCACGCTGAATTTATACTCATACTCTTTCTTTTCATTCCCAAGACTATCTTTCACCACCTTTTCTACTTCTCTCACACCGTTGTAACATTCTCCCCAACCACGATTGTAGATACTGTTATCATGGTTTCCGGAGCAAGAGACTGCCGCCTTGTAAAAGTCGGGATATGTAAGGAGAGACGCCGCCGCCATAAATCCTCCTCCGGAATGTCCGCAAATACCCACTTTATCGATGTCGATATACGAATGACGCTTGGCTAGCTGCTCTATCACATATTTATCATCGGCCAACGGATAATCGCGCATATTTCCATATCCAAAACGGTGGTATGCTTTTCCACGCATCGGTGAATCACCACGATGTCCCACAGCTATGACAATAAATCCTAATTGCGCCATACGGTCGCAGTATCTTTCGGACAAAGAAAATGAAGTAGGAACAAAACCGAAATAAGGTCCCGGATATACAACCGAGATAATAGGATATTTCTTATTCGGATCAAAATTGGCCGGTTTCCACATCACTCCATACAGATTCGTCCTATTGTCGGCCGCTTTTGCCACAAACCGCTCCGGCTTTTTCCATCCGGCATCATATACAGCTTTTAAATCCGGAGTAGCCAAATCACAAATAACCTTACCATTGTTATCCTTCAACAAAAATTTAGGTTCCATATCCACTCTTGAGAATGAATCTATATAATAGCGTTTTGATTTCAAGAAAATCACTCGATGTTGCGCATCTTCTTTACTAATCAACGTAGCTCCTTCTCGGTCTAAATGCGATTTATACAACCTGTAATAGAATGGATTTATATTCGGATCATCACCATAGGCATAAAAATAAACCATACGATTGAGCGTATCAATAGTAGCAATATGCCCACAAACATAGGGACCAGACGAGAGTGCATTCTTTAAGTTTCCATCACCATCATAGTGGTAATAATGTCCCCAACCGGTGCGTTCGGAACGAAAAAGAATGTCTTTACCATCATTCAATATCGCTACATTGCGTGCATGCGGATCCCGGTAGGGTTTATCTTCCTCATGAATCAATTCTTTCACTTCCATTGTAGCAGTATTCACAGAACAAACATCCACTTGATCCCACGTACGGTTGGTACGTTCAAAATACACAAAGTCTCCTTTGGGAGAAGCATCGAATACCATCACATATTGATCCTGCCATTTATCAATATCTGCTTTTTTAGCAGTTTTATTTACCACATCAATAATGACCAGTTCGTGTTGTGTCACATGCTTATCTCCAGGAAATTCGTATTTATACTTCTCTAATTCCGGCCGTGTAGAAAGCGAGTTGATCACCCAGAAGTCTCGCAACTTACGTTCATCTTCTAAAACGATATAGGCATGGCGGCTATCTTTACACCAGCATGCCTTGCTTGGCATTTCTGTATCCGGCTTATATTCCTCTCCCCGACTTCTTGCGTAGCTGTAATTCTCTACACCATCAAACGTCAGCTGCACTTCGGTAGTATCTACCCCCATCTTTTTATTACCTTTCATATAAAGGTTATGGTTCTTAGCGTACAACAGATATTTCTTATCCGGAGAGAAGTTCATCCAAGAGTAAATGGGCTCTTCCTCTTCTTTTTTCTGAATATCATTCTCAGCTTTTAGTTCTTTCAGTTTACGAGTCAACCGATTATATTCATATATTTTGTCTTTATACTCAAACGTAAACGTTTTCTGATCCTTAGAAAACTTGAACTCTTGGAAAGAGAGATTGGCGGCATCAATCGCTTCTCGTGTGAACTCGGCCAACGCCATTGCCATTTCATGATTGTCGAACAACAGTTCTCGTTTTCCATTATGTGGCGTAACATAATAAAAGAACTTTCCCTCTGTCGTCTGAAAATCAAACCAGAAGTTATCTGTATCATTAATTTCCCGTGGGTAGATAGACAGACTATTTCTAGACAATTTACCTCCCAAATCAAACTCTTTATACTTTTCCGCAGATTCATAATCAGCCTGTTGCTGAGACTTGGCTTCTATAGTAGCCAAGCCTCCAATCATCAAGGCCAATATAATTTTATATGTGTATTTCATTCTATCTATTTTCAGTCGTGTTTTAATGTGTAAAATCTCCAAACTCCCTTATAGAGCCATACTTATAAATCATATCTACCATCTTTCCGAATTTGTTATCTATCGGTTCAGTCGTCTTAGGGTCGGGGAAAAGCTGATTAATAGATACTTCTGTAGATAGCTTCTGACCTTTTTCTTTCGTTTCCCACACTTCATAGATACTAAATGTTCCGTCTTCCAAGGCCACTCCCAACTGTCCGTTATGTTCAGGTTGCCACCCTACAGCCGGATTACCAAATTCGCTATGTCGATGAGTAATATCATTAGCAGATAACGCTTTGATCGGAGAATTGAATGTATGCAGCTTTTTCAATACTGCTTGCTCGTTCATTCCATATTGGAAATACCATAAATTTGCACCTTCGGCGATCACGACATATTGCTTATTATTGAACACTGCCATATCAGTATATCCTGATAAACCGTTAAGCGAAAGTCTTGAAGAATAGTCATTATAAATTCCCGGTCTTCTGCTACTATCACTTATATTCCATTGGAAATAAAACAATTCATACTGTCCCCCCTTATGTAAAATAGTCACCCAACCCGGTCGTACATCTTGATAGGGAAGATATTCCTCAGGAACAACATGGGAAGCAGGCATCATGGAAATAAGCTCCCAATCACCTAATTTATAATCAGGATCCTCATCTTCACTCACATATCGTTCTTTCTTCACACTGAAAATTTGACTATTAATAGTAGATTCTCTTAAAAGCGGATTTTCAAAAGAATAAGGAAGAGCAGAATCCATCAAACCCACAATTTCGTTTTCTTGTGTAAGAGCCGGAATCGCACAATGATATCGGTTCATTCGATAACTAGGATACACTCCCTTGAACTTTCTATCTTTCCCTAATGGAATAGAAACATAAGTACAAGTATGATAATCATTGGCAAAAGTATTCACAGCCCAATAGATGTATCCATCAGCGTTCAGCACAGCTTTCGAAGAATAAGTCATAGCAATATCCTGCGGTTGAAAGCCTGCAGCCGGAAAGTCCCCTTGAAACTCTTGATCCGTATAAACCGAACGCTCTAATGTATTACCATTCAATTCTGCCCAGCGCTCTTGCTTTACACCAACCTCATCACTTATCTCATATATCTCCCCATACTCACTCACATAGCCGGCATTCAGGAATAGACCTTTCGGATTTCGACCTAAACCAGATAATACATTTTTCACAACCTGGTCATACACAAGAGAATCACGCTCTACAACTCCCGTCTGTGTCCCATCCGGTGAAGTTACAGGCATTTCATAGATAACAGTACGCGCCCCCACAAAAGAAAGAACAGATTCCTGACCGCTACCTTCGCTTAGAACTAACCATCCACGTGTAAAAGGAGAACGTACATTGATTGTGCAACTCTTAGAAAATTTCACACCACTCTTATTATCGACCACAGAATAAGTCACTTCATGTACACCACCGCGTTCAAAACGAAACGAACAAGAAGGTTTCACTTCATCAACAAGCAAGTTACCATCTAAACGCCATTCATAAGAAACATCCGGATTTTCCTTATCAATAGTAAATTTGAAAGAGGGAGTGATTGTAAGTTCCTCGGCATAAGAAAGCGAATATTCTTTCTTCATTCCGGTTATCTCCCCATCCAAGCCATTCAGTTTCTTATAATCATAATTATTCTCATCATCCAAGCAACTGGAAAGTCCTGCTATAGCTGCCAATATAAATATATATTTCAAAATATTTTTCATCTATTCTCTGTTTTTAAATTATCCTGCCACAGGCACTTCTATTATATTCCCATATTCATCTTTCAACGGTTCTTCAGCATCTGCATTTATTTCTGCGACCTTATACTTTAATAGCAAAGCATATTTCCTCAATTTCCCCCTATCTTTCCCGTCAAATAATATATCATCATTATCTTGCAGTATTTTAAGAAACAACCGATATTTGGTTTTTGAATATTCTCCTAAATAATATTGATCAACCGAACTATACTCACCGTCAAAAAGATCTTTATAATCCCACCACTCAGGTTTAATAAGTTCATCTGTGGCCGCTATGACAGCTCTGGAATTAGATACTACTCCTTCACGCACTTCACCTTCCTCATTTATTTTCAATACCAACAACTTGGTAGACTCCTTTAAGTCCTCCGAGTTTTTCAATTTCACATAGATGGTATCCAATAACTGCCCATGCTTGATCGTACATTTCTCCGGTAAGATGCACTGTGACATCGGAAAGGTAGATTTCTCGGTATCGACACTAAGAGTAAACTCTAAATCCTTATCTTGTATTCTTCCAATAACAGATACTTCAATAGGCACCTCTGCTATTTTTACATCCATTCCTTCTTCAAGTGCATAAAACTCAAAACAGACTCTTGTTGTATCTTTTGTCATATCCTTAGCAAAAGCCACATAAGATACATCATTACTATTCATCACCAGCCCCTCTTCCTGACAAGAAGCTAACTGTGAAAGACCGATACATGCAATTATTCCTGCAAGTACTATATTTTTTGCTTTCATAAAAGTCTTTTCTTTTAATAAATTAAATAGAATTTTCTGTATCCGGTAACGGCAACACCATATTCTTCTCATTGGCCGCTACTTCTACGCGTCCCTTCATCGGTTTCAATAATCGTTTGAACATAAAAAAGGTCTGACCTTCACCAAAGAATTCTCGTTGAGCATCATTTACCAGTACATTCATAAAATCTGTAGTAGTCATCTCGTCCAACTCCACTGTTATTCCTCTACCCTTCTTTACTTTTTCCAAATAACTTACCGCTTCTTTCAAATCACCTTCTCCTCCATTCTGCTTTTGCATATAAATGGCTTCCGCCGCAATATAATAGACTTCCGACATTCGAATCATAGGAACGAGCCGATTATTGTCTATTGCATAGCTAAAACTTTCCGGTTGCTGATAATACTTCACTGAACGGTAATTAGCGCTTGAAGTTCTTTCCTCCATCTGATAGCCAAGTCTCCAGTCTGTATCCATATCATCACCGTAACGCTCCTCTGCCATAGTCTTGGTAATACCTAAAAACCTCTCATCACCTTCGGCACCTTCATTTCTATCACTGGAGTGATTAATTAAACGATCCCAATCCACCTGATCTCTAGGAGAATAAAGAGCAAAAATCACATCCTCTACCAATTTAATGTTACCTTTCTTTAACGTAGTAACTGCCTGATTACCTGTTAAGGCTTCAAACACTCCCTTTTCAATCACAATTTTAGCCTGCGCATAAGCTTCTTCAAATTTTCCCGCATATAAATATACACGAGCTAATGCTGCTGTCACTGCGTAATAATTCATTCGATATCCACGAGTTCCCAAAAACATTTTCACATCATTTGCTGCTTCAAGAAAACGGTTATTCCAATTCACATCATTATCCACTGTCAGCAAAATATCCTGAGCCATCTTCAAGTCTTTAACGATTTGTTCCAAACAATAAGCCACTGTTTGCCGATTACTTATATAAGCAGGATACTCGTTGATATAAGGAATAAACGTGCGTTCTCCGGGATTCATCGCTGGTGAAGGAGCATAAATACGTAATAAATCGAATTGTATATATGCGCGCAATGCTATAGCTTCTCCCAAAATCATCTTACGCTCTCTCTCACCATCATAGAAAAGAGAATTCTCTTCCTTTTCAGCCTGTTGCGCCAGTTCATTACAATTCGCTACTATATTCCATGCATCATTCCACATCTTATCTGTGGTCGGAGTCAAAAGATGATTCTTAAAATCAAGTTTCTCAATCTTCTTCATCGCTTCCCCGCCATCGCTTCCGGGAGCTAAATCAATATCATATACCTGCCCCCAAGCGTCTATAAGTCCCCATTTCAGATTACTGCCATAAACACTGAAAGATGCCATTTTACGATAAATACCATTCAAGGCTGCACGATATCCATTACCCGTCTCAAACAGAAATTCTTCTTTTATTTGATCAGATGGAGATACATTCAACCAATCACTGCATGAAGTTCCCCCAATTGCCATCATGCCTAATAAAACAATTGTTCTATATATCTTTTTCATACTTTTTCTCTCCTTATTAATTAGAATTGTGCCTTTAATGAAAAATCTATTTTCCAAGATTTAGGATAACTTAATCCACGTTCTTGACGAATAGAGTTCCAATTAATAAAATCACTGCCACTAGCTTCCAGACGCAGCATATTCATGTGTAAATGTTTCTTTATCCACTCACGATTAAAGTCATAGCTCAGAGTCAAAGCAGTGAGACGAATATACTTTTTGTCTTGCACAAAACGAGAAGTAGGTAGAGTGGTCAATTTACTATCGGCAATGTTCTTAAACTGAGCAACATCACCCGGCTTCTGCCAGCGATCTGTCAAAACACGTAAGTCTACATTTCCATAAGCAATACCGGCATTCTCCACACGATCTACCAACGTCTGATTATATTCCTGCCCTCCAAATTCATATTGGAAAGCTGCAAACAAGCTCCAATTCTTGTATGAAGCGTTAAATCCTAACGAACCATTTAGTTTTGGTTCCGTATTGCCCACTACGACTTCCTGTGTTGCATCCCATTCATCGGTGACACTCCCATTTCTGTTCAGAAATAACTCCTTACCTGTAGTAGGATCGATACCTAATGAGCGAACTGCCCAGATAGAAGTCAGCGATTGCCCCTCAGCATATTGCGGGATAGGTATTGCATAGTTTGCATCCGATGAAGACTCGTCATAAATGCTCTGACTTTGTTGAGCTTTTTTATAATACTCCGTTACACGCTGATTATATGCTTTCTGCGAATCTGAGATCTTCAATATTTTATTCTTATTATGAGCCATATTGCCCCATAAAGCTACAGTCCAATTACGATCGCGATAGACATCAGCACGTACCTGAAGTTCCAAACCTTTGTTTTCCACTTCTCCCATATTGTTCTTATAGGTAGAGAAACCGGACGTAGTAGACAACGTCACATCATTAATCAAGTCTTTCGTCTTCTCATAGTAATAGTTAAATTCTACCGTCAAACGCTGATTAAAGAACTGCGCATCAAGACCGAAATTGAATTTATCCGTTTTTTCCCATGTTAAGTCATTATTTCCCAATGCTTTGAGCACTACTCCGTATCCGGTAACATACCACTCATCAAATAAAGACTCGTACATGGTAGTTGCAGCATACGCCGGAAAATTAACTTTACCCGTACGTCCATAAGAAGCGCGTACTTTCAACCTATTAATACTTGCATTTCCTTTCAGAAAGTCATAATTATGAATGTTCACACCTAAACCACCGGAAAAGAACGGTGCCCATTTCTGGTTGGCACCAAATTCGGACGAACCATCAAAACGTACAGAGGCATCAGCCAAGTAAATATCATTCCATGTATAGTTCATCGTTCCTAATGCACTGACACGACGCGTGGTATTTTCTGTACGCAACGGCTTTTTATAGACCTCAGCAGCATAGTTCAATGAGTTAAATTCTCCGGACGGAAAACCACGGTAATGCGCAGAAGTATTGTCTAAATTGCTAGCTGCAGCTTCCCAACCTCCCGAAAAATTAAAATTATGTTTACCAAAACTACGAGTGTAGAACAAAAAGGCATTTGTATTCCAATTCATACTTCCCCCTTTAGTAATATACAAGTCACCCCGCATAGTATCAGCAGTCTCATCCTTAACACCATAAACAGAAATCTTAGAAGACAACGGATCGTAAAAACGCTCACTATCAGAATACTGCTTCGTTATACTAAATTGCCCTTTAAGAGTAAGGTAATCGTTCAAATACCAATTCACACTCAAATTATCTATAATTTCATCATACGAACTCCACTCATAATTCTGTAAAGTAGCTTCATAAAGAGGATTGTTTATCGATGATGTTCCATTTTTACTGTATGAGTAAGACATTCTCTCACGCAACTTACCGTCTGCGTATGGCGACTCGTAAGGTTGGAGGCTAGTATAATCACTGAAAGAGCCATAAGGAGACTCCGTTGATTTGGTATGCCCGAAACTAACCGTGTTTTTTACTTGCAATTTCTTTATACGGTAATCCAATGAAAAACCAATACTATAACGGTCGCGCCCAGAACCTTTCATAACACCTTCTCCGGCATTAAATGAAGCGTCTACTCCGTAACGTAAGTTAGGAGTACCTCCTTCAATATAAAGACTGTGCTTATGATCAAATGCATTGCGCAGTGGCAATACCATCCAATCGGTATCTATCCCACTTTGAACCAATGCGTATTTTTCATAGTATCTATTCAGTCCATCTGCCTCTGTATAAATTCCAGACTGACCTGGTTTAAACAATTCGGCACGGCGTTCAATTTCCAGTTTTTCCGAAGCGTTGGCTAAGTTGTAATCACGTAAGTCGGGCATTTCTACTGTACCTGTAAAATTGTAAGATACACGAATCTCGCCCGGTTTGGGAGTAACGGTAGTAATTACGATCACACCATTCGCTGCACGCGATCCATAAATAGCTGTAGCAGCTGCATCCTTCAAGATAGTCATGCTCTCAATGCGAGTAGGATCTAAATCATATACCTTCTCAATGCTTACTTCAAAACCATCCATGATAAAGGTAGGAAGGTTCGGATTATTTTCCAGATTTGATTTAGAAAGTTGATCTTTATCTAATTCTTTCACTCCAAAACCGGAACGACCACGAACATACATCTCCGGGAGTGCATTCGGATCGGAACCAAACTGAGTGTTGCTAACTAAGCGGAAAGAAGGATCAAATGATTGTAGAGCCCCGATCACATTGGTCTGTGATACTTTGCGCAAATCATCCCCCGAAATCTGCGTAGAACTACCGGTAAAGCTGTTCTTACGCACATTACTATATCCCGTTACGACTACATCTTCCAATGTCTTTACATCATCAACCAATACTATCTCAAGCATCTTTTTACGAGTAGCATCCACTTGAAGAGTTTGCTTTTTCATACCAATAAAAGAAATTTCCAGGGCTACTTTATCACCTTTTACGTCTAGCGTAAACTCACCTTCAATGTTCGTTGAAGTACCTGTACGAGTGCCTCTCACAACAACACTGGCTCCCGGGATCGGTTCGCCATGTGTATCAGTCACTAGACCGCGAATACGATTCTCGCGCTTCTCCGACTGCATTTTGCGAATGACAACAATGCCATCCTTCACCACATAATCAAACCCTTGCGGATTCAATATCAACTTCAGAGTCACATCCCATCTCTCGTTCTTGACGTTGATAGATACGGGTGGAACGCCCTTAAACATTTGTGAATTGTATAGCATATTCACAAATGTCTGTTTTTTCACTGCATCCAAAACACTCTCAATAGAGACATTGTGCAGTTTCAAAGTTACCGTCTTGTCTTGTGACGGCAAAGCCCATGTGCTAAACGTACAGCACACTGCCACTAGAAAACATAGCAGCCATCGTTTTTCTCTCATAAATTAATGATTAAACTTTTGTGTATCTAATATTCTATTTATTGTATTTTCATTCCAGTTCTTCCACTTTATTGTATATCAATATATTCTTACCACTGATTTTGTAAGTCAGATCTCCTGTCAGCTCCAACGCATCCAGAAATGAGTTGATCGTTCCGTAGCGTTTCAAACTGCCGCTATAGGTAATGTCACGCAAGTTCGGGGTTTCATAATAAACCTGTATGTCATACCAGCGTTCGAATGTTTTCATTATATCTCCTAGAGGACGATCATTAAAGATGTACATGCCATTTACCCAACCTACATATTCTTCCAAATTCACCACACGTTTCGTTGAACTATTGGCAAGGACTACAGCCTGTTCTCCCGGTGAAAGAGTAATCGTTTCCGCATTCGGTGTAGAAAATTTCACTTTCCCACGTACCAGAGTCGTGTAGCAAATAGGTGCATCGGCATAAGCATTTACATTGAACGCAGTACCCAGTACGATTACGTCCCCAAGATGCGTCTGCACAACAAACGGATGCTCTTCATCCGCCACAACATCAAAATAGGCTTCACCTTCCAAACGTACAATTCTGCGTTTACCGGCAAAACGTACCGGATAAGTCAATTTGGAACCGGCATTCAAATGAACCGTAGTTCCATCTGCGAGGATTACGGTGTTTTCACCTCCACGCGGTATAACCAGTTCATTTGATTTAGCTGGTTGCTCTTCGACGTTTTTTTCCTCGTGTTGTGTTGTGACGGTAGGTTGGTAAGACAGCACCCCTTTCTTATATTTTACTTGAACACCGTCCACTATTACGCTCACTTCTTTCTTATTCACATCAATCACGCTGCCATCGGGCAAAGTCAGTTGTGCCTGTTGAGTTCCCGGCTGAATCAAGACTTTTCCCTCTTCTTCCGGTGAGATATAATTCGACATGTAGAAAGAAAGAGCGACGGCTAAAGTAACGACAGCCGCAGCAGCCCACCACCAAACCCGGAGAGAACGACGCTTCTGTACTTTCGGCTCCATCCGCCCGATTTTCTGAAGAAAAGATTGATAGGCTTTCTTTGACGAATAATTCTGATATTCTCCAAAGGCGACTCTCAAAGTCTCCCCGTTCTGAAGTTGCCCATATACTTTTTGTAAGTCCGGACATTCCGCCAGCCGTTTTTCAAGGTCTTGTTGCTCCACTTCATTAGCTTCTCCCAAAAGAACCTTTCTCATCAAAGCGGCATCTTGATATACATTTTCGAACTTATTCATCTTATTGCTAACTTTTTAATTAAACATTTGTTTAATTCATCTTTATTATAGATATACATAACTCATGGAAAGGGGTGACAAAAAGAATATATTTTTTTGAGATAAGAGTATGAATAATAGGATTTCAGGGACACATAAATAGCATTATGCTATAATTTAAAAGAGAAAACGCCCATTTTAACAAAGAAAATATGTCCTAATCAATCATTAAAAAGACAAAGAAGTATCAATTTGACTTTTTCTTATTTTAGAGAAATAAACAAAGAATTATGGAATTCATGGAATCCCCCAACCTTTCACGAAGAAATTTATAGCTACGTGTCTTTTGGGTTTTAACAGTATTAATACTTATTTCTAAACGTTCCGCTATCTCTTCCCATGTATATCCCTCAATTCTCATTAAGATAATCCGGCGTTGCTCAGACGGAAGTTCTTCGATATAGTAATAGAGTTGCCGAATAATTTCTTCTTTTACCGTCAATGCATAAATCATATCCTCGTCTTCTACGCTTTCTTCTTCGGCTAAAGAACTCAATATGGTATCATGGATTTGGTTATTGCGTATATACAATAAGGTATTATTATAGCAGGCACGATAAAGATAATTGGTAAGCTCTTTAATATCAGAAAAGGTACGCTTCCCTTCCCATACAGAAATAAAGACTTCCTGTACCAAATCTTCCACCGCATCAGGAACCGGCAATATCTTGGAAACATAAACACATAAAGCAGCATAAAAACGATCGTAGAAATCGCCCCACATCTTTTCATCCTTCCGGTTTACTCCCGCTACTATGGTGTCAATTTTATCGTTCATACTGTCACATTACCTGCGAAAAAAGGAAACAGAATTCACAAAAATCGCCGTAACTACTTACTTTTGCGATAATTATGGATGCAAATATATTGTTTTTTTTCAGAAACGCAGACCTTGCCGGCTTACAAAATAGAAAATAAAATGCAACAAGGTATAAAGACTAGCCTTAAAGAAGAATATAAAAACAAGAAATACTTCGATTAGTAACAACATTATTGGAACTAAAGTCATTACCAATCAAAATATCTCCGAGGCTTGATTATTTATTACTTTCTGTTTATAATGACATATGCTGTTATTCACAGTCGTCACAAAGATATAACTACCTTATTCACAGACATCTTATGTGAACAAGCAGTATCATTCTCACTCTTCACAACCTTTCACCTTCTTCACCAAATACACATTACCCAATCTCGTATGCTGTCGGCTGATACCTGCTACGGTCAGAATTTGCGCCAGTTGGATAGGTGTACAGTTGCGAAGCACGGCGGGAAATCTCTTTTTTAATTCCTGATGAATAATAACAGCGGAGAGTGACAAGCAATCCGGTTCGTTCAACGTGGCAGGTGCGTATGTGTTGCGTACAATGTCTTCTATAGGGTTGACATGATAGTATGCCATGTTATGATATTGCAAAGCATGTTCTTCCTCCTTATTGAACCAGTGGCGGGCACCTGCAAGCAATTCCTCTTTCAGTTGGGCATAGATTTGTGAATATTCTATTCCGGTACAGTCAATATCATGTTCCGCTTCAATGCAGATGAATCTGCGGCTGCCTGTCGGATCGCACAGTAAGTCAGTCCGATTGCTCGTTCCGATGAAAGAGGCGATACGAGGAAGCGACCGGAAATTTTTCTGATAGGCTTTGCAAATGTTGAGGTTGGACATTTGCATCAGATTTTTCAGTAACGGCATCTTTTGCGCTCCGTATTTGTCAAATTCATCCATGTTCAGTAATCCCATCTCGGCTAGGAGGCGTTCGGGATTACCTTGTGCGGTTAATTTCAGATTATCCGAATAATAACGGGCCAGTTGTGGCGGCATTAGCATGCGGCAGAAAGTGGATTTATGCCGCCCTTGCTCTTCGCTGATAAGTATCGGGGCAACGCTGTTGGCTTGTACTTGGCTCATTCCCATCCATTGAGCAGTAAGCCCCAGCATCCAGGTGTGAAAGCTTTTTATCCATATAGGAGCGTCGGATACTCGCTTCGCCAGAGACTTCAACCGATCCGTTCCGTCCCATGCAGGTAGTTCGTCCATATAAAGCCGGAAAGGATGGTAACTTTCCACTTGGGTGGAGTAGATGTATCTTTGAAGATCTTTGTCCCAGCAGTTGATTCCTTCTTTGTGGGCTTCTAGGCAGAAAGTATTCAGTTCTCGCTTGTCTATGCGGCAGAAAGGAATTTCTCGTTGGCCGAATGGGCGAAATTCAGTTTCTTCGGTGAGTAGGTTGTAGCGGAAATCATATCGCACTTTCAAAAAGTCGATCACTTGTTGCGTCAGAAGGACGGGTTGCTTATGTATTTCCTGTTTATGTACTTCTTTCTTATCTGCTTCCTGCTCATGCAATTCTTGTATTTTTGGCTCTTCCTTTAAAGTGTTCGGTGAAACGATGACGTTTGACGATTCTTTCATTAATACCCGTATTCTTTTCGCCAAACGTTTCGAGTTATATTCTAATGTCTTCATATTTTTCTTCTTTTTAAATGAATAAATGTTGTTTTTTCGACCGGTTGATGCTGCTAAGGTATAACATGAAATATGGGGTTTGCAAGTATTTAACTAAGAAAATGTTTATTTTCTCCTGAAATGAAAAACAAGCTTTCTTATGGGGATAAGTCGTTACTTTGTCGTATCTTTAGTACTTGTTTAAGAGAAGCCGACTGGAGTTGTCCGGTTGGCTGACAATAGTTGGCTGAACAGCCGATTCCAGTCGTCCGAATAGCCAATTAAAGTTGTCCTATGATGAAGTTACACACTTAAATTGATAAGAAGTAATGGCTATTGTGTTTGATTGGTATGAAAATCCTAATGCCTCTTCGGAAGAAGAAGAAGCGTTGCATCCACGTATCTTCATGAATGGAAAAGATACGGCACATCCTTACATACTAACGACTGTGAAGATGTGAAAGAAGCATATTTCTTAGAGTAATCACACGAAAGAGTTGATAGATTGAGACTTATCCTCATGTGAAGAGAATGAACAAACATTCAGTAAAGAAAATATATTGGCATAAAACTATATCCTGCATCGTCATATCCCATCAGACAGCCGAATGTATATTATTACCGGTGAACCTATTATTTACGAGAGCAAAGGGTACAAAAAAAAGAGCGAATCATTCCGCTCCACCTTTAAAGAATCCCCATAAATGGGATTCTTCTTTTTCTTCATCTTTCATTTACTCTTTACCTGAAAACGTCTTTTTCCTAATACCTAATCAAAACAATCTTTTTCCTAAAAACTAATCTTAAAATCTAATACCTTAATTTTATAAACTAATACCTTTTAATTATTACCTTTTTCTAATACCTAAAATATAAGTAGTTTCACAACTACACTGCAAAGGTATAGCTGTTTGCGAAAACAGCAAAAGCCATCATGCAAAAAATTACATTCAGACTTATTTTTTTGACTTATGTCAAGAGGTAGGGTAAATTTAGAGTGTAAACCTCACGTTTATTCCCACAACAATCCGTCTTCTCAACAAATCTTTCCTTTTACTCTCTAGTTGCATTCATAATTGAGCAAGTACACAACTAACAAAAAGAAAGCAAAACAGGGAATTTAAAACACAATCTATTACCATTCTATTTAAAAACATACAATCACAAAAAACAATAAGCGGGCTATTTTCGAACAATCTGCATATTTCTAACTCAAAATTACGGCGATTTTTTCAGTCAAACCGGATTCCTCCCCGGATTTTCAGAAGCAAAAACAGCTTGAAGATACAAGTCTCGCAACTTTTCCGTAACTTTGCAGCGTTTGATAATAAATAAGATAGGAATGGATTTTAAGTACGACGTAATTGTAATTGGTGCCGGACATGCTGGTTGTGAAGCAGCGGCAGCCGCAGCTAATTTAGGTTCCAAGACTTGTCTCATCACTATGGACATGAACAAGATTGGGCAGATGAGTTGCAACCCGGCTGTAGGAGGAATCGCCAAAGGACAAATTGTACGTGAAATAGATGCACTGGGTGGACAAATGGGATTGGTGACAGATGAAACAGCCATTCAGTTCCGAATTCTAAACCGTTCGAAAGGCCCTGCCATGTGGAGTCCCCGCGCCCAATGCGACCGGGCTAAGTTCATTTGGTCCTGGCGGGAGAAACTGGAAAATACACCCAACCTTCATATCTGGCAAGATACGGTATGCGAACTGCTCGTTGAAAACGGTGAGGTTACCGGATTGGTCACTGCGTGGGGTGTCACCTTCAAAGCGAAATGTATCGTGCTCACCGCAGGCACTTTCCTCAACGGACTGATGCACGTAGGTCGCCATCAATTACCGGGAGGAAGAATGGCCGAACCGGCTTCTTATCAATTGACCGAATCCATCGCCCGTCACGGCATCACCTATGGAAGAATGAAAACCGGTACTCCGGTACGAATCGATGCACGCAGCGTTCATTTTGACCAAATGGAAACACAAGACGGCGAATGTGACTTCCACAAGTTCTCCTTCATGAATACCAGCACGCACCACTTAAAGCAACTTCAATGCTGGACATGTTACACTAACGAAGAAGTACATCGGATTTTGCGCGAAGGTTTGCCCGATTCTCCCCTATTCAACGGACAGATACAAAGTATCGGACCCCGTTATTGCCCGAGCATCGAAACCAAAATTGTTACTTTCCCCGATAAAAACCAGCACCAGTTATTCTTGGAACCGGAAGGAGAAACAACACAAGAGTTATATCTTAACGGATTCTCTTCTTCACTTCCGATGGAAATACAAATTGCGGCACTGAAACAAATCCCGGCTTTCAAAGATCTGGTCATCTATCGTCCGGGATATGCTATCGAATATGACTACTTCGATCCGACCCAATTAAAACATACGTTGGAATCGAAGATTATCAAAAACCTGTTCTTTGCCGGACAAGTGAACGGCACTACCGGATACGAGGAAGCAGGAGGACAAGGATTGGTAGCCGGCATCAATGCGCATATCAACTGCCACGGCGGAGAAGCATTTACTCTAGCCCGCGACGAAGCATATATTGGCGTATTAATCGACGATTTGGTTACCAAAGGTGTGGATGAACCCTACCGTATGTTTACCTCCCGTGCAGAATATCGCATTTTGCTTCGCATGGACGATGCGGATATGCGCCTGACAGAAAAAGCATTTAAGCTTGGATTGGCAAAGAAAGACCGCTATCAATTGGTAAGAAGCAAGAAGGAAGCTGTGGAACAAATCGTCTCTTTCGCACGCAACTATTCGATGAAACCGGCATTAATTAATTATGCTCTCGAAAAGATAGGAACAACTCCCCTGCGTCAAGGGTGCAAGTTGATAGAAATTCTAAACCGTCCGCAGGTGACAATTGAGAATATAATAGAACATGTTCCGGCGTTTCAACGGGAACTGGAGAAAGCGACAAGTTCGGATCAAGATCGAAAAGAAGAGATTCTCGAAGCGGCTGAAATTTTAATCAAGTATCAAGGATACATTGACAGAGAACGAATGATTGCTGAAAAGCTGGCACGCTTGGAGAGCATAAAGATCAAAGGAAAATTTGATTATTCCACCATTCAGTCCCTATCCACCGAAGCTCGGCAAAAGTTGGCAAAGATAGATCCGGAGACGATTGCGCAGGCGAGCAGAATTCCGGGAGTCTCTCCAAGTGACATCAACGTACTGCTCGTGCTTTCGGGACGATAGGCGGTAACGTTTCACGTGAAACAAATCATTTAAAGAAACGATATAATTCAATGATTATGAGCAAAGAAACACTAATCAAAAGTATTCGGGAAGTACCCGATTTTCCGATCCCCGGAATCCTATTCTACGATGTCACCACCCTATTCAAAGATCCATGGTGCCTGCAAGAATTATCAAACATTATGTTTGATATGTATAAGGATAAAGGGATCACCAAAGTAGTAGGAATAGAATCAAGGGGCTTCATCATGGGACCGATTTTAGCCACCCGCCTGAACGCCGGTTTCATTCCTATCCGCAAGCCCGGCAAGCTCCCTGCAGAAACAATTGAAGAAAGCTACGACAAGGAATACGGAAAGGACACCGTGCAAATTCACAAAGATGCACTGGATGAAAACGACGTAGTTTTATTACACGACGACTTGCTGGCAACAGGAGGTACGATGAAAGCGGCTTGCGAATTGGTGAAAAGATTAAAACCTAAAAAGGTATATGTAAACTTCATCATTGAATTGAAAGAACTGAATGGGAAATCAGTATTCGGAGACGACGTAGAAGTAGAATCGGTATTGACTTTATAAAGGATTTGCATCTATATTGCAGAGAATATGTCAAAAGTAAGCAGCTAGCGATCTCTCATACCTAACGATTATGAATGTAGAACCGGAAAGCAAAACCAATGAATATCTGAAAGGGATTGTAGCCAACCTTCCCGAGAAACCGGGTATTTACCAATACCTGAATACGGAAGGAACGATTATATACGTTGGAAAGGCAAAAAATCTAAAGAAAAGAGTCTATTCTTATTTCAGCAAAGAGCATGAGCCGGGAAAGACGCGAGTACTGGTCAGCAAAATCGCTGATATTCGCTATATCGTAGTCAACACAGAAGAAGATGCGTTATTGCTGGAGAATAATCTGATAAAGAAATATAAGCCGCGCTACAACGTTCTGTTAAAGGACGACAAGACCTACCCTTCTATTTGCGTGCAGAATGAATACTTTCCGAGAGTCTTCAAAACAAGAAAGGTTATCAGGAACGGCTCCTCTTATTATGGCCCGTACAGTCACATTCCATCAATGTATGCGGTATTGGACCTGATAAAGCATTTATATCCCTTGCGCACATGCAATTTAAACCTAAGTCCGGAAAACATACGGGCGGGCAAATTTAATGTATGTCTGGAATATCATATAAAAAACTGCGCCGGGCCATGCATCGGATTGCAATCACAGGAAGAATATCTCAAAAACATAGATGAAATCAAGGAAATCCTGAAAGGGAATACACAAGATATCAGCCGTATGTTGCTGGAAAGGATGCAGACGCTGGCCGGCGAAATGAAGTTTGAAGAGGCACAGAAGGTTAAAGAGAAGTATCTTTTGATTGAGAGTTATCGTTCGAAATCGGAAGTAGTAAGCTCCGTATTGCACAATATCGACGTATTCTCAATCGAAGAAGACGAGTCGAACTCTGCTTTCATCAATTATCTGCACATTACAAATGGTGCCATCAATCAGGCTTTCACGTTCGAATACAAAAAGAAGCTGAACGAATCAAAAGAGGAGCTTTTAAGGCTTGGTATTATCGAAATGCGGGAACGCTATAAAAGCCAATCCAGAGAGATTATAGTGCCTTTTGAACTCGATTTGGAGTTAAACAATGTCGTATTTACCGTTCCACAGCGGGGAGATAAGAAGAAATTGCTGGATCTTTCGGTTCTAAACGTGAAACAGTACAAGGCCGATCGCCTAAAACAGGCGGAAAAATTGAATCCGGAGCAAAGAAGCATGCGTTTAATGAAAGAAATTCAGCAAGAGTTGCATTTGGAAAGACCGCCGCTACAAATCGAGTGTTTTGATAACTCAAACATACAGGGTTCTGATGCCGTGGCAGCCTGTGTTGTATTTAAGAAGGCCAAGCCATCAAAGAAAGATTACCGGAAATACAATATAAAGACGGTTGTAGGGCCTGATGACTATGCTTCCATGAAAGAGGTCGTCAGAAGGCGTTATCAACGCGCTATCGAAGAGAATTCTCCTCTACCCGACCTGATTATCACTGATGGTGGAAAAGGTCAAATGGAGGTCGTCAGAGAAGTCGTTGAAGACGAACTGAATCTGGCTATTCCTATTGCCGGACTGGCAAAGGATAACCGCCACCGCACATCGGAACTGCTTTTTGGATTTCCTCCGCAGACGATTGGCATCAAACAGCAAAGCCCATTATTCTGTCTGCTGACACAGATTCAGGATGAAGTACACCGTTTTGCTATTAGTTTCCATCGTGATAAACGCAGCAAAAGACAAGTTGCGTCCGCACTGGATAATATCAAAGGCATCGGAGAAAAGACAAAAACAGCACTTTTGAAAGAGTTTAAGAGCGTAAAACGAATAAAAGAAGCCTCTTTTGAGGAGATTGCCGTTATCATCGGAGAAGCGAAAGCCAAGACCGTAAAAGAGGGATTAAGCAATGAATCATCAAAAGATGAATAAGAAGCCGGCGGAGTGGAGCCAGTTATCTTCCTATCATTTTTAGGCCTAAATAATAAACCATTAAAGCTTTCGGCAAAACCTTATAATATTTTCCCGCCAACACACCGTTTTCTCTTCCGAATTTTGTAAATTTGCCTTTCCTAACCACGAAATAGAATAAATAACAATGCGAATAGTTATACAACGGGTAAGCCATGCGTCAGTAACCATTGAAGGACACTGCAAATCGTCCATCGGAAAAGGGATGCTGATATTAGTTGGCATCGAAGAATCAGACGGGCAGGAAGACATCGACTGGCTCTGCAAAAAGATAGTAAATCTACGTATCTTCGACGATGAAAATGGGGTGATGAACAAGTCTATTTTAGAAGATGGAGGCGAAATTTTAGTTATCAGCCAGTTCACGCTACACGCTTCTACCAAAAAGGGAAATCGCCCCTCCTACATCAAAGCTGCCAAACCGGATGTCTCTATCCCACTCTACGAGCAATTCTGCAAAGATTTAAGCGGTGCACTGGGAAAAGAAATAGGCACAGGAATCTTCGGAGCAGACATGAAAGTTGAACTTTTAAACGACGGTCCTGTTACTATATGCATGGATACCAAAAACAAAGAATAGATATTCCATACTAATCATCAATCACTAATCATTAAAAAAATGACTCTGGAAGAAGCACAGAAACAAGTGGACCAATGGGTGAAAACATACGGTGTCCGCTACTTCAGCGAGTTGACCAATATGGCAGTCCTGACGGAAGAAGTAGGAGAACTGGCCCGTGTCATGGCCCGCAAATATGGCGACCAATCCTTCAAAGAAGGAGAAAAAGACAATATAGATGAAGAGATAGCAGACGTCTTATGGGTGCTTCTCTGCATCGCCAACCAGACGGGAGTAGACATCACTGACGCTTTCCGGAAAAGCATGGAGAAGAAAACGAAACGAGATAATAAAAGACATATCAACAACCCAAAACTGAAAGATCATGGAAGAGAATAACTCACAGCCCAACAAGTACAAGGCCGCATTGGCAAAGTATAATACCAATCTGAGCGATGCAGATATTCAAGCTCGCGTAGCTGAATTGATTGAGAAAAAAGTGCCGGAGAACAACACGGAGGACGTTAAGAAATTCCTGTTCAACTGCATTGATCTGACCACCCTGAACAGTACGGACAGCGACGAAAGCGTGATGCACTTTACTGAAAAAGTCAATCAGTTTGACGACGAATATCCTGATCTGAAAAACGTAGCAGCCATCTGTGTGTACCCCAACTTTGCAGCCATCGTTAAAAACACGCTGGAAGTAGACGGAGTCAATATCGCCTGTGTATCAGGAGGTTTCCCCTCTTCACAGACATTCATTGAAGTGAAAGTGGCAGAAACAGCACTGGCCATTGCAGACGGTGCAGACGAAATAGATATTGTGATTTCCATCGGCAAGTTCCTTAGCGGAGACTACGAAGGAATGTGCGAAGAAATACAGGAACTAAAAGAAGTTTGCAAGGAACGCCACCTCAAAGTAATCCTCGAAACAGGCGCATTAAAGAGTGCTTCCAACATCAAGAAAGCCTCTATCCTATCCATGTATTCGGGCGCAGACTTCATCAAGACATCTACCGGAAAGCAGCAGCCTGCCGCAACGCCGGAAGCCGCTTACGTGATGTGTGAAGCTATCAAAGAATACTATCAGAAGACAGGAAACAAGATTGGATTCAAACCGGCAGGTGGTATCAACACTGTTAACGATGCGATTATTTACTACACTATTGTAAAAGAACTATTAGGTAAAGAATGGCTTGACAACCAACTGTTCCGCCTGGGAACCAGCCGTTTAGCCAACCTCCTCCTTTCCGACATCAAAGGCGAAGAAATCAAGTTCTTCTAAAAATTAAAGGCTACATTAGCAATCAAATACGCCTTGCCGCGCGACTCCCGTATCACGGGAATCGACGCGGTATTTTTTATTTAAGAAAAACTAAACATAGTTACTGGACAATTCGGAAAAATAATTATCTTTGTAAATGGTTTAGCGATGAAAATATAGCTAATTAGTTATATTAGAGAACGTTTCATTTATTACCACTTCCTGGAATTCGGCAAAATTCAAAGTTATGAATGGTAATAAGCAAACGGGTCTCACGCACCTTCATGTATATAATTTTGTTATATATCGAATGGAGCGTGGGACTGTTGCTTGTATACTCATAACGGCTTGCCGAAGCCTCAGGAAAATACATGGCAACAGTTCTCACGCTTTTCATGAACTTTATGGAGGTATTAAGGATGGACGCTTACACGAGAACCTTACGATTCAATCACAACCCTCTGAATCTCATCCTCGGAACAGAGAAAAAGAAGGGGCTACGCATCGGTTATATGGAAGCTGGACTGCAAGGCTTCTATCTCAACTCCATGGAGACCGGAGTCCATCCCCAAAAGTTATCCAGACTGCTGGCAGAAGAGTTCCACTGCACCGATACCGAGTCCGTCACCGGATTATTCCAGTTCCTGATCAACGAAGGAGACAGAGTCTCCTACCAGATTATGCTCCCCTACTTACTCTCCACAGAGAACATCAACGAGTTCGAAAGTATCATCCAAAAGCGCTTTTTCGGAGTAGAACGCTTCATTCAGCAAGGAAAGAATCTATACAGATTCGTGAAATATACAGAGGAAAGAAGAGACCCGATTATATGGATAAATAACTTAGAAAAAGGGATTATCGGATGGGACATGGGATTGCTTGTCAGCTTGGCGCGCGCCTCCCAAACATGCGGGCACATCAGCAAGGAACAAGCCTGGAAGTACATAGAACAAGCAGCCCAATTATGTTCGTTAGATCTTCATACAGCTGAAGAAATAGACAAGAGTTTCCTTTTAGGAAAAGCGATGAAATCGGGAAAGATAGAAGATTGGGATCGATTATTATCGTGCTATTCACTCCTGGGCAGGCACAGGAAGTAACTATTTTTCGCGGTCTACCACGTAATCCAAGTAAGCCCGGAGAGCTACACAAATATCAGATTCCGGCAAAGAAGCCAATAAATCAAAAGCCTTTTGCTTATATACATTCATCGTCTGAACGGCATATTCAATGCCCCCGTTTTCTTTGATAAACGAGATCAAATGGGCAATTTCATCGAGAGTAGCTGCACCCTCCTTTACCTTGATTGCCAATTCTTGCGCCTCATCGTTTTTTGTTGTGTTCAATACATACAAAGCGGGCAATGTCAGTTTACCTTCAAGCATATCATTACCAGTCGGTTTGCCTATCGCTCTATTATCAAAGTAATCGAAAATATCATCTTTTATCTGAAAGCAGATACCAATATATTCGCCCAACAAACGGGCTAGTTCGGCTTCTCCCTCCCCTACACCTACCGAAAAAGCGGCAGCTTTCGTACAGGCGGCAAAAAGAGCGGCAGTCTTCTTACGGATTACATCAAAGTAAACCTCCTCAGAAAAGCTATGATTACTTACATTTGAAAGCTGAAGCAACTCGCCGTCAGCAAGATCCTGTCCAAGAGTAGACACCAGTTGAATAATGCGGTGACTGTTCGTCAGTTCGGCATGCACCAGACTGGTTGCCAGTAGATAGTCGCCCGTCAGCACGGCTACTTTATTATTAAAGATAGCATTCACCGAGAGTTGTCCACGACGTTCGGTACTTTCATCCACGACGTCGTCATGTACCAAACTGGCTGTATGAAGAAGTTCCAATGAAACAGCCGCATGAAGGGTGGAAGGACATACAGCACCATAAAGACGTGCCACCAGCAAAACAAGAATAGGACGCATCATCTTACCATTCCTCTGCCGTATGTGAGATACGACACTATCGAGCAATGCATTTGAACTGGAGAGAGAACTATCAAAAAGTTCTTTGAAGTCTCTCAGTTCTGCTTCAATCGGAGTTCTGATGAGTGAGATGCTGTCCATTAATTACACAATTTGAGCACAAAAGTAATAATAAAACGCTGAATACCGTATTTTTTTGTACTTTTACCATGAAAAATTAATTAAATCTATGGATTCAAGTAATAAATTATTTCTTTTAGACGCTTATGCACTGATATACCGGGCGTATTACGCCTTTATTAAGAACCCAAGAATCAATTCCAAAGGATTCAATACTTCAGCTATACTGGGTTTTGTAAACACCCTCGAAGAAGTGCTGAAAAAAGAGAATCCCACTCATATAGGAGTAGCCTTCGACCCTGCAGGACCTACCTTCCGCCACGAAGCTTTCGAACAATATAAAGCGCAGCGTGAAGAAACTCCGGAAGCGATCCGCCTTTCCGTACCTATTATAAAGGATATTATTCGTGCTTACCGCATCCCTATTCTGGAAGTTGCAGGCTACGAAGCCGACGACGTGATAGGTACGCTTGCCACCGAAGCCGGCCGCCAAGGTATCACCACCTATATGATGACTCCCGACAAAGATTACGGGCAGTTGGTAAGCGACAAGGTATTTATGTACCGTCCCAAGCACACAGGAGGTTTCGAAGTGATGGGTGTTGAAGAAGTGAAAGCTAAGTTTGACATTCAGTCTCCGGCACAAGTGATTGACATGCTCGGACTGATGGGAGACTCTTCGGATAATATCCCCGGATGTCCCGGAGTAGGAGAAAAGACTGCTCAAAAACTGATTTCCGAATTCGGAAGCATCGAAAACTTATTAGAACATACCGACCAACTGAAGGGTGCACTGAAAACAAAAGTGGAAACGAACCGGGAAATGATTACTTTCTCGAAATTCCTCGCCACGATTAAAATCGATGTGCCCATCCAACTTGAAATGGATTCTCTTGTCCGCGAAGAAGCAGACGAAGATTCACTTCGCAGCATTTTCGAAGAACTGGAATTTAGAACGCTCATCGACCGGGTACTAAAAAAAGAGGTTTCCGGAAATGGAATAACCTCCACTCCCGGAAGCAAAGTAGCCACCGGAAAAAGCGCCCCCTCTCCTCTTCCACTTTTTCCCGAAGAAGGAGGCGGAATACAAGGCGATTTGTTTGCGAATTTCACGCCCAATGAGCCGAATGAAGCAAAAAAATCAAATCTAGAGACATTAGAATCGCAGCCACACAACTATCAACTCATTGATACAGAGAAGAAAAGAAGAGAAATTATTCAAAAGTTACTTACATCGAAAATCCTCTCGTTAGATACGGAAACCACCGGAACCGAACCAATGGATGCCGAATTGGTCGGAATGAGTTTTTCCATTGCCGAAAATGAAGCGTTTTATGTTCCTGTTCCATCAGATCGGGACGAAGCGTTAAAAATCGTAAAGGAGTTCCGCCCGGTCTTCGAAAATGAGAATTCGTTAAAAGTCGGACAGAATATCAAGTACGATATGATCGTTCTTCAAAATTATGGTGCAGTAGTAAAAGGTCCGCTTTTCGATACGATGATCGCTCACTATGTTCTTCAACCGGAACTTCGTCATGGCATGGATTATCTGGCAGAAATTTATCTGCATTATCAGACCATCCATATTGACGAACTGATAGGCCCCAAAGGAAAGAATCAGAAGAACATGCGCGACCTTGACCCGAAAGATGTATATCTGTACGCTTGCGAAGATGCGGACATCACTCTGAAACTGAAAAACGTATTGGAGAAAGAGCTGAAAGAGAATGACGCCGAACGTTTATTCTATGATATAGAAATGCCTCTTGTTCCGGTATTAGTCAATATCGAACGGAACGGAGTATTACTGGACACGGAAGCACTGCAACAATCATCCGCTCATTTCACCGCCCAGATGGAGCAAATCGAAAAAGAAATCTACGAGCTGGCCGGTGAGACCTTCAACATCGCTTCACCCAAGCAAGTCGGCGAAGTCTTGTTTGACAAGCTGAAGATTATAGAAAAAGCAAAAAAGACCAAGACCGGGCAGTATGTCACCTCGGAAGAAGTGCTCGAAAGCCTCCGGCATAAACATCCTGTGGTAGAAAAGATTCTGGAACATCGCGGACTGAAAAAGCTATTGGGCACGTATATCGATGCGCTTCCCCTACTTATCAACCCACGCACAGGAAGGGTGCATACCTCTTTCAACCAGACTGTAACCGCTACGGGACGCCTTAGTTCAAGTAACCCGAACTTACAGAATATCCCTATCCGCGACGAGAATGGAAAAGAAATCCGTAAAGCATTCATCCCCGATGAAGGCTGCCTCTTCTTCTCTGCCGACTATTCGCAGATCGAATTGCGTATTATGGCACACCTTAGCGAGGATAAGAATATGATTGATGCTTTCCTTAGCAACCACGATATTCATGCTGCCACCGCTGCCAAAATCTATAAGATTGATCTGAAAGATGTAGGTTCTGACATGCGCCGTAAAGCCAAGACTGCCAATTTCGGTATCATCTATGGCATATCCGTATTTGGCCTTGCCGAACGAATGAATGTAGACCGCAAAGAAGCCAAAGAACTAATCGACGGTTATTTTGAAACTTATCCGGGAGTGAAAGCCTATATGGACAAAAGTATTCAGGTGGCCCAGGAAAAAGGTTATGTAGAAACAATTTTCCATCGGAAGCGCTTTTTGCCGGACATCAATTCCCGGAATGCCGTTGTACGCGGATATGCGGAACGAAATGCCATCAACGCCCCTATCCAGGGAAGTGCGGCAGATATTATAAAAGTAGCAATGGCACGTATCTATCAACGGTTCCAAACCGAAGGAATACAAGCCAAAATGATCCTGCAAGTACATGACGAATTAAACTTCAGCGTTCCCGTCAATGAAAAAGAGCGCGTAGAAGAAATTGTCATTGAAGAAATGGAGAAAGCATACCGCATGCACGTCCCCTTGAAAGCAGATTGCGGATGGGGCAAAAACTGGCTTGAGGCACATTAAACCATTAAGTGAATAAAGGCCACCTTAATAAGGAATTGCTATCTTTTAGATACTAATTGCGCAGAGTGACTCCACCTTATACGAGTGTCTCCGCTTACAAAATAGAAGCAAGTATAGGTAATAACATTATTTAACTCATTATCCAGAAAGCTAGAAAAAGGATTCCTTTTTCGACGAAGTGATTCATTCTATATCCGGCAGATTGACTGCCGGATATTTTTTTGTCACCAATCTTGGCAAAAAGCAACCCATCTCCCGCCCTACCTGTTGACATTTTGATAATATTTTATCTTCTAAAATGCATAAATACCAAATTAATATGTAGATTTGCAGCGAAAAACTAATGCATTTGATAGACAAATGAAAGTATAACTCAAAAAATTAAATAGCCATGAAAGCAAAAGTATCTTTAAAAATGTTCGTTTTATCTGCAGCTCTTCTTGTTGTATCGCTTGCTACTTCTGCACGTAGCTACGACAATCAATTGATTTATAATCCAATCGAAGAGAATGGTATGACAGTGGGACAGACCGTTTACAAAATGGACGGAAACACACTTGCCAACTACATGAAGTACAACTACAAGTACGATGACAATAAACGTATGATTGAAAGCGAAGCCTTAAAGTGGAATAGCAGCAAGGACGAATGGGAAAAAGACCTACGCATCAACTATATGTATGAAGGCAAGACCGTTACTACCAATTATTATAAATGGAACGCTAAAAAACAAGCCTACGTACTGGTACCCGAAATGACCGTTACGATGGATAATACAAATATGTAACATAAACTCTCTCTCATTCTAATATTCTAACAAAAAAAGATACGCCGCTTCTGCTGAAGAAGTGGCGTATTGCAATTTATAAGGTCTACATTACAAAACAAAGAAACGCTCTTGCAGTTCTTTTAGATAACTTCGGGAAATCATCAGATCGTTCTTATCATGGAAAGGCGGATAAAGCTGGCAACACTTACCATCAATCATTGCCAGATAATTAACATTTACAATAGCCGATTGGCTAATCTGCACAAAAGCTTGTGAATAACTGATAATATCTTCTGCTTTTGTATTCCGTTTCAAATTCAGGCGAGTCTGATTAAACAAGACTACCTGCCATTGACGTTTGTCTTTCAGATACTCAAAAAAGCCGATTTCTTCCAGGCGTAAAAGCTTGAACCCCGTCACTGTGCTAATCATAAACATGCCTTGTTGTGGCATTAATGCACTGATAGAAGAGGCAAAAGAAGGCAAAAGAGGAAGCGAAGCAGAGGTCATCGCCTTCCGGTAACGCTCCATAATCACTTTCAGGTCTTCCGCTTCAAAAGGCTTTAACAGGAAGTCGAAAGCCGACTCACGCAATGCCTGAAGCAAGTATTTATCATAAGAGGTGTAAAACACCACCTTCATATCCCACAAAATATCCTCTCTAATTTCACTTAGCAGGTTAAGCCCCAATGTGTCCGGAAGCTCCACATCGAGAAACAACAAATCCGGATGCAACTCCATAATCATCTTTTTACCCTTTGCACCATTCCCTGCAATTCCTTTTACTTCAAATTCACGATAGGGCTCTAACTCGCGGCGCAAAGCATCAATCGCTGTACGTTCATCGTCAACGATGACTACCTTATACTTTTCTTCTGTCTCCATCATAAATCATAAGAAAAACGAAACGGGATATATACCGACACTTGCGTACCGGTTTGTCCATCGCTTCTGTTGGTTATATCAAAACGTATTTTATCACTTTTATTCTTTGTATTCAGTAATTGGATGGTCTGATAAAGCACTTTCAGCCCTGTGCCAGTCCCCCGTGTGGCGGAAGCCACTTGCGGAAGATATCCGCGTCCGTTGTCAGTAATCGTCATGCGAATCCCATTTGTTTCACGGGAAACATATACACTTAGTTCCTTTTTTTCGTCCTTTCCCGCCAGTCCATGCTTAATCGCATTTTCTACCGGAATTTGTACAATCATAGAAGGAATCATAATGCGGGTCGCATCTAATCCGTCCTCCACTGTGACTGTCGCAACAAACTCTTCCCCCACACGCCCGCGCTCCAATTCGATGTATGTACGCACGAAATCCAGTTCATCTTGCAAGGATACACTCAACTTCTCGGTCAGTTCGAGGCTCCGACGAAGATACTTCACCAGCTCCATCAGATTATGTTTCACCTCTTCCGAGCCGTTAAACTGGTTGATTTCACGTCCCAATACATTAAAAGTGAAATGAGGAGAAATACGGCTCCGCAAGTTCTCCATGCGAACCCGGTTGATTTGTTGGAAGAAACGCTGACGAAGAAACTCCCTCTTTTTACGCATATACCAGACAACCACCACTACTCCCGCCACAAGCAGCACGCAGACAAGCACCCAGATAAATACGCTCAATTTGAGCACCCTCATCTCTCCTGCCTGTCGCTGAATCTGCATTTCTTTACGAAGCACGATTGTATCTTGCCGGTAGCGCATATCCAGTTCGGCAACACGCATCTGTACTCGTTCGCTACGAATGGAATCATCCAGATGACAATCGCGTTTCAGATACTCATAGGCATGACGGTAATCACCAATCTGCTCAAAATAATGTTGTAGATACTGATTGCGTATAGTCAGCATATTGGCGTCAAGATGCCCGACAGGAGCAGTCCGGGCAATCATTGTTTTCGCTTGAGCTATATTTCCTTTCTTCAATGCCAGTTCAATCATCTGGGTTTCGATGTAATGTACAGCCGAGTTATGCTGTATATCGGAGAAGAACCGATAACTCTCGTCCAGACAGGACTGTGCGGAGTCCAGTTTGTCAGTCAGCAGGTACAGTTCTCCCAGGTTTACTTTGATAAAATTCTGTTCAAACACCATCTGCGGATAAGAAGAGACGAGCACATCGGCCCTGCGCATATATTTCAAGGCTTCCTGATAGTCTTTCCGGTAATAATAATGATTACCGCGATTGTTGAGATAAGTCCATCGTTCGCTCACGTTCATCTCATCGAAATACTGTCCGGCCAATTCATAGTAATGATTGGATAAATCGAAATCCCGCAGCTCCATATAGGTTTGCCCTAATCCGTAGTAGACAGGGAATTTCGCGTGCTCGGACAAGTTTAGCGAATCACAGAGAAACAGAGCACGACGATAATACGAAGCAGTGTGTGCCAAGTCACTGCGATGCAGGTAGGCATCAGCAGTATTGATACAAATATCCGGGAGCAGGTGCAGTTTCTTTCCTTTCAGACGATATTCGTAGGCTTTCTTATAGTCGGTAATTGCAGAATCAGGGCGGTTCAGTTGCATCCACACGTTGCCTTCGACATTATAAACATCGGATAATACATCATTCCATTGGGGAGATTGGAGAGATTGGGAAGCATTGCGGGAAAATTCCTTTACCCGGCGGTTGTAATAGAGTATAGAATCAAAATCGGAAGAGACAAAGAATGTTTTCCCATAAAGGGCAAGCAGACGATAATAGACCTGGGAATCTTGCGCCTGTATCAGTGCATCAAGCACCTGTGAGCGGGAATAATGCACATTGGAAAACAAAGAATCCTGTACACGAACTTCCAGAGAATCAACCAACACCTGTTCGCACGAAGAGTTATTGCGGTGTCTATCAGCATATCCGCAACTCAACAACATCAACAGCCCCAACAGTCCAAATAGTTTCATAGCAGTCTTCCGATTCATCAGTCCCCTTATTCATGTCATGTTTTGAATGTGACAAAAATACATTATTTATCCTGAATCCCAGCGAATTTTATTATTTTTTTTAATACCTTTGTGCCCATATAAATATGAGTAACTGACCTAATGAGTCCACTGAACTTCACCCACATTTTGACACAGGCAGTCGATGAGCTATCGGAAAGCGAATCTTATAAAGGACTGTTTCATCAGCACAAAGATGGCGAACCACTGCCCTCTGCTAAAGTCTTGTATGAAATTATTGAGCTTTCACGCTCCATTCTCTTCCCCGGATACTACGGAAATTCTACTATTAACAGCCGGACAATTAATTATCACATCGGCGTCAACATTGAAAAATTGTTTGACTTACTTTGTGAGCAAATCCTGGCCGGATTGTGTTTTAGCACTTCCATAGAGGGGAAATGCAACGTCTGCTCCGACTCGAAACGGGAAGAGGCAGCACGTCTTGCTGCTAAATTTATCAGTAAGTTACCCGCCATGAGAAGAATACTGGCAACCGATGTGGAAGCCGCCTATAACGGTGACCCGGCTGCCGAAAGCTATGGGGAGGTAATTTTTTGCTATCCGGCCATTAAAGCGATCAGCAATTACCGTATCGCGCATGAACTACTGGAACTGGGTGTTCCTTTGATTCCTCGCATCATCACGGAGATGGCGCATAGCGAAACGGGAATTGATATCCATCCGGCCGCAAAGATTGGCACTCACTTCACTATCGACCACGGTACGGGTGTCGTTATCGGTGCCACGAGTATTATCGGAAATAACGTCAAGCTATATCAGGGCGTCACACTGGGAGCCAAGAGTTTCCCGCTGGATGCCGACGGAAAACCAATCAAGGGAATCCCCCGCCATCCGATCCTGGAAGACAATGTGATTGTTTATTCCAACGCCACTATTTTGGGAAGAATCACCATCGGACGTGACGCAACCGTAGGCGGTAATATCTGGGTAACGGAGAATGTTCCTGCAGGAGCAAGAATCGTACAAACTAAAGCAAAAAAATAAAATCAAAAGAATCTATATGAGCGAACAATTCGAGATGATAGCCAAGACTTTCCAGGGACTGGAAGAGATACTTGCAGAAGAACTGACAGCATTAGGAGCCAACGACATTCAAATAGGACGCCGCATGGTTTCATTCACAGGGGATAAACGTATGATGTATAAGGCGAATTTTTGCCTTCGCACCGCCATCCGTATCCTGAAACCAATTAAAAACTTTACAGCCAAAGATGCCGATGAGGTTTATAATCAAATACAGGCTATTCCATGGGAAGAATATCTCAATGTGAACAAGACGTTCGCTATCGATGCAGTAGTATTCAGCGATGAGTTCCGCCATTCGAAATTCGTTTCGTATAAGGTGAAAGATGCGATTGTGGATTATTTCCGTGATAAAACAGGAAAACGTCCGTCGGTACGTATCAACAATCCGGATGTACTTCTGAATATTCATATTGCACAGACTACCTGTACGTTGTCTTTGGACTCGTCCGGAGAATCACTTCACCGTCGCGGTTATCGCCAGGAAGCAGTAGAAGCCCCGTTAAATGAGGTATTGGCTGCCGGCATGATTCTAATGACCGGATGGCGCGGAGAATGTGATTTGATCGACCCGATGTGTGGTTCGGGTACTATCCCTGTTGAAGCGGCACTGATTGCTAAGAATATCGCTCCGGGAGTATTCCGTAAAGGGTTTGCTTTTGAGAAATGGGTAGATTTCGATGCGGATATGTTCGATGAGATTTACAATGATGACAGTCAGGAGCGCGAATTTGCTCATAAGATTTACGGATACGACAACAATCCGAAAGCTAATGAGATTGCGACTCATAATATAAAAGCTGCCGGTGTATCGAAAGACATCGTGTTGAAGCTGCAACCGTTCCAGCAGTTTGAACAGCCACAGGAAAAGTCGATTATCATCACTAATCCGCCATACGGTGAACGTATTTCCACTAATGATTTGCTTGGACTTTATCAGATGATCGGTGAACGTCTGAAACATGCGTTTGTAGGAAACGAGGCATGGGTGCTTTCTTATCGGGAAGAGTGTTTCGACCAGATTGGTCTGAAAGCAAGTCAGAAAGTTCCTTTGTTCAATGGACCGTTGGAGTGTGAGTTCCGCAAATATGAGATTTTTGACGGAAAATACAAAGAGTTCAAGAGCCAGGAAGAGGGGGAAGAAAAGAAAGAGGCTGAAGGAGAACAGGCTCCAAGATTCAGAGAAAGAAAAGAATTTAAGCCACGCCGCGAAGGTGAGTTCAAACCGCGTCGGGATGGTGAATCCAGACCTCGCAGAGAGGGAGAATACAAGCCACGCAGAGAAGGTGGTGAGTTCAAAGGTGGTGACAGAGATAGAAAGCCACGGGGAGAATTTCGCGGAGGAAGAGATTCGAGAGGCCCGAGAGAGTTTAAAGGAAATCGGGAGCCGAGGATTCCGAAGAAGGAAGAGGAATAAACCATTCTAATTCCAACAACTTATTCACCCTGTAATTCGCTAGTTAATAATTAATTAAAAACTTGAAGTTCCAAATTGGAACTTCAAGTTTACACCATAGTTCTAATGTTCAGTCACAAATTGGAACCTGTCTAAACAAAAAAAGATGGATGATATAGCCATTATAGAAAACAAAATATACGAAATCAGAGGGCAAAAAGTTATGCTTGACTTTGATTTGGCAGAAATGTATGGAGTTGAGACTAAACGCCTCAAAGAACAAGTACGTCGTAATATTGAACGCTTTCCTGCTGAATTCATGTTCGAGCTAACAAAGGAAGAAGTTGCAATTTCAAGGTCGCAAATTGCGACCTTGAAAACAGGACAAGGATATAACATCAAATATCTTCCGTTTGCATTTACTGAATATGGTATAGTTATGTTATCCAGCGTCCTCAAATCCAAGACCGCTGTGGAAGTAAATATCAATATTATCCGTGCTTTTGTACGTATGCGCCAATATCTTCTATCCAATATACCTAAAAAGGAGTTGGAAGAATTAAAACAACGCATCGAATATCTCGAAGAAGATATTACCTCTGATAGGGAAAGTTACGAAAAACAATTTGACGACCTATTTAATGCCTTTGCTAAAATAAGTGCAATTATCCAATCAAGACAGACTCCTTTGGACAGAGTAAAAATAGAAGGATTTAAAACAAATAATAAAGAAAAGAGCAATGAGTAAAATTGGAAAAAGAGCCATGCTTTTATTGTTGGCACTACCAATCGGATTCAATGTTATGGCACAAGAAACCAAAAAGCCGACACTGGAAGAATTGATTCCGGGTGGCGAGAGTTACCGCTATGCAGACAACCTGTACGGACTGCAATGGTGGGGTGACGAATGTATCAAGCCGGGCGTAGATACCCTTTATTCTATCCAACCCAAAACGGGAAAGGAAACAATGGTTATCACTCGTGAACAGATCAACAAAGTGCTTGAAGAGAGCAAGGCAGGAAAGTTATCACACCTGTATTCCGTCAGTTTCCCATGGGCCGATAAGCCACAAATGCTATTCAAGATAGCAGGAAAGTTCATTGTATATGATTTCAAGAAAAATCAAGTTGTCAGCACTCTCAAACCCAAAGACGGAGCAGATAATGAAGACTATTGCGCAGCCAGTGGAAACGTGGCATACACGATAGGTAACAATCTGTATGTAAACGAGAAAGCAGTAACTAATGAACCCGAAGGCATCGTTTGCGGACAGACTGTACACCGGAATGAATTTGGTATCAACAAAGGCACTTTCTGGAGCCCGAAAGGCAACCTGCTCGCTTTCTACCGTATGGACGAGAGCATGGTGACACAATACCCGCTTGTAGACATCACTGCACGCGTAGGCGAAGTGAACAATGTACGTTATCCGATGGCAGGCATGACGAGCCATCAGGTAAAAGTAGGCATTTACAACCCTGCTACCGGTAAAAGCATTTATCTGAACGCAGGTGATCCCACAGACCGTTATTTCACCAATATCAGCTGGTCACCGGATGAAAAAAGCCTCTACCTGATTGAAGTAAACCGTGACCAGAACCACGCCAAACTTTGCCGGTACAACGCAGAAACAGGAGAGCCGATGGGCGTTCTCTACGAAGAAATGCATCCTAAATACGTGGAGCCACAAAACGCAATCATATTTTTGCCGTGGGACCCTACCAAATTCATCTATCAAAGTCAGCGTGACGGCTACAACCATCTTTATCTCTTTGATGCCGATGCAGCCAACATGAAAGGTGAAACTTATAACAGTGCCAACGGTGGTACTTATTTCCAGGCCGGCAAAGTCAAACAACTGACCAAAGGCAACTGGCTGGTCAGCGACGTCCTAGGATTCAACACAAAGCGTAAAGAAGTCATCTTCACAGCCGTAGAAGGCTTGAGAAGCGGACATTTCGCTGTAAACGTGAGCAATGGAAAAATAAGCCAACCATTCGAGAACTGCAAAGAAAGCGAACATAGCGGCATGCTTAGCGCTTCCGGCACTTATCTTATCGACCGTTATTCAACAAAAGACCAGCCTCGCGTCATCAACCTGGTAGACACCAAAAACTTCAAAGAAACAGCCAATCTGCTGACTGCTGAAAACCCTTACGAAGGATACCAAATGCCAAGCATCGAAACCGGAACGATCAAAGCGGCAGACGGCACCACCGACCTGCATTATCGCCTGATGAAACCGGCCAACTTTGACCCGGCCAAGAAATATCCCGTCATCGTATACGTCTACGGAGGTCCTCACGCGCAATGCGTCACCGGAGGATGGCAAAACGGCGCACGCGGATGGGACACATACATGGCAGGTAAAGGCTATATCATGTTTACCATCGACAATCGTGGCAGCAGCAACCGTGGACTGGCATTTGAAAATGCCACCTTCCGCCGTCTTGGCATCGAAGAAGGTAAAGACCAGGTAAAAGGTGTTGAATTCCTGAAATCCCTCCCCTACGTAGACAGCGAACGCATCGGCGTACACGGATGGAGCTTCGGAGGACACATGACTACCGCCTTGATGCTTCGTTACCCGGAAATATTCAAAGTAGGCGTTGCCGGAGGTCCGGTAATCGACTGGGGCTATTATGAAGTGATGTACGGCGAACGCTATATGGATACACCGGAAAGCAACCCGGAAGGCTACAAAGAATGTAACCTGAAAAACCTTGCCGGCCAACTGAAAGGTCACCTATTGATTATTCACGACGACCACGACGACACCTGCGTGCCACAGCACACCCTGTCGTTCATGAAAGCCTGTGTAGATGCCCGCACTTATCCCGACCTGTTTATCTACCCGTGCCACAAGCACAACGTAGCAGGACGCGACCGTGTACATCTGCATGAGAAAATCACCCGGTATTTTGAGCAGAACTTATAAAACTGACAAAGACACCACCGTATCCATACGAATCATAGATAACAGTATAAATCCATAACAATACAAAGATGAAGATATTATTACTAGGCTCGGGCGGCCGCGAACATGCACTGGCATGGAAAATTGCCCAAAGTCCGAAAGTTGAAAAACTATACATTGCTCCGGGAAATGCCGGAACAACTGCCGTAGGCGAGAATGTCAACATCAAAGCAACCGATTTTGAAGCAATCAGTGCTTTTGCTCTAAAAGAGAACATCCAAATGATAGTAGTAGGCCCCGAAGATCCGTTGGTAAAAGGAATCTACGATTACTTCCAAAACCGTCCGGAGCTAAAGCATATTGCCGTGATCGGTCCTTCGGCTCAAGGAGCACAACTGGAAGGCAGCAAGGAGTTTGCCAAAGGCTTCATGATGCGCCACAACATCCCGACAGCCCGCTACAAAAGCATTACTTCCGAAAACCTCGAAGAGGGCCTCGCTTTCCTCGAAACGTTGGAAGCTCCCTATGTATTGAAGGCTGATGGCCTTTGTGCCGGGAAAGGAGTTCTCATCCTTCCTACGCTGGATGAAGCGAAGAAAGAACTGAAAGAAATGCTCGGCGGCATGTTCGGTTCCGCATCGGCAACCGTTGTGATTGAAGAATTCTTGAGCGGTATCGAGTGCTCTGTATTCGTACTGACAGACGGAGACAACTACAAAGTCCTCCCTGTAGCGAAAGACTACAAACGTATCGGTGAAGGCGACAAAGGATTGAATACAGGCGGTATGGGTAGCGTAACTCCGGTTCCGTTTGCTGATGAAGTATATATGGAGAAAGTACGCACACGCATCATCGAACCGACCATCAATGGTCTGAAAAAAGAAAAGATCACCTACAAAGGTTTCATCTTCCTCGGTCTTATCAAGGTGAAAGGTGAACCGATGGTTATCGAATACAACGTCCGCATGGGCGACCCGGAAACAGAAAGCGTGATGTTGCGCATCCAAAGCGACTTCGTAGAGTTGCTTGAAGGCACAGCGGCAGGCAATCTGAACGAGAAAACACTGGTGATGGACCCACGTTCGGCCGGCTGCGTCATTCTTGTCAGCGGCGGTTACCCCGAAGCCTACGAAAAAGGATTCCCTATCAGCGGACTGGAACAGGCTGCCGCCACCGACAGCATCATCTTCCATGCCGGAACGGCCATGAAAGACGGACAAGTAGTGACGAACGGCGGACGTGTGATTGCCGTTTGCTCTTACGGTGCAACGAAAGAAGAAGCACTGGCACAGAGCTACAAAGTGGCAGACATGATCGACTTCGACAAGAAGTATTTCCGCCGCGACATCGGATTCGATTTGTAAGAAACAACCTGTAATGATACGCCACGGCAGGCATAAATCCCCTATTTGCACGGCATATAGATCCTACAAAGCGATGATATATGCCCGCCGGGCGGCAAAAGAACTGACAGACAAATGAGAAATAAAAGACTACAAAGTCAAGTGACGGCAGGACGGTGGACTCTGCCTGCCGTTATCTTTATCTGCGCCCTATGCTGGGTGTTGACTTACTTTTTATTTCCCGACTCCATAGCCTCAACAACACCCAAGGACAGCTCTTCTTTCTTGCAATCCACCCGCGATTTACTGCTTCCGGGATGGGCAGAACGAATTGTCAGCTTTCTGGTTTACGCAATCATCGGCTACTTTCTGATAGAGCTGAACAACCAGTTCAGTATTATCCGCATGAGGGCTTCCATGCAGACAGCTATTTATTTCCTGCTGGTCACCGTCTGTCCGGGAATGCATTTACTATACATAGGAGACATTGTCGCCCTCGGTTCTCTTATTTCCATTTATTTTCTGTTTAAAAGCTATCAGCAAGCTCAAGCTGCGGGCTATCTATTCTATTCCTTCTTCTTTATCGGAGCGGGAAGTATTCTTTTCCCGCAGCTCACCATCCTCTCGGTACTTTGGTTGCTCGAAGCCTACCGTTTCCAGTCGCTCACTCCTCGCAGTTTCTGCGGCGCGCTGCTCGGATGGATGCTGCCCTACTGGATGCTGTTCGGACACGCCTTCTTCTATAACGAGATGGAGTTGTTCTACCGCCCTTTCAACCAGCTATTAGCTTTCGGAGAAGTCTTTAACTTACAAATCCTTCAACCCTGGGAATTGGCTATACTGGGCTATCTGCTCGTGATGTTTATCGTCAGTGCCGTTCACTGCATCGCTGCCGGATTTGAGGATAAGATACGCACACGTGCCTATCTCCAGTTCTTGATAGACCTGACGCTCTTCCTGTTCCTGCTGATTGCCTTGCAACCGATATATTGCAGTGCCCTGCTGCCTTTGCTTATCATAAGCAACAGCATCCTGATCGGACATTTCTTTGTACTGACCAATAGTAAAAGTTCGAATGTGTTCTTTATCATTTCATTGGTCGGCCTCATCCTCTTATTTGCTTTTAATATATGGACGCTTTTGTAGATTCAACGATACAACTCCTCATAGAATGGGGACTTCCGGGATTATTCATCTCGGCTTTATTGGCTGGGAGCATCGTGCCTTTCAGTTCCGAACTGGTACTGGTGGCATTGGTGAAGCTCGGCTTGCCCCCGATAGCCTGTCTGATATCCGCCACTCTGGGCAATACAGTGGGCGGAATGACTTGTTACTACATGGGACGTCTGGGTAAAGTTAGCTGGATTGAGAAATACTTCAAGGTAAAGAAAGAAAAGGTAGACAAAATGGTGAAATTCCTGCAAGGGAAAGGGGCATTGATGGCATTCTTCACCTTTCTTCCTGCCATTGGCGAGGTGATCGCCATTGCACTGGGATTTATGCGAAGCAACACATGGCTTACTATTGTTTCCATGTTTGTCGGCAAACTGATACGTTATATCCTTCTCCTGTATGTGCTCGAAAGTGCCTGGGATGCTATGGCGGGGTAAATCTTTTTTAAGTATTAGGTATTAGATATTAAGTATTAAAGATTGAGTGATGGAAAGAATAATTGAGAGAACCGATGACGGGAGCGCTACTCTGTTTGTTCCGGAATTGAATGAACATTATCATTCGACGAAAGGGGCACGCACGGAGTCTCAACATATATTCATCGATATGGGGCTGAAAGCCTCTCCTGCCGCTACTCCACGTGTTCTTGAAATCGGTTTCGGGACAGGACTCAACGCTTGGCTCACCCTTGAAGAAGCGGAAAGAAGCAGACGAAATATACACTATATAGGACTGGAACTCTATCCACTAGACTGGCAGACAGTAGAACAGCTAGGATATATCTCCAGCGATGAGCAGCTTACCATACATCGGAAGCAAACAACAACCGACGAGCAATTTACCCCGAATGAAGAAAAACAACAATCGGCTATCGAATTGTTTAAGCAGCTTCATACATCGCCCTGGGAAAAAGACGTGCAGCTTACACCGCACTTCACCTTACGAAAAATAGAAACGGACGTGAATAAGTGGAGAGTTGAGAACTCTCCATTTAACCTAGTCTATTTCGACGCCTTCGCCCCGGAAAAGCAACCGGAAATGTGGTCGCAAGAACTATTCAACCGTCTCTATGTTTTATTAGATAGAGACGGAATTCTGACTACCTACTGTGCCAAAGGTGTAGTACGCCGAATGTTGCAGACAGCCGGATTCACAGTAGAACGTCTCCCCGGACCTCCGGGTGGTAAACGGGAAATATTACGGGCCCGGAAACAAGAGTAGAAACAAGATAAGATTGAAACCCCGAAACAGAAGAAATCATGAAACAACAACTAAAAGATATGAGAACACTTTTCCTTCTTGGTACCTGCCTCCTGATAGCAGCCTGCACAGGACGCTCCTCCCAAGCAAGTAACGATGACGAGACAAAGCCGGTGATAACCGTCACACTGGAACCGCAACGTTATTTCACCGAGGCCATTGCCGGAGATAAATTCAAAGTAGTCAGCATGGTGCCCAAAGGTTCCAGTCCGGAGACATACGATCCTATCCCCCAGCAACTTGTTTCTTTAGGAGACAGCAAAGCCTATTTCCGCATCGGGTACATCGGTTTCGAACAAACCTGGATGGACCGCCTGATGAACAATACTCCCCATATCCAAGTGTTCGACACCTCGAAAGGAATCGACCTCATACTCAATAATGATGACCATGGCCATGCCCACGGCCACAACAGTCACGACGGCCATATCCACGCCGTAGAGCCACACGTATGGAATTCTACCGGTAATGCTTTAATCATCGCCGGTAACACCTACAAAGCCCTTAGTCAACTGGATAAAGCAAACGAACCATATTATAGAAACCGTTACGATTCTCTCTGTCAGCGCATCCAGCACACCGACAGCCTGATTCGCCGACAACTCTCTGTCCCCGAAGCAGCCAAAGCCTTCATGATTTATCATCCGGCTCTCTCCTACTTCGCCCGCGACTACGGATTGCATCAAATTTCAATCGAAGAAGGAGGCAAAGAACCCTCTCCCGCTCATCTGAAAGACCTGATAGACGTCTGTCAGGCGGAAAATGTAGGCGTTATCTTCGTTCAACCGGAGTTTGACAAACGCAATGCGGAAACCATCGCGCAGCAAACCGGAACGAAAGTGGTCCCTATCAACCCGTTAAGTTATGACTGGGAGGAAGAGATGCTGAATGTAGCCAAAGCCCTTGCGCCGCAAGCTGCTACCAAATAAACGTATAAAGAAAGAACCAATCAAGCCCTTTCCAATGATAAAACCAATAATCGAAATAAAGAATCTTTCCGCCGGATATGACGGTCACACTGTTCTCCACGATGTTAATCTAAGCATCTACGAACGGGATTTTCTAGGTATTATAGGTCCGAACGGAGGCGGCAAAACAACGCTTATAAAGTGCATCCTCGGTCTGTTAAAACCAACCGGAGGAGAAATTATATTCCATACTCCCGAGAAGGCTCCCATAAGAACATCTACGGAAGGGACTTCGACAGAAACATCTGCCAAAAACTCCCACCAAAGTTCTTCCGCGAAATCCCAGCTTTTCCTCGGTTACCTACCGCAATATAGCACCATAGACCGAAAGTTCCCTATTTCCGTGGAAGAAGTGATCCTGTCCGGATTGAGCATACAGAAGTCGCTCACCTCCCGGTTCACTCCCGAACAGAGAGAGAAAGGCAAACAGATTATCGCCCGCATGGGGCTTGAAGGGCTTGAAAGCCGCTCTATCGGACAATTAAGCGGTGGACAACTGCAACGTGCCTTGTTAGGACGTGCCATCATCTCGGATCCTGCAGTGTTGATTCTCGATGAGCCCAGCACGTATATCGACAAGCGTTTCGAAGCACGCCTTTATGAGTTATTGGCTGAAATCAATAAAGAATGTGCCATTATCCTTGTCAGTCACGACATCGGCACTGTATTGCAACAGGTAAAATCCATCGCCTGCGTCAACGAAACGCTGGATTACCATCCGGACACGGGTGTCACAACCGAATGGCTGGAAAGAAACTTCAACTGCCCCATCGAGCTATTGGGACACGGCACACTGCCTCATCGGGTTTTAGGGGAACATCATCACCATCATTAAAGATATCTGCAAAAACAATCTACACGAATTTATTTGTGCAAAAAAAGTTCATTGGTAGATTCGTGCAAACAAATTAGAGTAAACAATTCTTTATATAGTCCTCTATTTCTTGTGCAGTCACATCATAAACAGGTTCAAGCTGCTCAAAATGAGAATCCCTCGTAAAGCGGTTGCTATTAGTAAGCATTGCCAAAAGGTTCTTGGACTTCAGCTTGTGTCCGGAGTAGCTTAAAGCCAAAGATATTAAATCATTGACAGGCACACCGGATTTTAAAATGGAGTAAATATCGTAGTAATCACGAAAGTTACTTCTACGTAACAACACTTCCATCTTCATTGCTCCAATAGATTTCACATCAGCCAGTTTCAGATTATTCAGATAGTTTACCGGCTCACTTACCGGAGAATATTTAGGGCAAGCATAAAACGAAAATTTCACTCCTGACACAAGATATTCCACATGATCTATATCCAGAATATCTTTATGCTGAATCTCTCCAATCGTAGTTAGTTCTTTCTCTATCTGATACCAAGCTATTTCCATCTTCTCTATCTTGGAAGTGCGCCACTTCATAAAATCCAAATCCTCACTCTGACGAGTTCCGATTTGTAAAGACAAGGCAGTTCCACCGACCAAAAGATAAGGTTTTATGCAATCCAATTGGGAAACCGCTTCAAAAATCTGCAGTGTGTGTGGAGCCAATCCTTTCATAGAAGTATTTTGTTTAGGTGACGAGTAGCCATAGATTTTATATAAACGTCCGGTTTCTTTGCTTTAAAATAGTACCATGCAAAAAAACGGTTCAACGTATAGAGATATTCCTCTTGTGGAATGAGATAATCCAGCCATACCTGCTTGATTTTCTTGAAAGGATAAACCAAAAAAAGCTGATTAATTTCCTCTAAATCAAGATGCAACAACGTTTTTTCAATCAGCATATCATCCGGAATATCTTTGATTGAATCTTCATTGTACGACCAGAAGCAATGTTCCTGCTTCAATTTCGACAATAGTTCCTGCTTTATAACATCAACAGACATAGGTTACTGTTTATTAGGTAAGACAAAAATAGTTGTTCTTTTTTGCATCTACAAATAAATCAATCACTTTTGAATAATACTAAACGTTCGATATCAGTATTTACTCTTTTTACGGTTATCCCTTATTATTTCTGTAGTGTAATATGTATATCTAGGGATACACATATTCAATATCCCAAACATATACATACAGCAACCCGAGTATTAATACCTGAAATCTCAACCATTAACAGCTGATATTACAAGTGTTAACACCTAACGGCCAAGCTATTAATAGTAAACTTCCGTTGTCTTAATAGTAAACTTGTTCTTCTCTAACAGGAAAGTTATGCTTGACTAAGGATAATCTATAAACGCAAGTTACGTTTATAAAATTGAAAGCTTTGTTTTTATAATTGCAAGTTTCATTTATAAAAACAAAACTTGCAATTATAGTTTATGACTAATGAAAAGGAAGTTTGTTATTAAGGCAAAAGAAGTTCACTAACAGGATAAAGGAAGTTTATCTCTAATACATCAGAGCTCATTTATTAAAGGGCTAAAAACAAATTCCTTACTTGCCAACACACAAGTTCCCGCCTTCCGGAAGAGTGAAAGAGATAGTAAATCACCCCTCCGTTACTTAATATTTCTTACTTTCTTCCTCATTATCCTTACAAATCACTATCTTTGCGACCTCATAATTTGTTTTTAACGAATAAACTACGATAGTGCTAATGAAACAGTACAGAACCGTAAACAACCTTATGGGTTGGCTTACATTCATCATTGCGGCAACCGTCTACTGCCTGACAATAGAACCGACCGCAAGTTTCTGGGATTGCCCGGAGTTCATAACCACCGGCTATAAACTGGAAGTCGGTCACCCGCCCGGCGCACCTTTCTTCATGCTAGTGGCGAATCTGTTTTCTCAATTTGCTTCCGACGTAACAACTGTTGCTAAAATGGTGAATTACATGAGTGCCCTCATGAGTGGCGCCTGTATCCTGTTCCTTTTCTGGAGCATCACCCATCTGGTACGCAAACTGATTATCACTGACGAAAACAATATCACCAAAGGACAGCTTATCACAGTGATGGGTAGCGGACTGATCGGTGCACTGGTTTATACATTCAGTGACACATTCTGGTTCTCGGCCGTGGAAGGTGAAGTATATGCCTTCTCCTCCCTCTTTACCGCTGTTGTTTTCTGGTTGATTCTGAAATGGGAAGACGTAGCCGACCAGCCGCACAGCGACCGTTGGATTATCCTCATCGCCTATCTGACCGGATTGAGTATCGGTGTGCACTTATTGAACTTGCTTTGTCTGCCTGCCATCGTATTGGTATACTACTACAAAAAAACGCCGAATGCTACCGCCAAAGGTTCGTTAATAGCGCTATTAGGTTCAATGGTGCTCGTTGCAGCCGTGCTTTACGGCATCGTACCGGGTATCGTGAAAGTAGGCGGCTGGTTTGAACTGTTGTTCGTCAACGGACTCGGAATGTCATTCAATTCGGGCGTAGTGGTTTATATCATTCTGCTTGCGGCCGCTCTGATTTGGGGTGTATACGAAAGTTACACCGAAAAGAACAAAGCGCGCATGGCTATCTCCTTTATCCTGACGATCGCTTTGCTGGGTATCCCATTCTACGGACACGGAGCCAGCAGTATCATCATCGGTATTTTGGTTATTGCCGCACTGGGACTTTATCTTGCTCCGAGTGTACAGGCTAAAATCAAAGAGAGATGGCGTATCACCGCCCGCACCATGAACACAGCATTGCTGTGCACCATGATGATCGTAATCGGGTATTCTTCTTACGCACTGATCGTTATCCGTTCTACTGCCAACACTCCGATGGACCAAAACTCACCGGAGGATATATTCACCCTGGGCGAATACCTCGGCCGTGAACAATACGGAACCCGTCCGCTCTTCTACGGCCCTGCTTTCTCTTCGAAAGTGGCACTCGACGTAAAAGACGGCTATTGTATTCCGCGCCAGTCGGAAGCAGGAAGCAAGTTTGTCCGCAAGGAAAAGACTTCTCCCGACGAAAAAGACTCTTATATCGAACTTCCCGGACGTGTGGAATACGAATATGCGCAGAATATGTTTTTCCCGCGTATGTACAGCTCGTCACACGCACCACTCTACAAGCAATGGGTAGACATCAAAGGACACGACGTTCCTTACGACCAGTGCGGAGAAATGGTAATGGTGAACATACCTAACCAATGGGAAAATATCAAATTCTTCTTCTCCTACCAGTTGAACTTCATGTACTGGCGTTATTTCATGTGGAACTTTGCCGGACGGCAGAACGACATACAGGGTAGCGGAGAAATTGAACACGGCAACTGGATCACCGGTATTCCGTTTATCGACAACTTGCTGGTAGGTAATCAGGAACTGCTTCCGCAGGATCTCAAAAACAATAAAGGACACAATGTATTCTACTGTCTGCCGCTGATTCTCGGCTTAATCGGACTCTTCTGGCAAGCTTATCATAGCCAGCGGGGTATCCAGCAATTCTGGGTGGTCTTCTTCCTGTTCTTCATGACAGGTATCGCTATCGTGCTCTACCTTAACCAAACCCCTGCACAACCCCGTGAACGAGATTACGCGTATGCTGGTTCGTTCTACGCCTTTGCCATCTGGGTAGGTATGGGAGTGGCAGGTATCATCCGTATGCTACGAGAATACTGCAAGATGCAGGAACTTCCGGCAGCCGTATTGGCTTCAGTGCTCTGTTTGTTCGTCCCCATCCAAATGGCGGGACAGACTTGGGATGACCACGACCGTAGCGGACGCTTCGTTGCCCGCGACTTCGGACAGAACTACCTGATGACCTTACAGGAAAAAGGAAATCCGATTATCTATACCAATGGTGATAATGATACTTTCCCATTGTGGTACAACCAGGAAACAGAAGGCTTCCGTACAGATGCTCGCACCTGTAACCTAAGTTACTTGCAAACAGACTGGTATATCGACCAAATGAAACGTCCGGCCTACGATTCCCCGTCGCTTCCTATCACTTGGGACCGTGTGGAATATGTGGAAGGACAAAATGAATATATCCCTATCCGTACGGAAATGAAGGCTTTCATCGACAGCTATTTCAAACAGGCAAACGAACTGGCTGCACAGGGAGACACTACCATATTATCACTCGTTCACTCCATTTTTGGTGAGAATCCATACGAATTGAAGGAAATCATCAACCGTTGGATGCTCGGTAAGAACGACCAGTTGAAAGAGCTTCTCAAAAAGACTGGAAAAGATATCCAACTGCCGCTTATCCCTACGGACAGCATTGTAATGAAGGTGGACAAAGAAGCCGTACGCCGCTCCGGCATGAAGATACCGGAAGCTCTGGGCGACTCTATCCCCGAATACATGACAATCACCCTTAGAGACGCCAACGGCAACCCGAAACGCGCCCTCTACAAGAGTGAACTGATGATGCTTGAAATGCTTGCCAATGCCAACTGGGAACGTCCTATCTACATGGCAATCACCGTAGGAAGCGAAAACCATCTGGGTATGGGCAACCACTTTATGCAGGAAGGTCTTGCCTACCGTTTCACACCATTCGATACGGACAAACTGGACAGCAAGATAGACAGCGAAAAGATGTATGACAACCTGATGAACAAGTTCAAGTTCGGCGGTATCGACAAACCGGGTATCTATATCGACGAGAACGTGATGCGTATGTGCTACACGCACCGCCGTATCTTCACGCAACTTGTAGGCCAGCTTATCAAAGAAGGCAAGAAGGATAAGGCACTCGCCGCACTCGACTACGCCGAAAAGATGATTCCGTCATACAACGTACCGTACGACTGGGCAAACGGTGCCTTCCAAATGGCAGAATCTTATTACCAACTGGGACAGAACGAGAAAGCCAACAAGATCATTGACGAGCTTGCCAACAAATCGCTCGAATACATGATCTGGTATCTTAGCCTGAACGATAACCAGCTTGCCATCGCCGGCGAAAACTTCGTGTACAACGCCAGCTTGCTTGACGCCGAAGTCCGCTTAATGGAAAAATACAAATCAGAAGAACTCGCGAAACATTACTCCACGCAGCTCGACCAACTTTATAACGAGTACGTGACAAGAATGAAAGGGAAATAAATAGTAAGTATTAAGTATCAGGTATTAAGTATTACCATAGCGTCCGATATGTTTTCCGCATGGATAGTACTTAATACTTATTACTTAATACTTGTTTAACACAGACTCTCATGTTTATAGAACAACCACCTTGGCTTTTCCGGGCGTTGTATCCACAAGCTATCTTCCGGATGGATCCGAATGAACGGGCAGTCTATCTGACTTTTGACGACGGTCCCATCCCTGAAGTAACTCCCTGGGTACTGGAAGTATTGGAAAAGCATCATATTAAAGCTACCTTCTTTATGGTAGGCGACAATATACGCAAGCACCCGGATGAATACCGGATGGTGGTAGAACACGGACACCGCATCGGTAACCATACCTTCAACCACATCCGTGGATTTGAATATTCTAATCCGGATTACCTCGCAAACGCCAGAAAGGTAGACGAAATTATCCATTCCGATCTCTTCCGTCCGCCACACGGACACATGGGGTTCCGGCAGTATTATACCTTGCGCTATCATTACCGCATTATCATGTGGGATCTCGTAACTCGTGATTATAGTAAACGGATGCGCCCGGAACAGGTATTGAACAATGTGAAGCGCTATGCACGCAACGGTTCCATCATCACTTTCCATGATTCGCTGAAGTCCTGGAATAATGGTAACCTGCAATATGCACTTCCTCGTGCCATTGAATTCCTGAAAGAGGAAGGGTATGAATTCAAGATGTTATAGAAAGTCTCCAATGAGCCAAAAAGCTCCCTGATAAGAAGATAAAAATATAAGCCGAGGTCTTGCGCCCCGGCTTTTGTAGTTTAAGGCCTGTTTCGTGCCCGAAATTGGGAGATCGCTCCTCTTTCTTATAAGATGTCAGTATAAGCGCATTTCGCCCGGCAAAGGGAAAAAAGAGGGCAAAATAACCGATATTCAAAAAGTTTCTGATTCACATTACCCTTTCCATCCGTATTTTTTTATACATTTGCAACGGTCTCTTCCGCAGAAAGCCTCCGGGTGGCGAGGGAGAGATGTTTATATTGAGAAGACGTTTACAAGCGTTTGTCATTTATGTTCAAAACTTCGCAAACTTTGACCTATCGGAATGACTAACAGCAACAAAGACGTCCTCCTGATGTGTATTTATATACATCCGTGCCTCACTTTGATAAACAAAGGGAGGCTACGGGTGTTGTACATATCGGCGTGGGCTTTCTGCGTTGTTCGTTCCCGATAATTGGCATTGCGAAGGCCTTGAACATGGAACGGACGAAGGTGAGAGATTCCCACGCCATTTCTATATATTCCTGTCAATAATAGATTGAATTGTCCGCCCAACGGGAGTCCGGGGGACACACATAAGCAGAATAGGCACATGATTCATGCAGGACAACTTATTGAACGCACGCTTCACGAACAGGGACGCACCGTCACTTGGTTCGCTACCCAACTATGCTGCACACGCCCCAATGTTTACAAGATATTCCGGAAAGAGAATATCGACATCCACCTGCTCTGGCGCATCTCCTACATCCTCGGCCACGATTTCTTCCGCGATCTGTCTGACAGTATCAACACCGGAAGCTTCCCCAGTGTATCCAAATAGGATACAATTTCGTATCGTTCTTGGAACTATGTTTTCACCCGGTAGTATACTCCTTTCGCATACCTTTGCAGGCATATTAACATATAATCACAAAAGGACATGAAAACGAAAAAACTATTTCTGATTATTGCTCTGGTTGTCGGTTGTGCCGTCGGAGCCCATGCGCAAAAGACGGTCTTCAAGTTTCGCGACGCACAGGCACGTGCAGGCGATGCAGTTACTGAAGTTTGTGTCAAACCTACAGTTGTCGAGGTGAAAATACTGGAAGATAAGGGACGGATCAAGGATGAATGGACACTAAGCAAAGAGGAAGTGGAAATCGCCATGAAAGGAGAACTTGACAACATCCGTGCATGGGGGACGTATCTGTCCACCATCAAATACAACTGCGATGTCATCATGGGAGCCACTTTCAAAGTGGAAGATAATGAGAAAACAGGGGGATACACAGTCACAGTAGTAGGTTATCCCGGCATCTTCGTCAACTGGCATCCGGCCACAAAAGAGGATTATGAATGGATACGTCTGCAAAAGTTATCACCCACAGATGGAAAAAGCCAGATAGCGCCCGTCGTTAAGAATAAGAATTAATCACTAAAATATCAATAACAATGAAAAAAGTACTATCAATGGTTGCCGCACTTTTATTGTGCGTAGGAGCTCAAGCACAAATCGTATCATCCAGAAGTGCAATCGTCAAAACTGAAAAGCAAGCCAGCAGCACACAATGGTTCTTACGTGCAGGCCTGAATATCATGAACTTCTCCGGTGACGGAGCCGAAGGAGCTGATTCAAACATCGGATATAATGCTACATTTGGCTATCAGAAGCCTTTAGGCAGTACAGGAGGATACTGGGGGATGGAGTTTGGACTTGGCTCCCGTGGTTTCAAAGTGGACGACATGAAATGTATGGCTCACAACATACAATATTCTCCGTTCACATTCGGATGGAAATTTGCTGTGGCGGACAACGTCCGTATCGACCCGCATGTAGGAGTCTTCGCTAGTTACGATTACACAAGCAAAATGAAAGAAGATGGAGAAAGCATCAGTTGGGGTGATTATGCAGATTATATGGAGGTTGACTACAATCATTTTGATGCCGGTATGAATATCGGCGTAGGAGTCTGGTATGACCGTTTCAATCTGGATCTTACCTATCAACGCGGATTTATAGATGCATTCAGCGATGCCGACGGATTCAAGACCAGTAACTTTATGATTCGTCTGGGTATTGCCTTCTAAGGACAACCAAACCTCAATAAACCATATTATTTATTCAGCGTCCACGATCTTTTCTTTTCACAAAAAGGGCCGTGGATGCTGTTTTCTTAAAAAGAACGGAATATGATGACCAAACGACAATTTCTGGTAATCTTGTATCTACTGGTAGGAATTATCCCACTAACAGCACAGACTTTCACCGAACAGAAAAAGAACTATCCTGTCAGTGCAGACGGCAATAAATATGTGGTCAGCGGATTTACCCCTTTCAGCGATATGCAAGACGAAAACATCTACGCTAATGCACTGCTATGGATCGTCAAGAATGTCTGTCCACAGTTACGGGAAGGAATAGCGGAGGTCAACGTACCGGCTAAAAACTTCAGTTGCGATCTGATACTTGCCTCGCAGGCAGACTCAAATCAAAAGAATACTTACTATTGCAAAGCCCTGTTTCAAGTAAAGGACGGTAAGCTGGTTTATTATCTTTCCAATATACGGATAGAGTCATCAGCAGTGATAATGAAAAAAATCACTCCTATGGAGAAGCTACAACCGGACAAAAAAGCATCTCACAAAGAAATCATGGATGATTTCGTACAGGTTGAATCGCAAGTATTGAACAAAATGTTCGACTTCATCATAACGAACCAGCTTTCACCGATTACTCATTGGAATGAAATCAACATCAACAAGCCGGCGAAAGGCATGACGGAAGATGAATGTCTACTGGCTTTCGGCAAACCGCAGACTATTCAAGAATCAAATGGAGAAGTGCAATGGATGTATTCCAGCTCGTTCTACCTGTTCTTCAAGAACGGACATGTGGAAACTATTATCAAATAGAGTCTAAAAAACGAATCATCTCAAAATCAAACAATTAAAACAATTTATTATGAAAACAATCTGGAAAGCAACTGTTTGCATAGTTGCAGTATTACTGTCGTTCAGCATTTATTCCTGTGGCGACGACGATGACGACGCTGTCGGTTCACGCGATTTATTGTTAGGAACATGGAATGGAGTGTATTATCTTTCACAAGAATGGGAAGATGGTGAAAAGGTAAGTGACTCTAAAGAAGATTTTGTAAATGGAACCAACCGTTATTCCATAGAGTTCAAGGAAGACGGTACGTATGTAGAAAAAGATGTCTACAACTCCTCCGGAAGTACTAATTATTATCATGGTACATGGAGCTACTCCGGTAATAAGCTGACTCTCATCGACACTGAAGAGGATAATTACACAGAAGTGTGGATAGTGACCACAATGACAGAAAATGAATTAGTCTATGAACTTCGTGAAAAAGAGAAAGAAGACGGAACAACATACGAATATTACGAACAACACGCTTTTACGAGATAATTCAAAGGCGTTATAACATAAAAACTTTCTTTCTTTTTCAGGAAGATAAAATTAAGCAAAGGTTTCTTTGGTGAAAAGAAACCTTTGCTTAATCTATTGGAAAAGCAATTCAACACATCAATATGCCACTGTCAGCGGTGTGCGCAACTTCTGCGCATATTCAGCCATATATTTATTCCAGGCATCTGGAGTCTTGATAGCAGCCTTATCCCAGGCAGAACCCCAGTAATAAGTATATTCAGAACCCGGCTCATATTCGCTGATAGCTAAAACATGACCGTCGGCCCCGCCACGTTCTTTCTTTTCCTTTTCAGAAAAAAGAACCACTTTCGCTTCTTTCACCTGTGCAGGAAATGCAGCACCGACAAATATCTTGCCGTTTGCACCGCTACGATCTGTTGTAGGATCCACGTAAGTGATATAGCCATTGGCAGCATCTGCCACAGTCGCACCGTCCGGTTCACGCAGAACCAGTCCGGTAGTCACCGGCATTGCTTCTTTCAGATTGGTATATGAAACAATCGTTTTGTTGAGATAAGAACCTGCATCCAGTGAGATTACACGTGTCTCCACTACATTAGAGTCTCCACGAACTACCAGCGGATTAAATTCCAGCTTCACCGTGAAACGCAGCGGGCCATTATCAAGAATTTCCTGTGTACGATAGCAGTAAGGATAGATAATAGTGTCACCTGCCATCAGAGCAGCAACACCGGCACCCAACGTAGGTCCTACGGCATAGCAATCCATGCCATATCCATGATCGATATGGTAAGAGATAGCTTTTTGTAGTTCGGAGGCAGCTTTAGGATCTGTTTTTTTCAATTCAGCTATCTTGGCACGCTTTTCAGGATTCAGTTCTTCCGCATACAGAGATTCCAGAATCGGTTCCGTTGTGTTGTACTTCGTGAAAAGGTCGTAGCCGAAACCACGCTCTCCGCGTGCTTGCAAGGCAGGGCCATACGCACGGAATCCGCCAAGATCATTCTCCCAGGCAACGTCGTCCAGACGTTCGGGATAATATTTACCGCAAGCAACGACATCGAAAGGTGCCGGTGTACCCGGTTGAATAGTGTAAATAGCCGTTCCGTTCGCTGCTACCGTAGCGGGGAAAACAACCTTTTCGTCATACGTCACCTGGTAAGGCACTTGCTGACCGTCAACATCAAGCACTACAATCTGCGCTGTATCTGCCAGTTTCAACTTGGCAACAACATCGCTCATCGGCACTTCAACCATCTCTCCCACCCGTTCAAGAGCCAACGGATTGGTCACTGTGATTGTCATTGACTGTTTACTGTCGGCACAGGAAGCAAACCCTATCAAGACTACAGCGAACAGAATTAATATCTTTTTCATAATTAGTCTACATTGAATGAATAATATATACTTTGCAAATAGAGGCTATTATATCCGCATCTGTTGGATATATAGATCCAACGCATCAGCTATATATATCCAACGTGTTGGATATATATGTTCAACACGTTGGGCATATATGTCCAATAAGTCGGTCCTATAGCTCCTGCAAAGGGAATGATAAAAAATAAGGTGACAGATGAAAAGAGGATGCTCTTTGCCATTCTATCACCTTATCGGAATCTCTTCTATCTTACATTATTTCGGCTGTTTTCCGATATAAGCAAGGATACCACCATCTACATAAAGAACGTGGCCGTTGACAGCGTTAGAAGCTTCAGAAGCAAGGAATACAGCAGGACCTGTCAGTTCTTCAGGATCCAACCAACGACCGGCAGGAGTCTTGGCGCAGATGAATGAATCGAATGGGTGACGGCTTCCGTCTGCTTGTTTCTCACGAAGAGGAGCAGTTTGCGGAGTAGCGATGTAACCCGGGCCGATACCGTTACACTGAATGTTGTATTCACCATATTCAGAGCAGATATTGCGAGTCAGCATCTTCAGTCCACCCTTAGCGGCAGCGTAAGCAGATACAGTTTCACGACCCAGTTCGGACATCATAGAGCAGATGTTGATGATCTTACCTGCACGTTTTTCCATCATAGCAGGAAGAACAGCCTTAGCAACGATGAACGGAGCATTCAAGTCGATGTCGATTACACGACGGAAATCAGCAGCATCCATCTCGTGCATAGGAACACGACGGATAATACCTGCATTATTTACAAGGATATCAATTGTACCTACTTCTTTGGCAATCGTAGCCACCATAGCCTGAACAGCCGGTTCGTCTGTCACGTCGCATACATAACCGTGAGCTTTGATACCTTTTTCTGCATAAGCTGCCATTCCTTTGTCTACCAACTCTTGATTGATGTCGTTAAAACAAACTTTAGCGCCTTGTTCTGCGAATGCAGAAGCAATAGCAAAACCGATACCATAAGAAGCACCTGTAACGAGCGCTACTTTACCTTCCAAAGAAAAATTCAAATACTGATTCATAATTCTTTTTATTATTAAATTAGGAAAACTATTGGATTTGTTATTTCAAATCTGTAATCAACGAGAAGTCCTGATCGCCATAGTCGAGGTTCTCACCACCCATTCCCCAGATAAAGGTATAGTTGTGGGTAGCAGCAGCCGAGTGGATAGACCATTCGGGCGAAAGAACAGCCTGATCGCCTTTCATCCATACGTGACGTGTTTCGCCTACCTCACCCATAAAATGGCAGATAGCATGATCTTCGGGAATCTCGAAATAGAAGTAGGCTTCCATACGACGGCTGTGTACGTGGGCCGGCATCGTATTCCATACACTTCCCGGAGCCAGTTCCGTCATACCCATCTGCAACTGGCAGGTGGGCAACACCTGATTCACCAGCATCTTATTGATATTACGGTGGTTGGAGCCTTCCAAAGAACCCATTTCAGCTACTACGGCATCGGCTTTCGTCACCTTACGGTCGGGATAATTGCGATGTGCAGTCAGTGAGTTGAAGTAGAATTTGGCAGGATGAGCAGCGTCCTTGCTTTCGAAAGTCACTTCACGGTCGCCCGAACCCAGATAAAGAGCTTCTTTATAATCCAGTTCGAAGGTTGCGTCGCCCGCTTTCACAATACCGGGACCGCCGACATTGTAAATACCCATTTCGCGACGGGTGAGGAAGAACGGAGCTTTCAGCGGATCGATTGCTTCAAGCGTCAGCACCTCTCCTACCGGCAGCGCACCACCTACCACCATACGGTCGTACATGGAATATACCATATTTACTTCATTGGGGACAAATATCTTTTCAATTAAGAAATCTCTGCGGATTCTTGTAGTATCATAACTTTTTGCATCTTCAGGATGCGCAGCATAGCGAATTTCATAGTTCGTTTTCATACCTTATTTATTTATAGTTATTGAATAAGTTCTCTTTCTACGTGCACTTCGTTTACGTACACGATGCAAAAATAGCAAAAGAAAACGGGTTTACCTTGCAATTTTGTTCCAATTATCCACCAAAAATGTCCAGAATCTGTGCAATGTACACTTTTTTAACGAACTATAATACGATTTGGGAGAGATTTCTACCTAATACAGTTTGAACCTTCTATAATAAAATACAAGCTATTCAACGACCAACACGATAAGCATTAAAATAGTCAATATAACGAATAAAATAAGATTAATGAATTCTATATACGCTGATCCCCTATATACTTCAATTTTATAAGGATATACAAAAACGACGACTTCAGAGTCACGAAAGAAAAGCCCCGAAAGATGTCTCTTTCGGGGCTTTTCTTCGTTGGACTACCAAGATTCGAACTTGGACAAACAGAACCAAAACCTGTTGTGCTACCATTACACCATAGTCCAAACTTATGTGCTTTCTGTTAAAAAGCGGTGCAAAGATAGAGGTTTGCAAGCAAACCTCCAAATATTTCGTTCACTTTTTTACATTCTATCGAGTGAATCGTGCATTATTACTTTGCAATCAGCAAAAAATAGTTCTTTTTACCGCGCTGAACAAGCAGATATTTCTCATCGAGCAAGTCAGCAGTTGTGATTACCTGATCAAAGACCGTTAGTTTCTCTTTGTTCAACGAAACGCCACCGCCTTGAACCAACTTACGCATCTCACCTTTCGAAGCAAATACAGCCGCATTATCGACGAACAAATCTACTGCCTTCACTCCTTCTGCCAACGCATCACGGGAAATCTCAAATTGGGGTACTCCTTCAAATACAGCCAGCAATGTATCCTCGTCCAATTTGCGCAAAGCGTCGGAAGTAGCATTACCAAACAAAATATTGGATGCGTCAACCGCTGCGTTATAATCTTCTTCCGAGTGAACCATCACAGTTACTTCTTTAGCCAGACGTTTCTGAAGGAGACGCAAGTGCGGAGCAGCCTGATGTTCGGCAATCAGTGCTTCAATTTCTTCTTTTTCGATAGAAGTGAAGATTTTGATATAACGCTCGGCATCGGAGTCGCTTACATTCAGCCAGAATTGATAGAACTTGTAAGGTGAAGTATAGCGAGGGTCCAGCCAGATATTTCCGGATTCTGTTTTACCAAACTTACCGCCGTCAGCTTTTGTAATCAGCGGGCAAGTCAGTGCGAACACCTCTCCCCCATTGGTACGGCGGATCAATTCGGCACCGGTAGTAATGTTTCCCCATTGGTCGGAACCACCCATCTGAAGCTTACAGCCCTTTGTTTCATACAAATGAAGGAAGTCATATCCTTGAAGCAACTGATAAGTGAACTCGGTAAATGACAATCCATCACGCGCTTCACCATTCAGACGGCGTTTTACAGAGTCTTTTGCCATCATATAATTCACAGTAATGTGCTTACCTACTTCGCGAGCAAAATCGAGGAAAGTGAAATCTTTCATCCAGTCATAATTGTTCACCAGTTCGGCACGGTTAGGCACATCCGACTCGAAGTCGAGGAACTTGGCAAGCTGATTTTTAATACATGCCTGATTGTGACGCAATGTTTCCTCGTTCAGCAGGTTACGTTCTGCTGATTTTCCGGAAGGGTCTCCAATCATACCTGTAGCGCCACCGATCAGTGCCAACGGCTTATGACCGCAGCATTGGAAATGACGAAGGATCATCACTCCACAAAGGTGACCAATGTGTAGCGAATCAGCAGTCGGGTCGATACCCAAATAGGCAGTCACCTGCTCTTTGCTTAACAACTCTTCTGTTCCCGGCATAATGTCCTGCAACATGCCACGCCATCTCAATTCTTCTACAAAATTCATCGTATTACTCTATTAATTAGTTGTTTTTTATTGTATTTCAATCCCATGTGCGACAAAAGTACGACTCTTTCTCGGAAGATACAACTCTTATGCCCTAAAAAAGACATTTTGGATATTTCGGCGGATCGTCTCACGCAACACTTCCACTTCTACCCCACGCACTTTGGCTGCCCGACACAGGATATCTTCAATATCAAGCGAACTGTTGTCCGTTTCCAGAAACAACCGTTCGTCGGGTACTGTCTGCATCGTTTCATCAGGATAATGTTCTCCAAAAGAGAGATAAAAGCCCTTTTTCAACAACTGCATCGCCTGCTCCGTTTTTCCACGGAAACCATGCCATATCCAAGCTTGTTGGGGACGAAATTCTTTTTTCACTGCTAACAGCTCGTCCATTGCTTTCACGCAGTGGATAATCAACGGCAAACCATACTCTTCCGACAGCCTCACCTGCGCTTTAAACACCGTTAACTGAAGTTCCATTGAAGCTACTGCCAATTTATCCAATCCCGCTTCTCCTACGGCGACAAACTGCTTTTTCCGCAACTGCTGCTTAAGATAATCCAAAAGCTGTCCGGCATTATGCTCTGTCAACTCCCAGGGATGAATGCCGACAGAATAATAATATCCCCTATCCACTTCCACATCTCCTGCGAAAGGCATATACAATGGAGAGTCCGCCAACAGCGGATAATTCACGATAGATTTTCCCAGAGAATCGGCCTCCAGTTTATGAGTATGAATATCCAAAATGTCAGTCACATTCTTTTTCATCTTCTATTTCTCATTTTAATTGCTTCAAGGTACGGGATCATAGCCGGAACCACCCCAGGGATGGCATCGCAGAATACGCCGGACAGCGAGGTAAAGCCCCTTTACAGGACCGTGTTTCTTAATTGCTTCGACAGCATAAGCCGAACAAGTTGGCGTGAATCGACAAGAGGGAGGAGTAAGAGGCGAAATACAAACCCGATAAAAGTAGATGGGAACAAGCAACAAGAAAGAGAATACTTTCCTCAAAATTCCCGTTACGAATACCCACAGGGCAGATATCCGGGAGTTACGAGGTTTCATGAGGATAGTTTTTCAGAGATGCGCGCAAGCGCTATTTTCATCTTTTCTTCCAATTCGGAAGTTGCAATAAGCTCGTCCGACAGATAGATAAAGGCAACGGCTAACCGCTGCTCCCGGCGTTGCAATTCGTCCACCAAGAGAGATTTGTTCTTCCGGTAGGCTTCGCGTATCTGACGTTTCACACGGTTGCGTTTCACCGCTCGTTTAAAACGACGTTTCGATACGCTGATTAATATAGAAGCAGGAGCCTCGCCCTGCTCAACAGGCATATATACAACGCGTATCGGAAAGATGGAAAACGACTTCGAAACGCCGCCTTCAAACATCTTTCCGATCAAAATTTTACTATTCAGCCTTTCGGCTTTACACAAAGTATATATACCCACTCTGTTTATTTATTGTTTTCTCTGATAAACATATCAAGTGCGGCAGTCATTGACGGAGCCTGCACCGTAGGAGCTTCAAGGTCCAGACGGAGACCTGCGTCACGTACAGCCTGTGCGGTAGTAGAGCCGAAAGTGCCGATCTTAATCTCTCTCTGATTAAAATCAGGGAAGTTCTTCTTCAATGAAGTCACTCCGGCAGGGCTGAAGAACACTAACATGTCATAATCAAACTCCTCGTCCGGTGTAAAGTCGTTGCTCACTGTACGGTACATCACAGCTTCTGTATGCTGAATGTTATTCTTGTCGAGCAAGTTTTTCACATCGTCATTGTGTACGTCTGACATCGGAACGAGATATTTCTCCGTTTTATGCTTCACAATGGAAGGTATCAGGTCCTCAATCTTTCCGGTAGCTCCGAAGAAGATCTTACGCTTGCGGTATTGCACATATTTCTGAATATACAATGCAACAGCTTCCGTCACGCAGAAATACTTCATCGTTTCGGGAATTGTCACGCGCAATTCAGTACACAAAGTGAAAAAATGGTCAATAGCATGGCGCGAAGTGAATATTACGGCAGTGTGGTCGAGAATCGAAATTTTCTGTTGCCGAAATTCTTTCGCCGAAAGACTTTCAACCTTAATAAATGGTCGGAAATCTATTTTAACGCCATACTTTTCAGCTATGTCGTAATAGGGAGATTTCTCTGACGCAGGCTTAGGCTGCGACACTAGTACTTTTTTAATTTTCAACGTCCTAAAATTTTATTAGCAAAATATTGTTCATTTGAATCATACCTTGATAGAGTAGCAAACAAGGTACTATTTCAAGAGCGCAAAAGTACAAAATTAATAGGAAAAGCCCGCTAAATTGATGAAAAAAAAGCTTTATCCACTTATAAAACATCAATATTTTAGTGAAAATTAAAATAATAGCCCCAATTATGACCAAATTTGTGAGACTTAAATCAAAATAAACTAGAAAAAGAACGAATGGAAAGAGGGCAAATCCGACATAATATATGAGCGCAGAATAGGATTCCAGCCATATATTTGTCTTATTTTTATCAAAAAACGTCCACCCAAGAAACATGTAAATCAGCCATTTTAGTAAGAAATAAGCAAGGCAGAATCCAACGTAGATACCCAGCAAAAGGAGGGGGGATACCCGGTTCATCAAAGCAGGGCATGTATCATGAAAATAATTGAGAAATGTGATACCCGACAAGACACAAGTCTGCAACACAAGCACAAGGAGATAACGCACATCGGCTGCCGTAGAACTATCAAAAATACTCGTTCGTTCACGGTGCAATACAAAGTCTTTCACCTGTTGGGAGAGAAATTTCTTTCCGCGCGCCAAGGCTATGGAGGAAAGAAAGAAGCAAGCCAGCAAAGTCAACGCAATGGCATCGTCCGTGCGGGGAGAGTAGGAGATAGGTGTCCCCTCAAAGCCGGAATCAACTTCTTGCACAGCATGAAGATCAACCAACTGCAGACTATCAGTGTCCGCCTTTGCCGGACTAGTCTGGTTCTGCCGAAGAAGGGACAGCGTATCCGCACTTCGGGAACTTAGTGTGTCGCCTATCATATCGCTGCAAATTTACGAATGGAAATGTCCCATACAGGAGTTTCATAAAGCAATTGAACCGCTTCTTCCGGCGTCTGCGCCACTTTCCATATATCGCCATGCTGCCGGCGCATAAAGTTCTCATCAATAGCTTTTTCAAGCATTTCGAGGAGTGGATCGAAGAATCCGTTTATATTGAGGATTACAATCGGATTGAGATATAATCCCAATTGTTTCCAGGTAATAATCTCCAGCAGTTCTTCAAGGGTACCGCATCCACCGGGCAAAGCAATAATACCATCGCTCAAATCTGCCATCTTCCGCTTGCGTTCGTGCATGGATTCTACTTCAATCAGTTCTGTCAATCCCGTATGATGCCAGTTTTGCTCCACCATAAAACGAGGAATCACACCTGTCACCTCACCACCATTTTTCAATACAGCATCTGCCACAGAACGCATCAGGCCAATACTTCCGGCTCCATTTATCAAACGAATACGGTGTTCGGCAAGCAGATAGCCGAGAGTATCGGCTGCTTGGAAGTAAACAGCGTCTATCTTGGTACTGGAAGCACTATATACACATACGGAATTTATCTGATTCATCTTCATCACTATCCATTATTATATCGAGAAGGCAAAATTACGAAAAAATTCCGTTATTCACATTCAACTTAATCAGAGATCATTTTTATCTCTACATTTATCTATCCCTATAAAAAAAATCTTGGACTCCTTATCCAGAAGTCCAAGAACCTTTCTCACAAAGAATACATCTATCACAGATATCTCATCTACTAACAGGTGTATCAAATTGTTGCTGAATGAACTTTATTATTCGAATCATAAAATCATTCGAACACCCTACCAGTAGTATTCAGCATACAATTTAAAAAAGTGATTTTAATTCTACGTTTCAATATACCTTTATGCGCCTTTCACAAGGTTTATTAAGCCCACGGATAGAATTTACCGATCTTTCCCCTTTCGGTCATCTAATCGCCATTTCAGCAATGCGCCATATATTTCAACAGCGGGGCTTCATCAGTTAATGATTTAGGTATATCATCATTATGTTAGTTGCAAATAATATATATTTCAAAGACTTATTCTAATTCAAAATCTCCGGTAAAGGCTTCCTTTGGAAGTTGTATCTCCAAAGTATATTTACCTTTCTCCTCACCTGTAAGATCAATATAAACCTTATCTACATTTAAATCAGTAGATGTATAAACAACTTCATCTGTTTCTGCATTCTTTATGATAACAGTTACAGTAGGAACAGTAGAAAGAAGGTCTATAGACAACAATGAGTTTTCAATACAAGCAGCAGGAGTAACAGGGACAGACCGATGTTGTACCTCCGTTTTATTTTTTAGCCTGATTATACGCGCGGTTGTCATCTCATTAGCAAAAGAGAACATACTTACTTGAAGTAAAACTGTCAACAACAAAAGAGGTAAGAATTTAGCTTTCATAATAAATGGGTTTAAAATTTCGCTTCAAAAATACACAGATGAAGCAAAAGAAACGATTTTTATGTGGTAACAATGGTAACAGTCATCTATTTAAAAGCAAAATAAGCCAAGAAAAACCAACATACATCACTGAATATCAACGCCAAACACCCGATCAAAAATTTGAGTATCCATTTTGTTCTTTATACGATTTTTGCGTGTCTTAAGAGCATCTGATGTAGCATCCATCAGCTCCATCATGACAGTTTTTGAACAACAAAGTAATGAAAGAACACAATAAAATATATCATCACCAGTTAAAGCCGGATAGCGCTCCTTCAAATTCATCATCACATCAACAAATGCACTAGAAATGGTAGAACGTATATCCTTCCTCAAACTACGCATCGCCAACAATTGCTTAGGAGTTGCTTTCTCCAATGCTTCCAATTGATCGTAACAATCAGTTGTTTTAAGTACAGATATACATAGCTGGATTTGCTGTTCTGTCAACTCCGACCTCTTCTTATCTAAATCTTCTTTATTAGATTCAGAAGCCTCTTCTTCTTTAAGCAACATGGTGTCTACTCGCTTTTGAGTTAATTCACGCTGCAATGCAATAAAACGTTTTTTCCTCTTCCTATCGTTCCACATAAAACAAAAGACGCAAATAATCATCAATAAAAAGAACGCAGTAATCAAGCTAAAAATTAACATTTTTGTATGTTCTGACAGTAACCTCTTATGCTCCTCCAGTTGGTGTTTATCCATAAGTCGATTAAGTTCTTCATTGTCAGTTATGAACTGAATAGAATCATAAAGAATTTTATATGCATCTATATTTTCTGTTGCCGTTTTCCATTCACCTCTTTTTTTTGCTATTTGATACATTCCATCATAATAAACAGCCTTTCCATAAATATCAAGTTGATCTACATTCTTACTATAAAAATAGCTGGCAGAATCAAGTTTATTCAAATTCAACATAATCTGTGCTTTTGACAAACAGACATTGACAGCATCCTGTCCTTGTATCATAATTGCCTTTGACACATATTTATCCGCTTGAATATAATCTTTTTTTTCACTATAAGCCATAGCAAGATCATGATAAAGAGCCCCTATCAAACTAGAATCTTGTTCTACTAATGCACAATCAAGAGCTTGCTGATAATAAACCAATGCACTATCCTTCTTATTTTGCAACAAACACATACGTGCAATACCTCTCAATGGATATATCTGTTGACTTCCTCCTCTCAATATTTGATAAGCTTGGCGATAGGCCCCAATTGCTATATCAAACAATTCATCTCTTTCGTAACACTCCGCAAGATTATCATAAATCATTGCTAAGAATTCATCCCTAACAGGCATCAATCGAATTGCTGTCAGATACTCTTCTACAGCAAATGAGGTATACCCCATTTCGCTATAAGTAGCTCCCCAGTAATAATGAGCCTTTGCAGCACGCAAACTTTTCTTCTTATCACCATAATAGTCAACAGCCGTTTTTATCAATGAATCATCCTCTAAAGCAATATAGTTTTTATGCCGTGCCTGGGTGAGCAGTAGCGCATAAAGCGCCCGGTCAGCACGTGGCATCTTCTGTGGATAAGTAATTGATTCCAAAATAGACAAAGCACTATCTGGATATGTCTCCATTAATGAATCAGCGCATAATAACAATGGATTCTTCACTGAAGGAGAGGAACAGGAAGAAAGAGAGACAGACATAAAAATGCTACCTACGCTGACAAGTAAAATAGAGAACACCAATAAATAGCGTTTAGAACAACAACATCTTGTTTTCATTTAGCAGTCTGTTTTATTTTACGATACAAAAGTAGCAATTTCCGATAAAACATACTTAGTAGCCAAAAAACATTTATTTAAATATAACTTATTAAAAATCAAGAGCTACAACTTCAATTTCCATTAAAGGAAGTTGAAATTGCAGCTCTTTCTTAACAAGTTAAGCCCTGTTTCAGACTGTTTTACAGACCAAAAGCAGCTTTAATTTTATCTACGTAGTCGAGTTTCTCCCATGTAAAGAGTTCCACTTCCACAGTTTTGTCTCCTTCGTAACGAGAGAAGAATTTCTTCGTTATCACTTGCGGTTCACGTCCCATGTGACCGTAAGCGGCTGTTTCCTGATAAATAGGATTACGAAGTTTCAGACGTTCCTCGATAGCTTTCGGACGAAGATCGAACAATTGGTCGATAACACGCGCAATCTCGCCATCAGTCATGTTGACGTGAGAACGGCCGTAAGTATCGACAAAGATATTGATCGGACGAGCCACACCGATAGCATAGCTCACCTGTACAAGCATTTCGTCTGCTACACCTGCCGCAACCATATTCTTTGCGATGTGACGTGCTGCATAAGCTGCACTACGGTCTACCTTGCTAGGATCTTTTCCGGAGAAAGCACCACCACCGTGAGCACCTTTACCGCCATAAGTATCAACGATAATCTTACGGCCCGTCAAACCGGTATCTCCGTGAGGACCACCGATCACGAATTTTCCGGTAGGATTCACATGATAGATGATTTTATCATTGAACAGTGCCAACACCTTATCGTGATGAATAGAAGCAATCACACGAGGCATCAGAATCTCAATCACATCACGGCGGATGATAGACAACATTTCTTCGTCAGCTTTCAGTTGAGCAACTTGAGAGTCATCTTCCGGTTGGATAAAGTCATCATGTTGTGTAGAAACAACGATTGTATCGATACGGACAGGCGTTCCGTTGTCATCATATTCGATAGTAACCTGGCTTTTGGCATCGGGGCGGAGGTAAGTCATTACCTTTCCTTCACGACGGATGTCGGCCAGCACTTGCAGAATGCGGTGTGCCAAATCAAGAGAAAGCGGCATGTAGTTTTCCGTTTCATTGGTAGCATAACCAAACATCATTCCCTGGTCGCCTGCACCCTGTTCCATCGGATCCTGACGCTCTACACCACGGTTGATATCGGGGCTTTGCTCATGAATAGCGGAAAGTACACCACAAGAGTTGCTTTCGAACATGTACTCTCCTTTGGTATAACCGATTTTCTTAATCACTTCGCGTGCGATGAGTTGTAGGTCAACGTACGCTTTTGTTTTCACTTCACCCGCTAGCACCACTTGTCCGGTAGTCACTAGTGTTTCGCAAGCTACTTTCGAACTGGGGTCGTAAGCCAACAGTTTGTCAAGCACGGCATCCGATATTTGATCGGCTACCTTGTCGGGGTGTCCTTCTGACACCGATTCGGATGTAAATAAGTATCCCATCTTTCTTAAATTAAGAATTAAAAAATAAGAATTAAGAATGAGAGAGTAGGAGAGGCGAGTGCTGCAAAGGATAAGCCGAAAGGCGTCAATCAGACGTGTTTTAGCATTTTTTTCCGTGGTTGCAAGCTACTCAAATCTGTCCACACTTTCATTTCGGTTGCAAAGATAAAGAGATTCCGGAGATAATGAGTATCTTTGCCACGTATTTAACACATAAATAGATTTATAATGATTCTAAATAAGAAATTAAAAACGCTTTTGGTGCTGGCGCTCTATGTAGGATTCACGATTGCTATCTATGCCATTGTTTGCCATTTCATCGATAAGCCGTTTCAGGAGATTCATTTGCTGTATGCAGTACTGATAGGATGCATCGCCTATTTGCCGGTGTTTATTGCGGAGAAAAAGAAATAAATAGTCTGTTTGGTGCGTATATATACTCACCATACTGGATATATATATCCAATACGCTGTACATATATGCCCAATACGGTGAGTATATATGCCCACCGAACAGGGGTTAGAGTGCGTTCAAAATACCTTTCATTGTCTTTCCCAACACAGGGTGCAAGATGTCCGGAGCAATTTCCGCCAGTGGTTTCATAACGAAGTCACGTTCTGCCATCAACGGATGGGGGAGGGTTAACTCTGCTCCGGAAGCAGAGGTCACAGAAAGCACTAAATCTTCATAAAGTAACAGGTCAATATCAATCAGACGGTCGCTATATATTCCGTTGACGGACTTTTTGGTACGTCCCAGCTCCCTTTCAATCATTTGCGTCTCTTGCAATACTTCCAATGGAGATAATTCCGTTTCTACACAAGCGGCCGCATTCAGGAAACTGTTTTCAGAAGCAAAGCCCCAGGGGGCAGTAACATAAAAAGCAGACAGGGAAACTACGTTCCCTACCTGCTCTTCTATTTTTTGCACGGCACCCCGGAGATTCTGTTCTTTATCTCCAAGGTTAGTGCCGAGTCCCAAATATACTTTTGCCATTATTTGTCCAGAATCAGCATTGCATCTCCATACGTGCCGAAACGGTAACCTTCCTTCAAAGCTACATGGTAAGCATCCATCACCTGGTCATAACCACCGAAAGCAGCTACAATCATCAGCAGGGTAGAAAGCGGCATGTGGAAATTGGAAATCATTGAATTGGCTACGGTAAACTCATACGGAGGGAAGATAAACTTATTAGTCCACCCTTCGAATTCCTTCAAATGTCCGTCGGTGCTGACTGCGCTTTCAATAGCACGCATTACGGTCGTACCTACCGCACAAACATTTCTGCCGTTATCTTTGGCACGGTTAACAGTTTTCACCGCCATTTCGTTTACAAACATTTGTTCCGAATCCATCTTATGCTTTGTCAAGTCTTCTACGTCGATGTCGCGGAAGTTACCCAAACCAGCGTGCAAAGTGATATATGCAAAGTCTATACCTTTGATTTCCAAACGTTTCATCAACTCACGGCTGAAGTGCAAACTAGCAGTCGGAGCAGTCACCGCACCTTCGTTCTTCGCAAAGATAGACTGGAAGCGTTCTGCATCTTCCGGTTCCACAGGACGGTTGATGATAGAGTGGGGAAGTGGGGTCTCACCCAAAGAGTACAAAGCCTTTTTGAACTCATCATGAGGTCCGTCATAAAGGAAACGGAGCGTACGCCCACGGGAAGTAGTGTTATCAATCACTTCGGCCACCATCGAATCGTCCGGACCGAAATACAGTTTGTTACCGATACGGATCTTACGTGCCGGATCGACCAATACGTCCCACAAACGAAGTTCTTCATTCAACTCACGCAACAAGAATACTTCGATACGAGCACCTGTCTTTTCCTTGTTACCATACAAACGGGCAGGGAATACCTTCGTATCGTTGAATATAAACACATCTTTATCATCAAAGTAGTCCAACACATCTTTGAACATCTTGTGCTCAATCTTACCTGTATTACGATGCAATACCATCAAACGAGACTCATCCCTATATTTCATAGGATGTAGAGCGATCTTATCCTCGGGTAACTTAAATTTGAATTGTGATAATTTCATATCTATTCCTTATTACGTTAATTATTTTCTTCCTCATTTTCTATTTCCTGTCCGTCAATCCACTCTTTAAAGTGTTCGGGGTTCAGGCAGTCTTCCAACCGGACGTCACCTACACGGGTGCGGATCAATCCTGTCAGATGGGCTCCACTATGGAGCGCTTCACCAATATCACGCGCCAGAGCACGAATATATGTTCCTTTGCTGCATACGACACGGATTTGAATCATCGGTTCCGGATCGTCCAGGCGACATTCCAGCAATTCAATCTCGTCGATAACAAGCTGTTTTGCTTTTAGTTCGACTTCTTCGCCTTTCCGGGCCAGTTCGTAGGCACGTTTACCATCTACCATACAGGCAGAGAAAGCAGGAGGCACCTGATCGATGGCACCGATAAAGCGCGTCAACACTTCTTCCACCAGCTCCCTTGTGATATGCTCGGTAGGGTAGGTGGCATCTATCTCATGTTCCAAATCGTATGACGGGGTAGTAGCACCCAAACGCAACGTTGCGACGTACTCCTTCGTGTGATATTGAAACTCTTCTATTCGTTTGGTTGCCTTGCCTGTGCATACAATCATCACCCCCGTTGCAAGAGGATCCAACGTTCCGGCATGGCCGACTTTTAGTTTTTTCACTCCGATCCGACGGCAAATATGATAGCGGGCGTGCCCTACTACTTTAAATGAAGTCCATCCGAAAGGTTTATTGAAAAACAGTACTTCTCCTTTTTTAAAATTCATCAGCCAATTTCTAAGTTGTATCCAAGCAGCAGCATTACCAAAATGGTTCCGCCAACAATAATTCTGTACCAGCCAAATGCCTTAAAACCATATTTCGTAACAAAGCTAATAAAGAACTTGATAGCCAGCAAAGCGACGATAAAAGCTACTACATTACCTATAATAAGTGCCGGCATATTGTTGAGAAGAATCTCCGTACCGCCATCCAGGAAGAGTTTCAACACCTTGTAGCCGGTTGCCGCAAACATGGTCGGCACGGCAAGGAAGAATGAAAACTCGGCAGCATCCTTGCGAGTCAGCTTCTGGGCCATACCTCCGACGATGGTAGCCATCGAACGGGATACCCCCGGTATCATGGCAATGCACTGAAACAAACCGATATTGAATGCCTTTCTTTCTGTCAGCACTGTATCTTCGCTTCCTTTCGAAAAAATCTTATCGCAGAACAGCATGAATATACCACCGATCACCAACATCACTGCCACTATCGCTACACTTTCCAGCATCTCGTCTATCTTATCACTGAACAGGAATCCCAAAATGGCGGCAGGAATAAAAGCTACCAGTAATTTCCAGTAGAAATCGAATTTATGCAGAAAACACTTCAAAGCGGAAGCTCCCGCAGGAGCCGGTGTATGGTTCAACCGGAAAAAACGCTTCCAATAAAGACAAACCACTGAAAGAATCGCGCCAAACTGGATAATAACAGTAAACGCTTTTACAAATTCAGTACTTTCTACTCCTAAAATGTTTTGCGTAATAATCATGTGTCCCGTAGAAGAAACTGGAAGAAACTCTGTCAATCCTTCTACAATAGCAATAATAATCGTCTCAAATGTCGTTAAGTCCCCCATCTTTATTCTTCTGTTTTTTGTGTTTTAGGTTTGCGTAATACAGCGTAAATCATAGACAAGAAGCCAAACAGGCAAACGACTGGCGCTACCTTGATTCTGCGTACACTGAAAATATCGGGTTCAAAAGAGGTTTCGGACGATGTAGGTCCCGTCATCAATAGAAAGCCGATAATAACAATCGCCATCCCTATCGCGAGCAAGATAAAGTTCACTTTATCAAAGGCAAATTTCTGCTTGTCAGACATAGTTTATTTAATTACAAATTACTAATTACAATCATTCCCTTAATCTATCAGTAGGGCGTTACGGATGCTAATCACACACAAACACAGGTTTGTAACCAGCCATTCGCCATCCGCTAAATATAGTACAGGCTGTTGGCTTTCATTCTCAAATATTTATTCATGGAGAAATAGGCACATAGCCACGTTATTACAATTCCAAATACCAATACGCTTGCACAGACAATCAACATGACTTCGGGCGTGATGACCTGAAACAATTCTTGTTCATACGTCACGGCCCAATAGGCGGTTCCCATCAATATGGAATCGGCAACAATGGCTGCCAGTATTCCGCTCCATACATTCTTTCGAAGGAATGGCCCTCGAATGAATCCCCAACTCGCCCCTACTAGTTTCATCGTATGAATGAGGAAGCGTTTCGAGTAGATAGCCAGTCTTATCGTATTGTTTATCAGGGCAAAAGAAATAAAAGTGAGCACCACTGCCAGAGCGAGCAGCACCAGACTGATATTTCGTATGTTATCATTCACAGCGTCAATCAGTTCCTTTCGATAGAGCACGTCTTGAATATTGGTATTCTTTTTAATCATTTTCTCTATCTTCGCGATGCTGTCGGAATTGGCATAGTCGGAATGGAGCTTGATTTCGATGGAAGCGGTAAAGGGGTTATAGCCCAAGAATTCTTCCGGGTCGGTTCCCATTGCCTCCGTCTGCTCTTTCAATGCTTGTTTTTTAGAGATGTATTCGGATTGTTTCACGAAAGGTTCCTGATTCAGTTTCTTCTGAAGTTTCAGTATATCCGCTTCTTTCATATCGTCACTGATAAGAACGGAGAAACTGATATTCTCGCGGACATATACGGAAAGATTGTGCGCCGTCAATACGAAAAAGACAACCAGTCCTAACAACAGCAACACCAGTGTCGTACTGATACTCGACGTAATGAACTGCATGTCGAAGATTGAACCTGACTTATATTTGTTTTGATTTCCCATGCGTTATCTCTTTTTTCGGAATACATAAATCATGGAACTACTGCGTTCTTTCCGTCCTAAAGCATTAAACCATGCTAACGTTCCGGCAAACATCCCTTTCAGGAAACTGCACGAACTGCCACGATGTTTTTCGCTCAACATGGATACGTAGAACGCATCGAACGGCATCGGATGACGCGCCGCCATGATAAAACCATGACGGGAAGCCAGTTGTTGTATAGTGCCCGGAGTGAAATGCCAGAGATGACGGGGAACGTCGTATGCCGCCCAATACTCGCCATAGCGTTGAGCATCATAAGAAGAGCAATTGGGTACAGCTACAATCAATACTCCTTTTTCTGTCAGCAACTCATGAAGTCGCTGCCACACTTCACCAAGGTGTTCCAGATGTTCCATCACATGCCAAAGGGTGATGACATCAAAACTGCCGGGAGCAAACTCTTTCAAAGCCGATTCGGGCTTTACGTCCAGATCGAAATGCAGCTTCGCAAACTCACGTGCCTGCGGACTTTTCTCCACTGCCTCCACTTTCCAGCCCCGGCGAACCATCGTATCAGAAAAGTAACCGGTTCCCGTACCTATATCGAGCAAACGCCCTGTTTTACGATGCGCTTCCTTAGCTACCAGGCGCGCTTTGCGGCCCAGCATATAGGAACGTACATAATGGTAGATATTATTCATTGCGCCTTTGCGCGTATCAGTGTGAGAGATATAGTCGGGAGTCTCATAATACTTGCCTATCTCTGCTTCCACGGGGACTCCTTGTGTGAATGTAAATCCACAGTCCTCACACGAATACAGTTCAAACTGTTCGCCCGAAGCATAAAAATCCGTACAAGTCATGACGCGTTTCAAGTGCGCACCGCCACACACCGGACAAGCATTTATACTGAGTTTCTCCATTAACTATCTAAGCAAAATTAAGTGCTGCCTCGAATGACAAGACAACACTATACCCGAATTTGGTGCAAAGAAACAAATAAAAAGTGATGGATTGGGGTTTCGTTAAGGACTTTTAATAGAAGAGTTGTCCCCGATGCAAGATGAGAGTAGTTTTTACAGCTCATATCGGGACAAGATATCTTTTTGAAGAAAGATCAAAAAGTCAGGTTAACAGAAACTATTTAAATTCTATATTAATACGATAACCAGCTAAATCTACAATTTTTTCCTTTTCCTGAAACGAAAGCGAATCATAGTCCTTATCCCATATTTTCAACGATATTTTATTTCTTTCATCTTCGAATAACTTTATTAAGTCATACAAGCAATTATAAAAGACTCGCCAATCAGAAATCGAGAAACCATTATTATCTTCTATATGTACTTTCATATACACTCCGGCACCTGATATTTCTAATTCTTCTTCCTGATTGATATTACGCCTAGTAAAAATACGTCTTCTACTTGCACTATCAGGATAAAAAATATAATCTACAGCTAAACCGCGGATATCAGATAATTGAGTAGGGGTGTTTTGTACTTTTATATGTCCCCCTTCATACAGATCAATATTAAAAAAATACCTATCAGTTGCTCTTAACAGTTCAGTTTCATCGTTATAGTACGACAAACACCAGTCGATTGTACTATCTGACAAATTAATATTAGTAAATACCGCCATTTTCACGCCACCTTTTTTAAGCAACAAAGAATCATTTAATAATGTACATAATTTAGGGAAAGCATGACTGTCGTCCACAAAATCATAGCCAGTACGAATTAGTCCAGGTAAATCAGTAAAAACTATTTTAGGATGAGATTTTGCATCAACTATTAGTTTAATTCCATATATAATTGAAAAAAACAACAGGATTAATAAACAAGCTACTTTTCTATTTCGCATAACTATTTAAATTTATCCATTGGTTACCAGGCTTCCAAGGTGCATATATATAAACTTTAGCATTTGGTGTCGCCATTATTAAACTTCTTGCAGCATTAATATCAGGTGCCGATGGAACAAAGTCCACATTAGGATTCGTACCTGTATGGCTATGAGCATCGTATACTTGATTCTCAAGTTTGTAATCTTCCCCTAAAACAGAGAAACTAGGCGCTTGACTATTCTGATGAAGAGTACCAACAACAGAATTTCCATTTTTATAGTGCGACAAACTCCATTCAACATTAGACGTTTTTGACGCAAAAACAAACAAATTCTTTGCATCTACTTTCGAACGTATTATTGCTACATGTCCTTGCCTCATTGTAGGAACAACTTCAACACTATATTCACCTTTACTCACTCTTCTTATTATTTTCCCTTCCAAAGGAACAGCCTTATTTTCAATATTACTTTTTCCTGCTAAAACTGGAAGGATATTTTTATCACTCACTGTTACATTTTCGTCTTTCCCCTGTTGATTGATTTGTTCCAATCAATCGATCTGGTTTGGCATCAGGTTTATTAACCGGCCTAATATTACCATTAGTATCGATTCTATAATCTCTTGGAACTATACCTGTAGGATCTATTTTTCGTATCGGATTATTCAAACAATATGTATAGGAACTCCAATTGTAGAATTTTTCACTTAATGGATCCACCACATGCCATCTTCCCAACACCGCATCATAATGTCTCGCCCCATAATCATACCAGTCAAGACCACCTTGTCTATCCAGTTCCTTACCGTTGTACTTGTAAGGTTGAACAGATGAAGTCAAAGCAAATGTACCACCAAAAGGATAATAATGATTCACCTCCTCTACACTACCATTCTGATCCACGACCACACGATTATTACCCTGATGATCTTTCAAGTAATAATGATACTTGCCATCAACAAGGGAAATATATCCCAACTCCGTCAACAAAGTAGTGAGCACACCATTTTCATAGATCGCATCGTCAAAGTAATCAGTAGTTGTGGTCTTTCCAGCTATTATATGCGTTGTTCGGAACTTTATTCCTTTGGCATCATAAAGATAGGAAATGACACCTCCATCCTCAAACTCTATACAGCTGGGTAAATTTAAACAATTATACTGAATTTCAGTTTTTTTTGTTTAAATCCTGTATTAAAATTCCGTTTGAGTTATAATATAAAATACCCTGATACAAATTGGCTGTTTTCTAGCCAATTTGTATCAGGGTAAGACACTTCTTATTCGTCAGGCAAATATTTACTTTTTTCTTCCGGATGATCTTTCAGATACCCTTTGATAAAATCAGGTAACCATTCATACGGAGTAAGAGAATCATACAATTCTTCTTGAACAAATTTCTGAAGTTCTTTAGAATTTCCTTTCATCAATACATCATTTAAAAACACCCCATAACCACCAGCACCAATACAGACCCTAATATCAGGTCTCCTTTCACCATTTATCGGTTTTAGTTTTATAAGCGAACTTACTCTAAGATCAATATAAGAATCAGGTCCGGCAGGTTTCAACTGATTAACCAGAGCTACAAAACGATCAATAATCTTCCTATCACGAATAATCGTTTTATGGTTATCATTTCCAAATACAATGTGCAAACAATCGGTGATAGGAATATTTGTATCTACATCTCCTATAAACCAAAAGTTTACATTCTCAACATCGTTATTATCAATTAATAATTGATTACTTTTACAAGATGTCACAAATAATAATAGTAAAAATAATGAAATAGAATAATAACTGCTTTTATGGCTCCGAAGTCCATACAGGTTTCTTTCTTTTCTCATATTCCAGTGTTTTTTGTTCGTCAATTACATTTGAAGTAACTCCTTTTGTTATTACAGTTTTCCCATTATGATTTCTTCTTGTAACTTGCCCTGGACGAGTTTCACCATTAGCCCTTGAAGTTTTCTGTTCTGAACCGGTTATCACTCGTCTTTCTTCTTTTGTCTGATACTGCAGGTCGCTGCCACGTACCCTGTTTACCTCATACTCTTGAGCATTTATTTTATGTTCTAGCGCATGATCTGCTTCATGATCAAATATAGTAGCCGGAGAATTTACAGTACCATTATCATGTTGTGCCCCCCAATCACTTTTCCAATAAATACATCCAGTACCACGTGCAGCATCCGGACTATATTTGTTATCATATATAGCTTCCATCACATTCACTTTTATATCAGTATTTTCTACTATTGCAACTGTTGAAGCTCCACCTCCATTACCCATTTTTATACCATTCGCCTTATTATATTGATACGCTGTTATAACCGACTGAACGAAAGGGTTAGAATGAGTTATATTACCACCGCTATACGAAAATGATAAGTTTCTTCCAGTGAGCACACCATTTTCATAGATCGCATCGTCAAAGTAATCAGTAGTTGTGGTCTTTCCAGCTATTACATACGTGTCCGGAACTTTATTCCTTTGGCATCATAAAGATAGGAAATGGCACCTCCATCCTCAAACTCTATACAGCTGCGTAAATTTAAACAATTATACTGAATTTCAGAAATCTTTTTGTTTAAATCCTGTATTAAATTTCCGTTTGAGTTATAATATAAAATACCCTGATACAAATTGACTATTTTCTAGCCAACTTATACCAGGGTAAGACAAAAACAGTTCACATTACAAGTACAGATGAACAAGAAAATACCTAAATTTTAATCAGTATGATTTATATCTACATGTATTACTCTTGTCAATATTACATTCACAGCTTTGTCCTCATGAATTCCTGCCTGCCAATTTTGCATTAAATTTAATGCTTTCAAACCATTTTCTTCAAAAGCCGAAAGCTTATCCCCCTCTTTCTTATTGTAAATTCTAGCACCTATCAAATGCCCTTCTTTATCTATAACATACTGAACTTTCAAGATTGTTTGTTTAGGTTCAGTATCAGAATAAACAGGACGAAATTTTCTGCTAAAATCAGATATGAAAGCTGCTTCACCTCCCTTATAAAAAGGCATTTTTTCAACAAAAGTATATACCTCTTTCTGCGATAAACTATCATATGTAACAAAATCACTTTTTTGTTGCCCTTTTATTAAATTACAAGAGCAGATACATAGCACTACAACAATCAATAGATATGTTTTATTGATTCTGAACAGGAGTTCCTGGGAAATTAAGCCAATAGTCTTCATAATATTGTTTATATAAATTAGCATTTTGTTCAGGAGTTAACACTGAATTATATTTTGGAACAAAACCATATCCTCGTTTTTGTAAGTTTATCTCATTTAATATATAATTCAGCTGCCCTTTTGTTAACATATTTAGATCGTAGCCTTTCATACCATCAATAGTAATTTGAGGATAGTTCATAATATTATTCACAATATTCTTATCCGTTGTAGAAGTAGATACAAAAGAGTTAGGAGCTACCCTTACCAACTCTGTATCTGCTGTTTGCGTCAATTCAAATGGATGTCCTAGCCTTAATGTATGTAATACTTCATGTGTGGCATCCGAAGCTATATTGGAAAGTGATCTCAACTCCCCCTTAGGATTAAACAAATTCACAGAAGAACTAAAATAGGTAGTGCCCCCTCCTAATGTGCCATCCATTTTCCCCAAAGACAACGATTGCGATATGTTTTCATTTCCACTATAAAAAGTAACAGCAGTTGATACCATCCCTCCAGAAGCTTCTTGAAATGTATTGTTTAACTGTGTACTAATAGCTGTTTTATATGCATTAATTTGAGACGATGTCAGATTAAGACTTGAATCAACATTGAAATTAACAGCTAGAGTTACAGTCTTAGTTCCATTGGCATTCAAAACAATACCCCACTCTTTACCATTGACATCAACTAACATAATAGGATTATTACCACAATACGCATATGGACTAATCGAATAGTATTTCTCCGCCAACGGATCTACAACATGCCATCTTCCTAGCGCCGCATCATAATGTCTCGCCCCATAATCATACCAGTCAAGACCACCTTGTCTATCCAGTTCCTTACCGTTGTACTTGTAAGGTTGAACAGATGAAGTCAAAGCAAATGTACCACCAAAAGGATAATAATGATTCACCTCCTCTACACTACCATTCTGATCCACGACCACACGATTATTACCCTGATGATCTTTCAAGTAATAATGATACTTGCCATCAACAAGGGAAATATATCCCAACTCCGTCAACAAAGTAGTGAGCACACCATTTTCATAGATCGCATCGTCAAAGTAATCAGTAGTTGTGGTCTTTCCGGCTATTACGTGCGTTGTTCGGAACTTTGTTCCTTTGGCATCATAAAGATAGGAAATAACACCTCCATCCTCAAACTCTATACGGCTGGGTAAATTTAAACAATTATACTGAATTTCAGAAATCTTTTTGTTTAAATCTTGTATTAAATTTCCGTTTGAGTCATAATAGTATTCGACCGGCAGATCTGCTCCATCTTTAAATTCAAAATTATCAGCATGGGCAGAACCTGTTACACTATCAGATACAGCCTTCAATTGATTTCCATTATAACTCATGACAAGGTTATCTATTAAGCCATCTTCATCCTCTGATCTCTTTCCGCATCTTTTAATACCAAGGATATTCCCATTTTTATCATACCCGGTTATCTCTTCATTAAAACGATCCTGATTGACATTCAAGCCTTCACCTTCACCATATACAGCACGAAGCAGGCGGCTTCTGCCATCATACATAAATTTATAACCTCTTTTCACGCCATCAGCCTCCCATGTCATACTACTAATATTTCCATTATAACAGGGATCACCCAATCCGTCCACATAATGCAATTGTTCTACAAACCCTGCATTACTATCAATACCGGTCAGCCAGCTACGTATATTATAGGCATTTTCTGTAATTACTGAATCTTTTCCATGAATACGTTCCAGTCTTTTTAGCCTTCCTAACTTGTCATAACCATACAACAGATCGACAGTATCCTTACCTACGACACAATGTCTTTCGTGAATCAGCCTTCCTGCACGATCATAACTATACAATTTATTTAAAACTCCTCCTTCGTATTCCGAGCAGACACTCACAGGCTGCTTGAGAATATTAAAAAGCGATTTATTTACTTTCTTATTTCCACCCGATGTCGTCTTACGTTCCTGAATCAAATTATGATAATAATCATAATAATAACTGGCATATTGGTATTCTTCCGTTCCCAATATTCGAACGATACTTCCTGTTAGCTGTTCTTTGCAATGAGGTGAACTCTGGCTATTCTCATAGCGTTCCCCGTAATTATTATCAAATACATACCATAGTGAAGACAAAGAATCCGGCAATAAGTTCTGATATTCATAAGTATCATAAAAATAAACCTGTTGTATGTCCAAATAATGATTCTGCAATCCATAAATAGTATATCCATAGCAAGGCAAATCTATATTTGAAGTAAATTCAGCATAAATATCCTCTGAAGCACAATTCTGAAAATCAGGCGTACCGCGATAAACACCGTTCAACACAGAGCGCCCCGACAAATCTTCCAAATGAAAAGCCCATTCATTATTTGCCCGTTCTTTTCCATTTTGAGTAAAAATCAACCGGTCGCAACGATCATACACTAATTCCACCCACTCGCAACCAGGCTGTTTTTTCCCAACACAACGGTTACGGGTATCGTACTTATACAAGAAAGCATAATCGGATAAAACAGAAGCACTATCCGTAAGAGAACCTGAACAAAAATTGGCAGAACACATCGGAGGAAGAACAACTCGTAAATTTCCGAATATATCATATATATAGTATGTGTCATCCATTCCTTCATTACCATTTATACTGCGAATCAGCACGATCCTTCCTTCTTTATCCGTAAATTCATACCTTACATAATTGTCTTCATCAACCTCTTTTACGACATATAGTTCCCCGGAAGCATAGGTTCCTGCACAACTAACAAAAAGTCGTGTTCTATCAGTCGGCACGGTATAACGCAAGCACACCAATGAATCGCACAAGTCCAGCAAGGTAGTATCTTTAGATACATTTGTTAAATATCTGCTATTAATCCCTTTTCCCCGATTATGCCATTCCATACCCGGACCATATCGGCTCTCCACTCTCCCTATAGCCGAATTTTCATATAACGTTTTTGTATAAGGCATAACATCGTTTCCATTAGACAAGACGGAACTATTCTTCAACTCTTCCGCTTCGACAAATGCACCACAATTGCCGGGTTCCGATACCCCAGGCAGCCATTCTCTAAACAAGCGTCCCATTTTATCATACTCTGTAATTGACAACAGATCCGTATCATCAACACTATGCTTCACTTTGACATTCTCAATAGAACGCCCCAAACCGTCAAAATATTCAACATCATCCCTGAACCCCATTCCATCCGGAGTAGTATAAGTACGCGTATGTATGTAATTCTTTGACGAAAGATTCAATCTCTCACGCACCTTTATAGACACAATATTCGAAGTATATACATCAACCCCGTCATTAGCCATCATTCTGAAATAAGTGGTTTGATACAACGGACCCGGCTGATATACTGTTCTCAAATCCGGTACATCAAAGACATCCACCCAATGTATCTGGTCATGACTGTATTGCCACCATCTGAACAAATCATCCCTTGTCCCGTCATTCTCGACCCAAATGCCACGAGAAGTCTCACCTGAATCAATCGGTTCTTCATGCATAGAGGAAATAAACAAGAATACGTCATCAAAAAAGTTCCAGTTCTGTTCAACTTTTACGGTAACTTTATACTTCTGGTAATTATTCATGTCTACAGAAAAATTGCTATTACGTGAAAATCCACGATACAGAAGTTCAATCTGCCCGCTACGGTGATCTCCAAAATTTCTCATAACTTCTATTTTTACAGTAGCAGGATGATCAGTATTTTCCCATCCGGTATACAGGAAACTACACCAATCAGATGTATTTTCTCCAAGCCATAATTCTGTACAGATAAAATCACCAGGCAGCGAAGGACAATGCTTGATAAGATCAATATAAGCCTCCCCGCCTCTATTGGTAAAAGACAAAGGTTCTGTGAGCCTTTTCACTCTAATATCCGAAGAATATGCAACCAAGGTACCACTTACAACCTTTCTTCTGATATATACCCCTTCCGCTCTGTATGTATTGAAAAGTTGGGATGAAACCAAGCATCCCCCCTCATAGTCAGATTGAGCAAGCCGGGTAATCTCACTCCATTCATTTGAATCAGTATACCGGTATTCCCACGATATAGAATAAGTCCCGTTCCCCCCTGAAGGAGAAACTACGTCTTTAAGTAGAATATCATTCCCAAAATATTGATGATAGCCGATTTTTCCCGCAAATAAAGGAGTGACAGTATTATTTTGTGCCGTTAGACAAGTGCCTGTACCCAACAATATGAATAATATTATGATCCGAAGTTGTTTTATCATAGCTTATAATTGTATTTAAATTCCTGAATTAATTGTTTTCTTCCGTTTCTTTCCAAATAAGATTCTTTAAGGTACCCAAACTGATCATAGCCATATTTAGTAGTAAAGCCATCAGAAGTAGTTATTGAAGTAACCCCGACGTACGGTTTATACAGAAACGTTTTAATAAAGACCGGATGGTTATCTCTAAAAGCCATCCGTAGTTTATTTAGCTCACGCTCTAATTGATATTCTCCATACCCTTGCAGATAGGATAAATCATTATTTTCATGACCTAAAACGCTTTTTACAGAGTCGTATGTCGCCCCTTGTATTTCCGCTATAGGATATTTATAATTATATCCCCATATATAGCAGGTATGATTATTATTTTTATCAACATATTCTAATATATTTCCTTTTTTATCATACGAAACATAAGTCATTTCTCTTTTCAGCCCAAGGGGTCCATCGTGAGATACATCAACATAAGCAGGTAATAGCAGATTTTGATACAGTCCATATTTTATCTGTTCACGATAAACTTCCTCACCATTATATTCGGTTATAGTTTCAACCGGATAATCGAGCATATTCCTTTCTACCATAAGATTACTTATGGCATCTGTATAGTTATAGGGGTACTTTATATTCTTTATCCTACAATCACCACCACCATTTTGAGAGGTACGAATAACTTTTATCAACTGGTTCTTATCATCATAGACATAACCTTCCTCTGAAACAACTGTTCCCCCATCAAAATATTCACTAACGACTTTCTTACTCAACAAATCCCTTCCGGACATGACCGAGTAAGTCATATATTTGAAAAGAGATGGCCTGGAAAGCTCGATCGTATGAGCAAAATCATACGTATCCTGATAAACAGGAATAACAACTTGCTCCATTTTAATTCCTCCGTCCATAACCAAACCAGCGCTTCTACAATAGGTATAATCTTCCTTTTTAACTAAACATCCGTCCGAATTAAAGTACCGGCATGATGCTATGTTAGTCTTTATTCCATATTGATATCTGTGTATATAAGATTTCCATCCCCTGTTATTCAGTAAATCAGGGCTTCCTACATATTTCTCATTAGTATTTTCAGGCATCACATCTATGTAAAGAGGTTGAAGCAGGTTAAAAAGATACGAAATCTTATTTTCACCCTTTTCCTGTTTATTATATACATGTACTTGCGGATATTCTACGAAAAAATTACTACTAATGTTAGCATCTCCAAAAGCCACCGGAGAATAAATACGTGAGCAAAATGAGACATAATCATAAAGCCCTGGAGATGTTCTATATTGTATTCTGTTCTGTTTCACATCTGCAAAGGTTTCACAACTCAAATGAAAACTAGGAACACCAATTCCATCCTCATTTTCTCCATATTTATACCTTTGCTCATGTAAATTGCCATTATCATCATAAGTTTTAACATTACTCAATCTGATACCGGCCCCCTTCACACGAGCGGAATTCAATAAATACTCATTGGGTTCATATATGAATTCTTGTGACCCACCGGTAGGAAAATATATCTTCTTCAAAGAAAAAAGATGTGCTTTTGTGTTATCCGAATCATTTTTGAAGTTCACATTTGGAATAATCTGGGATAACTTCTTGATTACATCGCCATGTAAATTTGTTCCAGGGACGGGTTTAAAAAACACAAAACTATCATCAACAAATTCACGACTTATTATCGGTAAATAAACCTTATCCAGTTGTGCAGAAGAATACAAATAATACCCCCATAAATCAAATGTATAATGTGTATCATCATATTCACCCAATCCTAAATTAGAAGGCGTATAATACGACAAATAATATTTTTGGCCATCCATTTCCAGCCTGTCTAAAAAGAAATGCGGTCGTTTGTTCATCCCGGAATATAAGAGGCTGATTTGTTTAATAACATCACCAGACTGTTTATCGACCACGGTTATACTATCTACCGCGTTGGAATGAATGCCACCTGCTGACGCACGAAAGAAATTCACTTTTATTCCATTCGCCTCAATTCCTGACAATAAGAAAGTTGTATAGTTGGGCAAAGTTATATTAATATTCAGTGTAGTACTTAGATCATATTCTTGTTGTACCTGAACATCTCCTTCATCTTCTACGTACATACGATAGGCATAAGAATCACTTACAGACAACGTCTTATATTCCGACTCTGTAATAGAACGGTCTGTATATTCGACATAATCAAAACGAACCGTATCATTTTTTGCCGTTACAATACTTTTCAGAGCCCATCCTGTAGTTCCCGACGAAATATCCGTTCGATACGCGTCTTCATGAACATGTTCGCCAGCATTACCACCATAATTATAAGTAACACCATGTCCATCAACAATTTGAAATCCAGTCAACAATCTTCCTGTTAAGATAGGAGTAATTTGGCAATTTATCTTTTCCAGGATTTCAACCTTATCCAATGTAGACGGATCCGGAAAAACAAAATGTCCACTCTCGCTTAATGTACTAAATGTAAAAATATCACATCCCTGGTCCCGCGATGCGACAGAGAAATAGGAGACATTACCCATTATTCCAGACGAAAAAGCAGACAGATATTTGTCTACATCAATATGATTATTCAATTTATTTAAATCATCAAATAATGTAGGCACTCTTTTCATTGCTTCATCGGCATAACCAATAATTGTTCTGGACACCCTTGCAGCAGGGGATAACGTCCATCCCACTCCGACATCACCAGACGGCTGTTTATATTTGATTCCACAAGTGTTGTACGAGATATTAATGGGAACATTAAAATCTTTCATCTCAATATTATATAAATTGATATCAATAGTCTTTTCTCCACGGGATGAAATATTATTATTAAAATATTTCTCATAAAAATTTTCTATTAGCTGACTTTGGGGAGAAGACGGTATCACATCCGGTGACTTAAACTGCTGCGCCATAGCAATTGAGTAACTGAAAGTCATTACAATGAGTAAAAAAATCTTCTGCATATATATTGTTTTCTGCATTTTAATAAATATTTTTATATTTCTAATTATCTATCGTTCAATTAATTATCTAACCATCAAAATTGTGGGACGGCGCGCACGTCCCACAATTCAACTAATTACAGATTCATCGCGTTAGCGCCCAAAACGCCAGCCAAAGCTGAAGCCACTGCGATAACCACCTTCAGGATCATATCCCATACTGATTTCTTCATTGCCATCATTTACCTCCTTTCTGTTCTTTAATGTGTTGTGTTACTCTGTGTTCTTTCGTGTTCTTATTCTTAGTTCCGGTAGCAGACTCTCCGAACTCATTGAATTCCTTTGCCACCTCAAAGCACGGGCACTGTTTAATCCATTCTTCCGGCTCTATCTCACCGTTTCCATTGAGATCCGGCGAAAGATCCCGGTGTCCGCATACCCGGCAACCGGGAAATTTCTCCTGTAGTTGCCCAACGAGTTGCCGGAGCGTAGCCCGTTGTGCCGGAGTCCGGGTATCTGCCGGGCCTCCCCGGCAATCCAGACCACCTTCATAGCAGATACCTATCGAGTGAGCGTTGAAACCTTTGGCGTGTGCTCCGATGCGTTCCACGGGCCGGGTAAGGTGCACTGTTCCATCCTTCCGGATGTAGTAGTGATAGCCTGTTCCGTTAAATCCGCGACGCCGGTGCAACCGGTCCAAATCTTCCGGAGAAAGTGTACAATCCTCCCTCGTGGCGCTGCAATACACCACAATCAAGTTAATAATCCTCATGTTAGTGGATGATTTCTAGTTTAGTTAAAAGCCAAATGTTTAGTTAAGCCTACGAAGTTTGTCGTTTACATTTTGTGTACTCCTCACTGCCGTGACGTCATTTATGCAGCCGGATCGGGCGCTTCTCCGCCTCCTTCATTACCGCCTCCACCGGGCTTGTCGCTTCCACCGGAGTTACCGCCTCCTGCACTACTTGCATCGGAAACAAGTTTATCATAACGGGCACACTTCGCACCGGTCACCATCGAACGGGTAGCGGTAGTACGGTCATGATTCTTAGTCGTTGTCGGTTGGAAGCGGACGGTAAGTGTAGCCTGTGCAGCCGACACTTCGTCAGAGGTTTCCACACCTTTGCCACGAGCCACCATCACCATACGGAAGGTACCAAGACCGTCCACGCTTACGCTTTCCGAAGATTGCAAGTGTTGCCCCATCACCGTCACTAGGTTGTCGAGTGTGTTTTTTACGTCACCCGGAGAGAGGGAAGAGTAGGCTGCTATTTCTTTCGAAAGTTGTGCGGAATCTACGTTTCCCGAACGTACAACTCGGGGATAGAAGAGTTTTTTACCGCTTTTTTTGTCTTCCAGAGTTGACTGGAAGGGTTTGTACAATACTGGCATAATTGTAATAGTTTTTAGTCGTTAATAATTCTAGTTTGTCTGTGTCTTTAAGCTTATCGACAATGCAAATATAAGACCTTATTTCTGTCTGTGCAAGAGATTTTAAAAGTGTGCGTTAATAAATTCGTTAATATGAAAATTCGTTACTATACTACTAATTTACAATACATTATATAATATAATAGCATCATAATCCTCATTAATTCAGTTATTCAGGACACTCAACAAATAATGACCGGGCAGTTTGATCTTTCCGGCACTTGCCCGAATGACACCGAAACCCTTCCAAACCTTACCACCGATTTCTCCGTAATTACTTTTCAGCACGATTGCATACTGTTCGGAGGGAGGAATATGATAAAGACGAAGGTTATCCAACAGTCCGGAAAGGTTGCGCGGGTGTCCGTCAGCAGGAGCTTGCATCCGGTCAATATCCGACTGTGTCAGTTCACGTTTCTTCTTCGCCGGTTTTCTGTTAGAAAAATTTCCTCCCTCTTCTTCCTCATCCCCTCCTTTGGGCAAAGGAGGGTTAGGGAGGATGTTTTCTTTCCTTTCTTTTTCTTTTCTTTTTATGAGGGTGCTTTTTGTTGCAGTATCCGGGGATTCTGTTACAGTATCGAGGGTTTGCGTTACAATATCCGGGGTTTCTGCAACAGCATCCGAAAGGGTGGAGTGTACGGTTTCCTCATCCGGCAGCAGACAGTAGTCCGGAGAAATATGACGGCGGCTGCGACGTTTAGTGATAAAAAGGAACTGCCGCTGAATGTCGGCGGAAGTCAGGATGCCGTAACGTTCGTAGAGAGAGGAATCGAAGAAACCGTACTCCACAAACAGACGAAGCACCCGGCGGACACTATCGTTGTCCGTGCTGAAGAGCTGGTCGGAGAGTTCGTCATAGAAGTCATCGTCGACATGAATATAATAACCCTCGCCCGAATATAGATAAGACAGGGTATAGAGCAGGATCGTGAAGGCAGAATCGCCTTCACGCTTCATCACACGGCGTACGACACGGTCGTGCATAAAATCGGTATTCAAAGGGAAATAGTCAAGCCCTTGTTTTATTCGTCCCATGATATAAATTGTTTTTATAAATCAGTCTGCCAATTCTAATTTTGATCCTGATTTTGATTCTAATTCCAATTCAAAGACTGATCCGGATTGGGATTCAGAACCTGATTCGTATTCAAATTCCGATTCACGGACTTTCCGCCTTTTCCGTTCAATGCTGGCAGCTACGGTTTCAAGGGCATGCAGAATAAGTTCCCGCCGCAACGTGGGATCTTCCGTAGAGGTAATTACCGGATAACTGCTTTCCCTGTCGCATGCCAGGGAGCGTTTCTCGTTCTTCCGGTGGTTCCGGCTGACAGTTTTACGACATTCCTTACAGTAGTTGCCGGGAAGACCGGTTTTCTTATTGATATAAAAGGCACTTGCCGGAAGAGAGCGTTTGCAACATCCGCAAACGCACAGTGTTTGTACTTTTGAACTTTTCATTTTGTTATCCAATTATAAATTATAAATGCTAGTTTTTATCAGTCAGGTCTGTAATCATCCAAATACGGAGTATTCGTATACAATATGTTATCCTTTTGTTATCCTATTGCCAGGTATTAACATCTGGCATTTCAGGTATTAATGGTTAGAGAAATAGCTATTAACATTTGAGGAAATAGCTGTTAACAGGTATCAGCAAGCTTTCCGCAGGTGGCGGATGAGAAATTTTCAAGGTTTCGGTGTTTTTCTTGAAGTTTTGCATGGCATATCCGTTTTTAATTTATATTTTTGAAACGTTTTCTATTAATCAATGGGACAAAGATAGAATATTTTTTCATAAATAAAACATTAGTTTTCATTTTTAATCTTAATTATTTTACAAGTCATTGATTATAAACATATAGTAAACACGTTTTTTAGTCAGCCATTTTATAGCTGCCATTTATAAATCCGGGATTAGTCTTTTAAATAAAAAAACAGAATGGATACAAATTTGGATGTATTAGGTATCATCAAGCGTGCCAAACAGGCGTTAAACCTAAAAAGAGACAGCGAACTAGCTGAATATCTGGGAGTTTCGAGAGCCACAGTCACCAATTGGGGCGCACGAAACAGCATCGATTTCCGCTTGTTGCTCGACAAATTGGGGGACAAGGTAGACTACAACTGGCTATTATTGGGAAAAGGAAATCCGAAACATCAGCCGAGACATTGCGAAAGCGAACTGGTGCAGGGAGAAGTCGAGATTATACACAATCCGAAAACACCCGAACCAATAGACGACCGTAGCGTGACATTATACGACATTACGGCAGCAGCGAACCTGAAAACATTGTTCACCAATAAAAAGCAGTATGCACTGGGGAAGATATTGATTCCCAATATATCCGTCTGCGACGGGGCGGTCTACGTCAACGGAGACAGCATGTACCCTATATTGAAATCGGGAGACATTATCGGATATAAAGAAATCAGCAGTTTCGACAATGTCATTTACGGGGAGATATACCTGGTGTCGTTTATGATTGACGGAGACGAGTATCTGGCAGTAAAGTACGTAAACCGTTCGGAGAAAGAAGGTCATCTCAAACTGGTGAGTTACAACACACACCACGAACCGATGGATATTCCATTCGCGTCCATCAACGCAATGGCGATTGTGAAGTTCTCCATCAGGAGACACATGATGATGTAAGTTTCACCACAGAGGACACAGAGGACACAGAGGAACACTGATTTTTTATATTAATCCTCAAAGCCTCCACAGGATGTGTTGTATAAGCGCAGTTACCACATACCGTACAGGCAGTCACAACTACAAGACAGCCACGACTATGAGAATAAGACCTCTGCGTCCTCTGTGGTGAAATCAGATTTCTTCCCCTTTCAGCGTAGCCGAACTAGCCTCCGTGATACGCACATTGACGAAATCACCGACACGATGCGTACCTCTGTCGAACACCACCACACGGTTTTGTTCCGTACGGCCGAACAGTTGATCGCGCGAACGCTTGGAAACACCTTCCACAAGCACTTCATACGTCTTTCCGATGCAACGCTGGTTGGATTCGGCAGACAGACGGTTCTGTAAAGCGATAATCTCATTCAGGCGGCGGACTTTCACCTCTTCGGGCACATTATCTTCAAGATGTTTGGAAGCATACGTTCCCGGACGCTCGGAATATTTAAACATGAAAGCAGCATCGTACCCACACGCTTCCATCAGCGAAAGCGACATGGTATGATCTTCTTCCGTTTCAGAATGAAAACCGGAGAAAATATCGGTAGTCAGTCCGCAATCGGGGATGATGCGTTTGATAGCTGCCACCCGGTCCAGATACCATTCACGGGTATACTTACGGTTCATCAGTTTCAGGATGCGGGAACTACCGCTCTGCACAGGCAAATGAATATGTTTACATACATTCGGCACTTGTGCAATCACCTCCAGCGTTTCGTCACTCATATCCTTCGGATGGGAAGTCGTGAAACGAATACGTACCCCCGGAGCGGCTTCGGCCACTGTTCGGAGCAACATCGGGAAGGTAACCACTTCTCCTGTCGGTCTCTCAAAACGGTATGAGTTGACATTTTGCCCCAACAGGGTGACTTCTTTATAGCCTTTTGCCACCAAGTCTGCCACTTCATTGAGAATGCTTTCCACGTCACGGCTACGCTCACGTCCGCGAGTATAGGGAACGATGCAATAAGTGCAGAAATTGTTGCAACCACGCATGATGGACACAAAGCCGGAAATATGATTGCCACAGATACGCGACGGAATCACATCCCGATAAGTTTCGGTAGTAGAAAGCTCCACATTGATTGCTTTCTCGCCAGTCTCTACGGCAGCAATCAAATCGGGCAACGTCAGGTAAGCATCCGGACCGACTACTAGGTCGACATGATGATTCGTTATCAAATCATCCTTTACCCGTTCGGCCATACAACCCAGTACACCCACAATCAGGCGCTTTTTCTTTTTCTTCAGCGAGTGGAAAAACTCCAAGCGGTTCAGGATCTTCTGCTCCGCATTGTCGCGGATGGAGCAAGTGTTCATAAACACAGCGTCAGCCTCTTCCAGCGTTTCAGCTACGGAATATCCCGCCATTTGCATCACCGATGCAATCACCTCACTGTCGGCCACATTCATCTGGCAGCCGTATGTTTCGATAAACAACTTCTTGTTGTCATCAGTCATTTCAGTTGCGGATTTAAAGTCCGCTCCCGTTAATTCGTTCATACTCAAATCTTAGTTTAAAAATTCGGATGCAAAGATACGGCTTCACTTTCAATAAGTGGTTAATTGACACAGAAATAACGCAAAAATTGATGATTTGGCAAGCAAATTTGTAATTTATGTTAAGAGGATAAACATTTTCCATCCATATACTTGGCAAATTTAAATTTATTTTTCACATTTGTGCAATGAAAGAAACATTAGATTTTTTCATAGTTAAGGTTTAGGTTAAAAAAATTAAGGGGAGCTGTGAAGCTGCCCTTTTTTCATGCCCAAATGTTAGTTCAAACCAGATAAAATGCCTACCTTTGGCGGATAACTATTTAGATGTGAAGCACAATGGAAGATTTTTTGAAATTTCTCTTGATAGCAGGCGTCATTCTTGTGGGAATATTCAAAGAGGTGAATAAAAACAGCAAGGCGAAAAAGGCTAAAGCCAAGCACCCCGTTCCCCCAATGCCATCTCCGGTTGAAGTAAACCCCGATGCCGTTCCCATACCCGAAGCATGGGGCAGGCCAAAATCCCTGGACGAACTGCTCCAGCCGATTCTTCGCGAGCAACCGGTCGCCAAACAACCTTCCAAACAGCAAACTTCGAAACAGAAAAAGAAAAAAGAAGAAGTATCCGTGGCTGCATCCCTCGCGAACAGTGTCGCACAGGATGAACAAAACAGTCGGCAAGGTGCTCACTATAATACTCCTCACGATTCACCCGACAATAAAGAAGACTTTACGATTCATTCGGCAGAAGAAGCACGCCGAGCCATTATTTGGGGAGAAATACTTCAACGGAAATACTGACCGACAGTCGGAGGAGACTTCTTTTAAGTATTAAGTATCAAGTATTAAGTATTAAACATGGAGTATCAGGCGTCAACCTGTATACATACATTTTGAGCGAATTTTCAACTAATTAGATATCAACTGTATTTAACACGAAATTTACTATTTATGTCACTCAATCGTATTTCGGCAGCGGAAGCTGCAAGCCTGATTAAACATGGCTACAACATCGGCCTAAGCGGATTTACTCCCGCCGGAACGGCCAAGGCTGTAACAGCCGAACTCGCAAAAATTGCTGAAGCAGAACATGCGAAAGGAAACCCGTTTCAAGTAGGAATTTTTACAGGAGCATCGACAGGAGAGTCCTGCGACGGCGTACTGTCACGTGCCAAAGCGATCCGCTACCGCGCCCCTTATACTACCAACGCTGATTTCCGCAAAGCTGTGAACAACGGAGAGATTGCCTACAACGACATACACCTCTCACAAATGGCACAGGAAGTGCGCTACGGATTCATGGGCAAAGTGAACGTGGCCATCATCGAAGCCTGTGAAGTGACTCCGGACGGAAAGATTTATCTGACTGCCGCTGGTGGTATCGCTCCGACCATCTGCCGTCTGGCCGACCAGATTATCGTGGAGTTGAACAGCGCACACAGCAAATCCGGCATGGGTATGCACGACGTATACGAACCGCTCGACCCGCCTTACCGCCGCGAGATTCCTATCTATAAACCGAGTGACCGTATCGGGCTCCCTTACGTTCAAGTAGACCCGAAAAAGATTATTGGCGTAGTAGAAACCAACTGGCCGGACGAAGCCCGTTCTTTTGCCGCTGCCGATCCGTTGACCGACAAAATCGGACAGAATGTTGCCGACTTCCTCGCTGCCGACATGAAACGCGGTATCATTCCGTCTACTTTCTTACCCTTGCAATCGGGTGTAGGAAACATCGCCAACGCCGTTCTCGGTGCATTGGGACGTGATAAAACGATTCCTCCATTCGAAATGTACACAGAGGTAATACAGAACTCCGTGATCGGACTGATTCGCGAAGGACGTATCAAATTTGGTAGTGCCTGCTCACTGACTGTAACAAACGACTGTCTGGAAGGCATTTACAACGATATGGATTTCTTCCGCGATAAATTGGTTCTCCGCCCATCGGAAATCTCCAACAGCCCGGAAATAATACGTCGCCTCGGGGTCATTTCTATCAATACAGCCATCGAAGTCGACCTGTACGGCAACGTAAACTCTACCCATATCGGCGGAACAAAAATGATGAACGGTATCGGTGGTTCGGGAGACTTTACCCGCAACGCTTACATCTCTATCTTCACTTGTCCGTCTGTGGCTAAGGAAGGTAAGATCAGTGCAATCGTACCGATGGTATCCCACCACGACCACACGGAGCACGATGTCAACATCGTTATCACCGAGCAAGGTGTTGCCGATCTTCGTGGCAAGAGTCCGAAAGAACGTGCACAAGCCATCATCGAAAACTGTGCTCATCCTGACTACAAAGAGCTTCTTTGGGATTACCTCAAACTGGCCGGCAACCGCGCGCAGACTCCACACGCTATTCAGGCTGCACTTGGTATGCACGCAGAGTTGGCTAAAAGCGGCGATATGAAGAATACCAATTGGGCTGAATACGCCAAGTAAATAGAATATAGGATTTACAATATTCGATTCTAAACAAGTATAATTGTATTCTCTGGTAAACAAAATCCAACGATTTTTGCTTATTAGAGAATACAATTATCTTTTTATAGAAAAATCAATAAGTTATAGAAGAATCAATAAGCCCTCCATGGAGAGTAGATACTTAGCCTTTGACAACATAGAAATCGGATTCAACAACGAAATTCCACTTGGGTTGTTTTTGGGGGTGTCAAAACACTTTTCTTTAGGAAAGTGCTTCTGCTGCACAGAGCTTTAGCAGGGGTAAGTCTTTCAATTTGAGTATTATGACACCATCTATTTCCCAATAATCACCTCACACACCTTATCCTGAAATGCCCGTGCCTTAGCCGCCGAAAGCACATTCTGGTTCATAATGGCAAAGGCTACTTCATGTCCGTTTTTCATCTTCAGATAGCCCGCAAGCGCATTTATTGCCGTAAACGAGCCTGTTTTGGCATGAACATTCCGGAAGGCAGGAGTACCTTTCATCCTGAATTTCAATGTTCCGTCCACCCCGCCAACGGGAAGAGATTTATATAACATCTGAAACACCTCTGTTTGCGAGTACGCATATTTCAGAAAGTCCACCAGCAGGGCAGGAGAGAGGTAATTATAATTGGACAGTCCGCAACCGTCGGCAATCTTATAGTCTTTCGGGTCATGCCCCAGGCGACGGATCAATTTCATAATCTCGACAATACCATCTTCGGCAGCTACCTGCTTCTTTCCCGTAGCCTGCGCCCCTAAGCGACAGAGCAATGCTTCCGCATTGAGATTATCACTCTCTTTCATCAACTGGTTCAGCGCTTTCTGCACGGGAGTATTCCAGCAAGCCATCCGTTCTACAGTCACACTATCACGAGGCAATTCGGCAAAGCCATACGACTGGGGAGTCGTGATTCCTTTCCCACGAAGACGCTCCAGGAAAGTATGCATAAAGAAACGGGGAGAGTCGTAGATGTTTACATCGTCCTTCCTGATTGAAGTGACATTTCCCGAAACAAGGAGATTGTTTCCATTCGTCAACCAGTCTCTCGTGAAAGAGAATTTCCCGGCAGAAGAGGTACGCGTTTTCGTCTGATTCGTCACTGTATAATAGGAGGATACAGGTTGACAGGAAACACTCGCGGTATCTCCCTGCACCGTAGAGGGAACAACAGAAACCTGTACAGTCCCCTTGCAAAACATCAGTGGAGACAAATAGGGCTGATAGCCCGCAGGGGTATCGTCCCATGCCCATCCACTACCCCAATAAAGAGAGTCTTTCATCGAAACATCGCCGTACACCTGTCCGTTAATCACCGAAAAAGGGAAAGTGATTACCTCTTCTATCAATGAATCCATCGACTGGCTGTTAAATTCAGGATCGAATCCGCCTACCACATACAGGTTGCCTTGCAAAGTATCATGCTCTATCACGCCATCGTGCCATACTTCCGTGCGGAAAGGCTCGTTGGCTTCGGGGCGGGAAAGTGCGGTAATAGCCGTCAGCAGCTTCATGGTAGAGGCAGGACGGGAAAGTTTCTCCGCACGATAGTTATAAAGTGATTTCTTAGCCGTCAGATCGTAGACGGATATACCGACCTCGGATGCTTCGGGGAGCATCTTCTTGATAAGCGAATCTATCCGGGAGAAATTTTGTTGTCCCCAAAGTGGCAACAAACAAACTGAAAGGGCGACCAACAAAAGACTTTTTTTCATACAATACAGTTTATGACATCAACAAATGTACAATGACACATCACCATACAAACTATTGCCAATAAGGTCGGAGTGATTATATATTTTCTCATCATATATTTGATTTTATCAGTAAGATACCCGCATCAATGAACGATCGCAGATATCGGAATCCGTTTATAACACTTCCCGGAAAATCTCTCCTACCGTAGGATGCGGGAAAACAATCTTTTTCCATTGCGCTGCCGTCAATCCGAGCTCAATGGCAGTGCCCGCAAGAGTGATAATCTCCGAAGCCGGATTGCCCAATACATGGGCTCCAATCACCCGTTGCTGTTCATCCAACAATACTTTGCAGACTCCGTTCACGCCCTCATTCTCCGCCACAAAACGACCGGAGTAAGCCATCGGAAATTTGATAACCTGATAAGTGATACCTTTTGCCAACGCCGATTCCTCCGTTTCACCCACTCCGGCAATCTCCGGATTGGTATAGACTACGCCCGGAATAGCCCGATAACTCATGGCATCTTCCTTTCCCAAGATGGAATGTACGGCAACTTCCGCTTCACGAACAGCCGTATGGGCGAGCAAAGAGAATCCTGTCAGGTCACCACAAACATACACGCCCAGCACAGAAGTCTGCATCTTTTCATTAACTCTGATAGCGCCACGCTCTGTCTTCTCCAAATTCAAGTTTTCGAGCCCGAAACCTTTCGTCACCGGGCGACGGCCGACACTCATCAACAGCTTTTCTGCAATGACACTGCCGTTTCCCTCCGCGTTCTCATAAGAAACAACAGCCCCTTCTTCCGTTTGCGACAAGCCGACCACTTTCGTACTAAGCAGGAATTTAATACCTCGTTTGGCATATTCCGCACGGAGCAAAGCGGAAAGCTCCTTATCCATTCCACCCAGGATTTCGTCCATCATCTCAACCACTATCACCTGTACTCCCAAACTATTGAAGAACGACGCAAACTCCATACCGATTACCCCGCCACCAACAATAGCCAGAGAAGCCGGCAATTCTTTACTGTCCAAAGCATCCCTGTGCGTCCAGTAGTTCACCGCGTCCACTCCCGGAATAGGAGGAATAAAGGTTTCCGAACCCGTACATAATATCAGATTCTCTCCTTCGTAAGTCTCTTCCCCGCAGCGAACCGTATTTTTATCAATGATCTGCGCTTCTCCTGATACAATTGTAACATTGTTGGCAGTCAGCTTCGCTTTCACTCCCAGCACCAGTTTACGCACTACCTTACTTTTACGCGCTATTATCTTAGGCAAATCGAAAGAGACTTCCGGGATATTGACTGCATACTTTGATGCATGTTTTGCACTGTCATAAGTCTTTGCCGAATACAACAATGTTTTCGTAGGAATACAGCCTTCATTCAGACAGACACCACCCAGACTATTCTTTTCGATAAGCAATACGCTCAAACCGCCTTTACCGGCAGTTTCGGCAGCCGTATATCCCGCAGGACCGCCACCAATGATAATTACTTGATATTTCATAGTATATAATCAGTTAATCTTTTCATTATTATCAAAACATGCTACGATTCATCCGCTTGAGAGTCTACAGGGTCTATTGCCTCCGTGGCCTTTATTTTCTTTGCGAACATTCTCTTTTCGAGTAGTTCTGCAAATTCCTGTTCCTTGACAGGCATCACCGAAACAAACTTCCCTTTTCCGTATTCTATCAGGATATAATCCGTCACCGAGAAGCGGCCGAATTTCATGGAATGGTATTTCCTGACTGCGGTAATTTCGGAAAGCGGGATGATCTTCTTGCGAATAAAACGACCACGTGAGACTTCCAGATCACCGTTTGTTGTCAATGTATAAGTAGTGTGTATAATTTGTTCGATCACTACAATCAGCATCAACATAAACAGTACCGCCACTAAGATATACTTACACCACAATGCGCCGACGGCATTCACAGTAAGCACCACCAACAGGAAATATTGGTACCAGGCGATGCGGGCATGAAAAATTCGATTCATTTTGTCAGATTTTTGCCTGCAAGGTAGCAATTTTATGAATTAGTGACAACGAAAAGTACAACGAAGTAACTTATTTTGTAGCTTTGCGGTGAGAAATAACAAGATTATGGTAAGAAAATTCGATTTCCTCGTTATCGGTTCCGGAATTGCCGGTATGAGTTTTGCGCTGAAAGTGGCGCACAAAGGTAAAGTTGCTCTTATCTGTAAAAGTGGGCTGGAAGAAGCCAATACGTACTTCGCCCAGGGAGGTGTAGCCTCCGTCACCAACCTTCTGGTGGATAATTTCGACAAGCACATTGAAGACACAATGATTGCCGGCGACTGGATCAGTAACCGTGCCGCAGTAGAAAAAGTAGTACGCGAAGCTCCCGCACAAATTGAAGAACTGATTAAGTGGGGAGTGGATTTTGACAAAAACGAGAAAGGCGAATTTGACTTGCACCGCGAAGGCGGACACTCGGAGTTCCGTATTCTTCACCATAAAGACAATACAGGAGCAGAAATTCAGGACAGCCTGATTAAAGCCGTACAACGCCATCCGAATATCACGGTCATCGAAAACCAGTTTGCCATTGAAATCCTGACACAGCATCACCTGGGAGTGACTGTAACCCGCCAGACACCGGACATCAAATGTTATGGTGCTTATATCCTCGATCCGAAAACGGGAAAAGTAGATACCTATCTTGCTAAAGTGACGCTAATGGCTACCGGTGGAGTAGGAGCCGTTTATAAAACAACCACTAACCCGCTAGTCGCTACCGGAGACGGTATCGCCATGGTGTATCGTGCCAAAGGTACGGTGAAGGATATGGAGTTTGTACAATTCCACCCTACCGCCCTGTATCATCCGGGAGACCGCCCTTCTTTCCTGATAACGGAAGCAATGCGTGGTTACGGAGGTGTACTGCGTACAATGGACGGCAAAGAGTTCATGCAGAAATATGATTCCCGTCTTTCACTCGCTCCCCGTGACATCGTGGCACGCGCCATCGACAACGAGATGAAGAACCGTGGAGACGACCATGTATATCTGGACGTCACCCACAAAGATCCCGAAGAAACAAAGAAACACTTCCCCAATATCTACGAAAAATGTCTTAGCCTAGGCATCGACATCACGAAAGATTATATCCCGGTAGCCCCGGCCGCCCATTATCTCTGCGGAGGTATCCTTGTCGACCTGGACGGACAATCTTCCATCGAACGTCTTTATGCCGTGGGAGAATGTTCCTGCACAGGACTGCATGGAGGCAATCGTCTGGCTTCCAACTCACTGATAGAAGCAGTCGTATATGCCGACGCTGCCGCCAAGCACAGTCTACAAGTGGTCGATCAATATTCTTATAATGAAGATATTCCCGAATGGAACGATGAAGGAACCCGTTCGCCGGAAGAAATGGTGCTCATTACGCAAAGTATGAAGGAAGTGAACCAGATTATGAGTACGTATGTAGGTATTGTCCGCAGCGACCTCCGTCTGAAACGTGCCTGGGACAGACTCGATATTATCTACGAAGAGACTGAAAGCCTGTTCAAACGTAGCGTAGCGTCCAGAGAAATCTGCGAATTGCGTAATATGGTGAATGTGGGTTATCTGATTATGCGCCAAGCAATGGAGCGTAAGGAAAGCCGCGGATTACATTATACGATAGATTATCCTCACGTGAAGAAATGATTATGAAAACATTGATTCGGACCTTTATTCTTTTCTTCTGCATAACGGGACTAGTTTCCTGCTATGCAGGTATTCCACTGAAAAGCGGAAAATCGGAAAATAACCAGACTTATGAAGTCAGTTATCTGTTCGAGCACGACGGAGTGAAAGTGTACCGTTTTCTCGATTTGGGAAACTATGTGTATTTCACGACCCGGGGAGATGTAACCAGTATCAAGAATGATTCAACGGAAGAGAGGACGATTACTATTTATAAAGACAGTATACCAAACCGATAACGAAAAGAGGCTGTCTAATTAGTCTCTTTTTAACGATTTCACCCCTATCAGCAGTTCAAATAATGACTCTGACAGGGGTGATTTCTTTTTTTCGGGGCATGTTAGACAGCCTCTTCCTTTATTTAAATCATTCGAGATTTATCTATTCATCCGTAGATTAATAGTTTTCCTTCTTCACCTCGAAATAAGCCTGTGGATGCAGACATGCCGGGCAAACTTCAGGAGCTTCCTTACCGATTTCAATGTAACCGCAGTTACGGCATTGCCATACCACTTCGCCTTCTTTAGCGAATACAGTCATATTTTCGATGTTATTTACGAAGGCAAGATATCTTTCTTCGTGACCTTTTTCTGCGATGGAGATATTGCGGTACATAGCAGCAATCATCGGGAAACCTTCCTGTTCTGCCACGTCGGCAAAGTGAGGATAATCCAGTGACCATTCTTCATGTTCACCCGCTGCGGCAGCGCGAAGATTTTCAAGTGTATTACCAATTACACCGGCCGGATAGCTGGCAGTGATTTCTACCATACCGCCTTCGAGGAACTTAAACATACGTTTTGCATGTTCTTTTTCCTGATCGGCAGTTTCAGTGAAAATAGCCGCAATTTGTTCGTAGCCTTCTTTTTTAGCTGCACTTGCGAAATAAGTGTAACGCATTCTAGCCTGTGATTCTCCTGCGAATGAAGTCAACAGATTTTTCTCTGTTTGAGTTCCTTTAATACTCTTAGCCATAATTCTATATATATTTTAAATTGGTTGATTACCAAACGTAACTTGTCGTACTATTTATAACGCAAATATAAACGATTTGTTCACAATAAACCACCTTTTCTTAATGAATAAAAACTATCACCTCATTGATGAAATCTATCAACAGACAAATAGTATGTTCAAAAACATACTTATTTCGATTATTTTATCTAATTTTGCAACCTCTACTTTGCAAAGAAGAACAGAGTACACGTATAACAACATATAAAAATGAAGCTATTTGAATTTAAACCCAAACTGGTTTCTTGTCTAAAGAATTATTCGAAAGAAACGTTTATGGCGGACCTGATGGCCGGCATCATCGTAGGTATCGTGGCGCTTCCACTGGCTATCGCTTTCGGTATCGCTTCGGGAGTTTCACCCGAAAAAGGTATTATCACCGCTATCATTGCGGGATTCATCATTTCCCTGTTGGGAGGCAGCAAAGTCCAGATCGGCGGTCCTACGGGAGCATTTATCGTCATTATCTATGGCATCATACAACAATACGGCGAGGCCGGACTGATTGTAGCCACGCTGATGGCGGGCGTACTCCTTGTATTATTAGGAGTGTTCAAGCTGGGAGCTGTCATCAAATTCATTCCTTATCCTATCATCGTCGGATTTACCAGCGGTATCGCCGTCACTATTTTCACGACCCAGATTGCCGATATTTTCGGTTTATCTTTCGGAGACGAGAAAGTGCCGGGAGACTTCGTCGGGAAGTGGCTGATTTATTTCCGTCACTTCGACACGATCAACTGGTGGAATACCATCGTTAGTATTGTCAGCATTATTATTATCGCCATCACTCCGAAGTTCTCAAAGAAAATTCCCGGCTCGCTGATTGCCATCATCGTAGTGACGGCAGCTGTTTACCTGATGAAAACTTTTGGAGGGATCGACTGCATCCAGACAATCGGCGACCGTTTCACCATTAAATCGGAGTTGCCCGATGCCGTTGTGCCTGCGTTGGATTGGGAAGCTATCAGGGAATTGTTTCCGGTAGCTATCACCATTGCCGTATTGGGAGCTATCGAATCGCTGCTGTCTGCCACGGTAGCCGACGGTGTGATAGGCGACCGCCACGATTCCAATACAGAACTGATTGCACAGGGAGCTGCCAATATCATAGCTCCTCTGTTCGGAGGTATTCCTGCCACCGGAGCTATCGCCCGTACCATGACGAATATCAACAACGGAGGTAAGACACCGATAGCCGGAATCATTCATGCAGTAGTATTACTGTTGATTCTGCTCTTCCTGATGCCACTCGCACAATATATCCCGATGGCATGCCTTGCCGGAGTACTGGTCATCGTATCTTACAACATGAGCGGATGGCGTGTATTCAGAGCTTTACTGAAGAATCCGAAATCGGACGTTACCGTACTGCTTATCACGTTCTTCCTGACCGTTATCTTCGACCTGACTGTCGCTATCGAGGTGGGACTGGTGATTGCTTGCGTCCTCTTTATGAAACGTGTCATGGAGACTACCGAAATCTCAGTGATTACCGATGAGATTGACCCGAACAAAGAATCGGATATTACCGTACACGAAGAAAACCTGATGATTCCCAAAGGTATAGAAGTATACGAAATCAACGGCCCTTATTTCTTCGGCATCGCTACCAAGTTTGAAGAAACAATGACACAACTGGGAGACCGCCCGAAAGTACGTATCATCCGTATGCGCAAGGTTCCGTTCATCGACTCCACAGGTATTCATAACCTGACTGCTCTCTGCGAAATGTCGCAGAAGGAAAAGACTACCATTATTCTTTCGGGAGTCAACGATAACGTGCATAATGTACTGGAGAAAGCCGGATTCTACGAGTTGCTGGGAAAAGAGAATATCTGCCCGAATATCAACGTAGCATTGGATAGAGCAAAAAATCTGGTAGAATAGCACTAATTATCAGCCACTTACAGGAGCTATATACCGTGCGTGTTGGACATATAGATCCAATGTGTACGGCATATATGACCTGCGTGTTGGATCTATAGCTCCAACACGCAAGCTATATATAGCCTATTTAATCAATCGCCACCTTACTAGACTTAAAAAATAATCCGCGCTTATGCGTCGCCCTCCACACCTGCCTGGCTTGTCTTACTCCAGCATCACTTCATCAAAAAAGATTCTCGATGTCTGTCCCGGTCTCACATGAGATGCAGGACAAACTCCCGGACCTTTGGCGGTCACACGTACATAACGGGCCTGTGTGCCTCCCAGTTTCAATGACAGGTTTTCTATAAAATTCCCTTCACGGAAAATCTCTTCAGACGTGAAGCTCTGCACAACGGCTTCGCGGAACTTAGAGTTATCATCCGAAACTTCTACCCTCACGGATGCCGGCTTATGGATAGCCATTCCATTGTTCGTGATGCATCCCAATATCAACGTGTTCAGCATTTCCAGCTTCAGCAAGTCAATCGTAAAAGAGACAGAGTCATTGTCCGCCCATGAGCACCACTCGAAATCCGAATATTTCAGGCTTCCGCGTATTCCATTCGTCAGGAGCTTTTCAGTCGGATTGGTTCCCAGTACAGGTTTGGCGGTAGCCAGATTCCATCGGACAGGAAGTATCAATGTCTTTCCCATCTGTCTGCCGTGCGCAAAAATTGCACCTTTTAGGGTAAGCGCCTCTTTTACAGGCACTATTTTTTCGTAGAGCGGTGAAGTTGCCGTAGGTTCGCTGCCGTCCGTCGTATAATGTATCTCCATATCAGGACGGATACATTCCAGTTTCACCTCAAGCATTCCGTTGTTTGGAGTTACTGTATGCTGGATATTGTACATTGAATGGGCGTAAACGATGCCTTTAGCTGTCAGATGCTCATTATAGGCATCCAGTCCTTTCAAAAACGCAGTCCAGTCCTTGTGTTCAGGCTGTGTCCATGCCACTTCCGCCAGGGCGGCAAGACGGGGGAACACTAAATAATCGACATCTTCCGGCTTATTGCAGAACTCCGTCCACATAGATGCCTGTACGCCCTTTAACAAAGAAGCATATTCCGGTTTCCAGTCCGCTTGCACAGGTTCGTAATCGTAGATGTCTTTCAGCGTGTTATTTCCAAAATAAGTTTGGGGTTCGAACCATTGCGGGCCTTGATAACGAATCAGATACAAGATGCGGGCAGGGGTCATAATGAACTGATGTCCTTTTTCCGCGGCTTTCAAAGCAGCCGTACCGAGTCCGCGCCAGCCTTGGATGATAACACCTTCCGGCAGGAAACTGCTATTTGTCAGTTCATCCCAACCTATCACTTCGCGTCCTTTGCTGCGTACATAGTCGCTCATCCGTTTCATAAAGTAACCTTGCAGGTCTTCTTCGTTGGCAAGGTGCTCTTTCTTTATCCGCTGCTGGCAAAGCGGGCATTTTTTCCAGTACCCTTTCTGCGCCTCATCTCCTCCCAGATGAATATATCGTGAAGGGAAGATTGCCATCACTTCATCTAAAACATCTTGCAAGAATGTAAATGCACTATCGTTTCCGGCACAATAAATCACTCCCGAATTACTTCCGCCCAAACCCGGAATTACTCCGATGTAAGTGTCTACTACGGGGCAGGCCAGTTGCGGATAGGCAGCCAGTGCAGCGTTGCTGTGAGCCGGCATATCTATTTCGGGGATAATTTCTATCTGGCGGTCGGCAGCATAGGAGACCATTTCTTTAATATCTTCCTGTGTATAAAATCCACCGATAGGAGTGGGCTCACCCGGTTCGGCGTTACGGCGGAAATAGAAGGGAACGTCCATGCGGTTCACTCTCCATGCTCCCACTTCCGTCAGGCGGGGATATTTCTTGATTTCCAATCGCCAGCCGTTATCGTCCGTGAGATGGAAATGAAGCGTATTGATTTTGAGCATGCCCATACAGTCGATGATACGCAACACGTTTTCCTTGGGGATGAAGAAACGGGCGGCATCCAGCATCAATGCCCGATAGCCGAAGCGTGGCTCATCCTGAATGGTTACTGCGGGGATACTCCATCGGATATTCTTAGCCTGTTGATTGCCTTCAACAGCCGACGGCAACAATAGGCGGATGGTCTGTAATGCATAGAAAAAGCCTTTTATATCCGATGCCTTTACCTGAATCTGTTCCGGAGTAACTGCCAACTGATAGGCTTCGCTTTTTAAAGAAGAGTCGATTGTAAAGCAGACATGGCTCTTCTCACTGCCACCTATTGCCAACTGTGGGGTGATCCCCGAGCTTCTCTTCAATAAGTTTATAAAGTTGCGGACGATGACAGCCTGCTCATGGTTCTCTACCGAAAACAGCGTTTGAGAAGAGAAGGTAAAGTTGCCCTCTCCCGGCACGACCTGCGCCGGACGGGGAACTATTGAAATAGGGGGAGATGTCAAGTTGGCGGCATGCATACTAATCAAAGACGTCAATAGCACGAGAATAATTAAGATTTCTTTCTTCATGGTAATAAAACTTTTAAGAGTGAAAATGTCGAAAGAGATGCATAAACACCTGACTTCCGACATTTTATCAATTAATCTATTGAAAGCAGAACACTATATTAGTAGAATAATTGACCTGCATTTGCCCAGTATGTCACACCTTCGTCCGAATACGTGCTATTCGTATAAAAACGAATCCAATCAATTTCCATCATAGGTGTATTCGGATCGGTCTTAGGTTCGGAAATAGCCTTCAATACACTATCCCATCCGTCCGGACGATTGTCTGCCGGAGCAAAAAGGAAATCCAAAGCCAAGCCATCTGCAGGAGCAAAACCCCAAGAACTTGTCGAAGGGACATCTACATTCGTACTTCCATTGATTCCTACTTTTATTCCATCTGTAGTCAATTCTACCCAATAAATATTATAATCACCAATTTTGGGGAGTGGGCTTGTTTTAGTACCATCTTCCATTGTCGAGAAAACACCTTGTGTCACCAAGTTTCCTTTCGTATTTCTAAGAATATCGATTCTCTGTATTTGTTTATCAAATACGCCCCCAGGTGCATCTCTAAGCTCAATGACCGGAACAATACCCGTACGATCTCCCGTCACACGCACTCTCATTTCTATACGCATTCCCGGATTGATGTGTATAAAACGGGTAGAAGCACCTGAACCGCCTCTTCCAATATATACAGCAGCCGAACCGTAATCTCTACTCGCACCAAGTCCGTCTCCCGGTGTGGAACCAGCTTGTACCCACAATTGATAAGTACCGTCTTCTGTTACATTAGAACATTTATCGCGATTAGCAGCAAACACATCTTGTATTGATTTAGTTGGAATATAATTAAAAGACCAATGCCTATAGTTACCAAACGACGTATTCGGCTTCGTCGGCATACTCCACCCGAAAGAGCTTTGTATAAAATGGAACTCTACGCCACTCCAGAATTTCCATCCTTCCTCTGCTAATTTCTGGTTGGGATGCGAAGTTAACGAAGCATAATCAGTTCCAGGTTTAGCACCCGTTTTTCCGGTTATTTCTACAGACGAGCTTCTGTCACTCCCCCACCAAGCATCGAATTTGCTTTTATTGCCTTTAGATACAAATGGATATTCCGGATGTTCATACACCAAGGTCGGATCATACATATCCGGATTGGCAAGAGATTCGAGGTCAGTCATCATAATTACTAATTTATCAGACTTCATCGGATTAGCTTCAGAGTTTGAAGTGAAATTCAATGTCAACTCCTTGTCTCCTGTCTTCGCTCCATCCATAACTAAAGATATAGGGTCAGTTTTTGCGTTCAGCGCTCCTGCAGGAATAGTCAGTTCACTGGGCAAATTTTCAAAAGAGCTCTCATCCTCCGCTTTTGCGCTGATACTTACCACAATAGGTATTGCCCTCGGTTTATCCAGACTGGCTACCAACACAAATTTATCACCTTCCGTTACTATATTGTCCGCATTGCCTTGTATTGCCATATTTACCCGATAGTAATCGGACACTTTCATAGGAAAACTAGGGTTACCAATCTCGTATCCGCGGGAAAAAGCTACAAAATTAAAGTTTTTACTTCCTTCCAATCCAGTTTCTTTCAGAGGGAACTCAACACGAATACTCTTCTCACCTTTCGGAAAAGTAACGATGTTATGAAAATCTTTGAATACGCCGGACACATCCTCCGTACCAGTTTTAGCGGTAAAATAAATATCAAAATCTTCGTTAGCCAAAACCTCGCTTCCATCCTTATCCGGATTAATATCCAAATCGACAACTAACTTTTCGCCCATTACAAAAGTCGTATTATTGACAGTCATCGTAAAAGGAACAGCTTGTGGTAAAGGCAAATACTTAGTTTCATCTTCACATCCCATCAAGCATACACCCAATAGAGATATTGAAAATAGTTTGTAGAATATATTCTTCATGTTTTTTTCTTTATAATTATCAATGAACTTAAGTTGATGCTTCTCAATTTTTGCGCCACCCCGGATTCTGTGTCAGTTCTTTATTCAATGATATCTCGCTCGGTGGAATCGGAAGTAGATAATCACGTCCCGCATCAAACTGGAACCCACGTGGAAGAACATTTTTCAGTGGATCCAAGTAATCGTTATTGTCTACCAGAATTTGAGCCAATTCTTCATTCTTCGGATCAATTGATTTATATAAAACGCTGCCGGCTCCAAAGTAAGCGCCTCCGCCACGTTTCCCCTGGAATAACTTATGTGCTCTCCAACGCATCAAATCATCCAAACGCATTCCCTGCAATGGCAGTTCAGAGCGTCTTTCCCGACGGATTTCTTGCAGATTGGCAGAAATTGTATAACCAAAATCAGGGAAATTGGGATCAATAGCTGATGGAGCGAGATAAGTGACTCCGGCCCGTTCGCGTAATGGCTTTATAGTCTTCTCCAAAACAGCAGCGTCACATTTTCCCAATTCTTCCGCAGCTTCTGCATAAGCCAGCAAGGCTTCTGCATAACGAATCATTGGAGTGGCAGTTTCTCCCTGCCCACTTACGAATGTAGTATCAATTCCCATACGGATATGATAGCCGGTAGTATTACTCTGATTTCCGGTACTTACAATTTGAGGAGGATTGATTAAATCTTTATCTTCCTCTGAATAAGCCTTCACCAGCATTTTCTTAGCTCCTTTCACTGTCATCGATTTGTATTTACAGTCCGAATGCATTACAGTGGCCAGCAACCGACCATCCCTATCCTTAAAAGATTCATTGAAATCTTTAAATTTTGCGGCTGTGGGATCAATAAAGTTGCCATCCACACTTAAATAATTATCTACTAATGATTGAGAAAGTCCGGCTGGTCCTTCAGCATCACACATTCCACTGGATAAATTCGTATTTAAACTGTGAACCAAGTTGTCGGCAATTGAATATTTCTTCCAAAACAACACTTCCTGGGTAGCCGACAAATCTTTTGAATTGAACAGGTTTCCATACGCATCATCAATATTCTTCACTGATTTATCATTCTCTTTTGTGTTTAATGTAATACCCATTTGAAACAATTCATCCCCCAAAGTAAGTACTTGCTGCAAAAAATCATCTGATTTATACTCGGCAGCAGCAAAGTCAGTACCTTTATGATATTTCTCCCACGTACCTTCAAAGAGTGCCACTCTCATCGCCATAACCATAGCAGCTTCTTTACAAATACGCAATCCCTGATATTTGCTGCGGGAATATAGCAACTCTTTAGCTGCCTTCAAATCATCAAGAATGAATTGTGCCACTGCCGAACGATCACGTGCCGGAATCTGTAACCCGCCAACGGTAGCGTTTCCATCCCAAAACTTGTCCATCACAGGAATACTGCCGAATTTAGTCAACAAGTAATAGTGCCAATATGCACGAAAGAAATAGGCTTCTCCTTTCAGAGATAATACTTCCGCCGTTTCTTCAGCTGCCGGTACTTTATAATATTCTAAGAAGTAATTGACACTACGTAGATTCTGGTATCCTTTCTGCCATTCTGTTACGCCTCCGATAGATTCTTGCAACTCTCCGTTCATACGCCTGTCATACACCATGGCTACCATATTATCACTATTCTTTTCTTCTCCCATTATTCCCATGCCATAGGCACCTGCAGAAGGAAGAGCAATATACAAACCATTGACATAATTAGTCACGGCACTTTGATTCGTCAAGAATGTCTCGCTACTGGGCACCACCAAAGGCACTTTATCCAGAAAGTCAGAACAGGAAGTCAATAAAGTACCGGCTAAAGCTACTGCTAATAAATATATTTTTTTCATCATTATCCTCTATTTAAAAAGTAAAATCAAGTCCGAATACAAAATTCCGGTTTAGCGGATACACCATACCATTACCATTAGATACGACCGGTGAGGTTAGACCCGGAGCCTCTGTAGTAGTACCTCCAGCCATTCCGTTCACCTGATTAAGCGTTTCCGGGTCAAACTGTTTTGGCAATTTTGTTACAGTAAACAGGTTATCGCATGCTACATACAATTTCAGTCGACTAATACCGATATGTTTTAGCAACTTCTTATCGAAATTATATGATACAGTCAGGTTCTTCATACGCATATAAGCTGCATTCAATAAATAGCGAGTTGAATTATACCCTGTATTTACATAAAAGTCCTGATTATTTTTCCAGCTAGTCAGACGAGGCAAAAAGCCATTCGGAGTCTCCGGGCTGAAATAATCCAGATGCTCCTTGAAGTTGTAGCTACCTGCACTAAACATATAGCTACTTCCCGAAATCGGGAAATCCCTTTTTGCCACTCCTTGCAATAAAGTAGATACTTCAAAACCCTTATATCCCACATTCAAATTGATACCGAACGAATATTTGGGAGTTGTATTACCAATAATCTTCAAGTCACCATGATTGTATATCGTACCGTCACCACCATCTATTTTCCCATCATTATTGGAATCTATATATTTCAAATCTCCACGACGCCACATGTCATCCGGCTTGAGCGCACTCATATCCACCTTTCGCAAGTAATCGTCAATCTCACGGTTTGTCATGAAAAGGTCGTCAGCCTGATACCCCCAAATCTCACCAAGATCCATCCCTTCATAATATCCTTTATTAGGACCATACCCGGTGTGATTATTGTAAATGGTTCCATCCGGATTATTATATTTGGTAACGACAGCCTTATAGCTAAACACATTGAATCCTACGCCATAACTAAATCCACATTTCAGCTGATCATGCCAGTTCACCGAAAGCTCCCATCCGCGGTTACGCAATGTAGCATTATTTATTTTAGAGCGGTTTTCGGAAGCTATACCACTAATATCGGGAATAGCTTCGGCCGGGCCAATCATATCCCTTGTCATGCGCTGGTATATATTTGCTTCTAAAGAAAGCCGATTGTCGAACAGCATCAAATCAAGTCCCAAGTTTGCATTATCCACTTTTTCCCATGTAATAAACGGACTTACCATTTTAGGGGTCTTTGCTATCGTTCCCTTGATAGCACTGGCAGAAGAGGCAGTAGGCAATAACCAACCATTAGATCCCAAAGCATCCAATGACATAGTAGCCAGATAATCGTATAATCCGGCTCCATTCTGATTACCCAGACGACCATAAGACACACGGACTTTCAATTGAGACACCGGAAGTTTCAGCCTCTGGAAGTAATCTGTTCTGGCAATATCATAACCAGCAGAGAATGAAGGGAAAAATCCCCAACGGTTTCCTTTTGCAAAACGTGAAGAGCCATCATAACGCCCGCTGAACTCAAAGAAATATATATTGTCATAATTCCAGTTCAACTTAAGGTAAGCCCCCATTGTAGCCCAATGTGTACGATCTTCTCCGGCTATGACGTTCCCGCTGGCATTTGCAAAAGAAAAGATATCATTACTCATCATTCCATCTTTATACATATACTCATTGGAATCTTCTTTCATTTCCATTTGGAATCCCGCCATTGCCTTGAAAGAATGTTTTCCCCATTGCTGAATATACATACTGGACACATTAGGCGACAAATAATAATTGAACAGACTTCCACGGGCATAAGAACCGAACTTCATTAACTTCCAATCGATATTCGGATAAGAGAATCCTTGCCTGCGTCCAGTAGCATCACCCGGTTTTAGCGTCCCTAAAGGAGTTTCATATTGCGGATTCTCATATAGAATCATATTGTTATTTTCTACATCAAAACGTATCTTCATTTCAGCCGTAACATCCCATCCTTTCATTAGAGTAGCCGTAGCGGATACTGACAAGGCATCTGAAAGCCGATTATTTTCATAATTCGAATTTTGCATGAAAAGCGTTTCGTTCCAGCTGGGAATATTATATTTTGAATCAATCGGCAAATGTGTTACTTGTGACGGACGATGCGAACCTATCTTATTATAAATAATAGACTGGTTGGGCATCGGACGTTTTATCATTTGCAAAGTTATATTATTATTTAGGTTGAATCTCAACCAGTCAGTAGGCTTCGCCTGTAGCTTTGTATTCAGATTATACTTGCTCAAATCATCCTTAACATGATCCAGAAAGCCCTCCTGATAGACATATCCCATACCGATATAGTAGTTTATCTTCTGCGATCCACCCTGTACACTCAAATTATGTGAATGACGAATGGACTTATCCTTGTAATAGTATTTAAACCAATCCGTATTGCCATACTGGGCATAATATGCACTAGCCCAGTCTTCTCCGTTACTAGATACATCTATTCCCGGAAATTCCTCTGAATATGGATTCTGCATGAATCCCTTAATCTTTTCTATAACCGAGTCTGAGATTCTATTAATCCCCGAAGCAGATGCACCGGCATCATACAAAGCATTATTATAATAAGCAAACTCCAAAGAATTCATCATCTGTGGAGTACGGATAGGAGAACTAAAACCAACTGTTCCCGAATAACTTACTTTAGCTTTTTCCGAATTTCCACTTTTAGTTGTAACCAATACCACACCATAGGCGGCACGGGCACCATAAATCGCGGCTGCCGAGGCGTCTTTCAACACACTGATACTAGCAACATCGGCGGGATTCACATTCTGCATACTTTGTTCGATTCCGTCTACCAATACATACGGTTCGCCACCATTGATAGAGCCAACACCACGGATATTGAATTTTATATCCGTACCCAACTCACCTCCTTTAGCTCCTCCCATTGCATCCGATGCGAAATTTAATCCTGCTACATTACCTTGCAAAGCGCTGGTGAGGTCCGTTATGGGACGATTGACGATATCATCTCCTTTCACTACAGATACCGCCGCCGTAATTGTATTTCTCTTTTGCGTATCCATACCGACAACAACAACCTCATCAAGCACTTCCGTGTTTTCCTTCAATACGAATCGATTGTTTTGTAATTTTGTAATTTTCACATCCAATGGAGTATAGCCAACATAACTTATAGAAAGCGTTTGCCCCGCTTTTCCCTGAACAGAAAAATTTCCGTCCAAATCCGTAATTGTTCCGGTTTTTGCACCTTTCACCATCACACTGGCGCCAATAACAGCTTCTCCCTGTTCGTCCACTACTTGCCCCGTAATCATCTTTTGTTGGGCAATGACCCCTATCGGCAATAAGAATAGGAAAATCAGAAGAAAAACAAGTCGTTCTTGTATCTTCATTAATTTTTCTTTTTTCATAATATTACATTTAATAATTAAGATTACATTTACTTGGGATTATTAATCTCATAAGCAACAAACTCCTCTTGTATCGCTTTCAACAATGATTTTTCATTATTTACCGACACATCGGACCCCCAACTCATTATTCCTCTATAGCCTTCCTCACAAGCATACTTCGCTTTTTTACGAATCGTATTCTGACCATTAAGAGTATACGTTTTGCCATTATACGTAAATTCATCCAAAGCAACATCCGAAAGTCCACCATTTATAAAATCAGAGTAAGAGACTTGTTCTCCATTTACACCGGTAGTCCCGATAAAAGGCACACCGAGAACCAGTTTATCTGCCGGAATCCCGTACTCAACAGCCATTTCTGCATCTTTTACAAATTGCTCGTAAGAATATCGCATCACTGCCGGTCCGTAGCATTGGTAAGACATAAAATCCAAAGCTTCAATCGCATTTTTCGAAATTTTATAAGCAACCGGATGAAGGGATACGGAGAAACATACGTCTTTGCCAAGTATCTGTCTGATTTTCACAATCGTCGCACTGTAGTTAGCATATTCTGTCTCCGTAGTAGGCCATTCAATATCAAGGTCTACTCCGTCAAATTCATATTCCTTCAAAACACTCTTCAAATTATTAGCAAATGCGGTACGCGTATTATCAGCACTCATCATTTGCCTCCATTGCCCGCTGCCGAATCCTAATCGTAATTTTCGGCTGTCATTACCTACCTGAGCTGCCAAGGTTTCGCGTATTTTTTTCCAACGGTCCAACCAAGTGTGAGAGTCCTTCCCCGGATTGGTAGAATCATCATATTGCCAATAAGCCAACACTTTTGCTACCATATTCCAATTATCGAATTTTATACCATTCTTCCCACCAGTACCTGCTGCCATACTCCAAAAAGAAGTTTCATCCAAACGGCCTTTGAAGTTTTCACCTATATAAAAATCGGCACGGGCAGTAGGCAATACGATTTCTTTGTCAAGCGTAGAAGACCACGCATCTACAAAAATCCTGAATTGCTTTTTATTGCCATCATAATCTACCGCCAGATAATGCCAAGCTCCCGGAGCCAACCCCTTGGCATCCACATAGGTACCTGCTGTCACTGATGCATTTCCCAACGCCCAGCTCACAGTCTGCTCGTTAGCACCTAATTGTAAGGCAGCCAACACTTTATCTCCACTTGTTTTTTTAAAGATATATGCTCCGGGCACCCACTCATCTATAAATATATAGGTAGCAAAAGTGAAACTTTTATTAAATGTCTCTTCTGTAGAATGCAATAATCCATCTTTTCCATTCATTTTTCCGGTTCCGTCAAATTTTATCACACCGCTACGTCCCTCATAAGTAGCTTCATGCGAAACCCCGCTTGTAAAAGTTGCATCATTTATAGGCAAGTCAAAAGCTATATCTCCATTAGCATAAGGACGCGCAGCCAAATAAATAAGATCATTGCTGACAATCAGATTTTCTACCGGAATACGGTTTAATTCGAAAGGGTCACCACCAATGTATTGACAATTGATTAATGTTTTCTCAGCCGGATCATCCACTCCCGGCTGTCCGGTGATTGCTCCTTCAGGGGGCATTCCACCCGGAACTTCTACCCATTTAGTGTCTTTACAAGCTGTTAGCGATACTAACACGAAAAGACATAAAAAGAATTTGTTTCTCATAAATTTAAGTTATTAAGATTTTCTATTCGCTGACAATAAGAGTCTCCATTAATCAAACAATTGGTTTTTCTCCTAAAATCAACGTCACAAAAATAGGTACAACAACAAAAATCAATATTTAAAAAATAGCCATTAAATATTCACTTTTCACCAAATCAACCCGTTCCATCGGAGAAATGGTTCTTATCTCAAAAAGACAATGATTAAAACACCCAACTATCCGGTTCTGACCTTGCCAAAACCCTCTTATTGAATATTCATGTTATAATCCGGTTTCAGCCGTTTCAGTGTTGTCTGCAAACGCCTTGATAGGAGGAAATAGCGGCTGAAAGCGGAAAAAGACATCCCTCGCAGAAAGATACTGCAAACAAGGTAGAGTGCTTTCAGCGCATTCAGTTTTTTCAAATTAGCTGATGGATTTATATATTCAGCGTAGTAGGTATATATACTCACCACGCTGAATATATATGCCCAACAAGCGGGGTATATAGATTCATCACGTGGGCAAAAGTCGGTGGAATGTGGGCTTGGGTTCCTTTGAGTGGGGGATGGAGTACTACATACAATGAAATGATGTAAGAGACTTGAGCAAGTCAAGTACATGGCTCTGCTTACTTCAGTACTGGTTTGAACAAGTTCATCCACACATAGTTTTATTCCTTACCGCATCACCATCGAGCAAGATTAGTAAAGCTATTTCGTAATTAGTTTCAACCCTATTTGAAACTAAAAGTTTCACGCCGGGAAACAAAGTGTTTCACCGTATGAAACGAAGTGTTTCTCGGTGTGAAACGGATTGTTTCAAGCCTTGAAACAATTTTTGAAACTAATCGCCACAGGTGAAGAGATGGTGAAGTTATTGCACTTCACCCGCAAACTCCTTATTCATCGGAGAGACAGAGAAAAGGTGAAAGGGGAGATGGAAAGATGGAAAATAAATATCCAGTGGGGAAATTTATTCGATACTGTAATGATTCAGTACTATACCGAAATGAATATTACTTTATAAGCTCTCTACTTCTTTTCCTGATAATTAACAGCTATCGAATGCTGTATCTCAAGAATTTACCTCCTCGCAAACTCTCATTTCCATACCTTTATACACTACCACAATCTTGTGTAGTTGCGTAGTGCCAATAGCGTTCTTCACCCTGTCGGTGTCAGCATAGCGGTTGGCCTGGGCAATAGCTTCCGCCCGCAATTCCTCCACCCGGCTTTCGGGGTCCTTGTATCTGGCATACTTCAGCTCGATGATGTAGCTATGGCTCATGTCAGGGTAAATCTCCAGCATGGGAGACAGGAAAATGTCAACATATCCGGATTGCGTGTCTGCTTCGGAGATGGGACGGTAGAAACGGTTTTGCGCTGTCATGGCAAGAGTGAAGCCATGTACGAAGGATTCTCCTTTCTGCTTGTCGCGCTGAGAGGCGTAGCGTTTCAGGCAATCGGCGATGTAGTCGAAGTAAGATTGCCATGCACCACGATATGCCAAGGCGGAAGATAGCTCATCTTTTTCATGGTTACTGAAACTGAGGTCGGCTTCATTGTATGTATTCAGCAGATAAGTATAGAGTTGTTCGCGCACTACCTGGTTGGGTATGATGAGTTTGGTCTTGCCTTCAAATGTTCCGCTCACGGTGAGCATGCCGAAGTAATAGAGCAGGCTCACGAAATTATCGGAATCTACAATGTTGGCAGCTGGGAAACCGTCTTTCAACTCGCCGGTGATGTATCCCTGGCTCACTAAAGTCTGGATAATGGAGGCATCGTGCGCAAACTCTTTATCCTTGCGGATAAGCATACGCAGTTTCTCGTAATCGATACGAATGTTACTTTCTATCATATTTCGCGGTGCCTTTCCGTTATTATCAATATAGTTCTTAACGAAATAGAGCACCATATTGGAGTTGTACAAGGTTGGCTGATCATAACACTCCTGCGCAAAGCAATAGTTGTCATACCACGGTTTCATAAGTTCAATCAACTCATCTACAGTGTGATGAAATGGAGCTTTAGTAGAATAATAAGTCAGCATTTCGCGGACTTCGTCCTCGGTGAAACCCATCATTGCGTTGAATTTCGGTGTGAGGGAATAGTTGGTGCCAATATTAAATCCACTGGTGAGGTCATCCATCGTGACGGGACTCACTCCGGTGATGAAGCAACGCTTGATGCTGGAATAGGTTCCGGCTTTCACCCTATTGAAGAAGGCGCGCAGGTAACCTTCCTTGTGGGTCTCTTCCGTATATCGGTGAATGCTTTCGGCATCCGAGAGGATGGCATTGGTGAAGTGGTCATATTCGTCAATGAAAAGATATATTTGCTGCCCGGCAAGTTCACACTGATGATATAGATAATCCAACTGCTCAACAGCTCCTGCTTTTTCATTTAAGACTTCCTTAATGCCTTTCGGCAGGTATTCTGCATAAATATCACAGAAATAATCGAAGCTGGTATTGCAATGTGCATCCAACCCTTGACGGTAGTTGTGCAACTCTCCACTAATTCCTGAGAAATTGAGATACAGCACCAGATAACTGTTACGGTCTCGTGTGGGATGCTTTCCGATATAGAGGTCGCCAAACAGGGCATCGAACTTGTCACGTGTACGCACATCATAATAGTGTTGCAACATGTTCAGCGTAAGGCTCTTGCCGAACCGGCGCGGGCGGATGAAAAAGAAGAATCTGTCCGATTGTTCTATTACAGGGATGAACGAGGTTTTATCCACGTAATAATAATTATCAAGACGAATATCCGCAAAGTTCATCATGCCGTATGGCAGCAACTTTCTTTCTGATGATACATATTCCATAATCCGGTGTATTTATGAGTTCACTTTTTATCAGTGCAAACAAAGATACGCTCTTTCCGCTACTTTCACAAACAAATGATTTTAAAAATGTTCTCTGCCCTGATACTCTTCCATGAGTACTGCAAGAAACAATAGATCAAAATGGACTCATCATCGTTGCTTTCTTACACACCTTATCTATAAACATGTTCATTTTGGTCGATATTGCAATGAGGTCCTTATATGCTTCGGCATATAATTCTTCCCGGCTCATACCTGTCAGATACATACTTGTTTTTATATAGGAAACAAAGGTAGTATTTATCTCCAGACCGGACATCATCCGTCGGAGTGTTTTTCTTTGAAAGTTGGATATACTGAATGTAAACCAGACCCGGTTCTTCATTAGAAACATCTTACCAAACCCACAAAGAAGCACTTTTAGCGATTTTTAAAAGCCTATTGGTAAAAATTGAAACCAACCCGCTAGACAGAATCTTAAAAAACAAGTACCTTTGTATCTCACATTCCTTTAAACAACACATATTATGAAAAAACTCTGCCCTCTTATTCTTTGCACACTTTTTTCTCTTTCCGCAGCGTCCATAGAGACGGTGGATTATACTCAAGGGCTTTCCGTATGGTTCGACACTCCCAACAATCTCGATGGACAAGCTATCTGGCTACGTGCCAACGGCACAGGGGCGAATCCGGACAAAGCATGGGAAAGCCGTTCGCTACCTATCGGGAATGGCAGCCTGGGAGCGAATATCATGGGCTCCATATCCGCAGAACGAATCACACTGAATGAAAAAACTCTCTGGAAAGGGGGGCCGAATACCGCCAAAGGCGCCGAGTATTATTGGAACGTAAACAAACAGTCGTCAGGTGTACTGAAAGAAATCCGGCAGGCTTTCCTGGACGGGGATTCTAAAAAGGCGGGGTATCTCACGCAGGAAAACTTCAACGGGCTGGGAGCTTATGAAGAAAAAGACGAGACTCCGTTCCGCTTCGGTGCTTTTACCACGATGGGAGAGCTTTATGTGGAAACCGGACTCAGCGAAATCAATATGAGCAATTACCGCCGCATCCTGTCGTTGGATTCGGCGATGGCTGTGGTGCAATTTTACAAAGACGGGATACGGTATCAACGTAAATACTTCATATCCTATCCAGACAGCGTTATGGTCATGAAGTTTACTGCCGACAAAGGCGGAAAACAGAATCTTGTACTTAGCTATTGTCCCAACAACGAAGCAAAAAGCCATCTGGAAGCAGATGGAAACGACGGATTAGTATATACCGGCGTTCTCAATAACAACGGAATGAAATTCGCTTTCCGAATCAAAGCTATCCACAAAGGGGGAACACTGAAAGCAGAAAACGACCGGATTATTGTGAAGGATGCTGACGAAGTGGCATTCCTGCTTACGGCAGATACCGATTATAAGATGAACTTTGCCCCAGACTTCAAAGACCCGAAAGCCTACGTCGGCAACGACCCGTCACAAACGACTCTGGCTATGATGGACAATGCCCTGAAAAAAGGTTATGACGAGCTTTATCGTAATCACGAAGCCGATTATACCGCGCTGTTCAATCGGGTACGTTTTGAAATCAATCCGGAAATCGGCACTCCCAACCTGCCGACCTACAAACGACTGGCTAGCTATAAGAAAGGCGTGCCGGACTATCAGCTCGAACAATTGTACTATCAGTTCGGACGCTATCTGCTCATAGCCAGTTCGCGCCCCGGCAACATGCCAGCCAACCTGCAAGGATTGTGGCACAACAATACCGACGGCCCGTGGCGGGTAGATTACCACAATAACATCAACATTCAAATGAATTACTGGCCTGCGTGCCCCACCAATCTCTCTGAATGTACATGGCCTTTGATTGACTTTATACGCAGCTTGGTAAAACCCGGCGAGAAGACAGCACAAGCCTATTTCAACGCCCGCGGATGGACAGCATCCATCTCTGCCAATATCTTCGGATTCACAGCTCCCTTATCCAGCAAATCTATGGCATGGAACCTGAATCCTACCGTCGGTCCGTGGCTGGCAACGCATATATGGGAGTATTATGATTATACCCGTGACACGAAATTCTTAAAGGAAATCGGCTACGACCTTATCAAAAGCAGCGCACAGTTTGCGGTAGACCACTTGTGGCACAAGCCCGACGGGACTTACACCGCCGCTCCTTCCACTTCTCCCGAACACGGCCCGGTGGACGAGGGAGTCACTTTCGCGCATGCCGTAGTACGTGAAATATTACTGGACGCCATCCAGGCAAGCAAGGTGCTCGGAACGGACGCCAAAGAACGCAAACAATGGGAAAACGTACTGACCAAACTGGTTCCGTACCGTATAGGACGCTACGGTCAGTTGTTGGAATGGTCTACCGACATAGACGACCCGAAAGATGAACACCGCCACGTCAACCACCTGTTCGGATTGCATCCGGGGCATACCATCTCTCCCGTGACTACCCCCGAACTTGCACAGGCAGCCAGAGTGGTACTGGAACATCGCGGAGACGGCGCTACCGGTTGGAGCATGGGTTGGAAGCTCAACCAATGGGCACGACTGCAAGACGGAAACCATGCGTATAAACTATACGGCAACTTATTGAAAAACGGTACACTGGACAACCTCTGGGATACCCATGCGCCTTTCCAGATAGACGGAAACTTCGGCGGTACGGCAGGAATAACCGAGATGTTATTGCAAAGCCACATGGGATTCATCCAACTTCTTCCCGCTTTGCCGGATGCATGGGCAAACGGCTCAATAAGCGGAATCTGCGCCAAAGGAAATTTTGAGGTTTCCATCTCCTGGAAAGAGGGACAACTGGAGAAAGCTATCATCCATTCCAAATCCGGAATCCCCTGTAACGTAAGATACGGAGACAAGACGCTCAAGTTCAAGACCGTAAAAGGGAAAAAATACGAAATCACCTTAAAAGGGGACAAGTTAGCCGTATTATAAAGAAGGCATCTGTCCTCATAAACAAACCTGCTTTACATGAAAACCAAATACGCTGTTCTGTCAAGCCTTTTCTTTATCATACAGTTAGTCGGTGTTCTCCCTCTCCGGGCAGAACACTATTACTTTAAACAAATCTCTCTGAAAGAAGGGCTGCCTTCCAACGTGCGCTGTATTCTCCGGGATGAGCAGGGTTTCGTATGGATAGGTACCAAATCGGGACTGGGAAAGTTCGACGGGCACGAACTGAAAAGATACAAACACCAGGCAAACGACCCGAACTCGCTTCTCCACAACCTGATTTATCAGATTGCCGAAGACAAGCAACACAACATCTGGGTACTGACTGAAAAAGGTATTGCCCGTTACCAACAGCAGAGCAACGACTTCACGTTCCCCACGGACGAGGACGGGAAGAATATCACCGCCTATTCCTTCTGCCTTGTCCCGGACGGAATCCTCTTTGGCGGCAAGGACAGGATTTACAAATATAGTTATAACGATTCTTCTCTCCGGCTTCTGCAATATTTCAACGCCAACTCTTTTAAAATCAACGCTCTCAGTATGTGGGATTCAAAGACGTTGCTTTGTTGCAGCCGTTGGACAGGCATATACCTCGTAGACCTGCATACCGGAGAGCACAGACGGCCCCCTTTCGACTGCGGGCCGGAAATTACCACCATGATGACCGACAGCCGGAAAAGAATATGGATTGCCCCTTACAGCGGCGGACTTCGTTGCTACTCATACGACGGCAAACTACTGGCTTCGTACTCCACCCGCAACTCCGCCCTTAGCAACGACATCGTCCTAAGCCTCGCCGAAAGGGAAGGGCAACTGTGGATAGGAACAGATGGCGGCGGAATCAATATCCTCACCTCCGAAACCGGGGAAATCTCCCAACTGGAATATATCCCGGGACGTGAAAACTACTCTCTCCCCGCCAACTCCATTCTCTGCCTGCACAACGACCACAATAACAATATATGGGCAGGAAGCACCTGCAACGGATTAATCAGCATCCGGGAAGTGTTCATGAAAACCTACACCGACGTAGTCCCCGGCAACGACCGCGGACTAAGCAACAGCACCGTGCGAAGCCTTTACCGCCAATCGACCGACAGTATCTGGATTGGTACGGACGGCGGCGGTATCAACCTCTTTAACCCGCGTACCGAGAAATTCACCCATTATCTTTCTACCTGGAACGATAAAATAGCGTTTATCAGCGGATTCACTCCCGGAAAACTACTGATTTCCCTTTTCTCCAAAGGAGTATTCATATTCAACCCCGCAACCGGGGAGAAACAGCCTTTTACCATTGTCGACAAAGAAACTACGACACAACTTTGCAACCGGGGTAAATCGGTCAACTTATATCAGAACACCCCCAACACCGTGTTATTACTGGGCGACCATGTCTACCAGTATCACCTGAAAGAAAAGAAATTCGACAAGGTCACCGGAGAAGAAGGGAAAAGTATTGTCGGCACGCTCGTCCCCTTCAAGCACGAGAACAACCGGACTTACATCAACGATTTCAAACATATCTACGAACTGCACGATGGGGATTCCTTGCTGCAAACAACCTTCGAATGTTATCAGGATACCGTAATCAGTTCGGCGTCACACGACGAGCACGGCGATTTCTGGATAGGAAGCAATTTCGGCCTTATCCACTACAACCCCGTTTCCCAAAAGCAGACGCACATCCTTACCAACCTGTTTACCGAAGTCAACATGGTGCAATGCGACCAGAGGGGCAAAGTATGGATAGGTGCGGATAATCTGCTTTTCGCCTGGCTTATACAGGAACAGAAGTTCGTTCTCTTCGGAGAGTCGAACGGAGCTATCCAAAACGAATATCTGCCCAACGCCCGGTTGGTAAACAATGAGGGGGATGTCTATATCGGCGGTGTAAAGGGTATGCTGCGCATTGACGGCCAGCTGCTGCTGAATACATCGGAAATGCCGGAACTGCAACTGTTGGATATTATCATCAATGGTGAGCCTGCACAGAACAAGCTATATAGTCATCCGGCAGCAATCTCTGTCCCATGGGACAGCAATATCACCATCCGAATCATGTCGAAAGAAGAGGATATCTTCCGTAAGAAAGTCTACCGCTATCGGATAGAGGGGCTGAACGACCAGTATATCGAATCGTACCAGCCGGAATTGGTAATCCGGTCGTTACCACCGGGCAATTACAAAATTATGGCTTCATGCACAGCGAAAGACGGCAGCTGGATTCCCAACCAGAAAATACTAGAACTAACCGTACTCCCGCCATGGTATCGCACGTGGTGGTTCATTCTCGGTTGCACCATTCTCATTGCCACCATAATCATCGAAACTTTCCGCAGAACATTGAAACGTAATCAGGAAAAACTGAAATGGGCGATGAAAGAGCATGAGAAACAGATGTACGAGGAAAAGGTACGTTTTCTTATCAATATCAGCCACGAACTACGGACTCCGCTGACGCTTATTCATGCGCCACTCAATCAGATTTTGAAGTCGCTCTCTTCCGGAGACAGCCAATATCTGCCGTTAAAAGCCATCTACCGGCAGGCACAACGAATGAAGAACTTGATTAATATGGTGCTCGACGTGCGGAAAATGGAAGTAGGGGAGAGTAAACTGCAAATTCAGCCTCATCCGCTCAATCAATGGATTGAACACGTTTCGCAGGATTTTATCAGTGAGGGGGAAGCAAAGAATGTGCATATCCGCTATCAGCTCGACCCACGGATAGAGAAAGTCAGTTTCGATAAGGACAAATGCGAGATTATCCTAAGTAACCTGCTTATCAATGCCTTGAAACACAGTCCGCAGGACACGGAAATAACGATTGCTTCGGAACTGCTGCCTGAAGAAAACCGGGTGCGTATCTCCATCATCGACCAGGGATGCGGACTGAAACAAGTGGATACGCACAAGCTCTTTACCCGCTTCTACCAGGGAACGGGAGAACAGAGCGGAACAGGAATCGGCTTGTCTTACTCCAAGATTCTGGTGGAACTGCACGGCGGCTCTATCGGCGCACAGGATAATGAAGAAACCGGAGCCAGCTTTTTCTTTGAGTTGCCGTTGAGGCAGGAACCGGAAGAAATCATCTGCGAGCCAAAAGCTTATCTGAACGAGTTGATGATGGATGATAACAGCGGGCAGCCGTCCGCGAAAGAGGTATTCGACACCACTCCATACACTATTCTCGTAGTGGATGACAATCCGGATATGACAGACTTTCTGAAAAGAACGTTCGAAGGATACTTCAAACGGATAATTATCGCCGGAGACGGGGTGGAAGCCCTTCAACTGGTCAGAAGCCATGTCCCTGATATTATAGTCAGTGACGTGATGATGCCTCGGATGAACGGGTATAAACTTTGTAAAACGATTAAAGAGGATATCAATATCAGTCACATCCCAGTCATTCTGCTAACTGCCAGAGATGACAGGCAAAGCCAAATAAGCGGTTACAAGAATGGAGCGGACGGCTATTTAAGCAAACCTTTCGAAGTGGAAATGCTAATGGAACTTATCCGCAACCGGTTGAAAAACCGGGAATATACCAAGAAAAGGTATCTGAATGCAGGATTAATCCCCACACCGGAAGAAAGCACCATCAGCCTGACAGACGAAACATTCCTGATTAAACTGAATAGTATCATCCAGGAAAATATAGAAAATTCCAATCTGGGCATTCAGTTTATCTGCCAGGAAGTAGGATTGGGCCGTTCTTCGCTTTATAACAAACTGAAAGCACTTACAGGCATGGGAGCGAACGAGTATATCAGTAAGCTCCGTATAGAAAAAGCTATTACATTGATATCCGGCACGGATATGCCCTTCTCTGAAATTGCAGAGAAAACCGGGTTTACCACTCCGAGTTATTTCAGTACGGCTTTCAAGCAATATACCGGGGAAACACCCAGTCAATATAAAGAAAGAAAAAAGAAAGGTCTGGCTGGTAAATAATACCATCATTATTCTTTATGCTGGCTGAAGTTTCCGGCTGCAAGCCAATTCGCCGCATATTGACCGATATTGACCGATTAACAAACGGGCTGCCACAGAATCACTTCTCCGGCAGCCCTTCTTTCATTAAATTAAAAAACAGAGAGTATGATACAGTTTATTCCTGACCTCCTCCTAAAGCACGGTATAGGTTAATTAAACTTTGTATTTCAGTAAAATGATTGGCCGTCTGCGAGAGTTGCGCACTAAGCAACGACTGCCGGGAGGTAAGCACTTCCAGATAGGTTGTATTACCATGCTCCATCAACAGAGTAGTGCTTCGCAAAGCCGTTTGCAGGGAAGTGATCTGTTTATCCAACAAGATTCTTTTTCCCTGACTGGTTTGATAGGCAATCAACGCATCATTCACCTCACTACCGGCATTGAGCAACGTTTGCTGAAAACCGAGCGCCGCTTCTTCCTGTTGCGCACGGGCAATGCGGTATTGTGCCACCACCTGTCCTCTGTTAAAGAGCGGCTGCGTAAGCGAACCTACCGCCGACGCGAGAAACTTACCCGGATTGATAATCATCGCCCCGGCGGAGTTTGTCCATCCGGCACTCCCGCTCAAAGTGATGGAAGGATAGAAAGCCGAACGTGCCGCATTGGTGCCATAGAACGCCGCTTCCAACGTCCGCTCTGCCGAACGGACATCCGGACGGGAAGAAAGCATCCGTACAGGAATTCCTATCGAGAAGTCGGCAGGAAACTGTTGCTTTGCCAATACACCACGCTCATAGTTGCGTGGCGTCTCCGCCAATAATAAGGCAAGACTGTTCTCCACCTGATTGATCTGCTGCTGCAAATCGAGGACCGAACCCTGCACCTGATAATAGGCCGCCTCCATCTGCGACACAGCCGATTCGTTTGCCAATCCGGCATTCATTAATGCACGGGTGGACGCAACGGTTTCTTTCCATGCCTCTTCCGTCTGACGGGAGATGTCGAGTTGTTCGTCCAGCATCAACAGGGTGTAATAGGTATTGGCGATACCTGCTATCAACTGCGTACGGACTGCCTGACGGTAATCCTCGCTTTGAGCATAAAGCACTTTCGCCTGTTTCTTGGAGTTGCGCATACGCCCGAAAACGTCCAACTCCCAACTGGCAGTAACGGGCAACGAATAAGTCTGCGTAGCCTTCTGCGTATCGAAACTGCTCACTGTTCCCTGCGGAGCAAGCGCAAAAGCGGGCAGAAAAGCAAGTTTGGCGGACATCAGTACGGCCTGTGCTTCTTCCACACGGAGCTGGGCAGACTGATAGTCGGTATTGGTCTGCAATCCCACTTCAATGAGAGACTGCAAATAAGGGTCGGTGAAGAGTTCCCGCCAGTCCATATTACCCAGACCGGCAGTGTCTTCGGTCACCACTTCCCCGCCGTAAAGATCGTCGGGAACGACAGTGGCGGGTTCGTATTTGGTATAGATGCCACAACCGCTCAACGACAGACTGATGGCAACTAATGTGATGATATTCTTCTTCATTCTTTCTTTCATTTATTTACGTTCGCGTTCAACTTCACTCTTTTCTTTCTCTAAAAGCACCTGCACATCTGGTTCCTCTTCCATCGGTTTGCGGATTTTCTCCTGCAAAAACTCAAAGATGATGTAGAAAACCGGAACGACAAAGAGCAATGCCAGTGTCCCGACAGCCATACCGCCCACAACACCCGTACCCAGCGAACTATTGCCATTGGCACCCGCACCGGAAGAGAACATCAGCGGAAGCATACCGAAGATCATCGTCAACACCGTCATCAGGATAGGACGCAAGCGGACTTGTGCGGCAGAGTAGGCAGACTCCACGATACCCATTCCCTTGCGGCGACGTTCTATGGCGTACTCCGTAATCAGAATGGCCGTCTTAGCCAGCAAACCGATCAACATAATCACACCCGTCTGCAGATAGATATTATTCTCCAACCCGAGTATTTTGGCGAAAAGGAACGACCCCATCAGCCCGAACGGCACGGAGAAGATAACGGCAAACGGTATGAGGAAACTTTCGTAAAGACAGGCCAGAATCAGATAGATAAGGAAGATACAGATGGCGTAAATGAAAACCGTCTGCGCACCACCGCTACTTGCTTCTTCGCGTGCCATACCACCATATTCATATCCGTAGCCTGCCGGCAAAGATTGCGCAGCCACTTCTTCAATCACTTTCTGCACCTCGCCGGAGGAGTAACCGTCGGCAGGATTCACATTGGCGGTGATGGTGCTGTAAAGGTTGAAACGGTTAGCCGTTTCCGGTCCCAGCACTTGCTTCAGCGTCACGAACTGGCTCACCGGAGCCATCTGCGTACCATTGCGTACAAACATATTATTCAGTGCCTGCTCGTCGAGGCGGTATTCAGGCGAAGCCTGCATCATCACACGATATACTTTACCATACTGGTTATAGTTGGAAATATACGCGCCACCGCAATAACTGCCCACCGCATCGAGCACCGCACTCGGCGAAATTCCTGCACGCTTACATTTGGCAGCGTCCACTTCCACCGATATCTGCGGGAAGTTGATAGCATACGATGTATAAGCCATCGCTACCTCCGGACGCTCGTTCAGAGCACCGAGGAACTGTATAGCCGCTTCATAGAACGTAGCCAATTCTCCACCCGTCATGTCCTGAAGGTTCAGTTCGAGGGAGTTACCCATACCGTAACCCGGAATCATGGCAGGCTGGAAGCTGAATACCTGTGCTTCCTTTATCGCCTGGAATTGTCCGTTGAGGCGAGACACCACAGCATCCGAGCTATGCTCCTTGCCCTTTCGTTCGCTCCAGTCTTTCAGACGGATAATAATCGTACCGTACGAAGTTCCCTGACCGGATATCAGTCCGTATCCTGCTACGCGGGCGTAGTGTTCTATTTCGGGTGTATCTTTCAGGATATTTTCCAAGCGGTCCATCACTTTCGTGGTTTCTTCGAGCGTACTTCCCGGTGAAATGCTGACATTCACCATAATGACACCTTGGTCTTCCTGCGGCACAAGTCCCGTTTTAGTGGTACTCATCAGGTAAACCAGCAAGGCAACGGCAACAGCCAGTGAAGTCCACACCATCCAGCGATGGCGGATGAAGAACATCACACCTCTTTTATATTTACCCAATACGGCATTGAACGAAGCATTGTAAGCTGCACGTACCCGTCCGTTGATACTCTTGGCACTCTTGGTTCCGTCCGACGGACGCATCATGATGGCGCACAAAGCGGGACAGAGCGTCAAAGCCGAAATCATCGAAATACCTACGGCAGTTGCCATCGTGATACCGAATTGTGTATAGAACACGCCCGAAGTACCTCCCATGAAGGTTACAGGAATAAACACAGCCATAAATACACAGGTACAGGAGACAATAGCCATCGTCACGTCGCCCATTGCGTCTTTCGTGGCAAGATAGGCAGACTTATATCCGGCATCGAACTTGGATTGCACGGCCTCCACCACCACAATGGCATCATCCACCACCGTACCGATGGCAAGCACCAGCGCAAACAGTGTCAGGATGTTCAGACTGAAACCCGCAGCCACCAGACAGGCAAACGTACCCACCAACGACACAATGATAGAGATAGAGGGAATCAGCGTACTCTTCAAATCCTGCAAGAAGAAATAGACCACGAGGATGACCAGAATGATGGCAATAATCAGCGTCTCCACCACATTGTGTATGGAAGCGAAAAGGAAGTCATTGGAACTCATCATCGTGACGAACTCCGTTCCTTCCGGCAGATTCTTCTCCATCCGCTCTATCTGCGTAGTGATTTCTTTGTTAACAGCGGTAGCATTGGAACCGGCTGTCTGGAATATCATATAAAGAACGGCAGGCTGACTGTCCATCTCACTGCGGAAACTATACGTCATCGTACCCAGTTCCACCTCTGCCACATCTTGCAGGCGAAGTATCGAACCGTCTTCCCGCGAACGGACAACCGTGTTCCGGAATTCTTCCACGCTTTTGAGGCGTCCGCGATATTTCATCGTAAACTGGAAAACATTCTTCGAGCTTTCGCCCAGTGAACCGGTAGGAGCTTCGATATTCTGCTCACCCAACACAGCGGTAATGTCCGACGGAACCAGTCCGTATTGTGCCATCCGTTCCGGTTTCAGCCAGATACGCATACTGTATGTATCGCCCAGTTCCATCACGTCTCCCACTCCCTCGATACGTTTAATCTGGGGAATGACATTGATGTCCAGGTAATTGGCAAGGAACGTCTGGTCGTATCGACCGTCCGTGCAGACCAAAGCACCAATCTGCAAGAAGCTGGTCTGCCGCTTCATCGTGCTGACGCCGACTTTCGTTACTTCAGCCGGAAGCAATCCCTGCGCTTTCGCCACACGGTTCTGCACGTTGACTGCCGCCATATCGGGGTCCGTGCCCTGCTTGAAATAAACCTGTATAATAGCCAAACCTGCATTGGAAGCACTGGAACTGATGTACATCATGTCTTCCACACCGTTGATACTCTCCTCCAGTGGCATGATGACACTGTTCATCACTGCCTCGGCATCGGCACCCGTATAACTGGCAGTTACGTATACCGTTGGAGGTGCAATGTCAGGATATTGCTCCACCGGCAGCGTGAAGAGCGAAATAAGCCCTATGGCCAGAATCAGTACGGAGATGGAGATAGCCATCACCGGCCGTTTTATAAATATATTTCCTTTCATAATCAGTCTCCTTCTTATTTAACTTGCATGCCTTCGCGTACCAGTCCGGCGCCTTCCGATACAATTTCATCACCTGCTTTCAGTCCGTCCAGCACCACATATTCGCGTCCGTCATTGTTTGCGGCCACTGTTATCAGGGTAGATACAGCCTTCCCGTCCACTACCTTATATACAATCGTCTTATCCTGCATCCGCACGGTGGCCGTCTGCGGAATAGCGATACAGTCTTTATAAATGCTCGGCACTACCACCGTGCCCGATGCTCCGCTATGAAGCAACCGCGATTCGTTGGGAAACACCACGCGCGCCACCACAGTACCCGTTTGCCGGTCGATGACGCCGCTGATGGATTCGATGACACCTTTCTTATTATAAACCGAATTATCATTCAGGCGTAATTCCACTTCCGGCATGTTCTTCAACGCTTCGTCCATGTCGCCATACTGGCGGGTGAGGGCAAGCAACTGATTCTCGGTCATGGAGAAATAGACATACATATCCGAGTTGTCGCTGACCGTAGTAAGCGGATAGGGCATATTGGCACTTACCAATGCGCCTGCACGATAAGGCAATGCACCTACAACTCCGTCACTAGGACTTTTCACTTCGGTATAAGAGAGATTGTTACGGGCACTGATCTCTTGTGCTTCAGCCTGCGACAGTTGAGCTTTGGCGGTGAGGTAAGAATTCTCGGCCGTTTTCAGGCTGAATTCCGAAACTACTTTCTGCGCATACAGTTCTTTGTTGCTCTTGTAGGTCAGTTCGGCAGTACCCAGCGCGGCACGTGCTGCTTCCACATTGGCAATAGCGGTTTTGAGCGCGGCCTTGTAAGGCACCTGGTCGATAATGAAAAGCGATTGCCCGCGGCGTACTTTCTGTCCTTCGGTCACACAGAGTTTCTCAATCGTTCCCGACACCTGCGGATAGATATCAATATCCTGCCGCCCACGTATGCTCGCCGAATAGGAAGAAGAAAATTCCTTATCCGCCGCTTCTATCTGCATTACTGCATAAGAAGAAGATTTCACTCCCGCATCCGATGCTTGCTTGCAAGATGCCATCCACACTGTACAACCGACAATCCCTATCAGCCGTATCCATTTTTTGCTTACTGTAATCATACTTTCTCTTTTGATCTTTTGTTAAATCCTGGACAAAAGTAGGAGAAAAGAACAAGGCAAGAGTGACCAATTTCCCTCCATAAATGTCCTATTTTCGCCATTTACGTTTATTATAGCTAACTATTTGGCAATAAACGACATATCAAACAAATCTGAAGAAGTATGGGACATTCTGTTTTCCCGATTATTCACCAACTTTGCAAAAAGTAAAAAAGGAAAGAACATGGAAAAAGAGAACATTATAACGGTGGATATAGAAGATTTTAAGGACAGTCAGCACGTCCTTGATTATATTGATGATGACTTTGCGATAGTCAACAGTCTGGAGGGGACTCCTTATAGTAATGATACAATCAAACTGAATTGTTTTCTCATCGCGGTTTGTATAGAAGGGTGCATCCAGCTGGATGTCAACTACCGGACCTACAAGTTGCAGGCAGGCGAGTTGCTGCTCGGTCTGCCCAACACGATTATCAGCCATACGATGCTTAGTCCTAAATATAAAGTCAGGCTTGCCGGATTCTCTACCCGTTTCCTGCAACGTATTATTAAAATGGAAAAGGAAACGTGGAATACTGCCATTCATATCCACAACAATCCGGTGAAGTCGGTTGACAACGGGGAGGATCAAACAGTCTTCGGATTCTACCGGGATTTAATTATAGCCAAGATAAACGATGAACCTCATTGCTACCACAAAGAAGTGATACAACATCTCTTTTCCGCTATCTTTTGCGAAATGATGGGGCAGCTTCATAAGGAAATGGAAGCCGCCGGCAATACGGAAGGTTCGAAAGAAGGCATCAAACAGGTGAATTATATTTTGCGGAAGTTCATGGAACTGTTATCGAAGGACAAGGGTATGCACCGTTCGGTGAGTTATTTTGCCAACGAGCTTTGTTATACTCCGAAGCATTTCTCGAAAGTCATCAAGCAGGCATGTGGCAGGACTCCGTTGGATTTGATTAACGAAACTACCGTGGAGCATATCAAATACCGATTAAAACGTTCGGAAAAGTCTATCAAGGAAATTGCGGAAGAGTTCAACTTCCCCAATCAGTCCTTTTTCGGGAAATACGTAAAAGCGCATTTGGGAACATCACCGGCCAATTATCGGAACAGAAAAGAAGAATGACAAAAAGAACAGATTCTTATGTTAGACAAATCTTTTTGGGGATCTTGTTCATCTTAATATAAAAAAAGAGTAATAATGTGCACATTATTACTCAATAACACTAAGATAGCTCCCGACTCTTGACTTATACATAAGTCTATATTGCTTTTTCAATTCTTTAGAGAGAAAAGAATGTTCAATCAGTTGATCAGTCAATTCATATATCTTACTATATTTTTCGAGACAAGAGTTTACCAAACGCTCGGGTAGACCTATTTTTAAGCCAAAGTGATAAAAAGTCTTCCCAGTAACCGCTGATGCACCACCGAAATAATCCGGTTCAGGATTAACAAACAAACCTTTGCTCATGGCAAAGATACCATCGTTTATATGGAGATGAGTATTCAATAAATCGTAAGCAGGAGATAGGCGGAATCTTCCTTTCTTCTCTTCCAATAAAGAAAAGTTCTTTAAATGGGCATCGCCGTTAGAATAGACAAAGTTGAACAAGATAAGTTCAAAAAAACGCAATTTATCCACTTGGGGGACAGAGCTGTATTTATCTATAATTCCTGCAAACTCTTCATAGGCCAGATTGTCATATTTATAATCGGAACCTCCATTTTTCCTGGTAAGCCCGGCTAAAGAAGCAAAATCCTCCTTTTGTAACTTTCCTTTCTCCGACAAATCAAAACGTCGTACAAAATAAGCAGGGGTTCCGTCCTGAAAAAAGCATAATCCATTAGGAGCTGTCGGAATCCCATATACTTGCGCAGCTATCTGCATTGTCAAATGTTCGTTGGCAGGACAAAACTCCTTGTTACGGAGATTATTGGGAACAGGCTTTAATATGAATTCGCCCTGTTCTCCCTCTTTGGTCAATCGCAATATCCCGTCATCGGCAACTAAAGAATACTTAATCTGGACTCCAGAAACGGATATGCGTTTGCTATTGTTATTGAAGAGATCAATACCGACATTATCGTCAAAATGCCTGTAAGGTAATTCACAAGATATATTTTTCCCATCAGAAAGCTGCTTCAAGGCTTTGGGTGAATATCCGCTTTCTCCACCAGTCTCCCGTAAAAGTGAGGGACAAATATGAATATCAGTTTCCATTATCACATTTTTTTAATTGTTATTGCTCCGATTGTATCTGTATGGGCAGTAGCCAGAAGAATACCAAAATCATCCTCTTCATCAATATGCAGGTTTCTAGCTTGAATAATCCGATTATCCCCTTCAGATGTCATATTAAAAAAGACAGGGAAAAGATAGGAAGAGGTATATTCCTGCTGTGTCTTGGGCATGGTCAGTGAGACAGCTGGGAGTTGTGGATTATTATAATAGTCCGTATCATAACAGAATGAATAGTGTTCACGATCTATTTCTGTTAACAGACCGGCATAAATACCTTTTATATAGACTTTGGCAGATCGACTCATATGTGTGTCTATTATTGAATATGAATACTAAGTCCTAAAGTTTTCAGGACATTAAAAAGAACATCGAAGCGGGGATTACCACTTCCACGTTCCAAGCGGACCAAAGCGTTAATCCCTATTCCTGCAAGAGTGGCCAACGTAGACTGATCCAACCCCAACTCCTTACGCCTTTCGCGAATATGTTTTCCTATCTCTATTAAATCCATAATTCACCATATATAGAAACTTTCTCACAAAGATAGAATCTTTTTAGTATAAAAACAAGTAAATTCACCATATACAGTGAATTTGCACATAAATAGCATAGTATTAAAGCATACTATCATGCTTTTCACCATATATGGTGATTTAAAAGAGATACATGCTTATAAAGGAAAGACATTGATTGCTGAAAGAAGTGCCAACATGAAGAATTGTATATTTTACCTATCCTGCTCTTTATATTTCGAGCCCTTCCTTGCACTTCATGAAAAACGCCCTCCATTTAGAGTTACAGATTTCGCAAATAACACAAAATAGGCATTATTAGCAAACAAGTTACAATAAAAGCAGTTAATCAAAAGCATAAATAGCTATCATATCACAAAGGATATATCAGATTGCTATTTATAAATAGGCAGTAGAAAAAGACAAAGTAGCTCAATATATCCTCTTCAAAAACCCAATTCAGCTTCCTTTAAAAGAAACCGATGGTTTGATTATAGCAAACGGAAGGTTTGTTTAAACCAAACGGAAGGTTTGATTACGGCAAACGGATGGTTTAGTTACACCATATCGTGCATATTTCAAGGAAATAAATACAAGATAAAGAGAGATAATGCATATTCTTGCAATTGTTCATGCAGTTTATTTTCTATTTGGCCCTTTTCTTTCTTTCCTTTTTCTGTGAAGTTCTTAAAAACAGAACAGATTCCCCGTTATATGAAAGTACCTTGTATCCGGAGACAGGCAGAAACTTTCATATAACGGGGAATTCTATTTCATATTCTCAATGAAGAGAATCCATGAAGAGAATCAACGATTCTCGGTATCTTTCATACAACGCACGGAGAATGCATGGGAACGACCGGAGGAATGTGTCCAGGTCTTATCGGAGACTTTATAATACAGAGAAGTAGCTCCCTGATCCTTGTCATTTCCATAACTGCTTGCCGATGAGTTAGACCAATAACAAGCGGCTCCCTTAGCGGTATCCAATCCTGTATTGTTACCACTATTACCGCCGTTAGAACCCCACTTACAACCTGCCAACGGCCAATAAGCGTAATTCGTACCGTCATAGCAATATTTAAATACCGCAGTTGCGCTCTGTTTCACAAATTCTCCTTTCTGCTCTATCTCATCCAATACTCGGGGAGATACAACCCGGTAGCCTTTCGGACAAGGATCATAAATAGATTTATGACCGTCAGAAGGATTGAGATAAGTGCTCGATTCGTTCGGATTACCCCAGAAGTCATCTTTACGATCGGTACGTGCACCGGTCCATGCACCCAGATACCAGTCGGATTTTGTATTATCCACATTATTGGTATAAAGCAACGCACGGGGATTTTCTATAGAGAAGCGGACGTTGGTGGCTTCGGTAGGTATATTAGTACCCACGGTTCCCGACCAGCCGACCGGCGTAGGACGTCCCCATTGGAAGTAAACACCGTTTTGCTTCCAGTTGTCTCCTTCACACGTCATATAAGTACCCAGATTACGATCCAACACTACATATCCCGTATTACCATAAGGGTGTTCTGCCGGAGTAGGGGTCATCCAGATAATAAAACTCCAGATGACGGTAGTCTGATCCGCTCCATAGATAGCCACCTGGCCGCAACCGCCAGGTAGTCCGGCGTATGTTTGAATCCCTGTTACCGTAATCGTATAATCACCATTCACAGGAGTAATATCTGTAGCAGAGCCATTTACCCGAACCATTTTATTCGCATTACCCAAATCGCAATTAAGTATAGTCTTGGCATACTTGGGTTCTTCCACTTCCATGAAATTACCACGGGCTTTCACATTTATCACATTATCCACACCTTCTGTTGAAATATTCGTCAACAGACAGTTGGACTCGCCATAAGCCCATCCTCCTGCCAATAAACGTGTCTCTACCGGCTCATACCATTCGCAGGAGTTATCCGAAAGTTTCAGGTTGTTGACAGCAATCGTATTGACAGCATTGGCTTTCAGTTGCTTTCCTTCTTTGAGAATAGGAATGGTAACAGTCTGCTGGTCATTCTCCAGAGTGATGACAATGTACACTTCTTTGCCACTTAAATCGGCAGGATATGTAGTCAGGTATATATCCTGTGCGGAAGCGAGCAGTTCGGGAGTAGTCAGTGAAACAGTGGCATACGGTTTCACATCCGTACCGTAGGTCAGTTCGTCCGTATCCAAATCTGCTGTGAATACACCGGAAAGAGGAGTTTTTGTCTCCTTGTCATATAAAGAAACACTCTTTAGCTTGTACGTAGAAAGCTCCTGGGACGAGATGCTGAACTTCACATAAGCCATCGCATGGTTCAACGTAAATTTAGCAAGCATATCCGGACTGCTGACCGTAGCCTTGGCAAACGCAAAACCATACTTTCCAATATGATGGCTATCGCCGGGACGACTTTGTTCCTGCTCAACAGACAGGGTAGAAGTAATCTTGTTGCCATTTTCGGCCAGTTCCGTACTTGCCCGGTAAGGATAGTAAATAAGAAGTTCCGTAGCTCCTTCTTCCGCCATTTTCACGTCGTCCGAAGTAAAGACACCGGAGTTTTGTCCGATCGACTCATCACTCAATAAAGACTGCACATTATTGATGTCGGTCCCTGCCGTACGGGAGAACACACCCAAGGCATCCCCTTCGCTCCAAATCACCGGATAAACATCCCCTGTTTTGTCACCGATAGAAACACGTGTCTGCGGAGACGAAAGTCCAACCAATGTCAGACATGAACCTGCCGTTGCCGGTTCTTTGCCGTTATCGGACGAAATAAGTTCGTCCTGCGTGCAACTTGTCATCATGAGAATCATTGCACCTATTGCAAATAATCTATTTTTCATACCATTCATTCTTTTGAGTTACACCATTCTTTACCATTCATTCTCTTCCAGATCACCGGCAGAACCGCCGTCACTCCATGCTCCTTCCGTTCCTGAAGCTTTCCAGGTCTGGAAAGCGGAACACACGGCACGCCCTTCGGCATTATAGGCGATGATCGCACTGATGTAATTCACTCCCGGACGTAATCCTTCGGTGATTTTACGCGTATAGGGCAGAGATACGGGTTCTCCGTTCTCTTCTACAAATTTCACCAGTTTCACTTCAATGTTATAGTCAAAACCGATGTCGGCCACCGGATAGAATTCAATGACTTTCGCTCCGAACGTAGTTCCTGTTTGCTGCTCGGAAGTAATCAGAGCCGTATTGTCCGCAATCTCCGAAACTGTCAGGTTCATGGTGGGAATGACACGCGGAGCCGAATCATCCTTGTCCGAGCAGGAGGCAGTTATCAGCAGTAGTACGAAGATAAATGCCATATTTATATATAAGTTCTTCATAATCATATTGTATTAGTTTTATTTTTGTAGATTCTTATACCGCAGCAATGCTTCTAAAAAGTAATAATCGGCATACGTCAGGGGGACATCCACTTCGCTTTTATCAGGAAGTGCACCCACGCTGTGCTTCAGGATGAAACATTCGTTCGTACCCGGTTCTGCCAGATACTCTTTCGAGGCAAGCGTACGGAGTTGCTTTTCTGCCATGGCAAGATAAGATTCCTTGGCCTCCGTGCCGGGGATATAACGGCTTAGTTCGATAAAGGCGGAGGCCATGATAGCCGCTGCGGAAGCATCCCGATAGGTCTGTTCTTCTACCGGAGCGTCGAAATCCCAGTAAGGAATACCGTCGGCAGGCAAACGGCGGAGCAGCATATCGGCGATATGCCCGGCTTGCAACAGATAATTCTGATACCCCGTCAAGCGGAACATCATCGTATAGCTATACAAGGCCCATGCTTGTCCGCGGCTCCAGGAGGAATCGTCCGAGAAGCCCTGCACCGTTTGCTTGCCGCGCACTGCACCTGTTTCAGGGTCATAATCCACCAGATGATACGTGGAATAATCATCCCGGAAGTGATGCTGGATAGTGGTATTGGCATGCGTACAGGCAATGTTCTGCAAAGAGTCGGCGGCATAGGCTTTCGACATGGACAACAGCAGTTCAAGATTCATCATATTGTCAATAATCACCGGGAACTTCCAGTCACAGCCTTTGCGCACAAAGTCCCAGCTACGAATCACACCGGCAGCAGGATTGAAGCGGGTTGACAAGGACTTGGCGCCCTGATAGAGCACTTGTTTATAAGCCTCATTACCTGTCAGCCGGAAAGCATTGCCATAACTGCAATTCAACTGGAAACCGACATCATGATCTCTGGTCACGTATTGTATAGAGTCGAGTTTCAGCGTGTTCTTCTCGGCCAGTGTTTTCACTGCGTCCTTCCGGGTATATTCGTAGATATACCAAAGGGAACCGGGATAGAAGCCGCTGCACCACCAATAGATATTTGAGGGAACAAACTCACCGTCGGCAGAGAGCGTGCGGGGAAGTGTCTTTTCTGTCAGGCGGGTGTCCATAGTCGTGTATTGTTGCTCCGCAACGGCAAATACACGGTCAATCAATGCCTCCATCGGCTCCTGCTTCGTGCAGGAGGCCAATGTCAAAAGTCCGAGTATAGATATTAATAGGATTCTCATACGTTCCATTCTTTTTTATTTAGGGGACAGGGTTGTGGTAAATGTGGCGGTCTGATTGGCGGTGACCGTTGCTTCAAAGCCGACCATATAGGTGCCCGGATTAGCCTGGTCATAAGAGTTCTCACTGGTGGTACTCCATTGCTTGTAGGTAGGCTTCACGCTTCCGCTGGCTGTGAGATACATCACTTTGCTTCCGTTCGTTAGTACGATGCGGTTACTTTCCACCGTCGGAACGGCAGGCGTCACCATACACCAACGCACTTTGGCGGATTTATCCGTTCTTGCCTTGATCTCATCCATAACCACTAAATCTTTATCGTTCACGATTTTCACGGTACGGGTAGCGGACGCCGCCTGATCGGACACTACTTCAGTCAGATCGAAAGTGGCTCCCAATTCCGTAGCGGTATTGATAGTAGTAGTCAGTGTAGCCACCCCATTTACCCGGTGACGGGCGTCGTTGATTGAAATCGTGCTATGATTCAAGTTATTCAGGCGGAATACATCCCAACGCATCGAGTTCTGTCCCATATCCCAAAGATTACCACCCAAAGCTGACAATTTCGACTCGAGCGTTGTATAACTTTGCAGACCGAAATCCATCGACCAGCGCACTCCATACGCGTCGTACACAAACGAACCGGCATCCATGTGTCCGTGGCTCGAACCTGCCTTGCCACCTTTGATTCCGAGGTATTTATCCGTATCGGTGTACGTCCAGTCGGTATGTACCATCACCACGGGCGTTTCCCCTTTTCCACTCCATAATTTATTGGAAGGAGCGGAGATTGCATCCAGATTCAGATTATTGGCAAACGCCATAATCATCGGCAACAGGCGGTTTTCGGCACAGGAAGCGTATTCGCCGTTCTTCAGCATTTTCAGCTCATTATATAATAAGGATGGATTACTGTATTTATCGGCAAACCACCACGAAGCCAATGCCGCAGTAGAAGAGGGAGCACAGTCGGAATAATTAAAGAACTTGCTGTTCAAGCCTGTCATATACAGCATATATTCTGCCGTTTTAGAGAATCCCGGTGTATCGGAAAGCCCGTTATCCGTGCCGAGCGTACTGTTAAGGGCGGCAAGCATCAATACCTGATAGAGCGTGCCGTAACACCAGTAACTGCTGCCCTCCGGATAGTTGCCGTCGGGAGAGTACATCACTTCCAATGCAGGTTTGTTGGATTCCAATGCCTTTTCAATCATGTCCTTTGCTTCGGAAGGATTGTTTTCATAAGAAGCCAGTGCCGCACAGACCAGTCCGCCATTACAAACCTGGTTCCAGTTGTTGGTGGCTTCGTAGAAGTTGAGGTTCCAGTTCTTGTTCTGTGCCTGTTGGAAGGCAAACTTCAACAGCGCGTTGGCCGCTTTTGTACGGGTGGCTGCGCTTAGTTCGTTGTAGAGCCAGTCGTAGCCGAACGCAACAGCCGTAGCCATTTCGCCTACATCGAGAAAGTGGCGTTTCGAGTTCCAGTCGGGAAAGTTGCAGACAGCGTTCATATCCGTCTCCGCTTTAGTCAGGTATTTGGCATCGCCGGTCATCCGGTAGGCATAAGCGCAGGTGAAAATACGCAGTAACGCGTCGCGGGACACATCGAGGATACGTTTGTTGCTGGCATCCAATTTATAAGTCAGTGCCGTGGCGTTCATCCCTTTGCTGTTGCATACACTCATAATGGTATTATGGAGCAAGGTCAGATTGGCACTCGAATTGGCATCCACTTTGGCTTTCAACGCAGTGAAGGCCTCGGCGTTCATCAACAGGCGGGGATGATTATCCGCGGTCAGTTTGGAATAATCCAGTCCGCCCTCCGGTTCCGTGGGGTTCGGTTTCTCATGGGTAGATCCCGGACGGAATCTGTTCTCATCTTCATCGGAACAACTAACGGCTGTTCCTACAAAGAAAGCTATGATGATTGTTTTAAAAAGAATCGTTTTCATGGTTCAATGAATTTATTTGTATTACTACTTCAAAGGAATAAGTCGTACTTTCAGTTGCGCGGCACGATTGGCAGGAATCACCGTCTCAAAGCCAACGCGGATGGTTCCCGGATTGCGGAAATCATATTCATGCGGAGGCACGTTCGACCAGGTTTTCATTTCTACTTCCGTATCGGCATCTACCGTCAGCAGCATCCGTTGGCCGTCTTTGGTCAATTCTATACGGTTCTTGCCCGTTATTTGGGCTTCCGCCGGAGTGACCATTATCCAGGATACGGCAGCTTCCTTGTCTCCCGTCTGCAACCGGTCGGTTACTTCCAAGTGGTCTTTCTGATCCAATATCACGGTGCGGACGGCTTTCTTCACACTGTTGGCAAACACACTCGACAGGTCTACTTCCGCCCCTTTCTGTTTCTTCGATTCGAAAGTACGGGTGATCGGAGCATTGCTCTCTACCAAATGCCGTTCGCTGTTAATCGTCAGGGTGTTGTGAGCAACATTACTTAGCCGGAATACTTCCCAACGTTGTCCGTTCTGCGACATATTCCACAGGTCTACTCCCTTACTTTCGAGCGTGATGTAACTCTGCATACCCAAGTCCATCGCCCAACGAACCCCGTCTCTCTCGAAGATAAACGAACCGGCATCCATGTGCGCATGAGAGGTAGAAGGCGAACCTCCTTTCACTCCCAGATAGGTATCTTTCTTGCTGTCCCATCCGCCACGGTAAATAAACACAGGTGTATCTCCGCGACTGAACCAGAAGTTTTTCTTCGGCTTGCCGATATGCTTCAAATCGAGCTGCGAACAGAACACCATCAGGCTGGGCAGTAAACGGTCTTCGGCAAACGGCATATCCGGCCGGTCGAGATACTGACGTTCGATCCACAACAGGGAAAGGTCTTTTGCTTTGCCTGCAAACCAGAACATCATCATGTTGCATTCCGCCTCTACCGGAGAATCCGAGAAACAGAAACAGTCTCCACCCGGAGCCGTCATATACTGCATGAAACGGGCAGACTCCATGAAGCCGGGGGCTTGGGAGAGCCCATTGTCTGTGCCGAAAGCACTTTCGAGCGCAGCAATGAGCATTACCTGAAAACTTGTCCCGTACCCCCAATATCCGAATCCTTCGGGATAGCCTCCGTCGGGACCATAACCTACCATCGCTTTCGGATTTGTCTCCATGCATTTCTCAATGATACCTTTCGATACTTCCGGAATCTCTTCAAAAAGAGCCAGCGCGCCATACGCCAATCCACTATTACATACGGAATTCCAGTTGTTCTTGGCTGTATAGAACCAGGCATGACGGGTGTTCTTTGCCGCATCGAAGCCTTTGGCGATGATTGCTTCGCGCACCACCCGGCGAGTGTCGGGCTGCAAAGAGTCATACAGCCAGTCATAACCGATAGCCAATGCCATTACCATCTCGCCCACATCCAGGAAATGAGTGGGGTTCCAGTCGGTGAAACGACTGACGGCCAGCATCTCCTGTTCCGCACGGAGAGCGTATTTCCGATCTCCCGTCATACGGTAAGCGTAGGACAGGTAATAGATACGCTTCAGCGCAATGCGCGAAATCGCCAGCAGGCGTTTACCCTCTTTGATACGTTCCACAGGTGGTTCCGTAAGTGTCCGGTCGCAAAGTTCCATGATCCGCTGGTGAACAGTGGCCAACGGGGGATACTCCGCAATGGCTTTCCTGATGGCTTCTTCTCCTCCCGCCGGCAATAACAACCGGGGATGAGGCGCTATCTTGCCATAATCAAACTGTTGCGCAACCACACCCGTGCAACCGGATACAAAAATGAGTAATAGTAAAAGTATTTTCTTCATCCTTATTCAAATCTTTATGATTAATACGCCCAACCGCTTCGTTTAGTCAGGTTCGGGTTCTTTTGCGTTTCAACGATAGGAGCAGTCCACGGCCACATGTAATCGGTGTAATACCAGTTATACTCTACCAGTTCGCCCCACCAGGATTTGCCGCCATTGATGTCTTTCCCCTGGAATTTGGTTTCTTTGTAGGTTCCCCAACGTACTTCATCGAAGAAGTTGATTCCTTCCAGACAGAATTCCACGCGACGTTCATAGCGTATCCTTTCGAGCATGTCTTCCTTTCCGTTCACTGCGCACGGGCCGCTTCCGCCCTCTGTCAGTGCAGGCATGTGGGCACGGGTACGCACTTTATTCACCAGGCGGATGGCTTCTCCCAACTGATCGGTCTGCGCCAATGCTTCGGCATACTGCAACAGTACATCGGTATAGCGAATCAACGGCCAGTCGGTATGGCAACGGCTCCGGCTAATCAAACGTCCTTTCTCAAACTCATTGTACTTGCGATAGCAGTAGAAAGCAGAAGTACGTTTATCGAGCCAGAAGTCTCCACCATTCGTGCCCTGTTCCTTCAACGGCCAACGGAGTTGTTTACCGATCTGGTTGGCATCTCCTGCATAATTAGGCTTGTAGCAGTCTACCGGCACATAAGGAGTGACGACGGTCTGTTGCAGACGCGGGTCACGACTGTCATACGCCTTTTTGATGCGGGCTTCATTACCGCTGTTCAGGTAATATTTCTGATAGATATCTTCGCCTACCCGTTTGATAAGCGCATTCTTTTGTGAGGACATGGATTCCAGTCCGTCACGGCAGAAGAAGATTTCACGCTGTTTTGGAGTCAGCAAGTCCCAGTCTTGCAGGCCGTCTACTTCCGACCATTTGAAGTCCGATCCGTCTGCGTTCTTATAGTAATCTACAAAGTCTGCGGAAGGTTTTATTTCCGTCCAGCCATCATACGTATCGCGGGCGCCAGTCATTTGCTGAATGTTATCACAATAACCGGTTTCTTCGCTGAACTGGAGCGAGAAGATCATTTCTTTATCCTTTTCGTTTTCATATTTGAAGAAATCGGCATATTCGCCTGTCCACAAACCATAACCACACGTTTCCACTTCTTTGAAATCGTTGCCCGCTTCCTTGTATTGCTTCTTCCACATATATACCATACCACGCAGGGCATAAGCGGCACCTTTAGAAGGACGGCCGTAGTTTTCATTCAGCGTGTTATTGGGGAAGTCGGGATTGTTGATGCAATACGTCAAATCATCCAGAATCACTTGCCATACCTCATCCACCGAAGATTGGCCACGGGTACAGTCTTCATTATTGATGGGTTCCAGATAAACGGGAACACCCTGATAAAGCATATTCAGACGATTGTACGCCCAGGCACGGAGGAAACGGGCTTCGCATTGGTAACGCGCCAGTTTATTTGCGCTCATATCCGCTTTATGCAGATTGGAAATCGCATCGTTACACGCATGGATGATGGTGTAACAGAACTTCCATTCATACCACACCTGAAAGTCATTGGCAGGTTTGGTGGCCAGCGAAAGCAGTTCCACCGGATAGTTGTTGGAATAATAATCGGTTGCAAAGCTCATAGCTTCGATTCCCTGACGGTTCAGTCCGTCGGCACGGCGAAGCTGAGTAGAGGAGAGTTGGGTGGCATAGAACGGGAAGTAGAGTCCTGCCATTCCCTTGTCGGCAAGCTCTTCCGTGGTCCACATGTTTTCACTTGCAATCTGGTCTTCCGGAGCCACATCGAGAATATCCATGCAGGAGGTAGCCGCCAGCGCCATCGTTAAAATCATTAATATCTTTTTCATATCAGATTCTGTTTTTTAGTTCTACATCATTAAAAGGTAATCTGTCCGCCAAAAGAGATCTGACGCATCAACGGATAACCGATAGCAGTTCCTATTTCCGGATCGAGTCCCGGATAACTGGTGATCGTCAGGATATTGTCCATCGACACGAAAGCACGGAGCTTATTAACAAAGAACTTGCTGGAAATCCGTTGCGGCAACGTATAGCCGATTTGGATATTCTTCAACTTGAAGTAGTCGCCCTTATATTCGTTCCAGTCGCTCTGGATTCTGTTATTATAGGTAGTACCGTATGTCAGGCGGGGATATTTGCCCCACTGATTGGTGCGCGGATCGTCCGGGTTGGAAGGATCGAAGAAGTAATGGTTATCGGCGATATGCTCGATAATGCCATATCCGTGGCTGACCAGTGTCGAGTTGTAGTAATCCGTATTCCAGTTGAGGTAATGCCCGAAAGCTCCCGACCATAACATGGAGAAATCAATGTTCTTGTAAGAGAAAGCACAGTTGAAGCCCAGGTTGAATTTGGGGACACTGGTGTGTCCGGAGAAATCGCGGTCGTTGGTATCGCCGTAGTTCATATCACCGTTGCTGTCGGCATAGAGAATATCACCATACCAAAGCTGGTCTTTGGCAACCGTCTTCATTCCTCCGAACGAATAACCGGAGTCAATCATAGCCTGCACCCATACCATATCTTCTTTCGTACGTATCATTCCGTCCTTCGGTCCCGCATGGATATCCACCGCACCTCCGGTATAGCCTTCGCCGGAACCTCTGTACACCTTATACATATAGGTTTCCCCCAGTTGGCGGCCTTCACAGATATAACCTCCGAAACCGGATTCAGACACATCACTGAAGTTATTGACATAGCTGACTTTGTTTCCCTGCGCATCATACGTCCAGTATTTCTGGAGTTCGCCTTTGAACTTCATTACTTTATTGGCGTTGAAAGAGAAGTTCATACCCACCCGGTATTCGAAATCTTTTCCGATGCGGTCGTTCCAGTTGAGGGTAAATTCAACACCACGGTTGCGCACTTCACCCAGATTCTCGGGAGCAGAGCCTACGACACCCATCGAAAGATAGAGTTCGGGATGGTAGAGAATGTCCGAAGTATACTTATTATAATAGTCTATTTCACCCGTCAGGCGGTGGTTGAAGAAGCCGAAATCAAGTCCGATGTCGGTGGTGGCGGTACTTTCCCAGTGCAGCTTGTCGTTGCTTAGTTTTTTGCGTACCAGTCCTTTGGTTCCTTCACCGTCGATTACGACATTGCCTGTGGCGTAGTTTGCCTGCCAGTCGTAGTTGCCCGTTGAGTTGTTACCTGTCTTTCCCCAGGAAACACGCAGTTTCAGGTTAGAGAGGCAGTCCGATGCTCCCTGCATGAATGATTCTTCTGAGATACGCCATCCGCCGGAGAACGAGGGGAAATATCCCCAACGCTGGTTCACACCAAAACGGGAGGAGGCATCGGCACGAAGGTTGGCTTCGAAGAGATAACGTCCTTTATATCCGTAGTTGACACGGCCGAAATAAGAGAGCAATCCCCATTTGGCGGGTGCCGAGCTGGAAGAGCTGACGAGCGTCTCGTAAGTGCTTAATTCGTTCAGCGTCCAGTCCGTAGCGCCTTTACGGGAAACGGCAAAGCTCTTGCTGTAATATTCCTGTGCGGAATATCCGAGCAGTGCGCCCAGGTCGTGGTCTTTCTTGATGGTTGTATTGTAGCGTACCAGTATTTCGGCACTCTGACGCCAGGTGCGTGCACTCGTATTGGTGATGGAAGCGTTCTCCAACGCGCTTTCGCTGACACGCTGGTCGGTGACGTAGTCCCAATAACCATTTTGGCGGCTATAAGAAGACTTGTCGGTGAATGTCGGCGAATAGTTGAATGTACCTTCAATGTTGAGCCCTTTATAGGGAGTGATAATTCCGTAGACTGATGCGTTGAGACGCCAGACGGTATTGAAACCGGTGGCTCCTGCCATCTGACCAAAGATATTATTGGCATTGGAAGATTCTTCGCTGGCCAGTGCGGCACGTCCCCAGTAGTTCGGTTCGCCGGGGTATACACCCGGAGTGGTCTGATAGAGATACTTGAATCCGTTGCTGATATTAGCCATCCCGTAATCTTGCTTTTGTCCGTAGAGACGGGTGCCGACAGTCATCCATTTCACTATCTTGGCTTCCAGGTTGGTACGGAAATTGATTTTCTGCGTACTTGAGTCGAGGTTCCAGCGGTTCATGACTCCCTGATTGTCAAGATAGCCCAATGAAAGCATGTATTTCACTTTCTCCGAACTGCCGGAGACAGACAGGTTGTGCTCTTGCGAATATCCGGTGTCGAATACTTCGTCGAACCAATCGGTGTTGGGATAAGCTACGTAATTGGGTACTCCGTACTCGTTCAACCCGTTCGGATCGGCAGAAGCAGCCCTCCAGCGGTCAATGCTTTCCTGCGAGAAGATGCCTTTGGTATTCACATTGTCGCAAGCCTCGTTCACCAGTCCCATATAGCGGGCATAGTCGCTCACGAAAGAGAGGTTATTGTAAGGCATCTGCACAACTCCCGAATAAGAATAGGAGATTTGCGGTTTGCCTTTCCCGCTTTTGGTGGTGATAAGGATGACTCCGTTGGCGGCGCGCGTACCATAAATAGCTGTGGAGGCAGCGTCTTTCAGTACGGAGATGCTTTCGATGTCGTTGGGGTTCACATTGTCCATGCTCCATTCGATACCGTCCACCAGGACTAATGGGGAGTTGGTATTGAAAGTACCGTTACCGCGGACGCGGATGGTGGCACCGTCCGAACCGGGTTGTCCCGAAGCCTGCGTGACGTTCATACCGGCGGCAAGTCCCGAAAGGGCGGAAGAAACACTCATGATAGGTCGTCCTTCCGTTTGGTCGGCAAAGTTGATGGAAGTCACGGAGCCGGTCAGATTCACTTTCTTCTGTACACCGTAGCCCACTACCACTACTTCATCCAGCACTTTCGTTTCCACTTTCATCTGTACATCGAGTTTCGTACGCCCGTTCAGGGGAAGCGTGGTGGTCTGATAACCAATGTAACTGAAAGAAACGGAAGGTTTGGCAGAAGTTGTTTTTAAGGTATAGTGTCCGTTCAGGTCTGTCAGGACACCGTTTGTTGTACCTACTTCGACGACGGAAACACCCGGCAGGGTTTCTCCATTCTCATCGATCACTACTCCATTTACCGTGGCAGATGTTTGTGCCCACACCACATCTGTCAGTAAAAAGAGCGAAGCCAATAAAAATAATAGATAATGCTTCTTTTTCATTTTATTAGATTTAATGAAACAATTAGGTTGTTAAATACTCACCCTGCAAAGAAATGGGATATTTAGCCAATCTAATAATACTGTTTAGGCGATTGATGCCACTAATTAAGAAAATTCGGCGGAGAATGAAAAGGAAAAACAAGCTTTTAAGATTTCGACCAGCTTTTATCAGAAAATGACTAGCTAGTTTTATTCCATATTTAAAAATAGGTTGTATTTTTGCCTGATACCTAATAATTATTCGTCGAATATCTAATAAAAACAGTATGAAAAAACATTTTCTACTTCTTATTTTATCACTTTTATTCCTGCCGATTGCACAAGGCAAAGTAAAACTCCCTGCAATGATGGGAGATCACATGGTACTTCAACAGAACAGCTCCGTTAAGTTATGGGGTTGGGCGGATGGCAAAAAAGTAACTGTCACCACTTCGTGGAACAACCGGACTTATCAGGCATCTACGGATAAAGACGGGGCCTGGCTGGTAAAAGTAGACACTCCCGAAGGAGGATATACTCCTTATTCTATTACGATCAGTGACGGCACTCCGGTCACTCTCTCGGATATACTGATAGGGGAGGTGTGGATCTGCTCCGGACAGTCGAACATGGAAATGCGTATGATGGGAAATGCAGCACAACCCATTGACCACTCACTTGAAACGCTGCTGAACTCGGGAAATTATCGCGACCGTATTCGTTTTATTACCGTACCGAGAACCAATGATACAGAACGCCGCACGGATTTCGAGAAAAGAAAATGGGAAGTATCGTCACCCGAAACGAGCATTGATTGCAGTGCCGCCGCCTATTTCTTTGCCCGCCAACTGACTGAAAGTCTCCATCTCCCGGTAGGACTGGTTATCAACAGTTGGGGAGGTTCGGCGATTGAAGCATGGATGGATGAACCGACATTGAAAACCGTGGAAGGTATGAACATTGAAGCTGCCAAAAATCCTAAAAGAGGGGTGCACCAGCGTTTGGAATGTCTGTACAACTCGATGTTATGGCCTGTTAAGAACTTCACGGCACGCGGTTTCCTTTGGTATCAGGGAGAATCGAATATATCCAACTATCAATTCTATGCTCCGATGATGACTGCTATGGTGCAGCTATGGAGAAATGTATGGGAGGCTCCCGATATGCCTTTCTATTATGTGCAGATTGCTCCTCATAAATATAAGGACAGCCGTGATACAGGGGCCGCTCTATTGCGGGAAGCACAGATGGAAGCACTGAAAACAATTCCTAATTCGGGCATGGTGCCTACTACGGATATTGGTGATGAATTCTGTATCCATCCGCCACAGAAGGATGTAGTAGGGCTTCGGTTGGCTACGCTTGCACTGACTAAAACATACGGTATTCGCCGATTGCCATCCAACGGTCCGACGATGACCAAAGTGGACTATGCGGACAAAAAGGCCATAGTGACATTTGATAATGCACCTGCGGGGTTGTTCCCTACTTTCTCCGAACTGGAAGGATTTGAAATTGCGGGAGCGGACAAGAAGTTCTATCCGGCAAAAGCAAAGATTGTGGGACGTACCAACACAGTAGAAGTGTGGAGTGAAGAGGTAGCCCAACCGATTGCCGTGCGCTATGCTTTCCGTAATTATGTGGGAAATATCACGCTGCGGAATACTTTCGGATTGAGTGCTTTCCCATTCCGCACAGATACGTGGGATGACGTGAAATAAAGGCTTCTACAAAGGGGGTAATTACCCTGTTTACAGGAGCTATAGATCCAATCTGTTGGGTATATATGCCCTGCGTGTTGGGTATATAGATCCAACGTATTGGACATATAGATCCAATACGCAGGATATATAGCTCCTGCAAACAGGGGATATAAAGAAAGGAAACTATGAAACGATCCATCTTATCCATATGTATATTGTTGGCATCGGTTTCTCTGGTCTTCGCCAATATCTACAAGAAATATGACGTTAGATCGGGGTTATCGGGCAACTGTGTCCGGAGCATCCTTCAGGATAGCATCGGATATATGTGGTTTGCAACGCAGGACGGGCTGAATCGTTTCAACGGCATCGAGTTCACCAACTACGGACATTCGTCAGAAAACGGCGGAAACAGCTATATGAATATAGTAACGATCTGCCGCCATCAGGATAACAATCAGATTTGGGTGGCCAGTACGGAGAAGCTGTATTTATTCGATTCGTGGGAAGAGAAGTTCTCCGTATTCGATAAACAGACGGAAGACGGGGCATCAGTCAACAGCGTCTTCGGAATGGCATACGACAATGACGGGCAGTTATGGATCGGAACAACCAACGGGCTGTTTGTCTACAACGAGAAAAAAGGTACGTTGAGGCAATATCTGCATTCTCTTTCCGATCCTCATTCACTGCCGGATAATCACATATGGGTGATTTATAACGACTCGTTCGGGACTATCTGGATAGGTACCCGGAATGGGCTGGCGAAATACAACCAACGTACGGACAACTTCACAGGATATATATCCGAGGGCACTTCTTTCGGACGTCCTGCCTGCAACGAGATTATCTCTTTGATGGAAAGTTCGCAGGGAGTATTATGGGCGGGTACATGGTACGGGGGACTGGCACGGTTCAATAAGGAGACAGGACAATTCCGCTATTACTTCGGAGAAGGGGACACGCTTACCATTCCACGCATCCGCACCTTGTTTCAACGGACGGCCAACTCTTTCTATCTCGGCTCCGACGACGGACTTTATACATTCAACACCACGACAGGAGAATGTCTGCCTACCGACGACGAACAAAATAAAGAAAGTATCTATGCCTGTTATCAGGATAGGGAGGGGGGAATTTGGATCGGGACTTATTTCAGTGGAGTGAGTTACCTGTCTCCCAAGCATAAGGATATCGAGTGGTATTATCCCAATGGTATGGAAAATTCTCTTTCGGGAAATGTCATCAGCCAATTCTGCGAAGATCCCGACGGCAACATTTGGATTGCCACCGAAGACGGGGGACTGAACCTCTTTGATCCCCGCACGAAGAAGTTTAAAAACCATCTGTTGAGAAGCAGTAACCCTAATATCGGCTATCACAATATCCATGCACTGTTGTACAATGAAGGGAAATTGTGGATTGGCAGTTTCTCCCGTGGATTATATATCCTGGATATTCAAACGGGAAAAATGAAAAACTATCGCCATAACCGCGCAAACCCACATTCAATTCCTAACGATCATATCTACTCCATCTATCAAACGAAGGATGGCAGCATTTATCTGGGAACGCTCTCCGGATTCTGCCAGTATGACCCGGAAAGTGATTCTTTCCGGACATTGGAACCTTTAAGCCATATCTTTATCTATGATATGGTTGAAGACCCATACGGAGATTTATGGCTGGCAAGCAAAAGGGATGGCATTTGGCGTTACAACCGCCAAACCGGTAAATTGCACAACTATCGTAACGCCCCTGCAAACGCTGCTTCTCCTTGTAGCAACTGGGTAATCCGTGTGTATATCGATCATAAACAGCATCTATGGTTCTGCACCGAAGGTGGTGGCATCTGCCGTTATCACTATCAGGAGGACCGTTTTGAAAACTTCTCCACCAAAGAGAATCTGCCGAACAATATCATCTATGGCATACTGGACGATCAATCGAGTAACTATTGGCTTTCTTCCAATAGGGGACTGATCCGATATGAGCCGCAGAACAAACGGGCACAGCTCTATACCATCGAGGATGGATTGCAAAGCAACCAGTTCAATTTCCGTTCTTCCCTGCAAGCCAGTGACGGGAAATTCTATTTCGGTGGGGTGAACGGGTTTAATTGTTTCTATCCGTTCAAGTTATCTATTAATAAGGTAAGACCTACGGCGTCTATTTCGGCGGTATATATGCACAGCCCCGACGACAAAGTAAGCCTTAGCAAGCGTATACCTGCTCTTAGCGGACAGGTAACTGTTCCTTATCAGGTGGTGTCGTTCGACATCACGTTCGAAAGTCTTAGTTATGTGGCTCCCAGCAAGAATTTATATGCCTACAAACTGGACGGTATTCACAAAGAATGGATATACACGGATAAACATAATGTATCTTTTCTCAACCTGCCTCCGGGTGAATATACTTTCCGTGTGAAAGCCAGTAACAACGATGAATATTGGAGCAATGACGACTGTTGCCTGCATATTGAGATCCTTCCTCCACCCTGGAAGACCATTTATGCCAAGATTTTCTATTTACTAATTGCGTGTGGTCTCGCATATTTCCTGGTACAGCTTTATTTGCGTAAGCAACAGGTCGTGAAAATAAGAAAGATGAAAGAGATGGAACAAATCAAGAATCAGGAGTTGTTCCAGTCGAAAATTACATTCTTCACCCAAGTGGCACATGAAATCAAGACTCCGGTAAGTCTTATCAAAGCTCCGCTGGAAGCTATTCTGGAAACACATGAATGGAACAGTGAAGTGGAAAGCAACCTGTCTGTGATACGGAAGAACACCAACCGGCTGATGGAGCTTATCAAACAATTGCTCGACTTCCGCAAAGTGGACAAGGAAGGTTATACGCTTTCATTCAATCAGATAGATATCAACCGAATGATTGAGGACATCATCGACCGTTTCCGTGCCATCTCCCTGACCGGAATATCTTTCAGTGTCTCGCTACCGAAAGAACATCTGCAATATAATGTAGACCAGGAGGCGCTGACTAAAATTGTCAGTAACCTGCTGACAAATGCCATGAAATATGCCCGCACCCGCATTATGGTCATTATGGACGAACATCTGTCTTCTGAAGGGCGCACGCTCTCCCTGTGTGTACGTGACGACGGTCCGGGTATTCCGCAAGAGGAATGCAGCAAAGTTTTCGAACCGTTTTATCAGGTGGGAAATACAGGAAATAACGGATCGGGAGTAGGCATCGGATTGAGTCTCGTCAAATTGTTGGTGGAGAAGCATAAGGGAAAGGTTTATATCAATCCCGGCTATACGGAAGGATGCGAAGTATGTGTGGAAATTCCGTATTTGGAGAAAAGCATCTCTGTCAGCCCCTCCATTACTTCCATGCCCGACAAGGTTCCCGCTTTGGAGGAAGAAGGCGAACCCGCCGGTTACTCTCTTTTAGTAGTGGAAGACACAACGGATATGCTGGAGTTTCTGGCTAAGAATCTGGGAAATACCTACACCATCCATACAGCCGCCAATGGCAAGGAAGCCTTGGAATGTCTGGAGACAACGACAGTAGATCTTATTATCAGTGACATCGTCATGCCTCACATGGACGGATTCGAATTATTAAAGTCCATCCGTTCCGACAATATGCTTTGCCATATCCCGTTTATCCTGCTTTCGGCACTCGACAGCATCGATTCAAAAATTGCGGGTCTTGACTATGGCGCGGACGCTTATATAGAAAAGCCTTTCTCGCTAAGTCACATGAAAGCCACCATCAATAATCTGCTGGAAAACCGGCGCATGCTGTTCAACCACTTTACAACTGTTCCGAATATGTCATACGACCAGACATTAATGAACAAAACAGACGTGAAATGGCTGAACACGATCAATGAAATCATTACCCGCAATTTCACCAATGAAGAATTTACCATCGATAAGATGGCAGAGGAGATGGCTATCAGCCGTTCCAACTTACAGCGCAAATTGAAAGGACTGACCGGAATGCCGCCCAATGATTATATCCGGTTGATACGGCTCAAAACAGCCGGAGAACTGCTGCGTGAAGGAGAATACCGGATCAATGAGGTTTGTTTCATTGTAGGATTCAATAATCCTTCGTACTTTGCCCGTTGCTTTCAAAAGCAGTTCGGGATATTGCCGAAAGATTATGTGAAAGGTGGTGACATAACCCATTCCCAAAAGGGAACAACTTCAATATCCCCATAAGTTTCCTTCTGGTTGTAAGTAAGCAGAGTCTTCTTTTCGAGCATCACATTTTCCAGTTCGAATCCGTACAATTCACGTTTCAGGTTCATGTCATTCAGTTCATAGCAAACCTGAAAGCCATAAGCTTTCCCGTTTTTATATGCCAAAAAATCACATTCCGTCTTACTATTGTCGAATGAAATATTCATATACCCTTTATTTCTCAGCTCATTATAAACAAGATTCTCCAAGGCACTACCACTTTGCGGAGAATAACGAAAGACATTGGCTGAAACCAAGCCATTGTCAATGAAATAACACTTATGCTGGGAACGGGAAGTCTGTTTCAAAGAATAAGAAAAGTTACGTACATCGACGCAAATATAACTGTCACACAAAAAGTTGAGATAGGACGCAACTGTATTTTCATTGCTTTTCAGTGCCTTACCCACAGCCGGTATAGAAAAACGGCTCCCCATATTGATCAAACATTTTGCCATTCCATTGGGCATTCTGGCGTATCAGGGTCTTTTCCATACCAAAATCAGTTTTTTAATAACCTTCAATTCATGCAAATATAAGAACTTTATTTTGTTTACCTAACTATGTTTCGGTAAAATGAGTATTTACAGGAAACATAATTAGGTAAACAAGTCCTTTAATCTGAAAAGAGTGTTCTTTATAAAGAACGTTTTGCAGATAACACTTGGCGTAAATACCGGATCAATGAGGTTTGTTTCATTGTAGGATTCAATAATCCTTCGTACTTTGCCCGTTGCTTTCAGAAGCAGTTCGGGATATTGCCGAAAGATTATGTGAAGAAAGGAAACATTATCAGGGAAGTACACATTCTCAAGCATTCCCACTGCGATGAGAAAAAATACTCATTATAATGAGAAAAAACTCTCACTGCAATGAGAACTTTTTCTCATCGAAGTGAGAATATACCCTTGTCAGAATAGGCTGAAACAGCTCATGAAGCCAATAAAAGGGCGAGCAATAAAATAGGAAGTATAAAACTTCTGAATTCTATTAGTTCGCCCTCTTATATTAATTTTCTTACGTATTATCAAGAAGAAATATATCCCTGTTTGAATTATATTTTAATAAGAAGCTGTTGCCGGAATACCTTCCTTTTCCAATAAAGCCACAATACGGTCTAACTCTTCATGCGTAGCCTTTTGCAAATCGTGGTCGGGAGTCTCCCGGTCAATCGTATAAATCATCACTTGACGGGGAGCGATTTCTTTCACTGCTTCTATCCAGGGGAGCACATACTTGTCGGATGTATTATCCATGTCTTTTCCCTGATAACCTCCTTTCAGGAACATCGTCTGTACGATGCAGTTTCCTTTGAACTCTTTCATTCTTTCGATGATCTTCTTAACAGAATATTTTCCGTTAGGACGGTCCAACAGATGAATGTATTCTTCATCCACCGTATCCAGTTTCAGGATATTATTATCTATCTTGTTCAGTGCTTCGAATACGGCAGGACGGTCGATAAATGTAGAGTTACTCAATACGCTTACTTTTGCTTTTGGGAAATACTTGTCGCGAAGCGCAAGTGTATCTTCTATGATTTCCGGGAAATGGGGATGCGCAGTCGGTTCACCGTTTCCGGCAAATGTCAGTACATCGGGAGCGGGGCCGTTTGCCTGCATGTCTTTTAGTTTCTCTTCGAGAGCCGTGCGGACTTCTTCACGGGTAGGAAGAAGTTTCTTCGTACGATGTTCGGCATTGAAACCACACTCACAATAAATGCAGTCGAATGAACAAACCTTACCGTCGTCCGGCAATAAATTGATTCCCAAAGAAACGCCCAAACGGCGGGAATGAATAGGGCCGAAGATGGGTGAAGGAAAAATAATAGTCATCTTATTCTAATTATTTATTCATAAATCATAGCAAAGATAACCCAAAACTTATAGGTTATTCTATCTGTACGACCATTTTTTCATCATCCCAAACAAATTATTACTCTAACGCCACTCAAGAAACCACACGGAAATATTGATCCATTCTTCTCAAAAGCAGAATATACATATCACGTACTTCCCTTTGGGAATGTGTCGTGCTAAGCTCCTCCAGTCTATCGTGCAGACTATGCAATTCGTTCGTTAAACGTTTCTTTATACTATTATGTTCAGTAGCTTCCTGCATAATATCCAGCCACGCTTCCAAACATATCAGCTGAATATCCATCTGTTCATAACTAACGGCAGACTGCGGATCAAAACCATTAAACAATCCTTTATAAAGATCCCGGAAAAAATCAATATCGTCATACCCCTTCCGGTCACTCTGCAACGCCTGCAATCGAAGAGCTGAAATTGTCTTTACACTCAACAATTGTTTGAACAACTTCGCCAGTTCCGGATACAGAAGATTGTTTCTTGTTTCCAACAAATTCTCTTTTACATAGGTACATTCCATCTTTTTAACAGAATGAAATAAATAGTTGTCCAAATCAAGCATTGCCTGACGCTGCGCATCTGCCGGTTGAGAACTACCCACCACCTTTGCCATTTCCATCAGATAACTCCCATACAGACGAATAGCTTTTCTGTATATATCAGTGAGCGAACTCCCTTTATCGTATTTCTTCCCCTTATACACAATCTTATCCAACCGACTCACTACAGTCTGTAAATCCGATATTTTGACCGCATAATCTTCTGGAAATGAAGAATTAGAATTCTCCTTCCCTGATGGTTGGAATAAACGAATGTGATCTGGTAAATTATGATCTATCCATTGGCGGAGCTTCTCCCGTTCATCATAACAATTTTGGTCTCCTTTGAAAGGATGATAGCCAAAATAAATAGTCCGGCAATCATCATCTCCAACTTTTAAAGTCTTTCCACACGAGCTTTTCGATAAACTTCTGCGCAAACCTAAAAGATATCCAATTTCTTCCGTTATTTCATTTTGCAACAATTCTTTTTCCACTTCTTTAGAATAACGGTCAGCCAGAATACGCGAATCCGAGGCACCGCAACTTAACAGATAGTCGTCTAATTTTCCTTTTAGGAATCCATGTCCGATATTCAAACGACATGAAAGTATTTCTCCGGTACGAGGATGACAGATAAAGTCACTTTTAATCCCCGGTATTCTCAAATCATAAGATATAAAAGCACGTTGTTCCGCCGGAATTATCTTTCGGTCTGCATACCTTACTTGTAAAGCATCATGAATACCTGCTTTATGGAAGGCGGTATTCCATGCTTCCACTCCTTCCTTTACTGCCTGGAAATATTCCTTCGGAAAAAGGGTGTCTACATAGAAAGTAAGCGGTTGTGACATATCCCAACGAAGAATCAATGAATCTTCTACCATACAATAAGGATTTTGCGAGTAATCTTTGAAACTCAATGTCCGGTAAGGTATTCTGTAATCTGCCAGGCGGATCTGATCTTTTTTCAGAGGTAGCAAGCGTACTGCACAAGTGACTTCCAAAGGCATACTACCTTCAGGCAATATAATGGCAGAACTGGACAGCATATATCTTTCCGCTTCAACTCCATGATAGCGCCTGACCGTAAACGACACACCTTCCTTAAAAGGATGTATTTTCATTATTTCCGACAGTTCCGGAACCAAGGAACGAATAAAATTATCATTATAGCTGAACCAATCATCGCCAGTCATCAGATACTCTGTTATCCGAATAATAGCTCCCTGCTCTTTTGAATAGGCCACCACTGGATAACTTTTACCGGCAGGTTGCATATTTGACAACGAGAAAGATTGCTGATATGTGCTTTTTTTATCTAAAATACGCTCTGTATAAAACGGTTTTTGAAAGCAAATTGTAGCTTTGTCCGGAGATATAATACGCACTACTCCCAGTCCGTCAACCGGACGATTCAACAAATCAAACCCTCGGTCTATCTGTCCACTGACTTCAATTTCCCGCCCGATATATTTTTCGGGTATTTCCAAATAGATTTCTTTTTCCGCTACATACACAGGAAACACACCGTCGATCTTATCCATCCCGGCAACAAAAAACTCGTCAAATGACTTGACGGAATCCTGTGCCTGAAGCAAAGCTGTGACACACAACAATATACCAATCACATATCTTCTTCTCTTCATGAATTTCTTTATTTACTTTTCATCATTAAAACAAAATACTATCTACAAGAAACATTGCCCGTTTTTTGGCAACCGGATCCGTAATCTTATGGCTATAATCAAGACTTTCCTCCTTTATTCTATTCAAAGCCTGCATGATGGAAACCAATAATCTCGACGAAGTTATCTTTTCTGATCTATCCAACAGTTTAGCAAGTTTACTCACATAAAGCAGCTGCACTTTATACTTGGCGTCACTTACAGGAATATTGTCAGCCCATTCGGCAAATAATTCTTTATGTATGCTTTCCAAAAACTCATCTACAGACAACATATCCTCACAAACATTCTCTGTTCTTTCCACTTCCCGGAGGGAACGAATCATTTCCGACATCAGCTCTTCATAAAAGCGATCGAACTCCCGACTACCATTTATTTCTAATTTAGCGGTAAGTTTTTCATCAAACATCCACACAGGCGGTTGTAATATATAAGCCTGTATAAAGCTCATAACCTTCTTATTGTAATCGGCTTTTTCAGGTATGTAAATATTCTCATCATCCGGCTCAGCAAGACGTTTCCCGCCCAAATGAGACAAAACGTGCTGTACCCACTGTTTATAATGCTCCAATACCGCTTCATAACGCCCCTGTAATACACGCAAAGACGTTTTATCCGTCACATTCCAGACATCCGGATGTTCACACAAATATTTCAAGTTCTCTATTCCCTGTGTATTAACCATAACATGGTCATTACCCAAATCTTCTGCCTGAGCCCTTACATCCATTCTGCCCGAAAAATGTAATGAGGGATCTTTCTGTTTTTCCTGATTCCAAAGGCTCCTGTTCTTTTCTCTTTCAGAAGCATCTTTACCCGGAAATATACGGTAGCCCCATTCAATAGCCCACTTATCATATTCGCCGACACGTACCCGCCTGTTTCTCAAATCAACTTTATCTTGAGGACGCAAAGCATAATTACACCGCACATAATCCATTATGGAACTACCAATACTATATTGACTTAAAAAGTCATTATCACGTAATTGATCGATGGAGTAATGAGAACTACCCAGAAAGTTATGTTCCAACCCTAATGTATGACCCACTTCATGTGTCAATACTTGTTTTATCTGTTCGTATTGCAAAGAGTCCGGCAACTCTATATTCCATGCCTGCGGATCATTCGCTCCACATTGAGCAAAATACCATTTCTGTTCCAAATTCAAGACACTGCAAAAAATACCGATGTGGCAAGCTATAATCTCACCGGACCGGGGTTCACAAGGAGTGGGACCATAAGCGTTATTTTGTCCTGATATCTTCCATGAAATAAACGGATAACTACTATCATAAATGCTAAAATCAGGATCTTCCTCAACGGTAGGAGCCAGCCGCGCATCAATGGCGTTCTTAAACCCGGCTTTTTCAAAAGCCGGACGCCAGTCACGTACCGCTTCAATAATACAGTCGATGTACTTTTCCGGTGTATTACGATCTATATAAAAAATAATAGGTTGTATGGGTTCTACTAGTTCCCCTCTCATATATCTTTCTTCATCTTCCGCCCTTATTTCCAGCCGCCATCGTTTGACAACAGATTTCTGAATAGCAGGCTGATCCCCTTGAAAACAATCCTTGCTGATCGTAAAATAAGTTCCGGTATTTGCAGTTACTGCCTCCAACGGTCTTTTTGATAGTAATTTTATGCAGATACCTGTATCCCAGTCTCCAATATAAGGAGGTGCAACAGGCTTACCCGGTATTCCCATTGATGAACTTTGATAAGTTCGTGACGCATGTATCAACAAACGATTATCATATCCCTTGATTTCCTTGATACAGTCTTTTTCGCTTAGATGTGTACCTATCAACAAATCAAAAGACACAATGCCGAGAGTGAACAGAGGAAAATCTTTTAATACTTCACCAATCTCTATCAGGCTACTTCCCTGATTCCTTGCTTTAATCGGTAATATTTTATAAAGCCTTTCATTCCCACGTTGGGCAGCGATTTTTGCATACGTTCCTTCAGGATTTTCTATCACCCTTTCATATTGTGGATCCATCATCCACAACTCGTCACCCTGTTTACGGAAACTGAAAAATACCGGACCTATCATGTCACCCGCATATCCGAATTTCTTTTCCATATCCCGGTCCGGACGGGCAGGAGCTGTCAGGATAGTTGTCGTTACGGCAAACTCACGTCCAATCAATGAATCCGGGATTTCCCAATAGATATGTTTATCACTTCGATAGGTAGTAAACATACCGGGAATAACTTCCACTGGTGCTTCTTCTTTAATAAAAGTTGTAATACTTTGCTGTTGCCCGTACAGACAAGTACAGACAACAGCAAGAAATACTGCACCGATAATTCCTTTTAGCATAAAGACCGGTTTATACTATTCATAATTATAGCTAATATCAACAATCTTCCCAATAGGCTGATCGGGATCTTCGTAAACACAAATGCTGTTTTCTTCACGAGCTACATCACCCGCCACTGTCAATTGCAATTCTACAACTACACCTTTGTCAGCAGTATTGATACCCAACCCGAGAGACATACCTAGTTTCTCCTTATATTCGCCCGTTTCCTCATCGTCATCTTCCTCTCTCACACTTTCAGGGTCCTTAAATTTTAAACTAACTATCTGTGCTGACGGATCAGTTTCATAAGTATAAAGTTCAATTGCTCTTCCGCGGTCAAGATCAATGCGATATAATTTATTACCCGATGTCATAAATATAAGGTTTGCCGTATACGCGTAAGAAGCTGCAAATTTTGCTATTTCTACATTTACTTCGGACGGTAAAGCAATCGCATACCGGGCAGCACAAATCGGATCTTCATCTTGCGCACTGAATTTAAACACAGTCAGCTCTTTTCCGTTATGGGGAGCAGCAATTGCATAAGCAAAATTTCCTCCGTTTCCTCCCGTAACAATGTCATGCACTTCTAAAGACGGATCAATCTTATTTGGATCAAAGACATTTGATTCATCAGACGACATTAAATATGTCCTGACAGGTTTCTGATCAGTCCATTTAGTTCCATAATTACGTATATCTTGAGTAGCCGAATTCGGTACCATATAATCGCTAAAACCCAGAATAGAGGAAGCAAGAAAACGATGATTTTCAGAATCAAAAAACAAATAGCCTCCTCCATACGAACCATAAGCGGAAATGGCGGGAAACTCACTTTCCTTTTTTACCGAGAATGGTACACAAAATCCATCCATAGGAGCACAATATGCTTTTCCACTATTCACAAACAATTCACCATGAGTACTCATCTTATAGAGCTCGATATTCAACGGTTCCCCTTTTCCAGTCGGTTCAAAAAGTATTTTATTCGATGGATATCTCGTTATTAAAGTACTTGGAGTCAACAAGGCCAAGTCCCGATCGGTTACCACCATTAACGCCGGACTTACTTTAAAACCAAAAAAACCCAGCATACTACTTAAAAACGAATCCCCATAGTTTTTTCTTGCACTTACCGCCAAAGGTTTTCCTTCTAACGGAAATGACTGATTCAGTTCTGATTTAAAGACATCCGGATAAACATAATATCCTTCCGGAGTACCCTCTATCGCTCCTAATACTCCCTTTCCTTCTTTTTCCTGCAATACAAACCAGCAAGGATTTAAAGGACGAATAATTGCAACTTCACCTATCTGATACCAGGTTGTTCCATTCTTTTTATCCGTAATGACCAACATCAAACCTATATTTTCGGATTCATAAGGCTCGACTGTTACTTTACATTCTTTGCCTACGGAATAATCTTTATAATCACTAAGTCTGTCCGACCCCGCTTTCTTTCCTTCGATTGTTTTCTTCCATTGAAACACAAGGTTTTCCTCATTTTGCTCCAAAGTCTGAGAAATCTCGGGTATAATTGAAACTTCCACTGCTTCCTCTTTAGGCATACGTACCTTCGTTTCAGGTATTACGATATCCATCGTATTTACATCATGATAATCGTAATCTCCCTTGTCATCGTAACAGCCTGTTTGCAATAAAGCCGCTCCGATAAAACTTACTATACAGATGATATATTTCCTCATAACGTTTCTTTTTAATCTTATTCATATTCTATTTCATCACCCTCTTCACCTAAAATCGGTGGATTTCCCTCCTCCTTATATTCTCTATAAGCTTGCTTGATTACATCAATATCTTCATCTTCCAAATCATCCCATACACGTTGACATACATCCATAATAAACATATATTTAGCATCGCTATAACTGCCAAATCCCACATAATCACTCCATTCGGTCGGTTTCAACTCCCATCTGACATTTAAAACGATTTGATTCTTTTCTACCAGACCTTTATCAAACTGATGAAGAGGGTTATTCAAATCAAACTCCAGATAACAACCATAAACATTTCTACCTGCCTCTACTTTCGGACGATTTATTTTATAATAGAATATCTGGCAAACTGTATCAAGGTCAGTATATGTATACTTGCTTTCCAATAATACATCCACTGAATTCTGATAATCATTATTCGGAGTTACTTTCACACAGAAATCACGATTCTCTTTCAAAAAATCTCCTTGTATTCTTACCTCGAAACTGTCTACAGCATAAGGTTCTTTCTTCACATAATCCGTATCAACCAAAGTACGGACATGCGTAGTGCTACCATAGAAATTGATACGAGGTGTCTGGTCATATAAGTCTATCTCGTTTTCACTGCATCCTACATAAATGCCGCAAACAAGAATAGCTAAAACAAAATATATAATACGTTTCATAATGCTTCATCATTTAGAGTTGTTTCCAAAAATATACTCATCATCCGGCAACGTCATCTGATAATGGGCTTCAGTCATCGTTTCAATCCCACAACCATAATAAGTGCTATAATTATGCGCTTTCAAGAAATAGAAAAGTTGACCTTCCGCGAAATATTCTTTCCTATATTCTTTCATTATCTCATTAATACGTTTAGTCTGGTTTTTGTCTTCTTCCGAAGTATTATCAAGGTCATCATATCCGATAGACGATATCTCATCACTATAAGAAATACCACGTGCAAAACGTACGGTATTTAGTGCATCAGCACTTTCCGATGCAGAAGGAACACATTCTGCAACAATATAATACATTTCGGGTAAGCGTATCAAAGGGATAGCGTCAGCACCGGAATAAGCATATCCGCCATTCAAAGGTTTCTGATTATATTTTCTACAAAAAACATCTGTCCGACTTGCCCCATTAATAACCTCAAACATTTCCGTATTTTTTCTCCAGTCAGTATTCCCTGCATCGGCAGTTTCATAGAAGAATTTAAATTTATCTCCATCCAGATAGAAATGTTGCTGAGTATTGGTATTCTCCATATCCATATAATTTCCAATAAGCAAATTGGAGAATTCATTGACTGTTATTCCAAAGATTTGCTCTGCGTAGCGTATGGAATTGTAATTGGAAGCAGTCTGCGATTTATACAATGTAAAATACTTAGAGGCAGCAATCACTTGTTTAGCGTACTCTGTGGCCAATCCTTTACTTTCCGCATCACCTTTGTAACAATATACACGAGCCAGCATAGCTTTAACCGCATATAAATTCATACGAAACTCACGATTGACAAGAAAATGATTTTTATCTATAAAATCTTCATCCGTCTGATCGGTAAAGAAATCAAGAGGATCACTCTCTTTCAGTAATTTTTCAGCGTCATTCAAATCTTTAAGAATAGCATCAACCACTTCGCTGGCTGGTAAAGCAGGCGTAGCATCTTTATCAAAAACAGTACGGTAGGGTATAGCTTTGGATGCAGGATGTTCTTTATAAACAGGACCGAACATACGCAACAAATCAAAGTGAAGAAAAGCGCGAAGCCCGAGTGCCTCTCCCTTCATAGTTTCATAATAGCGTTCGGTAACTAAAACATCTTTATTTTTGTCTACGTACTCCAAGAAGTTATTAATATTGGCTATGATGTTATACATCGTTGAGTAAATCCCATTCTTCTTACTCAAAAACATGTTCTCATAATCGAATACGATACTTTGATCGAAAACAGCATTTGTATTATACCCCGGATAATCGGAATATAATCCTGCCAACTCATCCAAATAAGCATAAGTCAAGTCTCCGGCATACAATGTCGTGGTTCCCAACTTCAAATAAATACCTGTAAGCGCATCCTTAAATCCTGATTCCGACTCAAATTGCTTGTCGGTAGGAATAGAAGTCTTCGGAGATACATCCAACCAGTCGCTGCAAGACATAAGTCCCAGCATTGTTGTTGTTAATAGTATATATATTATCTGTTTCATACAAATAGGTTTTTAATTAGAAAGCAACATTCAAAGCAAATGTAAACTGACGGGAATACGGATAGTACAAACCTCTTTCGCGTTTCACTGTAGACCAATAGAAAAAGTCTTCCATATTAAACGTCACTTTAGCGGAACTCAATCCCCAATGACTAATAAATTTTGTATTAGTACGATCCATACGATAGTAAACAGACAACGAACTTCCCTGGAATATATTTTCATCCATTATAAACCGGGAAGTGGCTTTCGTTTCCAAACCGTTAGGATTAAGAACACGGAACTGTGCCTTATCACCCGGTTTCGCCCAACGTAGCTGAGTTACCCGTCGATCTACATTATATTTCAAATTAGCATTTTCCACCTTGTCAAGCAAGGTCTGATTATATACCTGACCGCCAAACTGATACCTGAAGCTGACATCTGCTCCCCAACCTCTGTATGTAAAGGAAGAATTAATATATCCTTGCCATTTAGGTTCTGTATTACCAATAGGTACTACATCATTCGCACTCCAGTTAACGGCACTCGTCATCTCCCCGTTACGTTTCAATAATATTTCATCTCCGGAAGCCGGATCAATACCTAATGAACGTACTACCCAGATACGGGAAAGAGATTCACCTTCTTCATAACGTGGCAACGGCGTATCTTTTAAATCTGACGAACTTTTATCATTTCTGTATTTCATCGCTTCCGATATTTTCAATAGTTTGTCAGTATTATGAGAACCGTTTACTGTAATTGTCCAATAAGCTTGTTTAGCAGTGTTTTTATAAGGAATAGCCGAGAGAGAAATTTCCCAACCCTTATTCTCTATCTTTCCCAGATTTTCCGGATAACTGCTGAAACCAAGAGAAGGAGCAAGACTTATATTGGCAACCATATTATCTGTTATTTTCCGATAATATTCCACACGTGCAGTAAAACGCTGATCGAAAAACCCGAGTTCCAAGGCAAGATTAGTACTTTTCGTTGTCTGCCATTTTAAACTCTCATTATGCATAGCCAAGATTTCCGAACCTGTTGCATCAGATGAGTAATAAGGAAGCAGCAAATTAGAGTATGTATAATAACCATGTGCCTGATAAGGATCAAAACCTTGCGAACCGGTCGTACCGTATGTACCCCTCAAAATGAAATCGGAAATAAAAGATACATCTTTCATGAAGTTCTCTTTTTTCAAATCCCAGCGCAATCCTGTTGACCAGAAAGGAGCCCAACGGTTATTTTTTCCAAACTGTGAAGAACCGTCCAAACGTATATTAAAGTCGAACGAATACTTATATTTATAAGAATAACCTCCGGCAGCCACCCAACCGATAGAGCGTGTTGTCCTCTCATCGCCCGTCACTTTCTCGTTATATTTCTTACCAAACAACAAGTTATCCATATTATCATTCGGGAAACCGGTCACATAGTTTCCATAAGTCTCCGAATTATTCTCCAATACACTCATGCGTGCATTAGCAGTCAGATAATGGTCTTTCAATTGCTTGTTCCAGCTTCCTGTCAAATCGATTCCCCAACTGACAGCTTCACTCTGGCTTCTGCGGTAATCACCTCTTAAGGTAGGATCGGTCACATTATCAAAAAGCGTATGTTGTGCAGGACGGAAAATATCACGATGTCCTACACTTTTGGACAAATTAAAAGCTCCTTCAAACCGTAATTCATTAGTAGGATTATATTCTACCCTGAAAAGTTCACGTACTGTGAAGTTCTTACTCTGATCTTTGCTGTTGAATGTCGTATTATACATCGGATTCAGGTAGCTCGACTCACCACCCACTCCTTCAAAATTATCAAGCCGTTTTTGTATTTCTCCGTTCTCTCCATACGGACGCAGATAAGGATTCAAGCGGGTATATTCACTAAAACTTCCCCACGGAGACTCATTAGCCACCGAATTATCCAACGTAATGCTATTCTTTAACAACACCTTTTTCAGACGATACTGAAAATCAAGTGAACCGGTCAGTACATCACGTTTGCTGTCTTTCATCACACCCGGAGAACTATTATATCCGACATACATCCGATAGCGTAAGGCTTCATCACCACCTTCCAGCGTAACCGTATGTCGTTGTTGGAAAGCTGTTTGCAAAGGCTTGTCCAGCCAATAAGTATTTACTCCTGCCAGCACTTCACGCAATTTAGATTGATAGAGCTGCCATTTTTCAACTGTTTCGCCGCCGTATGTATAAAGTCCGCTTTGCAACTCTGCATCTATCTTCTCTCTTGCATTCATCAAGTTATACCCGGTCATATCCGGAGCTTCAATACGAAGTTCCCCACCATAAGTCACCCAAATCCGTCCCGGTTTGGGAGTCTTGCTTTCGATAACAATTACTCCATTTGCCGCACGCGAACCATAAATAGCCGTAGCTGCCGCATCTTTCAACACAACGATGGAAGCAACACGGTCGGGATCCATATCAGCAAGTGTCTGTATACTGATTTCAAATCCGTCCATGATAAGCAGCGGTTGATTGGCATAGGTCTCATATTCGCCCTGAACTGCCAGCACATCATTACTGGCAGAATTTAAATCTACCGTAGCCTGTGCATTCAAATCCATATTTGCACCGCCACGCATACGCATATCAGGCAGATTATTCGGATTAGACCCCATATTGATATTATCCATGATACGAAGCCCGGGAGCGACAGCAGCTATCGCTTTAGCCACATTATTCGTACTATACTTTTTCAGTTCTTCACCCTTGATAGTAACAGCAGAACCAGTGAATCCCTCTTTCTTTCTATTAAACATACCTGTCACCACCACTTCATCGAGTGCTTTTGTATCAGACTTCATCACTACCGACATATAGGATGAAGGATTCAAGAACTGAGTCTCCAAACCTACATACGATATTCTAACCCGACTATCTTTCGAAACATTAGAAAGCTGAAAATTACCATTATTGTCCGTGATAGCCCTAATATTATTGGCATCTTCTACGATAATAGTGGCACCGATAACAGGAAGTCCGTCTTCCTCGGAAAAAACTTTTCCTTTTACTTGTGAAAAAAACTTTTTAGAATCCTCTTTTGTGATATTGATGAATTGTCCGTCAATGTGGTATTTCAACGGATTTTTCCCGATAATCACTTTCAATGCTTCATCGACTGTAGCTTTTTCTACTTTTCCGGTAGAAGTATAAGAACTGATTTCATCGTAGATAAAAAGAACTTTATATCCCGATACTTTTTCAAAACGTTTAAAAATAGAGGGTAATCCTTCATTTTTAAACTCCATTGTTATTTGCTTTTCCTTACCTGTTTGCGCTTCAACACGCCATGAATAGGCAAAAAGGAAAAACAAGAACAAGACAATGAACTTTTGTGCTTGATTCTTTTTCATAAGCCCGAATAGTTAAATAATATTTCATTCTTTTAATTATATACGAAGTTTAAAAAAGAATGGTTACCCTTAAAAGAATTTATTTTTCAGAAATATATATTTCTATTCAGATTTATGACTTTTTGCTCGTTTTTTATTCAATAATTAGTTTTCCTGTTTCAAAATGAGCATGTATCCTCTCCATTCGATTCAATAATTCAATCAAGTGAAAGATGTCTTGGTGACGATTTGCAAAGAAATGCATACGAAGATCCATAATTTTGCTATTGCGGAACTCAATATCTATATTATACCAACGCCCTATTTCTTTCATCATGTCAACCAGGGCAACATCGTCAAAATAGAAAAATCCTTCCTTCCAATATAAAAATGATTCAATGTCCACCTCGTTCACAGCAAACGTTCCGTCAGAAGAAAGCTGTGCACTTTGTCCCGGCATCATTTCAACACTATGAATTCCACAAGTATCGCTAACAGCCACTTTTCCTGTAATGAGCGTAACACGGACATCAATAGGAGAGTAGCTACGCACATTAAATTCCGTTCCTAATACGCGAACCTGTAGATTTCCACTTTTCACAATAAAAGGATGTTTTGCATCTTTAGTAACTTTAAAATAAGCTTCACCTTCCAAAGAGACGACTCTTTCTTTTCCTTTAAAAATCGTAGGGTAAGCTAATCGACTGTCTGAATTCAAGAAGACTTCAGTTCCTTCGGATAAAACAACTTTGAATGTCTCTCCCCTGGGAATACTTAATCTATGTATCTGTACTTTCTGCTTTCCTACTTCCTTGGTTTCTGTCTGAAGAAGAGCACGACTATAATCTATTTCTTTAGAAGACAACTGTGCAGTAGAGGAAGACGAAAGAGATTCTACCACTTCTTTTAGTGGCTTTACTTCCTTCTCATCATTCACTTGTAAAGTGACTTGTTGGGCAACATGATTGGCTTGAAACACTTGAATGATTTCCGGTTGCGACGAAATCATCATTGCACGCAAAACTAAAATTATGACAATAGTTGCCGCTACACCTGTGATACTGGCCCACAACAGTATGCGTGTATTTTTTCTTCGATCGTTTTTAGAATGTTTATTATGAAAATCTGCCAGTTCATTCCGGACATCAATTGCCAGCATATTTTGTTTTTTCTGCATCTCTATCACAATTTCTGCCAAATCAGAACATGCTTGCAAGCACTCCTCATCTTCTTTCAAATTATGTAATTGATCAGCAGTTATATGAGAACGATTCTCCATAATTTCCAGGAGTTCTTCTTCCGACTTACTTATATTTATATTCTTTTCATCCATAAATAATGTATTCAATATATATATTTACGTTTTAAAGTCTATTCCGGTTACCCTCTTGCCCCAATTCTTCGCGAAGAATACGCAAAGCCTTTACTATATTCTTATGAATAGCCGCAACACTTACATTCAATTCTTCGGCCACTTCTTTATATTTCTTATTATGAATATAGCATGCTTCCAATATATGATAATTATAAGGAGTCAACTTTTCCATAGCTTTACGAATACGCAAAACACGAGAATCAGAATGTTGTGAATCGACTTCTATCATTTTATCAGTTAATTGCGAAGTGAACTCTACATATTCTTCATGGATATTTTGCTTGCGAAGATAGTCAATGCAACGTGTACGAATGATTGTATAAAGATAAGTTTTAGCCGTCGCTTCTTCTATCTTTTCATAATTACGCCACAAATACTCAAAAGCATCACTTACGATATCTCTGCATACCTCAGCGTCATTTATAAAATAATATGCAAAATATACAAACTGTGCATACCATTCATTAAACATTTTGTCAAAAGTAGCCCTGTCATCCATTTAATATCGTATTCTTCTGTTATTTCTGGCAGACAAATATACATTAAAACTTAATACGCAGTTGCATTTGTACATCTGCTTTTTTATTTCCACAGATCAAATCATTGCCCGAACCGATCTCATTCCGGTCTAAATAGACTGTTTCGCCAAACTTGGTTATGAACAACCAGTGCTTATTCAGTTCATATCTGAAACGAACGGAGCAGCGAAATCCACAACCTTGGAAGGACGGTGTGTAAAACATATAAAGCAATCCGCTTTCCGAAGCATATACACGCGAATCATAATCGTCTGTAAAAAAGTAACTGCCCTGAACGTCAGCAAACAGCCTGGCCCAAGGCAGTTGGGAGGATATCATTTGTGTAACCTGATATCCTATATTAGCAGCTCTGTCCTGAGAATGAAAATGATTATAATCTAAAGTTGTACGACTGCTTAACACATCTCCTAAAGAATAGTTCAAACGGTAGCGAAGTTGATGGTGAAAAATAGGAAGTGTTAGTGTTCCTTTACTACCTGTCCAATCCCGTTCTTTGCGTTTATAGCGGTACTTCAGATACATGGATAGATGGCTGCGTGGAGTGAAAGTGGCTTGAAGCAATCCGTCTGTTCCGCGAGAGGGTTTATTTACTCTGTATTTTTTCCACGGAAAAGAAAATAAATCGAATGAGGCGAAGAATTTCCAATAGGCAAAAGGAGAAGTCTCCATGCCGATATAATATCCCTGTTCATTTTGTGTCGTACTTCCTTCACCAAAAGAATGGGCAAACATGGCCCAATAGTTATAAGAATAAAACCGGTGTATCAACATGATTTGAGTGTTTTGAACCGGTGAATATTGCAAACGGTTCAAAGAGGCCCAACCTTGTTTTCCGATGGCCGTCTCTCCTTGAAAAGAAAAACGATGCCAGCGGTAAGCATAATCAATCCCCAGATTATAGAAGTTGTTTCCATGAAGATTGTATTTGGAATAGCCTGTTAATTCCGGTTCGTATGGTCGGTTGAAAAGGTAGTAAATACCGGTGATACCCAGTCGAATACGGTTGTGTTGATAACTCACGTGTCCACCTGTTAATTGCATGGTGAATAGGTTCTTTTTATCCGCTTCTTTTTGACTTCGGTGCAGTCCGGTTTTATAGATAGAGGTGATTTCTCCGTCAGTGATTACTCCATCTAATGAACGGTGTGAATAGAAACCGGAAAGATCCCAATCTTTAGATAAAGCAACAGTGGCGGCCACTCCCCGAAAATAATTGTATTCATCGCTGGAAGAGTGTTTCTTTATTCCGCCACTGCGATTGTTGAAAGAAGAGGCATAAATTGTTTTTCCCATCAGATAATCAGTGCTAATCACTAATCCTTGTCCGAAACTAAGCCGATAGTTACCAATAGCTAATGCTTTTAATCGTCCACAATCTTTTAATAACAGATAAAAGGAATAATAATCATAGCCGTAGCGATTGTGTAAAGCTCCAAAAGGTTCTCCAGCATCTTTTTCAGCAACGACTCCTGCATAGAGTCGGTCACTGTATCGGAAACTGTATTTCACAGAGTTATAAACAGAAGGTCCTAAATAGGTATGTTCATAACCTTTTCGCCTATAAAATGGTATATCAAAGCGAGTTAACAGCTCATTTTTTCCATATTTCGCTGCGCTTTTCAACAGACTTTTCCACCGAAAAGCAGGTTCATTGTTAATAGCTTTTATACAGACAAAAGGTAGTAAATACTGGATTGTTTGCCTATCCATCTCTTCTACCAGTTGAAGTTCATAGATGGTTTTCATCTGTCCGTGTATATAGATGTAGGCCAGCAAATGTTCAATCTGAATATCACTAAGGAAAGGAAACTGTTCGAGTTGTTCACGGGTAGCAACATTCAAATTAACTGGTTCCTGCATACGATTGGAAAGTTCTTCCAATTCATTTTCCCAATTAGGAGTATTAACAGAGTTATCAGTTCCGTTATTAACGGATAAATCTTCAAGAACATCTTCTAAAAGACTTTCAGAAAGGTTTTGAGCACTACAAGCAGGAATTATTAACAGGCTGTTTATAATACTTATCAACCGTAAAAGTTGAATAGTTTTCATCAATAAAATGGTTTATTCTTCCTGCTTTTTAACAGATAAGGCCGCAAAGATACTTTAAATAGGTTAACATCGAAGAGAAATGTCTGAATAATAAAATTTTAATTCTATTTTTGTATCGTGAAAAGAAGGCTTAACATAGTAGTAATGACGCTGTTTGCTATTGTTTGTTGTTCGTTGCGCCTGCAAGCTCAAGATAAACAAAGCATCAATGGATATTTGGTTCCGATGTGTATCTACAATGGAGATACCATTCCATGTGTCCAGTTAAGAACTGTGTATATTTTCCGTCCGTTGAAATTCAAAAATGAAAAGGAACGCCAGGAATATTACCGACTGATCCGCAATGTGAAAAAGGTATATCCTATCTCCAGAGAAATTAACCAGGCCATCATTGAAACTTACGAATATCTTCAGACTTTACCCAATGAGAAAGCCCGCCAAAAACATATCAAACGGGTTGAAAAAGGATTGAAAGATCAATATACTCCCCGAATGAAAAAACTCTCGTTTGCACAGGGAAAACTGTTGATTAAATTAATAGACCGCCAAAGCAATTCTACCAGTTATGAACTGGTAAAAGCATTTATGGGACCTTTCAAAGCGGGATTCTATCAGACTTTTGCTGCATTGTTCGGAGCCAGTTTAAAAAAAGAATATGATCCGCAAGGTGAAGACAAACTAACGGAACGTGTAGTGTTGATGGTGGAGAACGGACAGATCTAAAATCAATCAGCTTATAAGTTTATAAACTTTATAAACTAATTGATCACTACTCAACCATACTAGTTATCATTTCAAGAATTAACAAGCTTCCTGCAAGGTATTAATTTCCGGTTTCTCAGAAGTTAATACTTGAGTTCCCAGCTATTAATACATATCATATAGGCTGTTAATACCTGAAAACTCAAGTATTAACAGCCTGAAAACGAACTATCAACAACTATAATAATAATTACCCAACACCCATAGAATCAACATGGCTCCATATAGTTATAAACAGAACATAGTTATTGATTATGAATGAATTAACTAAGCTATTAACTCGTTATAAACAACTTATTAACCAATCCTGTATTATGACTATTAGTGTAACTTTTTGAACAAATCCCAAATCACAATACCAGTAGTTACGGAAACATTCAACGAATGTTTGGTACCATATTGAGGAATCTCTATACAGCCATCCGAATGGTTAATAACCTCCTGCTGTACCCCTTTCACTTCGTTTCCCATAACGATAGCGTACTTCTTGGTTTTATCCAACTGGAGCTCATCAAGCATGATGCTTCCTTCCGCCTGCTCTACAGAATAAACGATATACCCTTCATTTTTGAGGTTATCAACAGCATCAACAGCGTTATTAACATACTTCCAGTCGACAGTGAACTCTGCACCCAGCGCAGTCTTATGCATTTCAGGGTGCGGTGGGGTAGCTGTTATACCACACAGATAGATACATTCAATACGGAAAGCATCCGAAGTACGGAACACAGAACCTATATTATGCAAACTACGAATATCATCCAGCACTACCACCAGAGGCAGTTTTTCAACCTGTTTAAACTCTTCGGCACTGATACGGTTCAGCTCTGTTATTTTCAGTTTACGCATACGTCTTTTCTTTTATTATGTTCTTGTCCACAAAGGTAATTCTTTTCAGTTAACAAGGTGTTGATAACGGTTCAAAACCTGTCAAAACTATCGGCAAAGATTTTGAAAAATAATTCTTGCATTATTCAAAAGAAGATATAAGAGGCCTTCATTATGAACATTCCAAAAAACTAACCCAAAACTTTCTACACAGACATAAACATATTTTTCAGCACTTATCTGCCTGTTTATATCCATAAAGTTTTTAACTTTGCACTTTATCAACAGGGAGTTAATAGCAAACTTCCATTTGACGGCATTTAACGATGCTTTCATTGATAATGAAGCAAGTAGGATAGGATATCTTGCCCTTTATATCAGTTCATAACCGACTCATAAAGCAGAAGTATGAACTAATAACTTATCTGGCAAGAAAAATCGTATTTATTTGCTAACATTATTAACAGGCTATCATCACTAACAAAGGATTTTTTTTAAAAGGAAAGAAATAAGAATATTATTATGAATGAACTCATAAAGGCTATTAACGAGCTAAAGAAAGAAAAGAATGCAATCATTCTGGGCCACTACTACCAGAAGGGGGAAATACAAGATATCGCTGATTACGTTGGTGACAGTTTGGCATTGGCTCAATGGGCAGCCAAAACGGAAGCGGACATTATTGTGATGTGTGGCGTTCACTTTATGGGGGAAACGGCAAAAGTGCTTTGTCCGGACAAGAAAGTACTGGTGCCCGACATGGCGGCAGGTTGTTCGTTGGCGGACAGTTGTCCGGCGGATCAGTTTGCACAGTTTGTCAAAGAGCACCCGGGATACACCGTTATTTCGTACGTCAACACGACAGCTGCCGTGAAAGCAGTGACAGATGTGGTGGTGACTTCCACCAATGCGAAGCAGATCGTGGAAAGCTTCCCCAAAGATGAGAAAATAATCTTTGGTCCGGATAGGAATTTGGGTAATTATATCAACTCTGTTACGAACAGGAATATGCTTCTTTGGGACGGAGCTTGTCATGTGCATGAACAATTCTCTGTTGAAAAGATTGTGGAATTGAAAGCGCAGCATCCGGAAGCGTTGGTCTTGGCACATCCCGAATGTAAGAGTACGGTATTGAAACTGGCTGATGTGGTAGGATCTACAGCTGCTTTGTTGAAGTATGCCGTGAACCATCCGGAAAACACGTATATTGTGGCTACCGAATCGGGGATCTTGCATGAGATGCAGAAGAAGTGTCCGCAGACAACGTTTATCCCTGCTCCTCCGAATGATAGTACGTGCGGATGTAACGAGTGTAGCTTCATGCGGTTAAATACGTTAGAGAAGCTCTATGAGTGTCTGAAGAATGAAGCACCGGAAATTACGGTAGATCCGGAGGTGGCTAAGAAGGCAGTGAAGCCGATTCAGCGGATGTTGGAGATTTCGGCTAAGTTGGGATTATAAAGAAATTTGGTTTCTATTATTGTTCTTGAATGAATAACAGTTAGAAACTGTCTTAAAATAATTCAGGGATATTCCTAAAATAATAAAATTTAAGGCAACTAATTCATTGCGAGTTAGTT